>Ga0209173_100266_pt1 | contig 39203 bp, 34 predicted proteins | sample SynthPrep_16_END_FD_187206 | JGI IMG/M metagenome (GOLD analysis project Ga0209173, IMG submission 187206) | Synthetic microbial communities from Ohio, USA - SynthPrep_16_END_DS12_MetaG (SPAdes) (version 2) | ecosystem: Engineered > Bioreactor > Aerobic > Activated sludge | place: USA: Ohio... | reverse complement strand
GCCGTCTGGCTTTCGACCGTACTCGTTCGAAAGCTATCGTTGGTAAGCTCTTCAACGACCTGGGCAAGCGTTACGCTACCCGTGAGGGTGGCTACCTGCGCATCCTCAAGTGCGGTTTCCGCGCTGGTGACAACGCGCCTATGGCGTACGTTGAGCTGATCGATCGTCCAGTTGGCGGTGAAGCTGTATCCGCTGAGTAAGACGTCAGTCTGTAACGAAGAACCGGGCCTAGTGCCCGGTTTTTTGTGCGCGTTGGAAAACTGGCATTACCTCGAGCGAATACACGTTCATCCCGTGCAGCAACTTTTGATATCCGTTCGGATGTATCGTTAGTTAATTTCTATCGGTGGGTATGATTTAATAAATTTGATGGTGTCATCTTCCTGGTCAATAATCGCTCCAAGCCGATTAGCCGGCAGTTCCAAGACTGACCTGAGGAAGATTGAGCATGAGCCAGAATAAAACCCTTACTACCGCCAGCGGCGCACCTGTCGCGGATAACCAGAATTCCCGTTCCGCCGGCCCACGCGGCCCGCTGCTGCTCGACGACTTTCACCTGATCGAGAAGCTCGCTCACTTCAACCGTGAAAACATTCCTGAGCGTCGTGTACACGCCAAAGGCTCGGGCGCTTACGGTACCTTCACCGTCACTCAAGACATCACGCAGTACACCAGCGCCAAGCTCTTCGATTCTGTGGGCAAGCAAACTCCGACTTTCCTGCGCTTCTCCACGGTGGGTGGCGAGCGTGGTTCGGCTGATACTGAGCGCGACCCGCGTGGTTTCGCGTTGAAGTTCTACACCGAAGAAGGCAACTGGGACATCGTTGGTAACAACACCCCGGTGTTCTTCATCCGCGACCCGCTGAAGTTTCCCGACTTTATCCACACCCAAAAGCGCCTTCCGCAAAGCAACCTGAAAAGTGCACAGATGATGTGGGACTTCTGGTCGCACTCCCCTGAGGCGCTGCACCAGGTCACCATCCTGTTTTCGGACCGTGGCATCCCGGACGGCTACCGTCACATGCACGGCTTCGGCAGTCACACCTACAGCTTGATTAACGCCAAAGGTGAGCGCCACTGGGTGAAGTGGCACTACAAGACCAAGCAAGGTATCAAGAACCTGGCGCCGGCTGACGCTGCACGCCTGGCCGGTACCGACCCTGATTACGCTCAGCGCGATCTGTTCGGTGCTATTGAGCGTGGTGACTTCCCGAAATGGCGCGTGTGCATTCAGATCATGACTGAGGCCCAGGCCAACGCTCACTACGAAAACCCGTTCGACGTGACCAAGACCTGGTCGCAGAAAGAGTTCCCGCTGATCGAAGTGGGTGAGCTGGAACTGAACCGCAACCCGCTGAACTACTTCGCTGAAGTTGAACAGGCGGCTTTCGGTCCAAGCAACATGGTCCCGGGTGTTGGCCTGTCGCCAGACCGCATGCTGCAAGGGCGCGTGTTCGCTTACGCCGATGCCCATCGCTACCGCGTAGGTACCAATCACCAGCAACTGCCGGTGAATGCGCCACGCAGCCCAGTCAACAGCTACCAGCGTGATGGTTCGATGGCATTCGGCTCCAATGGTGGTGCGGCCCCCAATTACGAGCCAAACAGCTACGCCGATGCGCCGAAGCAGGCTCCTCAGTATGCCGAGCCAGCCTTGGCCCTGAGCGGTGCGGCTGATCGTTACGATCACCGCGAAGATACCGACTACTACAGCCATGCCGGTGCGCTGTTCCGCCTGATGAACGATGAGCAGAAAGCCCTGCTGATCAACAATATCGCCGGCGCAATGGCGGGTGTTTCCAGCGACGTGGTGCAGCGCCAGTTGCAGTACTTCTTCAAGGCCGACCCGGCTTATGGAGAAGGGATCGCATCTGCACTGGGTGTATCGCTTAACTGACTCTAAACGATAAGCAGAACCGCCCTCATTTGGGCGGTTTTTGCGTTATTTAAGCTATTTTTCACCGGAAATCTTCACTTTTCTGCCGTTGGTACCGTGACCTCCGGGTCATCATGGTTCAAACTACAGACTTTCAAGCAGGGAGATGTAGGGCGATGCAAGGTCACCCCGACGTAATCGATTACCTCAACACGTTGCTGACGGGCGAACTGGCAGCTCGTGACCAATATTTCATTCACTCGCGGATGTACGAAGACTGGGGCTTTACCGAACTCTACGAGCGTATCAACCATGAAATGGAAGAAGAGGCACAGCACGCCGACGCACTGATGCGCCGTATCCTGATGCTCGAAGGCACGCCCCGTATGCGTCCCGACGACCTGGATACCGGCACCACGGTGCCTGAGATGCTCGCCAGCGACTTGCGCCTTGAGTACAAGGTCCGTGCCGCGCTCTGCAAGGGCATTGAGCTCTGCGAGCAGCACAACGACTACGTCACGCGGGAAATCCTGCGGGTGCAGTTGAATGACACCGAAGAGGATCACACCTACTGGCTGGAAAAGCAGTTGGGCCTGATCAAGCTGATTGGCCTGGAGAATTACCTGCAATCGCAGTTCTGATTCCTCCAGCTACTAAAAAGCCCCTGTCACTTACACGGTGACAGGGGCTTTTTCGTGGGGCTGAACAATCAGTCCTTGTCGCGAGCCAGCAGAGGCTTGAGGTAGAAGCCGGTGTGAGACTGCTTCATCTCCGAGACTTGCTCCGGTGTGCCGACCGCAATGATCTGCCCACCTTTGGAACCGCCTTCCGGCCCCAGGTCCACCAGCCAGTCGGCGGTCTTGATCACATCCAGATTGTGCTCGATCACTACCACCGTGTTGCCGTGGTCACGCAGGCGATGCAGCACGTCCAGCAATTGCTGAATATCCGCGAAGTGCAGGCCTGTGGTCGGCTCGTCGAGGATATACAGCGTCTTGCCGGTATCACGCTTGGACAGCTCGCGAGACAGCTTGACCCGCTGGGCCTCGCCACCCGACAGCGTCGTCGCCGACTGACCCAGCTTGATGTACGACAGGCCAACATCCATCAGTGTCTGCAGCTTGCGCGCCAGGGCCGGTACCGCGTCGAAGAACACCCGCGCTTCCTCGATCGTCATCTCGAGGGTTTCGTGGATGCTCTTGCCCTTGTACTTGATCTCCAGGGTTTCGCGGTTGTAGCGTTTGCTCTTGCACACGTCGCACGGCACGTAGATGTCCGGCAGGAAGTGCATCTCCACCTTGATCAAGCCATCGCCCTGGCACGCTTCGCAGCGGCCGCCCTTGACGTTGAACGAGAACCGGCCAGGCCCGTAGCCACGGGAGCGCGATTCCGGCACGCCGGCGAACAGCTCGCGAATCGGCGTGAACAGCCCGGTGTAGGTCGCCGGGTTGGAGCGCGGTGTGCGGCCAATCGGGCTTTGGTCGATATCGACCACCTTGTCCAGGTGTTCCAGGCCCTTGATGCTGTCGTGAGCGGCGGCTTCCAGGGTGGTCGCGCCGTTCAGTGCAGTGGCACTCAACGGGAACAGCGTGTTGTTGATCAGCGTTGATTTGCCCGAACCGGATACACCGGTCACACAGGTCAGCAGGCCCAGCGGGATCTCCAGGTCGACATTGCGCAGGTTGTTGCCGCGCGCGCCCTTGAGGTGCAGTGCCATCTTCTTGTTGCGCGGCGTGCGTTTGGCCGGCACGGCGATCTTCACGCGACCCGACAGGTACTTACCGGTCAGCGAGTCAGGATGCGCCATCACTTCAGCCGGCGTGCCCTCGGCGACAATATGCCCACCGTGAACACCCGCTCCCGGGCCGATATCGACCACATAATCGGCCAGGCGAATCGCGTCTTCATCGTGCTCGACCACGATCACCGTATTGCCGATGTCCCGCAGGTGCTTCAGCGTGCCCAGCAAACGGTCGTTGTCCCGTTGATGCAAACCAATCGACGGTTCATCGAGGATGTACAACACGCCCACCAGGCCGGCACCGATCTGGCTGGCCAAGCGAATCCGCTGGGCTTCACCGCCGGAAAGCGTGTCGGCACTGCGGTCCAGCGACAGGTAGTCCAGGCCCACGTTGACCAGGAACTGCAGCCGTTCACGAATCTCCTTGAGGATCTTGTCGGCAATTTCCCCCCGGCGGCCCGTCAGTTTCAGCGTGCCGAAGTATTCGCAGGCATCGCCAATCGGCAGGTTGGTCACTGCCGGCAGGGTCTTCTCGCCAACCCACACATGCCGCGCCTCACGGCGCAGGCGTGTGCCACGGCAATCCGGGCAAGGCTGGGTGCTGAGGAACTTGGCCAGTTCCTCGCGCACGCTGGCGGACTCCGTCTCGCGGTAGCGCCGCTCCAGGTTCGGCACGATGCCTTCGAACGGGTGCGAGCGTTTGACGATATCGCCACGGTCGTTCAAATACTTGAAGTCGACGTTCTGTGAGCCGCTGCCATGCAGGATGAATTTCTGCTGTTCGGCGGGCAGTTCGTTGAACGGCACTTCCAGGCTGAACTTGTAGTGCGAAGCCAACGAACCCAGCATCTGGAAGTAATAGACGTTACGCCTGTCCCAGCCACGTATCGCACCCTCCGCCAGTGTGAGGTCACCGTTGACCAGGCGCTTGATGTCGAAGAATTGCTTAACCCCCAGGCCATCACAGGTCGGGCAAGCGCCGGCCGGGTTGTTGAAGGAAAACAGCTTCGGTTCCAGCTCGCTGATGGCATGGCCGCAGATCGGGCAGGCGAAGCGCGCGGAGAAGATGATTTCTTCCCCGGGTTCGTCGTCCATCGGCGCCACCAGGGCAATGCCGTCTGCCAGCTTCAGCGCGGTCTCGAAAGACTCCGCCAGGCGCTGCTGCAAATCGGCACGCACCTTGAAACGGTCGACGACCACATCAATCGAGTGCTTCTTCTGTTTATCCAGCTTCGGCGCTTCGTCCAGCTCGTAGAGCTTGCCGTTGATGCGGGCACGCACGAAACCCTGGGCACGCAGTTCTTCAAAGACCGAAAGGTGTTCACCCTTGCGCTCGCGAATCACCGGTGCCAGCAGCATCAGCTTGGCGCCTTCCGGCTGGGCCAGCACCAGGTCGACCATCTGGCTGACGGTCTGGGCTTCCAGGGGAATGTCGTGGTCCGGGCAGCGGGGAATACCCACGCGGGCATACAGCAGGCGCAGGTAGTCGTAGATCTCGGTGATGGTGCCCACGGTGGAACGCGGGTTGTGGGAGGTGGATTTCTGTTCGATGGAAATCGCAGGCGACAGGCCTTCAATGGTGTCGACGTCGGGCTTTTCCATCATCGACAGGAACTGGCGGGCATAGGCCGACAGGGATTCCACGTAGCGGCGCTGGCCTTCGGCGTACAGCGTGTCAAACGCCAGGGACGACTTGCCGGACCCGGACAAGCCGGTGATGACGATCAGTTTGTCCCGTGGCAGGGTCAGGTCGATGTTCTTCAGGTTGTGGGTTCGAGCCCCACGAATCAGGATCTTGTCCAAGATGGCCTCGCACGGCGGGCGTAAATAATGCAGGAGTATACGGCTAAAGACTGGATGAATATACACTGTCAAAGTGCCGGGTGCAGCCTTACATGAAAGCTGCGCGGCAAAGCGCCGCATATACCCTCTCAATCGATGGGACTGGTAGAATCGCCGCCGGTTCACACGAGGTTTATCCATGCACGATCCCCACAGCGAACGCATGAGTGGCAGCGAGACCCGCGCAGCAAGCGGTCTGGCCCTGGTGTTCGCATTCCGTATGCTTGGCATGTTTATGGTGTTGCCGGTGCTGGCGACCTATGGAATGGATCTCGCAGGAGCGACCCCGGCCCTGATCGGCCTGGCGATTGGCGCCTATGGCCTGACCCAGGCGCTGTTTCAGATTCCGTTCGGCGTCATTTCCGACCGCATCGGCCGCCGGCCGGTGATCTACCTCGGCCTGATCGTCTTCGCCCTGGGCAGTGTGCTTGCGGCCAATGCCGACTCTATCTGGGGCGTGATCGCCGGACGCGTCCTGCAAGGCGCCGGCGCGATTTCCGCCGCCGTCATGGCACTGCTCTCCGACCTGACCCGCGAACAACACCGTACCAAGGCCATGGCCATGATCGGCATGACCATCGGTCTTTCGTTCGCCGTGGCGATGGTAGTTGGCCCGCTGCTGACCCGCGCGTTCGGCTTGCACGGCCTGTTCCTGGCGACGGGTGGCATGGCGCTGTTCGGCATCGTGATCGTCGCCTTCATGGTTCCGCATTCCACGGGGCCGTTGCAGCACCGTGAGTCGGGCGTCGCCAAGCAGGCATTGCTGCCGACACTCAAGCACCCGGACCTGTTGCGCCTGGATTTGGGTATCTTCGTATTACACGCAATGCTGATGTGCAGCTTCGTCGCCTTGCCCCTGGCCCTGGTACAAAAAGCCGGGCTGCCCAAGGAGCAGCACTGGTGGGTGTACCTGACCGCGCTGCTGATTTCGTTCTTCGCCATGATCCCGTTCATCATCTACGGCGAGAAGAAACGCAAAATGAAACGAGTTCTGTTGGGCGCCGTCGCGACACTGATGCTCACTGAGCTATTCTTCTGGCAGTTCGGCGACAGCCTGCGGGCGCTGGTGATCGGCACGGTGGTGTTCTTCACCGCGTTCAACCTGCTGGAGGCTTCACTGCCTTCGCTGATCAGTAAGGTTTCACCGGCCGGCGGCAAAGGCACGGCGATGGGCGTGTATTCAACCAGCCAGTTCCTCGGTTCTGCACTGGGCGGGATCATGGGTGGCTGGATGTTCCAGCATGGCGGTTTGTCGGTTGTGTTCCTGGGATGCGCAGGTCTGGCTGCCCTCTGGCTAGCCTTTGCTGTTACCATGCGCGAACCTCCCTATGTGACGAGCCTGCGCTTGCCGTTATCGCCCGAAGCGATCCGCGAAGCCGGTCTGGTCGAGCGCCTTAAGGCCGTTGTTGGGGTTACGGATGCTGTGGTTGTTACTGAAGAAGCCGCCATCTACATCAAATTGGACACCGAATTATTGGATCGCGCGACGCTCGAGCAACTGGTCAACCCAGTGCCGACAGCGCGCCCAGCCTAGGAGAACGTTATGGCCCGTGGGGTTAACAAAGTCATATTGGTCGGTACATGCGGCCAGGATCCCGAAGTTCGCTACTTGCCGAACGGTAACGCCGTGACCAACCTGAGTCTGGCGACCAGCGAACAGTGGACCGACAAGCAAACCGGCCAGAAGGTCGAGAAAACCGAATGGCACCGTGTGTCGATGTTCGGCAAGGTTGCAGAGATCGCCGGTGAGTACCTGCGCAAAGGTTCGCAGGTCTACATCGAAGGCAAGCTGCAAACCCGCGAGTGGGAAAAAGACGGCATCAAGCGTTACACCACCGAAATCGTGGTCGATATGCAAGGCACCATGCAACTGCTGGGCGGCCGTCCACAGGGCGACCAACAGGGCCAGGGCGGCATGTCCAACTCGGCGCCGCGTCCACAGCAGCAGTCCCGTCCGCAGCCAACCCAGCAGCCACAGCGTGAGTCGCGTCCAGCGCCACAGCAGGCCGCTCCTCAGCCGGCAGCCGACTTCGACAGCTTTGATGACGATATTCCGTTCTAAGGTCGCTTGAGACCCAGAACTGTCGCGTAACACCAGAAAACCCCCGGTGGCCTTGGCCCCGGGGGTTTTTCATTGCGGACACGGCAATCCGCTAAACGTCAGTAGAAGCGGCGCTCACCACCAACTCCCGAAACCTCTCCAATACCGACGACGTATCACCTACCCGGGTAGCCAGGTGCAACGGCGCCACCAGGCTCCGGCACTCCGAAAGCTCGCGATAAACAATCCCGTCGCCCCGCAACCGTTGCATTGAGGCAGGCACAATCGAAACCCCAAGCCCCGCAGCCACCAGGCTCAACGTCGCCGTCATGCGCGGCGCCTCTTGCACAACTTGCGGGCTGAAACCCGCTTCGCGACACGCCACCAGAATCGCGTCATACAACCCAAGCCCCACCCGGCGCCGATACAGCACAAACGCCTCGGTGGCCAATGCCGCCAACGGCAGCGGCGTCGACGGGTTGATAGCCAGTGGGTGGTCGGTAGGCAGCGCCAGCAACATTGGCTCCACCAGAATTGGCTGGTCCTGCAACGCCTGCGTCCCGCTCAGCGGCGAGCGAATGAACGCCGCGTCGAGCTTTTCGTGCAGCAACGCGTCCAGCAGTTCACCGGTACCGGCTTCTTCCAGTACCACTGAAACGCCGACAAAGGTTTCCCGAAACAGGCGCAGTACGCTGGGCACAAACGGATGCAAGGCGGCAGAGCTGGTGAAACCAATCGCCAGGCGTCCGCGTTCACCTCGGGCGGCGCGGCGCACAATGTCGGCCACACCATCGACGCTGGCCAAGATATGCCGCGCCTCTTCCAGCAAGGCCTGCCCCGCAGTGGTCGGGCGCACGCCTCGTGGCAGGCGCTCCATCAGCACCACACCCAACTCGGCTTCAAGACTTTGCAACAGGCGGGTCAGCGGCGGTTGCTGCATGCCCAGACGTTCTGCCGCGCGGGTGATATAGCCTTCTTCGGCAATCGCGACGAAGGCCCTGAGCTGCCTGAGTTCCAGCATAGGGATACTTTTCAGGTATGGGAGATGATCAATCGTGGCATTTGTTCTCATGGATCACAAGATTTAGGCTGTTGTCACTCCTCACAGAAGAAGGAATGCCGCAATGACCTGGTCAGCCAAGCAATACTCGATGTTCGAACAACAGCGCACTCGTCCCGTCCGGGATCTGGTAGCGGCCATCCCTGAGGGTGACGTGCGCATCGCCGTCGACCTGGGTTGCGGCCCGGGCAACTCGACTGAAGCCCTGGCTGAGCGCTTTCCGCAGGCAGTAGTCACCGCCATGGACAGTTCCGATGACATGCTGGTCGACGCCCGCAAGCGCCTACCCGCGTTGAACTTCGAATTGGCGGATATCGGCGCCTGGAACCCCGTGCAGAAATTTGACGTCATCCTCGCCAATGCGTCGCTGCAATGGCTGCCTGATCACGCCACGCTGTATCCGCATTTAGTCAATCAACTGACCTCCGGCGGCACCCTGGCGGTGCAGACGCCCGACAATCTTGACGAGCCGGCCCACAAGCTGGCGCGGGAAGTCGCAGCGGACGGCCCGTGGGCCGCAAAGATCGGCAGCGTCAAACACAATGAACGCCATACCGCGAGCTACTACTTTGAGTTGCTGAGCCAACACTGTTCCACCGTGGATGTATGGCGCACCACTTACCACCATCCGCTGGCAGGTTCCGCCGCGGTGGTGGAGTGGTTCAAGGGGTCGGCATTGCGTCCGTTCCTGGCGCCTCTGACCGAGTCAGAAAGGAACGCCTTCCTCGACGAGTACCTGGCGCGGATCACCAAGGCTTATCCAGCGTTGGCCGATGGCACTGTGTTGCTGCCGTTTCCGCGCCTGTTCATCATCGCTACCCGGTAAGCGCGGAGAAGGTCAATCGGCGGACAAGAACTGTTCCGCCGACACCACGCTCGCGTAAGCAAACCCCAATGACGACATAAACGCCGCATGCACCTGGGCTGCCGGCACGACGCTGCCATTGAATTCCAGGTCCCGCGTGGCGCAGGCATCGTGGATCACCGTCACGGTGTAGCCCAGATCCGCCGCCGCGCGCACCACGCCGTCGATGCACATATGGCTCATGCTGCCCACCACCACCAGCTCGGTGATGCTGCGTTGTTCCAGCAGCGCCCGCAGGTTGGTTTCGCGGAACGCATTGACGAAATGCTTGAGTACCACCGGCTCGTCGGCCTGGTTCAGCACCTTGGGGTGCAGGTGTGCACCTGCCGAACCCGGGGTGAAGAAGGGGGCATCGTCGGAGGTGAATTCGTGGCGTACGTGAATCACCGTATCGCCTGCCTGGCGAAATGCCTGTAGCACTTGCTGCGCCTTGTCTGCCGCCGCGTCCACTCCGTCTAGCGGCCACTTGCCCTGGGGGAAGTAGTCGTTCTGGATATCGATTAGGATGAGCGCTTGCTTGGCCATATTGGTTTCCTTGTGAGGGTTGATGCGTCCAGTATCCTGGCTGGCGTGACGCCTGGGGATTGGCCGCACCGACAATAACAGAGGGAAAACTGACAATGGCGATCGTCGAGCTCGGCGTGCTGATCTACAGTGGTGCGCAAATGGCTGCCGTGCATGGCTTGACCGACCTGTTCGCGGTCGCCAACCGGATTGCGACCGAGCATCAGTCCGAGCAACTGCCGTCCCTGCGCATCAGCCATTGGCAGGCTGAAACAGGCGGTGCGCCGACCCGCGTATTCGACAGCCAGCCCGGCCCCGGGCACGCGCTGACGGCCTTGCTGATTCCACCCTCCATTGCCGGCTTTTCCGAGGGCCAGGCGTCCGCCGAATTGCTGGATTGGCTGCGCCAGCAACATCGGTCCGGGACCATTCTGGGCGGGGTGTGCGTAGGTTCGATCCTGATGGCGGAAAGCGGCCTGTTGGACGGTCGCAGCGCCACCACGCACTGGACGTCGGCGAAATCCTTCGCCGCCCGTTATCCGGCGATTCGCCTGGAAGCCGACAAACCCATCGTCGACGACGGTGACTTGATCACCACCGCCGGCCTCATGGCCTGGTCCGAATTGGGCCTGCGCCTGGTGGACCGTTTGCTCGGCCCGAGCATCGCTGCCAGCACCGCGCGTTTCCTGGTGATCGAACACAGTGACAGCGCCAGTGAGTGCGGCAGTAACTTTGCGCCGATCCTTGCCCATGGCGACGCTGCGATTCTCAAGGTGCAACATTGGCTGCAGGCCAGCGGTGCGGTGGATGTTTCGTTGGCTGCCATGGCGCAGGAGGCGGGACTTGAGGAACGCACCTTCCTGCGACGGTTCCGCGCCGCCACCGGTTTGAAACCCACCGAATATTGCCAGCACCTGCGTGTCGGCAAGGCGCGGCAGATGCTCGAGTTCACCAACGGCACCATTGATCACATTGCCTGGACCGTGGGTTACCAGGACCCCGGCGCCTTCCGCGCCACCTTCAAGAAAATCACCGGGCTGGCGCCAAGTGATTACCGCAGCCGTTTCGGCGTGACGCCCACCAAGGCGCAAGCCTGAATCGTGCAGAACGCCGCGACACCTTGAGCACTTCGTGCAGAATAAAACAGGCCAAGTGCTATCGCTTTTCCCGCAACTGATTGATTCCCTGCGCGTTTAAACAAACGCCGCCTTGGCTTGATCCCTGCTACCGTTTCCTTACACACATGGCAGCAGAGCCAAGGGGGACGCATGACCCCGACCAATCGCAAAAAAATCGTGGTGGCGCATTCAATCCGTCCGCAAGCGCCATTGCACGAAGTGGAGACCAACCGCGCCCTGTCCCGTTGGCTGGCGCACATCCTCGGGCTCAAATACGGCGGCAGCTATAACCCTGAGCTGCACAGTGGGCGCGATCTCTATCTGTTACCTACCCAGACACTGGTCGGCGCGGCTCAGGCGCGGCAGTTGGGTGTCAAAGGCCCTGAGGATTTGTGGGGCGGCTACGTCGATCACGATTTCATCTGCACCAAGGCCATCAGCCACGGGTTGCTGAATAAAAACGCGGTTGCGCCCGAAGGCTGGTCGCCGCTGTTTTCCGAGCGCATCCGCAATGTGGTGCTGGATGGGTTGAGTGTGCACGCCCTGGCAGATGCGCGGCCGGCGGCGACCCATTTGCTGTACACCGGGCCGATCCGTCTCAAGCCTGTGCATGCCTGCGCCGGTCGCGGCCAGGAAGTGATCCGCAGCCTCGACGAGTTCGATGCCATCCTCGCGCGCCCTGATGCGGCGCAATTGTTCAGCGACGGCGTGGTGCTGGAGCAGGACCTGAGTGACGTGGTCACCCACAGTGTCGGCCAGAGCTTTATCGGCGATCACGTCATCAGCTACTGCGGCGATCAATACCTGACCCGGGACGGGCAGGGCGAAGAGGTCTATGGTGGTTCCAACCTGTTGGTGGTCCAGGGCTACTACGAAGACCTGCTCAAGCTCGACCTGCCCGCTGACGTGCGCCTGGCCATCCAGCAAGCGCAGGCCTTCGATAACGCGGCGGATGAGGCCTATCCCGGGTTCTACGCCTCGCGGCGCAATTACGATATCGCCCAGGGCCTGGACAGCGACGGCCAACGCCGCAGCGGCGTGCTCGAGCAATCCTGGCGCATGGGCGGGGCCAGCAGCGCGGAAGTCGCGGCGCTGCAAAGCTTCGTCAACAATCCCGGGCTGCGGGCGATTTATGTCTCGTCGGTAGAAACCTACGTCGACCAGCCACTGCCGGCTGACGCGATCGAGGTGTACCGGGGCCCGGCAGAAAACAGCGACTTTCTTCTCAAGTACGTGACGGTCAAATCCTATGACGGCTAGAAGCGAAACCATTGCCATTGATATCGACGACGAACAGATGAGCGGGACCTTCCTCAGTCCCAAATCGAAAGTACCGGGGGTGTTGTTTGTGCACGGCTGGGGCGGGAGCCAGGAGCGTGACCTGGAACGCGCCAAGGGTATCGCCGGGCTCGGTTGTGTATGCCTTACATTCGACCTGCGCGGCCATGCCGGCAACGGCATTCCGTTATCCCGCGTCACCCGCGAAGACAACCTGCGCGACCTGCTCGCGGCCTACGACCGCCTGTTGTCACACCCGGCCATCGACACCTCGGCGGTGGCGGTGGTTGGCACCAGCTACGGCGGTTACCTGGCCGCCATCCTCACTTCGCTGCGCCCCGTGCGCTGGCTGGCTTTGCGGGTGCCGGCGCTGTACCGCGACCAGGAATGGCTCAAGCCCAAGCGCGACCTCGATAAAGCCGACCTGATGGATTATCGCGGCACCTTTGTGCACGCCGAAACCAATCGCGCGCTGCATGCCTGCGCGGCGTTCACCGGTGATGTGCTGATCGTTGAATCCGAAACGGATGACCACGTGCCCCACGCCACCATCATGAGCTACCGCGCCGCCTGCCAGCAGACGCACTCGCTGACCCACCGGATTATCGACGGTGCGGACCACTCCCTGAGCGACCCTGTGTCCCAGCAGGCCTACACCTCGATCCTGGTGGACTGGATTACCGAGATGGTGGTGGGCGAGCGCTTGAGCATCATCCAGTCGTAGGCGTTTTCTTCACGCGCAATGCCTTGGCCTTGGCTTCGACCGCGAGGTACATCACCAGGGCCACCAGCAGCGGCAGGATGAAGTAGATTGCGCGGTAGGCGATCAACCCCGCGAGCAGACTGCCGCGGGACGCTTCGTGCTGCAGCAAGGCAATGAACACTGCCTCCAGCACACCCAGCCCTGCCGGGATATGCGTGACCACCCCGGCAATGCTGCTGATCAGCAACACCCCGAGCACCACGGGGTAATCCAGTTGCTTGGGCAGCAGGGTAAAAATCACTGCTGCCATCAGCGACCAGTTCAGCGCGCCGAGCGCCAACTGCAACACTGCCATGCGCAGCGACGGCAGGCTGATTTCAATCCCGCGTATCGACCATGCGCGCTTTTTCGACAAGCGACAGGCCAGCAGGTAACCCAGGCTCGCCAGTACCAACAGCACGCCGACGCCTTGCAACGCACCGCTGCTGAGCTTCCACCCCGGCGGCAATGTCACCAGCCCGCTGCTGAATACCGCGCCGGCGATCGCCATGTAGCCGAACCAGTTGGTGGCCAGGCTCAAGCCGAGGATCTTCGCGATGTTCCCGCTGCTCACCCCGAGTCGGGAATACAACCGATAGCGCATGGCGATGCCACCTACCCACGCGCTCAGGTTGAGGTTGAACGCATAGCTGATGATGCCCACCGGCAAAATCTGCTTCCAGCCCAACGGCTGGCGGATGTAGGTGCGGCCGATCAGGTCGAAGCACGAATACACCAGGAAACTGCACAGGGTCAGCGCACCCGCGATGAGCAGCGTGCGCAGCTTGAAGTCGCCCAGGGTGTCGAGCACTTCGCTCCAGTCGATACGCCGGGCGAGCAGGGTGAACAACACGATCAGCACCAGGAAAAACACCACCGTCAGCGGTTTTTTCCAGCGTTTCAAGAAGCCGGGGCGAGCGCTTTCTTCAGCGATGCGAGCTTGGGTCATGATCCGCACGCTCCTCAAGAACGAAGGGTTTCAACCTCGGCTTGTGGGCCGGCAACCAGCCGGTCCACGACGGAAAATGCCGCAGCACATGGAACACCACGAAACCCACGGTCACCCGCCAGAACCAGCCGCGAGGCGCGCGGTTTTCCGGCATGGTCTTGCAGTGGTTCTGGCTCAGATATTCCAGGCGCTCGAACAACTGCTGGTTGAAGCCACGATCACGAACCAGCACATTCGCCTCCAGGTTCAGCGACAGGCTCAGCGGGTCGAGATTGCTCGAACCCACCGTGCTCCACTCTTCATCCACCAGCGCCACCTTGCCGTGCAACGGACGCTGGCAGTACTCGTGGATCACCACGCCTTCCTTGAGCAAATAGTCATAGAGCATGCGTGCCGCCAGCTTGGCCAGCAGCACATCCGGCTGGCCCTGCATGATCAACTGCACGTGCACGCCGCGCCGCGCGGCATTACGAATTTCCCGCAGCAGGCGGTAGCCGGGAAAGAAATAGGCGTTGGCGATCACCACCCGCCGCTCAGCCTTGCGCAGGGCGTGCAGGTAGGCCTCTTCGATATCGGTACGGTGTTGCAGATTGTCCCGGTAGATCAGCCGTACCAGGCCGTCGCCTTCGCCGGCAGCCCATGGCGACGGGCGTTGCTCGCGCCGCCAGCCGCGCCGCTTGCGCACACGCCGGCCACTTTGTGCGAGGGCGAAATGATGCAGGTCGGCGACTGCCGGGCCCTGCACCTGCACGGCATAATCCTGCTTGGCCTCGGGGCCGAAATCCCCCAGGTGATCCGCCGAGAAATTGATCCCGCCGATAAACGCCACACTGGCATCCACCACCACAATCTTGCGGTGCAGGCGGCGAAACCAGTTGGTGCGAAAACCCAATGTCTTGCTCGCCGGGTCGAACATCTGCACGGTCACGCCGGCCTGGCTCAATTCGCTGAGAAACCCCGGTGTCAGCTCGCCACAACCAAAGCCATCGAGGCTGGCGACGACCTTGACGCCACGCTGCGCCGCCTCGATCAAAATGCCTTTGAGCTCGTGGCCGACCTTGTCTTCGAAAAGGATAAAGGTCTCCAGCAAGATCTCCCGCTGGGCCTGGCGCATCGCCTCGAACACTTTGGGAAAGTAGGCCTCGCCGTTCTCCAGCAACTCGATCTGGTTACCGCTCTGCCAGCCGTAATCCAGGTCCCGGGCCACGGCATCGTCCGGCGGTTGGTCGGTCGCGATGTGTTCCACCGCGACCTTTTCCAGTGGTGCGCTGTTCATAACTCGATCTCCACCGACAGCGGCGCATGGTCCGACAAGTGTGACCACGGGCGGCTGGTCAGGACTTGGGGCTGATGCACCTTGAGGTTGCGCACATAGATGCGGTCCAGCGGCAGCAGCGGCAGGCGCGCCGGGAAGGTGCGGGCCGGCTTGCCGTGGGTTTCGATAAACACTTCCCGCAGCCCGCAGTGGGCGAGATCGGCGCGCTGGCGCCAGTCATTGAAATCACCGGCGACAATCACCGGCGCGTCGGCGGGAATCTCGGCGACCCGCTGCGCGATCAGGCGCAGCTGCTGCTGGCGATGGACTTCCCGCAGCCCCAGGTGCACGCAGATGGCATGCACGTCCTGCACGTTGCCCGGCAAGCGCAGCACGCAATGCAGCAGCCCGCGACTTTCGTGGCCGCTCTGGGAGATGTCGAGATTGTCGTAGCGGATGATCTGGAATTTCGACAGCAGCGCATTACCGTGGTCGCCATGGGGATACACCGCGTTGCGACCGTAGGCGTATTGCGGCCAGATACTGTCGGCGAGGAACTCGTATTGCGGCATGCTCGGCCAGTTGCTGTAGCGCTTGGGGTGGCGCTCGTGGGTGCCGTGGATTTCCTGGAGGAACACCACGTCGGCGGCCACACTGCGAATCGCCTCCCGCAACTCGGGCAATATGAAGCGCCGGTTGAGCGCGGTGAAGCCCTTGTGGGTATTGACCGTCAGCACCCTGAAGCGGGTGATGGTTTCGGTGGGCGTGGTTGGCATCAGTTCCGGATGGGTCATGACAGCACCCCCGTGTCCGGCAACTTGCCGGGTTCGGTGGCCAGTGCCTGGTCCAGGCCAAAACGCTGCAGTAATTGGCGCGCGTCGAAGGGCGCGCGCACCTTGATGTCGTTATCGAAGTAGCAAAACACCTCGCGCTGCTTGCGGGCGCGGGGTTTGTGCTTCGGGTCGATCAACTGTGCATCGGCGGGTTGTTTGCCGTGGCTCCAGCGTTCGATGCGATCGCCCCAGCGCTTGAGCGCTTCGGACGTATAGCCGCTGGCATACAGCGCTTTGTCCCCATGCAGGCGCAGGTACACAAAGTTGGCCGTGACGTCTTCCAGGTAGGGCCACTTGCCGGCTGTGTCCGCCACCACCAGGGCCACGCCGTGCTTGTCGAGCATCTCGACAAACTCCGGCACGGCGAAACTCTTGTGGCGAATCTCCACCGCATGGCGCAGCGGCTTTTTACCGTGGGCTTGCAGGCTCGCCTTGCCGTTCAGGCGCGGCTCATGCTCGCGGGCGAGTGCGGCGGCCTGCTGGGTAGTGGTGGGTAATTCGGCGAGAAAGGCTTCAAACAACGGCGGGTCGAATTTGAAACTGGGCGGGAACTGCCAGAGGATCGGCCCGAGCTTTTCCTTGAGTTCCAGCACCCCGGAGGCGAAGAAATTCGCCATCGGCTTGTGCACCTCCCGCAGCCGCAGGATATGCGTGATATAGCGCGGCGCCTTGACGCTGAACACAAACCCTTCAGGCGTGTCGCCATACCACTCGGCGTAGCGCTTGGGTGTTTGCAGCGCGTAGAACGAGCCGTTGATCTCGATGCTGTTGACCGCCCGTGAGGCAAACTGCAGCTCGCGCTTCTGGGTCAGGCCCTCGGGGTAGAAATCCCCCCGCCAGGGCGTGTAGCGCCAGCCGGAAATGCCGATATGAATCGCGGCCATGATGACTCCCGTGGGTTAACTGTGTGGTGACCTCCGTTTTTGGATGACTGTGATGATCGGGAGAAAGTTTCGATGGTCCTACAGACGGCACCTCTCAAAATGTGGGAGCGGGCTTGCTCGCGAAGACGGTGGGTCAGTCGATATCTCTGTTGACTGACTTACCGCTTTCGCGAGCAAGCCCGCTCCCACATTGGGTTCTTTATCGCTGCGGGATCAGTGCCCGCCAACCACCCGGGTCGAACTTTCGGCATACACCGGCCCCAGCCGGTCAAGGCGCCCGCTCCAGGCCGTCAGCGCCAAGGCCACCAACACCACCGAGCCGCCAATCCACGCCGTGTGGATCAAGCCCATGTGGGCGACGATCAGGCCGCCGGCCCACGCGCCACCGGCAATCCCCAGGTTGAACGCCGCGATGTTCAGGCCCGAGGCCACGTCCACCGCATTCGGCGTGTGATGTTCCGCCTGGCGCACCACATACACCTGCAAGCCCGGCACGTTGCCGAAAGCGACCGCGCCCCACACCAGCACAGTGGCCAGGGCCAGCCATGGATTACCCGCGGTGAAGGTCAGCACGAACAACACGGCAGCGAGCAGGGCAAAGATGATTTTCAGGGCGCTGATCGGGCCGCGTTTGTCGGCCAGCTTGCCGCCCCAGATATTACCGATGGCCACCGAGATGCCATACACCAGCAACACCAGGCTGACGGTGCCGGCGCTGAAGCCGGAAATGTCCTGAAGGATTGGCGCCAGGTAGGTGAACGCGATGAACGAGCCGCCGTAACCCACCGCCGTCATGGCGTACACCAGCAGCAGCCGTGGTTGTTTTAATACTTGCAGTTGTTGCAACAGTGACGCGGGTTTGCTGTGGGCGATGTTTTTCGGTACGTAGAGCAGGCTGCCGATAAACGCGATCAAGCCCAGGGCCGAGACGGCGAGGAAGGTTTCGCGCCAGCCGAAGTGCTGGCCGATAAACGTCCCCAGTGGCACACCGGTCACCAATGCGACGGTCAGGCCGGTAAACATGATGGCAATCGCGCTGGCGGCTTTTTCCTTGGGCACCAGGCTTGTGGCGATGGTGGAGCCAATCGAGAAGAACACCCCGTGGGCCAGGCCGGTGACGATCCGTGCCAGTACCAGGGACTCATAACTCGGCGCTCGCCAGGCCAGCAGGTTGCCGAGGGTGAACAGCACCATCAGCGACAACAACAGCAGTTTGCGTGGCACTTTGCCGGTGAGGGCGGTGAGTACCGGCGCGCCGATGGCCACGCCCAGGGCGTAGAGGCTGACCAGCAGGCCGGCGGACGGCAAGTCGACACCCAGGTCGGCGCCGATGGTGGGTAACAGGCCAACGATGACGAACTCGGTCGTCCCGATGGCAAAAGCGCTGAGGGTCAGCGCGAGCAAGGCAATGGGCATGGCTGCAACTCCGGTGGGTTTCAATCAGGAGCGCAGTCTCGGGGTTCGGCTTGTGCGGAAAAAGACAGGTATTGGCATTTGATATTTGCCTGGGGCGCACGGATCGAAGTCTACGGGGAACGATCGGGCGTCAAACCCGTCAGTTCCTTACAGACCCTTCTGAAGGAGCCCGGTGTTTTGTTGAATTTAAAGACTGTGCTACTGCTCGGCACGCTGCTGCTCTGCGGCAGCGGCGCGCTGCAAGCGGCCACCGCCCCCGCGGCTCCAGCGCCTGCCGCCCCGGCCCAGCCGGAACTGTTGGTAGAAGGCGGCCTGCTCGGCGCCATCAGCTCCAGCATCGATGGTGTGCAGGACAAACTCGACCTCAACCAGAACCTGGTGGACGCCTGGCGGCTGCGGGCCGACCGGGCGGCGGATGAGGTGGACAAGCTGGTCAACCAGCCGTCCGAACGTTCCTCGTGGAGCGTGGCCGGGGATTTCCTGTTGTTGTCCGGGGTGTGGATCGGCGCGTTCGCCGCGCTGACCCTGCTGGGGCGCTTTATCGTCAAGCGCCTGAGCCTGCAGCGGCATATCGCACCTCGCCAGCGCCTCCAGGCGTTGCTGGGTTACCTGATTCCCTACACGATACCGGCGCTTATCTGCCTGCCATTGACGCTCTACGTCAGCCACTTCCTGCCCACCTCGGTGGGCCGTGCGCTGGCGCTGTGTTTTGCCTACGCCACCAGCAGCGGCATTTTCTCCACCTCGATCCTGTTGTGCGTGATCGTCATGTTCAACGTCGGCCACAAGCGCCCGGCGGTGAAGATTATTCGGGACTACTGCCCCAAGCCGTTGTTCCTGATCGGCTTCCTTGCGGCCCTCAGCGATGCGCTGACCAGCCCACAGATCGCCCGCCAACTGGGGGGCAATATCACCGCCAGCGTTGCGATCTTCACCGGGCTGTTTGCCTCGGTGATCTTCGGCATGCTGGTGATTCGCCTGCGCCGTCCGGTGGCGCATTTGATCCGCAACCGGCCCCTGGCCCAGCGCCTGAAACACCCGGCGGTGCAGCAATCCCTGCGGGTGTTTTCCGGCCTGTGGTATTGGCCGATCCTGCTGATGGTGCTGGTGTCGGCGATCAACCTGATCGGCGCCGGCGACGACAGCCAGAAAGCCCTGCGCTGTGCGCTGTTCACCACGATCCTGCTGATCGGCACGGTGTTTCTCAGCACCGTGTTGCAGCACCTGTTCCAGTCTCGCAGCACGGTGGCGGTGCAGCGCAGCAGTGCCTACAAGGAACGTTTCCTCAGCCTGCTGCACGCGCTGTTGCGCATCGTGATAGCCATCGCCTTTATCGAAATCCTCGGGCGTATCTGGGGCGTTTCGCTGTTTGAGTTTGCCCAGCGCAACTCCGTGGGCCGGGCCATCAGTGATTCCCTGAGCAGCATCGGTTTGATCCTGCTGGTGACCTGGCTGTTCTGGGTGGTGCTCGACACGGCGATTCAGGAAGCATTGAAACCCCCGGTCAACAAACGCTCCAGCCGCCAGCCCAGCACGCGGGTGAAAACCATCCTGCCACTGCTGCGCAACGCAGTGAAAATCATCCTGGTGGTGATCTGCGCGATCACCACCATGGCCAACCTGGGGATCAACGTCGCACCGCTGCTGGCGGGTGCAGGGGTGGTGGGCCTGGCCATTGGTTTTGGCTCCCAGCAACTGGTGCAGGATGTAATCACCGGGCTGTTCATCATCATCGAAGACACCCTGTCGATTGGCGATTGGGTGGTGCTCGACTCCGGCCACGCCGGTACCGTCGAGGGGCTGACCATCCGTACCCTGCGCCTGCGGGACGGCAAGGGCTTTGTGCATTCGGTGCCGTTCGGGCAGATCAAGGCCGTCACCAACCAGTCGCGGCAATTCGCCTATGCGTTCTTCTCGGTGCAGTTCACCTACGACACCGATGTCGACAAGGCCGTGGAACTGATTCGCGAGGCGGGGCAGTCGATCCGCGACGACGTGTTCCTCAAGTACAACCTGCAAGGGCCGCTGGAGGTATTTGGCGTCGACAAGATGGACCTCAACGGCGTGGTGCTGACGGCGCAGTTCCGCACGGTGTCGGGCGGGCAATATGCGGTGAGCCGCGCGTTTAACCAGCGCTTGAAAAAGCTTGTGGATAACTGTGCCTTTGTTCACTTCGCGCAAACTTATCCACAGCAGGTGATGCTGCCGCAGCGGGTCGGGCAGCAGGTGGATGAGCCGGAGGAAGAAGTGCCTTCGTCGGTGGTGCTTACCGAGCAGCCTAGAACCCAATAGTTTTGTGTTGAGGCCGCCGGCCTCTTCGCGAGCAAGCCCGCTCCCACATTCGACCGCATTCCAAGGGCGGAACCGGATTGAAAGTGGGAGCGGGCTTGCTCGCGAAGGCGTCATTACGGGCGCTGCACAAGTCAGTGTCTGATCAGTTTTTCCCGCACCAACCCGGCCTCCTGCTGATCCAACTCCAGCAACACCTGCTGCTTGCCGGCAATCTCCACCGCCGCCGGCAAACCATCCCGGTACACCAGCCGATTACCGCTCAATGCCGGCACCTTGCTACCCGGCAGCAGCGTACCGACCAGGTTCAGCGGATCCGCCCCACACACGGCAATCAAGCTGCCATCGTGAGGCCGCCGCCGAACTTCCCGCAGCAGCGGAATCGCTTCCGGCAACGCAAACTGTTCCCCCGCCAAACCACTTACAAACCGCCCGCCCCGAATCTCGCCCCGGGCCTCCAGCCGGTGGAACGTACGCAGCAATTCGCGCCAACTGGGCAGCCAGTCCGCCTCGCGCTCCAGCAAGCGCCAGAACACCACCCCGTAGCGGCGCAGCAAGGTCATCGCCACATGCTCCAGCGTCTCGGCCGAGTGAGCCCCCGGACGTGTGCCGTCCGCCACCGGTGCCCGCCGTACCAGGGCCCAACGCCCGGCATCGTCCATCCCGCCGACAAACGCGCCACGCCCGCGCCGACTGCTGCGGGCCTGACGTTTGCTCGCCGGCGTGGTCAGGGCGCGCAGGCCGGCAAAACTGTCGGCGTTCGCCAGCCCCGCGCCCACCAGTTCCTGCAACGCGGTTTCCAGTTCGCTGCGCAGCAGATGGGCTTCGTGGATCAATTCATCGAAAAACAGCGCGCCGTTTTCCCGCAGCGCCTGATGGACTTTCTGTGCCTTGGGCGACAGCTCGGTGCTGTCCGGCGCTTCGGTCAGTCCACTCCATAATGGCACCTGGCTGCGGGGCAACAGCACCACTGGCGTGCTGCGCAGGGCCGTCGCGCCGGCCTTGTTGCTCAGGCGCGTCCACACCACTTTGCCGCTGCGGCACAAATCGTCCAGCCAGTGGGGCGCGTAATCCTTGATTCGTGCGCTGAGCAAATCGCTGTCCCAGGCCGAAGTGGCTGCGGCGTACCCTTCCAGCTGCGCGACGATCTGCGGCAACACGGCGCTGCCCTGGCCGCGGGTACCGTTCGACAGGTGCTGCCAGTCGAACAGAAAACGCATGAAATCCTGCAACGCCACCGGCTCGATTTCCCGGCGCAGGCGCTTGACCGTGTAGCGGTGAATGCGCGCCAGCAGGTGGCGTTCGCACCATTGTTCGGCGCTGGCGCCGGGGCTGAAACGGCCGCGCAGCACGTAGCCTTCGCTCTCCAGCCGCGCGAGTGCCTGTGATACGTCGGCCACAGGCAAGGCCAGGGGCGCGGCGATCTCGATCAGCGTCAATGGGCCGAAGCCGCTCAGGCGCGCCCGCAGCACTTCCACCAAGGCTTCATCGAAGGTCCAGGGCTCATCGAAACCGGGCAACAGCGGCAGGTCATTCGGGTAGATCGCCGCTAAACAGCTCAAGCGCTCCAGAGCGACCCAAACGGCCTGGTCGGTACCGCTCTGCAATCGGCTGGCGCGCCCACCGTCGGCCAGGGCTTGCAGCCATTCGGTCCACTGCGCCGTGACCTCCGATTCGGCAATGCACGCCAAACTCATCAGCGCTTCATGCATCTCGTCCAGGCCATTGGGCGCCGGCCAGGCTTCCTCGCACACACCGGCAATCGCTTCGGCATCCAGCGCGCCAAGGTCATCGGTGCTTTGCGGGTCGCTCCAGCGCCGGTTGAGCACGGCCTGGGTGCGGCGCTCCTCCAGCGGAGCGTCGTCGAGAAAGGTGTAGGGGCGGGCGCTGAGAATCTCTGCTGCCAGTGGCGACGGCGCCGGCAGATCACGGCTGATCAGGCGGATTTCGCCGCGCTCCATGCGCCGCAACAGGGCCAGCCAGCCTTCGCTGTCCATGGCCTCGTGCAGGCAGTCGTCGAGGGTTTGCTCCACCAGCGGATGCTCGGGCACTTCGCGCTCGCCGGCGAGGTTTTCCAGGCAGGCGATCTGGTCGGGGAACACACTGGCGATCAGGTCTTCACTCTTCATGCGCTGGATCTGCGGCGCCACCTTGCGCCCACCGGTGTAGCGCGGCAATGCCAGGGCCACCCCGGCATTCCAGCGCCAGCGCACGCCGAACAGCGGTGCATCCAGTACTGCCTGGATCAGGATGTGCTCGGCGGTGTTGCTGTTCAGGTAGCGCCACACTTCGTCCAGCTCAAAGCTGTGACTGGTGGACAGCGACAACACGATCGCATCCTCGCTGGCGGCGGCTTGCAGTTCGAAGTTGAAGGTGCGGCAAAACCGCTTGCGCAGCGCCAGGCCCCAGGCGCGGTTGATGCGACTGCCGAACGGCGTATGGATGATCAATTGGGTGCCGCCGGACTCGTCGAAAAACCGTTCCATGATCAACGTGTCCTGGGACGGCAGCGCGCTCAGCGCCAGCCGCGCCCGCGCCAGGTAATCCAGCAGTTGTTCGGCGCTGGCCAGGTTCAGGCCGAGGGTGCCGGTGAGCCAATCGAGCGCCGGTTGCAGGTTACCCGGCGTGGCGCCCAGCAGCGCGTCCAGTTGCCCCTGAAAACGCGCCACGGCAAACGACAACTCCGCGCTGCGCCCCGGTGCTTCGCCGAGCCAGAACGGAATGGTCGGCGGCTGGCCGTGGGCATCCTCGACCCGCACCTTGCCGGGCTCCACTCGCAGGATGCGGTAGGAGGTGTTGCCCAGCTGGAAGATATCCCCGGCGATGCTTTCCACCGCGAAGTCTTCGTTGACGCTGCCGATGTTCAGGCTTTGCGGCTCAAGCAGCACGCTGTAGTCGGCGTTGTCGGGGATGGTACCGCCGCTGGTCACGGCGGTGAGCTTGGCGCCCCGCCGGCCACGCAGGGTGCGGGTGATGGCGTCGCGGTGCAGGTAGGCGCTGCGCAGGCCCTGGCGCCCGTTGTAGCCTTCGGCGAGCATTTGCAGCAGTGCCTGATAGTGACGCTCATCCAGCTCGGCGTAGGGCGAGGCGCGGCGGATCAGCGTGAGCAGGGCCTGTTCCTGCCATTCCTGGCAGCTGACTTCGGCGATGATCTGCTGGGCCAGCACATCCAGCGGCGCAACCGGGATCAGCAAGGTGTCCAGCTCGCCGCGGCGCACGCAGTCGAGGAGGGCGGCGCATTCGATCAGGTCGTCGCGGGTGGTGGCGAACAACCGGCCCTTGGGCGTGCCGCCGATCTGATGCCCGGAGCGTCCGACCCGTTGCAGAAAACCGTTGATCGAGCCGGGCGAGCCGATCTGGCACACCAGGTCGACATCGCCGATATCAATCCCCAGTTCCAGCGACGCAGTGGCGATCAACACCTGCAGCTCACCGGCCTTGAGCCGTTGTTCGGCGTCCAGGCGCATTTCCTTCGCGAGGCTGCCGTGGTGGGCGGCGACGGCGGTTTTGCCCAGGCGCTCGCTCAAGTGCCGGGCCAGGCGTTCGGCCAGGCGCCGGGTGTTGACGAAAATCAGCGTGGTGCGGTGTTGCCTGGCCAGTTCGGCGAGGCGGTCGTAGACCAGCTCCCACACGTCGTTGGCCATGACGGCCGACAGCGGCACCGGCGGCACTTCGATATCCAGGTCCCGTGGGCGTGCGTGGCCGATGTCGACGATATCGCAGGGCCGGCCGGTGCCTGCTAGAAAACGCGACACCGCTTCGATGGGCTTTTGCGTGGCGGACAGGCCGATGCGGGTCAGCGGTTCGCGGCACAAACCCTGCAGGCGCTCCAGCGTCAGGGCCAGGTGACTGCCACGCTTGCTGGCGGCGATGGCGTGGATTTCGTCGACGATCACCGTGCGGATGCTGGCGAGCATCTGCCGGCCGGAATCCGAGCCGAGCAACACGTAGAGCGATTCCGGGGTGGTGACCAGGATGTGCGGCGGGTGCTTGCGCATCAGGGCGCGGTCTTTCTGTGGGGTGTCGCCGGTGCGCACGGCGGTGCGGATCGCCAGCGGTGGCAGGTCGAGGCGCTGCAAGTGCTCGGTGATGCCGGCCAGCGGGGTTTGCAGGTTGATCTGGATGTCGTTGGAAAGAGCCTTCAGGGGCGAGACGTAGACCACCAGTGTTTGGTCTGGCAATTGGCCGCCATTGGCCAGGCCTTGGTGCACGAGATCGTCCAGCACCGCGAGAAAGGCAGTCAGGGTCTTGCCGGAGCCGGTGGGCGCGGCGATCAGTGTGGAGCGGCGCTGGCGGATCAGCGGCCACGCCTGGGCCTGGGCGGCGGTCACCGACGGGAACGTGCTGCGGAACCAGGTGCTGACGGCGGGGTGGAAACCGTTCAAGACCGTGTCCGTTGATTCAGGAAGGTTCATCCCCAATTTATGCGGCCGGCCCCGGCAACTTGCAACCCCGGGATGCATTCCCTGTGGTGAGGGATCTTGCTGCGGTAAGGGAGCTTGTTGTGGCGAGGGAGCTTGCAGTGGCGAGGGAGCTTGCTCCCGCTGGAGTGCGCAGCGCTCCCGCTTTTTTGGGGCCGCTACGCAGCCCAGCGGGAGCAAGCTCCCTCGCCACAAGAAGCTCCCTGGCCACAGCAAGCTCGCTGACCACAGCAAGGCCCCTGGCCACTGCATGCTCCCTAGCCATAAAAAGGCTCTCTCTGCCTAAAGCCCCCCGGCCGCAATCGGCGGCGCACTTTATAAGTGACGGTTGCGCTACAAACCCGCAAAATGCAACGATTCTGGCAAATGCCAACGGCATGGCTCACAAGCCTGTCGATAATAACCATCGTTCCAAACAGACCGGGCCTGCTCAATCTATGCGAATGCGCCTTATGTTACTGGGCGGCGGGAATGCCCTCGGGCAGGCGCTGATTCGCCTCGGTGCGGAGGAAGACATCGGTTTCCTCGCCCCGCGCCCGCCCCAAGACGGCTGGGATGCCGCGAGCCTCACGCAACTGCTCGACGACACCCGTCCCGATGCCTTGATCAATCTCGCCTATTACTTCGACTGGTTTCAGGCGGAGACGGTCAGCGAGACACGCCTGGCCGCCCAGGAATATGCGATCGAGCGCCTGGCGGAACTGTGCCAGCACCACAGCATCACCCTGCTGCAACCGTCCAGCTACCGGGTGTTCGATGGCTCCCGCGCCACCGCCTACAGCGAAAAAGACGAACCCGTGCCCTTGGGCCTGCGAGGCCAGGCGTTGTGGCGCATCGAGCAGAGCGTACGCGCCACCTGCCCGCAGCACGTGCTGTTGCGTTTCGGCTGGCTGCTGGATGACAGCGTCGACGGCACCCTCGGGCGCTTCCTGGCCCGTGCCGAAAAACCTGATGAGCTGCTGATGGCCGACGATCGCCGGGGCAACCCGACGCCGGTGGACGATGCCGCGCGGGTGATCATTTCTGTGCTCAAGCAACTCGATTGCGCAGCGCCGCTGTGGGGCACCTACCACTACGCCGGCCACGAAGCGACCACCCCGCTGGCGCTGGGGCAGGCGATCCTGACCGAAGCGCGCAACTTCCACCCGCTGGCCGTGGAAGCACCGACCGCCCAGGCCCATGCCGCCCGTCCGGATGCAGCCGACGAACCGCAACACGCGGTGCTGGCCTGCAAGAAAATCCTCCACACCTTCGGCATCAAGCCACGGGCATGGCGGGCCGGGCTGCCGGCGTTGCTCGACCGGTTCTATCGGCACGGTCAAACATAAAAAAGGCGCCTGAAACAGGCGCCTTTTTTGTGGCAGTGCGCGGACGATTACACGTGATAGGTGTTGGCCAGCCGGATGCGCAGCGGCCTGCGAAAAATTTGAAACCTTTGGTGCGGGCGGTCATCTGTGTTGAGTCGATGGACCTTATCCCGGCGTTCAATGGTTATCCCCTTATGAACGGAAGTTACATTGCCGTCTCTATCACAGACAATGGCCAGGGAACTGGGTTGGGACTCAGCCAGGTATATGGCCCGCGCTTGAACGGCTGAGTGGATAGCCCGTTTGAACAAATGGAGTTAGCATCGTAAACCTTCGGCTCAAGAGCCTGTTGTTCACATCAGGGTTGCATTGTGGAAAAGCTAAATCGCCTTCAAAGCGGAATAGAAGGGCTGGATGCTCTGCTCAAGGGTGGGCTAGTCGCAGGTGCCTCCTACATCATCCAGGGGCGCCCGGGATCCGGTAAAACCATCCTCGCCAATCAGCTGGGGTTTAACCATGCGCGCAATGGGGGCCGTGTACTGGTTGCCACGTTGCTGGCCGAATCCCACGACCGTTTATTTCAGTTCCTCTCGACCCTGAACTTCTTTGATGCTTCCCGGGTGGGAGCCGAGATTCAGTTCGTCAGTGCGTTTGACACCCTTGAGAACGAAGGTCTCGATGAAGTGGTCAAGCTGCTTCGGCGTGAGATCAGTCGTCAGAAGGCCACCGTGTTAGTGGTCGACGGCTTGCTCAATGCACGCTCCAAGGCTGACTCGCCCATCGACACCAAAAAATTCATTTCCGAGCTGCAAGGGCACGCCGCGTTCGCCGGTTGTACGGTGCTGTTTCTCACCAGTTCCCGGTTGGACGACGGCAGTCCCGAGCACACCATGGTTGATGGTGTGATCGAGATGGGTGAAGAGCTTCACGGCAGCCGTTCGGTGCGCCGTATTCACCTGCGCAAAACTCGAGGCAGTGGTGCACTGACCGGACTGCACGAGTGTGAAATTACCGACGATGGCCTGGTGGTTTATCCGCGTCTGGAAAGTCTCTACAGCCATCCGTCTTTACCTGACAGTGCCGATCTGACGCGTATCACCAGCGGCATCGGTTCGCTGGACGCCATCATCGGCGGTGGCCTGCACAGTTCCTCCGTTACCCTCGTCATGGGGCCTTCCGGCGTTGGGAAAACCACCTTGGGGCTCAGGTTTCTCGCCGAGTCGACAGTGGACGCGCCGGGCCTGCATTTCGGTTTTTATGAAAGCCCGCAGCGGTTACGTCTCAAAGGCCAATCGCTGGGGATTGATATCAAGGGTATGGAAGAAAGTGGTGCGCTGAGTATTGCCTGGCAACCCACGACAGAAGGCCTGATCGATGGTCTCGGCGCACGGCTGCTGAAAATGGTTGAGGAAAAGGGCATCAAGCGCCTGTTCATCGACAGCTTGAGCGGCATGACCCGGGTGTCGACAAACCCGGCTCGTATCACTGATTTCTACAGCGCCTTGATGAGCGAGCTTCGTGCCCGTGGCGTAACGGTGTTTGCCTCATGGGAGATGCGTGACGTTTTTGGTTCGGAGGTCAGCTCTCCAACCCCGGACCTCTCCAGTATTGTCGATAACCTGATGCTGATGCGTTTCTTCGAGATTCAATCTGAACTAAGAAGAATGCTTTCGATTCTTAAGGTACGAGACAGCTTCTACGATCCTTCGCTTCTTGAAGTGGTAATCCATGAAAACGGCGTTGACCTGAAGAAGGCATCAAGAAATGCGTTGGCGGTCCCTAATGATTCTTCGCTGCCGGGCTCAACGTCCAAAGTCTCTGATTCGGGTTGAACTGACATGACCACCATCCTGGTCGTCGACGACGAGTATTTGATCGCTGACATTCTCGGCTATGCGCTGGAGGATGAGGGGTACATGGTCGTAAAAGCGAGCAATGGCCAGAAAGCACTCGAGGTCCTGGAGCGCGAGCGGCCAGCGTTGATCATCACCGACTTCATGATGCCGGTCATGGATGGCCAGGAGTTTGCCGAAGCTGTCCGCGCGCTACCGGCAGTCAATCACTTGCCCATCATCCTGATCAGCGGAGCCCAGGCCCATATTGGTATGGAGCGGTCGGACTTGTTCAATGCAGTGTTGAATAAGCCGTTCAACATTGACGTGGTCATTGCTGAAGTTCGCCAGCTCCTGGCTGAAGCCTGAATCGCAGCACACGGGCGTGTGCCTGGCTTCTGATTGGCGCTTGCCTCCAGGGGAAGCCTCACAAAAAAGGCCCTGTACAACAGGGCCTTTGGGTAGAACCTAGAACTTGTAGCCAATACCGACCATGTACACCATCGGATCAACATCCACATTAACCTTGGCCCGGGTGCCCTGGCCCAGGGCGTTGTTGTCCACGGTGGCCTTGGTGCTGATGTCGATGTAGCGCGCCTGGGCGTTGATCATCCACTTGTCGTTGATCATGTAGTCCGCACCGATCTGCGCCGCCCAGCCCCAGGAGTTTTCCGCCTTGAAGTTGCTGAAGCCGGCCTCCTGGGCGCGACCGCCGACGTGCTCGTCGTAGATCCAGGTGTAGTTGATACCGGCGCCGATGTACGGTTGGAATACCGACTTGCTGTCCAGCGGGTAGTACACGACGCTCAGGGTCGGCGGCAGGTGTTTCAGCGAGCCGAGCTTGCCGTTGGCCGGGGCCAGGGCGGTGTTCTTGATCTTCACATCATGTTCGAACGGTGTGGCCGCCAGCAGTTCGATACCCCAGTGGCTGGTGAACATGTAGGCGAAGTTCAAGCCCAGCTGGGTGTCGCTGCTCATGGTCGCCTTGCCGCCCAGGTTGGTCCCGGCCAGCGGGCCCTGGTCAACCTTGACACTGCTGCTGTCCGCTTTCGGGTTGACGGTGATGGCACCGGCGCGAATCAGGATGTCACCCGCTTCGTGAGCGTGGGCAACAGGGGCGACGAGGGCGAGCGCGACAAGCGACGCGCCGAGCAGGGACTTGTTCATGGGAGCTCCAAAGGACGTTATTAATTGCTTGTGTCCAATGGTAAAGATCGTAACGTTCGAGCTTTTGACTCAGCTCAATGAAAGCGCAATCACGGGTTATTCCTGCAACTCGTACACATAGATCTTGTCGGCATCCATCTGGTAGCCGGCATCGGCCAGTTCACTGCTGGATGGTTTGACCTGCATCTGGCCTTCGATCCAGTACGGCTGATACAACTCGTCGAGCTTCACGCCGACTTCGCTTTTGACATGCACGATCTGGTTCGACGGCGGTGGCGGCACGTGAATGCAGGCGCCGAAATACGGCACCAGCAGGAACTCCGTGGTGCGGCCTTCCTCGCTGACTTCCAGCGGCACGATATAACCCGGCAGGCGGATGTGCTTGCCGTCCAGGCTTTGTACGACCGGCGCGTTGGGCAGGTCCTGCTTGGCGGCCGGCGCTGACTCCACCGACAACGCATCGGCCATGCCCGACAAGTCGTGCAGCGGTTTCATGTTGGGGATTTCCGGCGGCGCGTCCGGCGGGATCATCTCCTGCCACGACAGGTCCTTGGGCTGGTCTTCAGCCCACACGGGCAGGGCCACCAGCAGTAACAGTGCGAGCACGACGCGACGCATCAACAGCTTCCTCATAAACGTATCGACAGGCCGTCGGCCAACGATTGCCGGTAGGCGCGCCAGGCTGGCACGCTGCCCATCAGCAGGGCTGCGACGAGAATACCGCCCAACAAAGTCCATTCATATTCGCTCGGCAACGACAGCGGCAGGTCCAGGCCGTAATTGGCCTGCAAATACCCGCGCGACGCGGCGATGCACACATACAGCAGCCCGACGCCGGCGATCACGCCCGACAATGCCAGTGCGAAGGCTTCGAAGATCAGCAAGGTCGCAATATGCCAGGGCCGCGCGCCCACTGAACGCAGGATTGCCATTTCCCGGCGGCGCTCGTTGAGGCTGGTGAGGATCGCGGTGAGCATGCCGATCAGGCCGGTCAGCACCACGAACAGCGAGATCACGAACAGCGCTTTTTCAGCCGTGCCCATCATGCTCCACAGCTCTTGCAGCGCCACGCCCGGCAGGATCGCCAGCATCGGCTCGCCACGGAATTCGTTGATCTCCCGTTGCAGGGCGAAGGTGGAGATCTTGTTGTTCAAGCCGAGCATGAACGCGGTGATGGCTTGGGGCGTCAGGTCCATGTTGCGAGCCTGGTCGGCGCTGATCCGTCCTTTGCCCTGGGCCGGTACGCCGTTGTGCCAGTCGATGTGAATCGCTTCCATGCCACCGAGGCTGATGTGCAGCGTGCGGTCCACCGGGGTGCCGGTGCGCTTGAGAATACCGACCACGGTGAACGGCTTGTCATCGTGCTTGACCAGGCTGACCACCGCCACGCCGTGGGCCAGCACCAGCTTGTCGCCCAGCTTGTAATGCAGAGCATCGGCCACTTCAGCGCCGAGCACCACTTCGAATGGATCGGTGGCGAAGGCGCGGCCGCTGGCCAGTTCCAGGTTCTGCCGGCGGCCGTATTGGTAGTGTTCGAAATAGGATTCGTTGGTGCCCATCACGCGGTAGCCACGGTGGGAGTCGCCGAGGGAAATCGGGATCGCCCATTTCACCTGCGGGTTGGCCGCGAAGTGCTCGTAGCTGTCCCAGCGAATGTTGTTGGTGGCGTTGCCGATGCGGAACACCGAATACAGCAGCAAATTCACCGAGCCGGAGCGCGCGCCGACGATCAGGTCGGTGCCGCTGATGGTGCTGGCGAAGCTGGCGCGGGCTTCGGTGCGTACCCGTTCCACCGCCAGCAACAGGCACGCCGACAGGGCGATGGCGAAGGCGGTGAGGATCGCGGTAAAGCGGCGGTTAGCCAGGCTGGCCATGGCTAGTCGAAACAAATACATCTCAAACCTCTGCGGGCGTGGCGGCGCGATTGAGTTCGGCCAGCGACAGGTTGCGGTCGAACAGCGGCGCCAGGCTCTGGTCATGGCTGACGAACAACAGGCTGGCGCCTGCTTCGCGGCATTCGGCGAACAGCAACTGAATGAAGGCTTCCCGGGCGTCGTAGTCCAGGGCTGAAGTTGGCTCGTCGGCGATCACCAGTTCCGGCTGGCCGATCAGCGCGCGGGCGGCGGCCACTCGTTGTTGCTGGCCGATGGACAGGGAATCGGCGCGGCGCTCCAGCAGGCTCTTGTCCTTCAGGCCCAGGTGGGCGAGCAAGGTCGCGGCAGCCTGGTCGACGCTGCCGTGACGCTGGATTGCCCGCTGTGCCCGTAACGGTGAAAAGTGGCAGGGCAACTCGACGTTCTCGCGCACCGAGAGAAACGGCAACAGGTTGAACTGCTGGAAGATGTAGCCGGTGTGGTCGACGCGAAAGCGGTCGCGGGCGCCGGCCGAAAGTTCGGTCAGCTCCTGGCCGAGCAGGCGAATACTGCCGCGACTGGGCTTTTGCACACCACCCAGCAGGCCGAGCAGGGTGGTCTTGCCACTGCCGCTGGGGCCCTTGAGGAACAGGGTTTCCCCCGGCTCCAGGCGGAACGTCGGGATGTCCAGCAACTGTGGGTGACCGGGCCAATTGAAGCCCAGGTCAGACAGTTCGATAAGTACTTGGGTCATAGGGAGGTCAGTGGTCTGGCTCGATTTGGATGATGACACCGATCAACTGTAGGAGCTGGCTTGCCTGCGATGGCATCACCGCGGTGTTTCTGGAGCACTGCGGCGTCTGCATCGCAGGCAAGCCAGCTCCTACAGTGTGGTGTTTACATCAGAATTTCAGGGTAGCTGCCTGCGCGGTCGCTTCCACGCCCTGCTGGCCGCTCGGGCCAATGAGTTGTACCTGAATTTTCTGGGTGGCGGGGAAGGTCTTGAACACCTGGGTCAGGTCGAGGTTGCTCAGCGCGGTCGGCGTGGCGCAAGTGAATTGGTAGTGAGCGTGGATTTCGCTGTGGTCGTGGTGATGTTCGTGGGCGGCGGCGCCTTTGCCATCGGTGGCGTGGTCGTCATCGTCTTCATCGTGGTCGGCTTCCGGCTTGTCGCCGAACAGCGGGCTGTTCAGTTCCTGGGTGCTGATCACGCAACCGGCGGCCTTGGGCAGGCTGAACAGCACCCAGGGTTGCTCCAGTTGCTTGCGGGCGGCGGCGACCTTGGCTTTGTCGGCAGGGGTGGTGGCGAGGTGTTCAAAACCCACCAGGTTCATCGCCGGGCTGTCCAGTTCCAGCTCCAGGGCCTGGCCGTCGAGCACCGCATTGAGGCGACCCACGCCGTGTTCGTGGGCACCCAGGCTGCCATGCTCGTGATCATGGTCGTGCTCGTCGGCAGCCTGGGCGATGGCCAGTGGCAACAGGGCAAACGGCAAAGCGAGCAGCAAACGGCGCATGGTGGAGCTCCCGGACAAAGATGAAAGTTTTGTTATGTGATCTTATAACAATTTTGCGAGGAGTTTGACCGCCTGCTTGGCGTAGCGCAAGACGCGTGGGAGCATGCTCGTCAGAAAAGTGCGGGAGTAAGTGCGATGTTGAGAATTCGTGGAACCGTCGGTGACCTGCCGGTGGACTTGACCCTGGAGCTGGATGACGGCGACTGGGCCCGGCTGGGCGCGCAGTTGCAGGCCAGCAAAACCCCGAGTGCGGAACCGGTAGTAACGCCGGCGGCGGGTAACCTGGACGAGAGCCTGTGGCAGGCCGCCCAGGATTTGCTGCGCAAGGCCGGGCAACTCAACGGCCTGGAATTGCTTGATCAGCTGGAAGGCCTGGCCGGCAGCGCCTCGGTGGGCAAGCGCCTGCTGGTGCGCCTGCGCCATAGCGCCAAGGTCAAGGTAGCCAGCGGCGGGGATACGCCGCTGTACAGTTGGATCGAGTAAGGCTTAATACAGCGCGGCGAACAGCTTGCGGCGGTACACGGTGACAAGCGGGTGATCGTTGCCGAGCAGTTCGAACACCTGCAGCAGCGTCTTGTGGGGCAGGCCTTCGCTGTAGCTGCGGTTGCGGATGAACAGCTTGAGTAAGCCATCCAGCGCGGCGTCGTATTGCTGGCGCGCCAGTTGTTGCACGGCCAGTTGGTACACCGCTTCGTCATCCTGCGGGTTTTGCGCCAGGCGGGCTTTCAGGTCTGCGGCGTCCGGCAGGTCGGCGGCCTGGCGCAGGAAAGTGATCTGCGCCTTGGCGCCGGCCAGTGCGGCCTTGTGATCATCGCTCTTGACCGCGTCGAGCACGGTTTGCGCTTCGCCCAGTTCACCGCGCTCGGCCAGGCAGCGTGCGTACAGGATCAGCGCGGCGGCGTTCGTTTTGTCTTCGCCAAGCAGGGTGACCAGCACGGCCTCGGCGTCGGTGATACGGCCTTCGGCAAACAGCGCCTGGGCCTGCTCCAGTGGATCGGCAGCCGCCGGTGGTGGCATCTGCACATGGGGTTCCAGCATCGCGCGCACGGCGGATTCAGGCTGCGCACCGGCAAACCCATCCACTGGCTGGCCATCCTTGAACAGCACCACGGTCGGCAGGCTGCGAATGCCAAAGCGCGAGACCACGTCCGGCTCGGCATCGCAATCGACCTTGGCCAGCAGCAACTCACCCTGATAACTCTCGGCAATCTGCGCGAGCATCGGCATCAACGCCTTGCACGGCGCGCACCACTCGGCCCAGAAATCCACCAGCACGGGCTTTTCGAAGGAATTCTGGATCACCGCCTGATCGAAGGTGGCGGTGGTGGCATCGAAGATGTACGGCGTGGGCTCACTCATGGGGAATCTCGAAGAAAGCAGGGGATGGGGCAACTATAAGGGTTGGTGGGGTTAGCTGAAAGCGGGGCGGTCTCAGGATCGCAATCGCAGGCAAGCCAGCTCCCACAGGGGAATGCATTTCAAATGTGGGAGCGGGCTTGCCCGCGATGCTCTCAAGCGAGCTGCGAATGGTACAGGCTCACCTTGCGAAACTCCCACGGCTCGGCCAGGTCGGGCAGTGTCAGGGCGTCGAGGATACCCAGGCGCTGATACTCCGGGTGCTGGAAGTCCCGAACCCGGGAATCGGCGACCAGCGCTTCGCGGCCGCGTGTCAGGAATTGATCCAGCAGCGGCAGGTTCGCCCGGTCGTACAGCACATCGGCGACCAGGATCAGGTCAAACCGGTCGGCTTCGGTGAAGAAGTCATCTGAATAGCCCAGTGTTACGCCGTTGAGTTCGGCATTCGCCCGGCAGGCAGCCAGGGCCAGCGGATCCAGGTCGCACGCCACCACTTCCAGCGCTCCGGCCTTTACCGCGGCAATCCCGGCAACACCCGAACCTGCGCCGAAATCCAGCACCCGCTTACCCGCGACCCACTCGGGGTTGGCCGCCAGGTATCGCGCCAGCGCCAGGCCACTGGCCCAGCAAAAGCTCCAGTACGGCGGCTCATGCAGGATGCGCCGGGTTTCTTCGGGGCTGAAGGCGCGGTCCATGTTGTCGGCGTCCAGTAACCACAGCGACAACTCGGTGCCCGGCAGCGGGCAGGGCACCAGTTGGGCGTCGCCGATCAGTTCGCTCAGTGCGCGTTGCAGGCCCAGCGGTGGCGTCATGGTGCGGGAACGAGTTGCAGCGGCCCGGTGGTCTGGGTGATCGCCTGGGTGATGCGCACCGGCGGCAGGTGCAGGATCAACTGGCCGGACTGGCTGGCGCGACCACGCAATTCAACGCGCCCGCCCGCCGGGAACGCTTGCGGGTTGAAGCGCAGGCGGAAGGCCAGGGGCTTGTTGTTGCCGATCAGCACGCTGCTGGCCAGCAGTTGTTGCGGGCGCGAACGGTCGTCGATCACCAGCAGCGCCAGTTCGACTTCCGCACCCGCCGGTATACCGTTCAATTGGCCGCTGACTTCACGCTGGTAGGCGGGCAACGGGCCGAGATCTTCTTCCACACCCGGCAGTTTTTTCTCTTGTTGCGGTGCCGGAGCCGGCGCCGCAGGTTTTGGGGCATGGCTGCTGCAGGCGACCAGAAAACCGAGCAACGTGAGCAAAACAAGTGGTCGTAACTGCATGTACGGCTCCAGAAAGGACAAAATCCGTGGCTTAAAAAATATGAAACATAATAGTCAGCCTATATACCGTAAAGGCTATGGCTTGTCTTGCCACAGGGATGCGCTACCATGGCCCTCCCATTTTTTGTTGCCTGCCACCATGCACTGTCCCTTCTGCGGTGCCAACGACACCAAGGTCATTGACTCGCGTCTGGTCGCCGAGGGCGAACAGGTGCGTCGCCGGCGTGAATGCCTGGCCTCTGGCTGCGGTGAACGTTTCACCACCTTCGAAACCGCCGAACTGGTATTGCCACGTCTGATCAAGACCGACGGCAGTCGCCAGCCCTTCGACGAAGAAAAACTGCGCGCCGGAATGCAGCGCGCCCTGGAAAAACGCCCGGTGAGTGTCGAGCGGCTGGAAGCGGCACTGGTGCATATCAAGCACAAGCTGCGCGCCACCGGCGAGCGCGAAGTCAAATCCCTGGTGGTTGGAGAACTGGTGATGGGCGAGCTGCAAAAGCTCGACGAAGTCGCCTATATCCGTTTCGCCTCGGTGTATCGACGCTTCCAGGACCTCAACGAGTTCCGCGAAGAGATCGACCGCCTGGCCCGTGAGCCGGTAAAAGAATGAACCCACCTTCGGCAGAACAAGCGGTACTCGACGCTCATTACATGGCCCGTGCCCTGGAACTGGCGCGCAAGGGCCTGTACACCACCCACCCCAACCCGCGGGTTGGCTGCGTGATCGTGCGTGACGGGCAGGTTGTCGGCGAAGGCTGGCACGTGCGCACCGGCGAACCCCATGCGGAAGTCCACGCCCTGCGGGCTGCGGGCGACAAAGCCCGGGGCGCCACGGCCTACGTGACCCTTGAACCGTGCAGCCACCACGGGCACACACCGCCCTGCGCCGATGCCTTGGTGAATGCCGGCCTGGCCCGTGTGGTGGCAGCGATGCAGGACCCGAATCCGGAAGTCGCCGGGCGTGGCATGCGCCGCCTGGCCCAGGCCGGGATCGAGACCCACAGCGGCTTGCTGGAAAACGAAGCGCGGGCGCTTAACCCGGGCTTTCTCAAGCGCATGGAGCATGGCCTGCCGTTTGTGCGGGTCAAGTTGGCCATGAGCCTGGACGGTCGCACCGCGATGGCCAACGGCGAAAGCCAATGGATCACCGGCCCGGCCGCCCGTGCCGCTGTGCAGCGCCTGCGTGCCCAGGCCAGTGTGGTGCTGACCGGCGCCGACACGGTGCTGGCCGATGGTGCTCGCCTGACCGTGCGCGCCGCCGAACTGGGCCTGGATGAAGAAACCACCGCCCTGGCGATGTCCCGTCCGCCGCTGCGTGTGCTGATCGACGGCCGCCTGCGGGTGCCGCTGAATGCGCCGTTCTTCAAGGCTGGCCCCGCGCTGGTCATCACCTGCGTGACGCCGGACAACCAGTACCCCACAGGCCCCGAGTGCCTGGTGGTGCCGGGTGTCGACGGCCAGGTCGACCTGCGTTCCGCGCTGGTGGCCCTGGCGGCCCGTGGTGTCAACGAAGTGTTGGTGGAAGCCGGCCCAAGCCTGGCGGGTGCCTTCGCCCAGCAAGGGCTGGTGGACGAGTACGTGATATTCGTCGCCGGCAAGTTTCTTGGCTCTGCCGCCCGGCCTTTGCTGGACTGGCCGCTTGAGAAACTGGCCGACGCCCCCCAACTCAAGATCACTGAAATGCGCGCTGTTGGCGATGACTGGAGAGTCACTGCCATCCCTCTGCCATCAGCGAGCGTATAATTCCCGGCCTGCGCCACGTCTTCAGGAGAACGGCATGTTCACCGGCATTATCGAATCCATCGGCAGCATCCGTGCAATGACCCCAAAAGGCGGCGATGTACGCCTGCTGGTTGAAACCGGCAAGCTCGACCTGAGCGACGTCAAACTGGGCGACAGCATCGCCGTCAGCGGTGTGTGCCTGACCGTCATCGAGTTGCCTGGCAACGGCTTTGCCGCCGATGTCAGCCGGGAAACCCTGGACTGCACCGCGATGAACGACCTCAAGAGCGGCAGCCCGGTGAACCTGGAAAAAGCCCTGACCCCGACCACCCGCCTCGGTGGGCACCTGGTCAGCGGCCACGTCGACGGTGTCGGCGAAGTGGTTGCTCGCAGCGAAAACGCGCGTGCCGTGGAATTTCGCATTCGCGCACCGAAAGAGCTGGCCAAGTACATCGCCCACAAAGGCTCGATCACCGTCGACGGCACCAGCCTGACCGTGAACGCCGTGAATGGCGCCGAATTTGAATTGACCATCATTCCCCACACCCTGAGCGAAACCATCATGGCGTCGTACCAGCCGGGTCGCCGGGTGAACCTGGAAGTCGACTTGCTTGCCCGTTACCTGGAGCGCCTGTTGTTGGGCGATAAGGCCGCAGAGTCTGACTCTCTTCAAGGGCCCGCCGGGAACATCACTGAAAGTTTTTTAGCCGCTAACGGCTACCTTAAATCCTGACCCAAGGGGGTGCCGCGTGGCGCTCAACAGCATCGAAGAACTGGTTGAAGACATCCGCCAAGGCAAGATGGTCATCCTCATGGATGACGAAGACCGCGAGAACGAAGGCGACCTGATCATGGCCGCCGAGTGCTGCCAGCCGGAACACATCAACTTCATGGCCAAGCACGCCCGTGGCCTGATCTGCATGCCGATGAGCCGCGAGCGCTGCGAGCTGCTGAAGCTGCCGTTGATGGCGCCGCGCAATGGTTCCGGGTTTGGCACCAAGTTCACCGTGTCCATCGAAGCCACCACCGGTGTCACCACTGGCATCTCCGCTGCTGACCGCGCCCGCACCGTACAAGCCGCTGCCGCGAAAGACGCCAAGGCCGAAGACATCGTCAGCCCGGGCCACATCTTCCCGCTGATGGCCCAACCGGGTGGCACCCTGGCTCGCGCCGGCCACACCGAAGCGGCCTGCGACCTGGCGCGCATGGCCGGTTTCGAGCCGAGCGGTGTGATCTGCGAAGTGATGAACGACGACGGCACCATGTCCCGTCGCGCCGAGCTGGAAGAATTTGCCGCGCTGCACAACATCAAGATCGGCACCATTGCCGACCTGATCCACTACCGGATGATCCACGAACGTACCGTTCAGCGGATTGCCGAGCAGCCGCTGGACAGCGAACTGGGCCAGTTCAACCTGGTGACCTATCGCGATTCCGTGGAAGGCGACGTGCACATGGCCCTGACCCTGGGCACCATCTGCGCTGAAGAGCCGACCCTGGTGCGGGTGCACAACATGGACCCGCTGCGCGACCTGCTGATGGTCAAGCAACCGGGGCGCTGGAGCCTGCGGGCCGCGATGTCCGCGGTGTCCGAGGCCGGCAGCGGTGTTGTATTGCTGCTGGGCCATCCGCTGGATGGCGACGTGCTTCTGGCGCATATCCGCGAAACCGCCGACCACGCGCCGGTGAAAAAACCGACCACCTACAGCATCGTCGGGGCCGGTTCGCAGATCCTGCGGGACCTGGGCGTACGCAAAATGCGCCTGATGAGTGCGCCAATGAAATTTAATGCCATATCCGGTTTCGACCTGGAAGTAGTAGAATACGTGCCCTCCGAATAAAGGCCGGCGTTGTTTGCCCCTTGTTCGCGGTTCAAATATCACTGAGGGGCGCGCACTAAGCGCGTCCCGGCTCTTTAAGAGATTTGTCGAATGACCCTGAAGACCATCGAAGGTACCTTCATCGCCCCCAAAGGCCGCTATGCCCTGGTGGTTGGCCGCTTCAACAGCTTCGTGGTTGAAAGCCTGGTAAGCGGTGCCGTGGATGCCCTGGTTCGCCACGGTGTGAGCGA
>Ga0209173_100265_pt1 | contig 39268 bp, 38 predicted proteins | sample SynthPrep_16_END_FD_187206 | JGI IMG/M metagenome (GOLD analysis project Ga0209173, IMG submission 187206) | Synthetic microbial communities from Ohio, USA - SynthPrep_16_END_DS12_MetaG (SPAdes) (version 2) | ecosystem: Engineered > Bioreactor > Aerobic > Activated sludge | place: USA: Ohio... | reverse complement strand
CCAAAAGCGTGTTTGTCGATCTGGCCTGAACTGAATAATCACACGAGGTAATTGCTATGGATCTGGAATTGAAAGGCCGCGTGGCCATTGTCACCGGTGGCGGTATGGGCATCGGCAAGGAAGTCGCGCGTTTTCTCTCCGAGGAAGGCTGCAAGGTGGTGATCTGCGCGCGGCGCATGGCGTTCCTGCAGCTGGCGGCCGAAGAGATCAGCGCACAGACCGGCAATGAAGTATTGCCGCTGTTCTGTGACACCAATGACATGAAGGCCGTGTCGGAGATGGTCGAGGCGGCGCACAAGCACTTCGGCCGTATCGACATCTTGGTCAACGGTGCCGCAGCGCCGTCGGGTGTGGTGCGCAATGACATCGAACACGCCGGCGACGATGAACTGCTCTCCGACCTCAACACTAAGGTGATCGGCTACTTCCGGTGCGCCAAGGCCGTGACCCCGCACATGAAGGCGGGCGGCTTCGGTCGCATCATCAACATCGGCGGCCTCACCGGGCGCAGCAGCAAAGTGCTCTCGGGCATGCGCAACCTGGCGATCGCCCACATGACCAAGACCCTGTCCGACCAGCTCGGCCCCTCGGGCATCACGGTCAACCTGATTCACCCTGGCGTGGTGGACACCCCGCATATCCAGGAGCTGTACGAGCGCGAAGCGGTCAAGCAAGGCAAAACGTCGGAACAGGTTGAGCAGGCCTACATCGATGCGACCCCGATTCGCCGCACCCTCGCCCCCATTGAAATGGGCTGGTTGATCGGTTTCCTGGCGTCGCCAAAAGCGGCTGCGGTAACGGGCGAATCCATCGGCATCGACGGTGGCTTGACCCGTGGTATCTACATCTGAGGAGCATCTGTGATGAGTAACGGAACCCTTTTAGTCGCCACCGTGGGTCAAGCAGTGATCCGCAGTGCCGACGATGGCCGTACCTGGCATCGCCTGGGCCTGGGACAAGACCTTGAGTTCGATGCAATCACCCGATCCCTGAGCGTGCATCCCGACGCACCCGAAGTGATCTACGCCGGCACGGACGTGGGCTTGTGCATCAGCCGCGACACCGGTGGCCATTGGCAGCGCGTCGATTCGCCGTTCAACGGCGAGACGGTGTGGAAAGTCGCCGTCGACCCGCAGGACGCCAAACGGATTTTTGTTGGCACCGGTGCGCCATCGCGCGCCGTGTTATGGCGGACCCTCGACGCCGGCCTGAGCTGGGACCGCGCGCCGGTTGAGATTCCGGAGTTCTGCGACGGTGTCAGCCGCCCACGCCTGCTGGCCTTCGCCTATGACCCCACCGACCGCAACCAGTTGTGGTTCGGCCTGGAAGAGGGCGGCCTGTTCCATTCGCGCGATGGCGGCGACAGCTGGACCCGCGTCGACGACCGGCTGCTGTGGGACTACAACTCGGACGTCCACAACATCCTGGTACTGCCCAATCACGGCGAGAAAGTCATCGTGGTGGTCTGCGTCAACGCGGTGTACCGCAGTCTGGACGAGGGACTGACCTGGACCGGCATCATTGGTCGCGAAGCCTTCGGCCTGTACTACATTCGCGCAATGAACGCGCCGTTGGGCACGCAAAACGAGCTGTACCTGAGTATTTCCGATGGTACGCCCGGCACCACCAGCAAGATCCTGGTGTCCCGCGATGCCGCGCTCAGTTGGAACGTGCTGCCGCTGCCACAGCAGCCCAACTCCTGCGTCTGGGCGATTGCCTTCAACCCGGCCAACCCGCGACAGATCGTGGCGGGCACCAAGTACGGGCATTTGTTCACCTCCGACAACGGCGGTGACGGCTGGCAGAAGCATTGGCGGGAATTCAGCGAGATCGCTGATGTGCTTTGGACGCCTGCGGTTGCGCAGATCAAGTCCGGGCATCAATCCATCGTCAAAAAGCACTGAGGTATACCGCCATGAAGATCGAGATCCTGCGGACTCACCTGTCGCTCTGGGTCAGTGACCCTGACGTGTCGGCGCGCTGGTACGCCGACATCCTGGGCATGCACGAAAGTGCCCGAGGCGAGAGCTGGGTCATGATGGCGTTTGGCGGCAAGCACCACGACATCGCCTTGATTCGTGCCGATCCCGGCGCCCATCAAGGTGGCCTGGGGCTGCAACATTACGGCCTGGAAATCGCCGGGGACATGACCACCTTGCGCCAGCTTTACGGCATGTTGCTGGGCAAGGGCGTCGAGGTGGTGAAGATCACCGATCATGAGATCGGTCATGGCGTGTACTTCAACGACCCTGACGGCAATCGCATGGAATTCTTTCTCGAAACCGAACACGACGATGCGCGCGGCAAGGCCCGTTTCAAGGCTGCCGGCGCGCCGAGCCGACATTTCAACCTCGATCCACTCGACCCACTTTGAGGCAATGCTGATGAAAACCGCGAATTTTGCTACGTATCACATCCGCAAATGGTACAGCTTCGTCGAAGAAACCCTGGCCAACGAAACCGGCCAACTGGCCGATGGCGAGCCGCTGTTCAAGTACGCGATTGCCGCCGTGATCGCCAACCCCTATGCCGGTCGCTACAGCGAGTCGCTTGCCGAGCTGGTCGATCCATCGCCGCTGTTGGGCGAAGAGTTCGGCCGGCGCATACAGGCACTGGCCGGTGCCCATGAGATCGTTAGCTATGGTAAGGCGATCCTGGTCGGCAGCGCGGGCGAATACGAGCACGGCAACGCGTTCCTGACCAACCCGGCCGCCGATCCGATTCGCGTCGCGCTGGGGGGTGGCAAGTCGTGGGTGCCCTCCACCGGCAAGCGCGGCGGACCCGGTTCGACCATCGACGTACCGCTGGCACATAAGGATGCGCTCTACGTGCGTTCCCACTACGACAGCATGTCGCTGATGTTCGGCGATGGCCCCGCGCCGGATGAAGTCATCGTGATCTGGGCCTTCGCCACTCGTGGCCGCTTGCATGCCCGGCTGGGTGGCCTGCTGGCCGAAGACATCAAAGGTATTGATGGGCTGCACTGATTGCAGGCGTGCGGCCTTGGCAACGCCGGTTTAAAACCACAACAAGAAAGCGGTGAATAGCGATGAAGCAGGAGAAGACCCAGGTTGTGATTGTCGGGGGCGGGCCCAATGGGATCACGGCCGCGCACTATATGGGGATGTACGGTATCGACTGCGTCGTCCTTGAACTCGCCGACTGCATACTGCCTTACCCGCGTGCGGTGGGCATGGACGATGAAGCGTTGCGCGTGCTTCAGGCTATCGGCATCGCCGAATTGGCCGTGCGCGACATGATCTGCGACGTGCCGCTGCGCTATTACAACGCCCGTGGTGTGTGTTTTGCCGAGGTCAAGCCCAGTACCGCGCATTACGGCTGGCCCATGCGCAACATCTTCATGCAGCAACTGCTCGAAGGCACGCTGCGCGAAACCCTGGGGCAGCGCAGCAGTGTGGTGTTGCGCCAGGGCCATGAAATGCTGGAGCTGGAGCAGGATGGGGAGGGCGTGACCCTGCAGGTGCGCGATGCCGAGGGCGAGGTCTATCAGCTGCGCGCCGATTACGTGATCGGCGCCGATGGCGGGCGCTCCACGGTACGCAAAAAGCTGGGCGTCGAACTGCTGGGGCTGACCCATGCGCGCAAATGGGTGGTGGTGGATGTCGCCAATGACACCCTCGATGCGCCTTATACCGCACTGCATGCCGACCCGCAGCGACCCTTCGTGTGCATCTACTTGCCCTACCAGCAGCGGCGCTGGGAGTTCATGCTGATGGAGGGCGAAGATGAGGCGAAGATGTGCGAAGAAAGCACCATCCGCGACCTCATCCGTGGGCATATCGGCGATGCGGTGGACGCGTTGAATATCATCCGTATACGCGCCTACACCCACCATTCACGGGTGGCGGCGCGGTTTGTCCAGGGGCGTGTGGCACTGGTCGGCGATGCTGCGCATATATCGCCACCCTGGGCCGGGCAGGGCCTTAATTCGGGACTGCGCGACGTGGCCAACGTGGCCTGGAAACTGGCAGCGATCATCCAGGGGCGCGCGTCCCATGGGATCCTCGCCAGCTACGACCAGGAACGTCGCGGACACGCCACCGAACTGGTGGCACTGGCCGACAATATGGGCACGGTACTGGGGCTGACCAACCCCTTGATGGCTGGCGTGCGTGACTGGTTGTTCCAGGCGGTGAACAGCGTCGATAACCTGCGCTCGCACCTGCTGGAGTTCAAGTTCAAACCCAAGGCCACCCTCACCAAAGGGCTGGTCTATCACGAGCGCGCCGAATTGCGCGAAGACGACCTGGTCGGCCAGCTGTTTGTGCAGCCGTATATCGAAGACGCCCAGGGGCAACGCCGACGTCTGGATGATGTGCTGGGCAATTCCTACGCGGTGCTGGGTTACCGGGTCAATCCACGTGAGCAACTGAGCGCAGAAATGGAAACGTTCTGGGCTCGCTGGGACACGCGTTTTATCCAGGTCAATCGTTCGCGCAGCGGTCCGGGCCGGCGCCAGCCCTTGACGGCCACGGACGTCATCAGCGTGGAAGATGTGGATAACCGCCTCGGCGAATGGTTCTCCAGGGTGCGCGATTGCATCGTCGTGGTGCGTCCAGACCGGTTTGTTGCCGCTATCACCACGCCAGAGCGGCTCGACGCGGTATTACGCAAATTAGCGGGGCAACTGTCATGAGCATCGATACTGCCGTATTGAGTCAGTTAGACCACGCCACGCGTACAGTGCAAGCAATTGCGCCACTGGTTCCGGAGGCGCTCGACCTGCGCGGCGGGTACGCACTGCAACGCCGGGCGTTGGATGTGCGCCTGGCTGCGGGCGAACAGTTGAGCGGTTGGAAGATCGCCTTCGCTGGCAGCGCCGCGCAACGGCGTTTCGGCATTGACGAACCCGTGTATGGCGGCCTGACCGATCAAATGTGTGTGCCGTCGAACACGGCGGTGGCACTGTCGCGCTTGATCCAGCCCAAACTGGAAGTCGAAGTGGCGATTGTGCTGGGTCGCAGCCTGCCGCCGGGTAATTACAGCGATGCTGAGATCCTGGCCGCAATTGCCGAGGTAGCACCCGCGTTCGAGATTGCCGACTGCCGTTGGCAGGGGTGGTCGTTCGGGGTGGGGGCCTTTCTGGCCGACAACGCGGCGGCGGGCCTGTATTGCCTGGGGCCCAGAACCGTATTCGACCCTGTTGAGCATGCCAACGTGGCGTTCCGCCTGGAATGCGCAGGCGCGATCTGCGGCGAAGGGGAGACCCAGGGCCGGGAAGATCCACCACTGGCCAATCTGTGTTGGCTGATACGCCGGCTGCTGGCCGACGGTCAACCGGTGGAGGCCGGGCAGGTGGTGCTCTCCGGGGCGTTGTTGACGCCGATGGAGATCCAGCCCACCACGTACCGCCTGCAGATGTTTGGCACGGAACTGGCTTTGCTTTTCACCACGGACACCGCCGCAGTGTGAACTCTAGCTGCCGTCAAGGATGACTTCAGTCCCCTTCAGGCCGATTACGACAACGGGGCCCCCGAGGAACGACGACCATGCTTGCTGAAGTTCGAACCTTCAATGACCCTCAATTGCATGCCGGCTCTATCCAGGGCTGGCGGCAAGTGTACGACCAACTGGGGCGAGGTTGCCTGACCAGCGGGCTGCGCCAATTGTCGGCCGAGCGCTTTCAGATCTTCCAGGAAGTGCTGGACAAGCGTGTGGTGCAGCGCGGCTTTGCGCCTAAAGGACGACTGTGCGTGGCCATGTCGTTGGGCAGTGCACCGGTGGTACAGGGGCAGCAGGTGGGCGCGCACAACGTGGTGCTGTTGCGCGATGGCGAGGAGTTTGTGCTGCATGCGCCCGAAGGCACGCATTTCTTCGCGCTTAACGTCGACACTGTACGTTTTGCCAAACTCGCCGCCTTCGAATTGTCCAGCGACCAACTCAAGCGCGTCACCACCCGTTCCCAGATTTGCGTGGATGACGCGTTACTGTTGCGGATACGCCAGCGTATCTACCCGCTGTTTCGTCACCTACCGCAACAAACGGACCCTATCAGTGCCTGCGCCGAAAAGATGCTCGAAGACGAGCTGCTCGGCGCCTTTCTCGATCTGTTCAGCAACGCCACCGACGAAGTGCGTTGCCGGCGTGGCAACTTCGCCGTGAGTGCCTACCTGGTCAAGCGTTGCCAGGAGTTGATCGACGCCAGCGGCGACACGCCACTGAGCATTCTCGACCTGTGCGAACACCTGCGGGTCAGCCGAAGGACCCTGCAGAACAGTTTCCAGGCGGTGACCGGCCTGCGCCCGGTCGAATACCTGCGCAACCTGCGCCTTAACGCGGTACGCCGGCAGCTGATCGCCACCCCGGGCGGCAGCCAGAACGTCGGCGATGTGGCGGTGGCAATGGGCTTCTTCCATCTGAGCCACTTCGCCGCGCATTACCGCGAGTTGTTTGGCGAGTCTCCGTCGGAAACCCAGCGGGCGATCCTCTGAATAGGCGAAAGATCAGGCCGCCTCGTTCAAACCCGGATCCACGCGTTTGCCGATGTCCTTAAGCCGAGCCAATTGGTCGACCACATTGGGGGCTTCATCCAGGCAACTGACAAACGTCCACAGGTAAGTCATCACCGCATAGATATGGCCGGCTTTCACTGCAGGCGCCAATGCCAGTTGGCTGATGGCGACCACAAAGAGCAAGGCCGCCAGAACACCGATGGTGAGAAAGGCGATAGCCTCGCGGTCTGATAGCCAGATACGCAAGCGCGACAGTACCTGATAGTGACGACGCAAGGTGTGCGCACCGACGCTTTCCACCAGGCTGATTTCCTTTTCCAGACGGTTGTTCAAGCGCTCATGCAAGCGCTGGTTGCGGCGCGCAAAGCCAGGCACCACTGCGAGACAGAGCCCCAGCGCCACCAGGCACGCCAGGCCGACCCAGGGTTCAATTGCCAGCAACATGGCAGCGGCGCCGATGATCGAGACCAGCGCCGTGGCAATCGTGGGCACGTGCTTTTCAAAAAAATCGACGAATTCCCGTGCCAATACCACCCGAGCGGCGGCCTTGGAGGTGCTGTGTCGTTGCAGGCGCTGGTTAAGAATCACCGGTACTGCAAGGTCAGCGTAGATACGCGTAAAGGTGCGGGTGTCCAAGGCGCGCCGGGCGGCGCCCACCACCCAGAAACCCAGGACAACGGCGGCGTAGAGCAGGGCGTTGCCGGCGTCGCCGCGGAGCATGGCGTCTACGGCAAACCCCGCAAACAACGGGTAGGCCAGCAGCAACGCGTTCTCCAACGCGACCAGCGACAAGGTGCCAAACAACTTGCCCGGATAGGCCTTGGCGATCGCCTTGAGCGTCTGGCTGGCGGACTGTTGACCGATCTTGCGGCTGTGCTCGATCAGGAGTGGAGGTGTGACGGAGGGCATGGGCCACCTGGCTTACGCAGAGTACGGGGGTGGGAACTCAGGGTCCCGGTATAAAGACCGTGGGTGACGTCGAGCAGATAGCGCGTCTCCTCGGTCACCAATAACAAGTCGATCTGGACTTCGTCGATGACGATTTCGAGAATGATCAGCATGCAAATGGCCGGCGCGGTAAATAACCAGTGGTAATAGGACTGGCTGAACAGCGAGGCGATCACCCCCAGGACCCACAGTGACAGCACCAGGCGGGGCGCCTGTTTTTGCAGGGGAATCCAGAACCGCTGCAGTTTTCTGAGCTTGGCGCTGTAGAGCCGTACCGAGTCTTCAAGCAGTGTCACGTCAATTCGGTTTCGATCGCGATCGTTAATAGACATACAAGCAATCCCAGGCTGACCTACAAGGGGCGGGTGTTTGACTTGGCCATGGCGCGCGCAGGCAGCGCACGGTTCAACCAGGCCAGGTTGACTTCGTTGACTTGAACCCATTTGCCGTTCTCTGGAATCCCTTCGCAGCTCTTGAAAGCGATACAACGTCCCTGTGTGTCGAGCAAGGCAAAGTGGCGGTACCGATTGACCCTGAAAATAGAGAGGCGCATGCCTTCACCTGGGGCGGTTGGAGTTAGATGGCGACCAAGTGGTCGGGCCAGCTCAGTTCGAATAGGGTGCCGCCGTTGTCCAGGTTCCGGCAGGTCACGCTGCCTTGGTGGGACAGGGCAATTGCGCGCACCACCGCCAGCCCCAGGCCGCTGCCACCCTGGGCGCGGGAGCGCGAACTTTCCCCGCGCTGAAACGGTTCGAAGATGTGCGTTGCGAAGGCTTCTTCGATGCCCGGGCCTTCGTCCGCGACACTCAAGGTATTCAGGCCATCCTGGCTGCTCAGACGCACCGTGACATTGCCAGGGGTTGCATGCCGTCTCAGATTGTCCAGCATGGCCAGCAATGCTTGGCGGATCCTGGCGGGATCACACTGCACAGGCCGTTCAAGCAGATCCAGATGCAGCACGAACCCGGATGCAAGCAGGCCCGGTTCGAACAGGCGAGCGTCTGCCTCGATTTCCTCGGCCAGGTCGGCGCTTTGGATATGGACTTCGAGGTAACCGTTGTCCGCCAGGCCCACTACCCGCAGGTCTTCGATCAGGCGCGTCAGGCCTTCCACCTGGTTCAGCAGACTGTAGAACTGCGCCTGGTCCGGGGTGAACACGCCTTCCGCCAACCCTTGCAGGCGGCCACGCAGGATGGTCAGCGGGGTGCGCAGTTCATGTGCAATGGCGGCGTTCCAGAAGGATTGCTCCTCCGCCATGCGTTTCAATCTATCGGCCATGCTGTTGAAGTCATCCACTAACAAGGTGGCCTCCGCCAATGAGCGGTTGGAGGCGGTTGCCCGGGCATCGAGGTCGCCGTCGGCGAGGCGGCGCAGGCTGGTTGCGACCGAGTTCAAGGGCATCAGAATGCGTCGGGACAGTTTGATCGCGACCACGGCGCCCACCGCCAGGCTGATGCAGGTGATCAGTGCCATCCATGCCCACTCCACGCCGGTGGGCAGCCATTCGTCCACGTCCAGATCCGACGGCGGCCAGAACATCCAGAGCAACGCGTAAAACACATAGGAACCGACCACCGCCAGTGCGATCACGCAGAGCACCACGGCGGACATCGACAAAATGATCTGCCGGCTCAAACTGTTGGCGATCCTCATGGGGTGCTCCCGAATCGGTAGCCGACCCCACGGATACTGACCGGTACGCCCTGGAGGCCCAGGTCTTCGATTTTGCGCCGCAACTTGCTGATATGGCTGTCGACCGTGCGCTCCAGGCTGTCACTCTCGGGCGAACACAGCGCCAGCAACTCGGCGCGACTGAATACGCGCTTGGGGGCCTTGGCCAATTGGGCCAACAACCTGAACTCGGTCACCGTCAGGTTGAGCGGGTGCTTCTGTGCCCCGATCTGCACACTGACTTCATGGCTGTCGATGTCGATTTCAAAGGCGTTCACCCGCAGTACGCTGGGGCGGGTGGCATAGCCATGATCGAGCGAGCGCCGCAGTACCGCCTGGGTCCTGGCGACGACTTCAGCCGGGTTGAACGGTTTGACGATGTAGTCGTCGGCACCGATGCGCAGGCCCATGAGTTTGTCCATGTCCTGGTCCTGGGCGGTCAGCATGATCACGGGTGTGGTGCCCCGGTGCCGGATCTCGGCCAGTACCATCCAGCCGTCCAGGTTCGGCATCAGCACGTCCAGCAGTACCAGGTCAGGCTTGAGCGATTGATGCAGTTCAAGGGCGCGGCGGCCATCCAGGGCATGGGCGGTCTGGAAGCCACTGCGCTTGAGATAGGCGCTGAGGATGTCGGCGATTTCAGGTTCGTCTTCGGCGATCAATATCAACGCCTGGCGTTTGTCCGCGAGGTCCGTGGGTGTCGATGCAAGGTGTGATTCGGTCATGGTCCGCTCGGTCGTGCTGTTCGGTCGTCGCAGTATGGCGAATTAGCCTGTTGCGACGAAGCCTACTGTGCACCACGAGCATGCGCTTTCATGGGAGGTTTTATGGAGAAACGATGGAGACGCGGATTTATTTGCGCAGCGTGTGATCAGGCGTAGCTGATCCTGTCGGTGTAGGCGTTTTGGGTCATTGTACGTTGGTAGTCGCAGGGGGTGGTGCTGACCAGTTTCTTGAAGTCGCGCAGGAAGTGCGATTGATCGGAAAAGCCCAGGTCGAGGGCCAACTGCGAAAACGATACATCGTGCTGGGTGTTGAGGGTGTCCAGGGCCGCCTGGCAGCGGATGATCCGGCAAAATGTCTTGGGTGACATGCCGGTGTCCTGGTTGAACTGGCGGTGCAGGGTGCGGCTGGTGTAGCCGCTGAGGTCTTCGAGTTGCTGGATGCGAATATCGCCGCGATGGTGCAACGCCTGCTGGATGATCATGGCGGTGAGTTTCGATGTTTTGCCCATCAGGCGTGGGGTCAGGTAGTCGTTGAACAGCCGCATCTGATCGCTCAGCAGCGGTGCCTGGACGATGCTTTCGAAGAGGCGTTGGGCAAACTCTGAGACCTCCAGCAGGTCGAGTTCGCGTTCAGTCAATTCCTCTGCGAGCACATTGACGAAGCCGGGAATGACCCCGGGTGAAAAGCGTACGCCGAAGTAGTGGTGGTGCTGGTGCAACTCGACGGCCTGAGCAACCAGCGGAGTGCCGCAGATTCGCGCCGTGGGCCGTGTCGCATCGCAGTCGAACAAAATATCCACACAGCCGTCCGGCACGGCCAGCAGGTTGGCCGATTGCGCCACATCGAACGCATAGAAATGCGAGATCGCCGGGTGCGCGCAAGGCATCACCGAATAGCGTGAAGAGTTGAGCACGAACCAGGGCTGTTCGTTCGCTGTGTGGTGCCGGGGCGTCGGCACGCTCGGTTTGATCATGGTTGTACCTAGGGAAGGCAGCGCTACGGGAAATTTAACGCATTAATCGCGCCAACTATTCGCATGTCGGCGTGAGCGGCATGTCCGAAATTTACAATACCGCCGATACCCGCCGGCTGATACTCGGTCTCGACAGCGTGGAGCTGCGCCTACCGCGGTGATATCACCTTCAGCCCGAGAATAACTATGTCCACAACCACAAAAATCGACTTTATCTACCTCTCCGAGCAAGACATGATCCGCGCGGGTGTGACCGACATGCTGGCCTGCGTGAATACCATGGAGGAGATGTTCGGCTTGCTGTATGCCGGTGACTATCGCATGGCCGGCCCGAACAATGATTCCCATGGTGCGATGGTGATTTTTCCGCAGGAATCGCCGTTCCCGAATATGCCCAAGCCCACGGCTGATCGGCGCATGATGGCTATGCCAGCGTACCTGGGCGGCAGTTTTTGCACCGCTGGGGTGAAATGGTACGGCTCCAATATCGCCAACCGCGAAAAAGGCCTGCCGCGCTCCATCCTGATGTTCACCCTGAACGACCCCGACACCGGCGCGCCGTTGGCCCATATGTCTGCCAACCTGCTGTCCGCTTATCGCACCGGTGCAATTCCCGGCGTGGGCGCACGCCACCTGGCGCGCAAGGACTCGAAAGTCGTCGGCCTGCTGGGGCCTGGCGTCATGGGCAAGACCACCTTGGCGGCTTTCATCGCTGTGTGCCCGCATATCGACACATTGAAGATCAAGGGCCGTGGCCAGAAGAGCCTCGACGACTTTATCGCGTGGGTCAAACACACTTATCCGCAGATCACCACGATAGAAGTGGTCGACACCCTCGAAGCGGTGGTCCGCGACTCGGACCTTGTTACTTATTGTAGCTCTGGTGCCACCGGCGCCCCCTCGCTCTACCCAATTGTGCGGCGTGAGTGGGTCAAGCCAGGCGCCTTTCTCGCGATGCCGGCGTCGTGCTCGCTCGACGCTGGCATGGAGCAGGCTGACGTACGAAAGGTGCTCGACAACACCGGTCTCTACCAGGCCTGGTTCGAAGAATTGCCCAAGCCCGCGCATCACAATGTGCCGGTGATTGGCGTGCGCTTCATGGACATGATTGCCGAAGGCAAGATGCAGCTCGACGACGTCGAAGACATCGGCAAGATCATCGCCGGGGCCGCGCCTGGCCGCCGGAACGATGAGGAAATCATCATCATGTCGGTGGGCGGCATGCCCGTCGAAGACGTGGCCTGGGGCACGGTGGTGTACCGCAACGCCGTCAAGCAAGGGATCGGCGTGACCTTGAACCTGTGGGAAACCCCGGAGCTGCGCTGAGCCACACCTTCATTCAATCTGACGAGGTATTCGACATGACAAAAATCATCAAGCTCAAGACCGGTTCGCCGTTCGAAGACCAGGCCAGCTATTCGCGCCTGGTGGTGGTGGACAACTGGATCTACGTGTCCAACACCGCTGGCCGCAACCCGCAGACCAAGCTGATTCCGGAAGATGTCCTGGAGCAGACACATCAGGTGTTTGCCAATATCGAGTCAGCCCTGAAAGTCGTCGATGCGAGCCTGGCCGATGTGGTGTGTTCTCGGGTGTTTATCCAGGACCCCAAGGATGTGCCGGCCGTGATGGGCCTGATCGGCGAAAAGTTTCGCGGCGTCGATCCAGCCAGCACCGTCACGTGTCCACCCCTGGGCTCGACAGTCTACAAAGTAGAGTTGGAAGTGACAGCGTATCGCAACGCGTCGAAGGCGCAGGTCGAGGTCATTCGCCTGTCGCAATAATCGTCACGCGGCCGTGCGCAGGCGTGGCCGTTTTATTCGCTTACCGAGTCTTGACCATGGCCCCGACAATTGCGCCCGTGACAACGTCCACTGTGTTTCCCCCCGCGGCCTCCGTCGTCATTATCGGCGGAGGGATCATCGGCCTGACGGCTGCGCTGACCCTGGCAGAGCGCAATATCTCGGTGGTGGTCCTGGAGAAAGGCCGGATCGCCGCCGAGCAGTCATCCCGCAACCTGGGCTGGGTGCGAAAGACCAGCAGGCACGCGGCTGACATCCCGCTGGCCCTCGCCGCTGACCGCTTGTGGGCGCAGATGCCTGAGCGGGTAGGGGCGGATGTGGGGTATCGCCAGGAAGGCATCATGTTTGTCGGGCGTACCTCGGCGCAAATGGCCATGCACGAAAGCTGGCTCAAGTCGGTGGAGCACTTGTCGCTGGATTCGCGCCTGCTCAGCAAGCGTGAGATTGACGCGCGGGTGCCAGGCGGCGTGGGTGACTGGGCCGGCGGCATATTTACGCCCTCCGATGCGCGCGCCGAACCGACGCTGGCCAGCAGCGCGATTGCCAAGGCCGCCATGGCCATGGGCGTGGTGATCATCGAGCAGTGCGCGGTGCGTACACTGCAGATGTCCGCAGGTGCGGTCAGTGGCGTGGTCACGGAAAAAGGTGAAATTCGCTGTGATCACGTCTTGCTCGCGGGGGGCATGTGGTCACGGCGCTTTCTGGGCAACCTCGGCGTCTCGTTGCCGACCTTGCCGTTGACCTGCTCGGTACTGCGTACCCACCCCATGGACGGTCCGACAGAGATTGCTGTTGGCGCGCCGGACTTTTCGTTTCGCAAGCACAAGGACGGCGGTTTCATCATCACGCAGCGCGGCAAGCTGGATGCGTTCCTGACCCTCGATCACCTCTTGCTCGCCAAGCAGTATATGCCGCAGTTCCGTGCGCAACGCAGTGTGCTGAACGTGTCGCTGGGCAAGCCGTTTATCAATGACTTGGCGCTGGCGCGGCGTTGGCGGGCAGACAGCGTGAGCCCGTTCGAGCGCGTCAGGGTGCAGGACCCGGAGGCCAACCCACGGCTCAACAACGACGCGATGAACAACCTGATTGCCGCCTGGCCGGTGTTCCAACAGGCGCGGATCGCGCATGCCTGGGCGGGCACTATCGACGTGACACCGGATTCCAACCCGGTCATCGGCCCGGTTGCGCAGATCCCGGGGCTGACCGTGGCCACCGGCTTCTCGGGGCACGGGTTCGGTACGTCGCCGGCGGCGGGCCATCTCGCGGCGGACCTGGTCAGTGGGCATACGCCGATCATTGACCCAAGCCCTTACCGCTTCGACCGTTTCTAAAGGAGCAAGGCCATGCCTGCTGATAGCTGTTTTTTCACCAATCGTTCGGGCTTGCGCCTGCACTATTTGCGCTGGGGCGCGCCGACCGGCGTGCCGTTGGTGCTACTGCACGGTTTGCGCGCCTATGCACAGACCTGGGAGTCGTTGGTGCAGGCCCTGGGGGAGGGCTACTGTATCTTTGCCCTGGACCAGCGCGGCCGTGGGTTGAGCGACTGGGCTGAACCTTCCAGTTATCACACTCAATCCTATGTCGAGGACCTTGAGGATTTGACCGCCCATGTCGGCCTTCAGCGTTTTGTCTTGCTCGGGCACTCATTGGGTGGCGCCAACGCGCTCGAGTATGCACGGCAACACCCGGGACGCTTGATGGGCTTGCTGATCGAGGATATCGGCCCCGGGTCTTCAACCCAAGGCGATGGCGCCGCGCGTATTCGACGCGAGATGGGCCAGACGCCGTTGCAGTTCGAAAGCTGGGACGCGGCCCGCGCATTCTGGAAGGCTTCACGTCCAGGTTTGTCGGAGCAGGGCCTGGCATCCAGGCTGGCGCATTCGATGCAAGAGCGCGACGGCGTGATTGGTTGGCGTCATGATCAACAGGGGATTGCCGAGGCACGGCTGAGTATCGAACCTACCGATTTGTGGCCTGCGGTGCGCTCCCTGGACTGCCCAAGCCTGTTCATTCGCGGTGGCCGCTCGGACTTTCTACCACCTGCCATGCTGCAGGCCATGTGCGCCAGCAACCCGAAGGTCCAAGCCGTGGAAGTGGCAGATGCCAGTCACTATGTTCATGATGATCAAGGCGAAGTATTCAATCGCTTGGTCGCAGACTTTTTAAGCAGTCTGACGCACGCAGCTCAGTGACAATCAAGGCGCTTGAACACTGAATGTACTTAAAACGACTGTTGATTGAGTCGATATAAAAAACAGATCAGATCTGTGTTTTAGAGGCGCGACCGAATTTCTTCCTACCGACCGGCTGACAGCGTTGCAGGTACTGCAACGCTCACACTGGACAGGCGAGGCGCTGGGCGCTGAATTCCTGAAGGTGTTGTGGCCCGCCATTTATTACTTCTCAAACACGACGAGGCTCGCCCTCGGCCATTTCGCGCATCAGACTCAAGTAACGACGCGCTCCCAGCCCCAGCGGTCGGTTCTTTACCCAGATGATATCGACCCATAACCGCATCTGACTCGGCATGTTGTCAAACACAACCTCCGTCAATGCGCCCGAAGTGATTAGAGGTTGTACCAGCGGTTGTGGAAGATAAGCCCAGCCCAATCCTTGCTGCACCAGATCGAGAGTTGCCAGATAATTGTCGCTGTGCCAAATCCGCCGTGACAGTACAACACGCGGGTCAGAGTCTGTAGGTCCGCCAGTAGCAACGATGATCTGTCGAACGTTGACCAGTTGCTCTTCACCTAAGGGGCTTTTCTTGCCGGCGGCCGCAGGATGATCTGGAGAGGCAACTGCTACTAACAATTGGCTCCCCGCTTCAAGAAACGTCTCCCGCTCGTCAAGCCCTGGTCGTTCAAATCCAAGTGCCAATTGCACACGCCCCTCATGGAGCATGCGCATCGCCTCCGGATGGGACGCGGAGCGAATCTCGATTTCAAGCGTGGGAAACTCCCTGGCGATAATGGACAGCGGACGATTCCATATGCCTGTCTGCAACTCCGGCGCCATTGCAAGGACCAAGCGTCCCTCCAATCCCTGATGAAGCTGGAGCGCATGGGCGTCCAGCAGGTTTAACTGGCTGGCGACTTGTCGTGCCTGGGGTTCCAGTGCTTTGGCGGCTGCCGTAGGAATAGCTTTGCGGGTTGATCGGTCAAAAAGCAATAAATCCAGCTCTGCTTCAAGCTGCGACACGGCCATGTTGATTGCCGAGGGTACCCGGCCTAATTTTCGAGCAGCGGCAGAAAAGGACCCGCTGTCGACGACCGAGAGGAAAACTTTAAGTGACTCACTGGTAAACGCCATGGTGATTGTCAAATTTTCTGATGATGATCGTCTTTGTTTATCAGGTTTATTGGCCTAATTTCTACTCTCTTTCAAATTAAATACGTGGGGCACACCATGTTGGGTGCGGAATTGAGAGGGCATGTGGCACTTGTCAGTGGTGCCGGGAGCGAATCTGGGATTGGTATGGCTATTGCTCGCAGGCTAGGTACATCCGGGGCGAAATTGATTATCACTGCCAGCAGTAACCGCATCGCCGATCGTATTGAAGAGCTACGCCTTGAAGGGTTTGAAGTTGAAGGCCGGCCAACTGACCTCACTGATGAAAGTCAGGTACATGAATTCAGCCTATGGGCAGAATCAGTCTGGGGACGGGTCGATATTCTGGTGAATAATGCCGGCATGGCCATGCAAGGAAGCCCTGAGATTTTCTCGGAGTTGGCAACGATGGAACTGCATGACTGGAATCTTTCACTGGCCAGAAACTTAACGACCGCTTTTCTCCTGACTCGGGCCGTTTTGCCCGGTATGAGGACGCGAAGTTACGGGCGCATTGTCAATGTTAGTTCCACCACGGGCACTAGGGGGGGCAATCCGGGCGAAGCCGCTTATGGCGCCGCCAAGGCCGCGATGGTTGGCATGAACATGGGACTTTCACTTGAAGTCGCCAAGCAGGGCATTACCGTAAACAGCGTGGCTCCTGGATGGATCTCCACTGGGTCAACCACGCCCGTTGAAGCAGAGGCGGGGCGCTTTACCCCGATCGGGCGGGCAGGCACCCCTCGCGAAGTGGCAGCAGCGGTTGCATTTCTGGCATCGCCCGACGCCAGTTACATCACAGGTGAAGTCCTCGTGGTGGATGGCGGGAACTGTCTGATCGAGAACAAAGCACCTCACGGCTGATGCCAGGACGCAGATGATTTATTTTCTTTTGACCGGAAGTAAAAAAGAGCCTTTTAAGTAATCCAGCCGCTATTAAGTTTGAATACTCTCCAGAGTGATCAACGATTGATCCTGTGGGTGGGGGCTATAAACGCGTTTTATAAAAGCACGACATATCAAAGAATAGGAGATTTCTTTGAGCCGTATTCGGCTGTCATTAAGAAACGGATTTTTAATTAATTTGATACTTAACACAGGGTTTTGATTATGTCGAAAAGTGGAATTAGTGAATCAGCGATTGCTGCTTTTACCGCCTCCGAGCGTGCCCGATTTATAGAAAACAACCCCACCTCACTGGCCCTGGCCAAGCGCGCCAAGGCGAATCTGTTCAACGGTGTTCCCATGCACTGGATGAGCGATTGGTCGATGCCGTCGCCGCTTTTCGTCCAGCGTGCCAAAGGGGCACGCTTCACCGATGTTGACGGTCATGAATATATTGACTTTTGCCTTGGCGACACCGGCACGATGTTTGGCCATTCACCTGATTCTATTGCCCGCGCCATCGCAGAGCAGGCGAATAAGGGTTTGACCACGATGCTTCCTGGCGAAGACGCAGTGGTCTGTGGAGAGTTGCTGGCTCAGCGATTCGAGCTGCCTTATTGGCAGGTGACCGCCAATGCAACTGACGCCAATCGGTATGTGTTGCGCTGGGCGCGCGCTATCACCAAACGCAATGTATTGCTGGTGTTCGACGGCTGTTATCACGGCACCGTGGATGACGTGATGGTGCGGTACCGCGAAGGTAAAACAGTGCACCGTGCAGGTCTTGTGGGCCAAGCCTACGACTTGACCCAATACAGTCGATCCATCCCCTTCAACGATGTCGACGCGCTGGAGGCTGCGTTAGCGCAAGGCGATGTGTGCGCGCTGATTTGCGAGCCCGCGATGACGAACATAGGCATGGTCCTGCCCGATCCGGGTTTCATGCAAAAGTGCCGAGAATTGACCCTTAAATATGGCAGCCTGTTGGTCATTGATGAGACCCACACTATTTCTACCGGCATCGGTGGATGCACTCGCCAGTGGGATTTGAAACCCGACTTCTTCGTGGTAGGTAAACCTATCGCCGGTGGCGTGCCTTGCGCGGTGTTTGGTGTGACCGAGCAAGTCGCCTTGGCCATGCGCGACGTGCAGAAGACCCTCAGCGAAGAGAGCGGCGGGCATGGCCATAGCGGTATGGGAACGACACTGTCCGCCAATGCACTGGCGATGCGTTGCATGCGCGTCAGTCTTGAAGAGGTTATGACAGACTCTGCCTACCAGCACATGCTGCCTCTGGCCTCAAGACTGGCGCAGGGATTTCGAGCGTTGTTCAAGCGGCACCAATTGAACTGGTCTGTAACAGAGTTGGGCGCGCGTTGTGAGTTTCAATTCTGTGCTACCTCGCCAAGAACAGGCGCGCAGGCCGAGGCGGCTTTTCATGACAGCCTTCAAATGGCCCTGCACCTGTACCTCATCAACCGCGGAATCCTGATCACGCCCTTTCACAACATGACCCTGTGCTGTCCACAGACCAGTCAGGCGGATATCGACAGGCTGATCGGTGAGTTGGATAACGCGCTGACTCAGCTGCTTGCCATACCTGGAGCTCGGGTCATCTCTTAATAACTGGACGGTTGACGCCCCCATTTTTATCAAATACTGCCAAGTCGCTTGAATGAGCGCTAAGAGGTTTGACATGCAATTTGCTGACAAAAAAGAGGCCAAGGATTATCTGGCCGCGCACCCTGAAGTGCTGAGCATCGAGTTGTTCCTTATCGACGCGAATGGTGTTCCACGGGGCAAACTGTTGCATCGCGACGAGCTGCTGGCGATCTACGAAAATGGTCGGCCACTGCCAAGTTCCATTCTTGCCTTGACCGTGCAGGGTGAGGACGTAGAAGACACAGGGTTGGTCTGGGATGTCGCTGACGCTGATTGCTGGACCTATCCCTTATCGGGAAGCCTGACCCTGCAACCCTGGCGCACCAATCCCACAGGCCAAGTGCAGGTCAGCATGCACCCGACCCACGGTATCCCCGCCGCGCCGGCCGACCCGCGCCATGTACTGGTGCACACCATCGAGCGGCTTAAAGCCGATGGTTTCCATCCGGTCATGGCCGTTGAGTTGGAATTTTATCTGCTGGATCGGCAACGCGACGTCAACGGTCGGCCGCAGCCAGCGTTGCAGACCAATGGCGTACGTCCAGTTGCTCCGCAGGTTTATGGCGTATACGAACTGGAGCAGCTTCAACCGTTTCTTGATGACCTCTACGCGGCTTGCGCGCTACAGGGATTACCCGTGCGTACAGCGATCTCTGAGTATGCTCCAGGCCAGCTCGAGTTGACGCTGGAGCATCGTTTCGACGCACTCCAGGCGATTGATGAAGGCGTACGTTACAAACGCCTGGTCAAAGGGGTAGCCAACAAACATGGGCTGCAAGCGTGTTTCATGGCCAAGCCATTCAGCGACCAGGCGGGTAGCGGTATGCATTTGCACGTCAGCCTGGCCGACGAGCAGGGTCACAACCTGTATGCGAGCGAAGACCCGCAGGGCACGCCACTGTTGCGTCATTCCATTGGAGGGATGATGGCAACCCTGTTTGACTCGCTGGCGATATTTTGCCCCCATGCGAACTCATATCGCCGGTTCCAGACCGGCAGTTACGCGCCGCTGGCCAAAAGTTGGGGCGTCAACAATCGGACTGTGTCGTTCCGTGTGCCCGGCGGCCCAGCAATCAGTCGGCATATCGAACACCGCATTTGCGGTGCCGATGCCAACCTCTATCTCGCCGCCGCCGCAGTACTCGCAGGCATTCACTACGGCATCACGCATCAAAGCAATCCCGGCGCGGCGATTGAAGGCAATGGCTATGAACAGGCGACCGATTTTCTACCCACCGACTGGCTTACAGCGTTGCATGCACTGCAACGTTCAACGTGGGCACATGAGGCGCTGGGAGCTGAGTTCCTAAAGGTTTTTCTGGCGATCAAGTGGCGCGAGTTCCGTAAATTCAATGCTGAAGTCGGAGAGCAGGACTGGCGCTGGTACCTCACTCACGCATGAGTTTTGGTCCGTCAGCAAACCCTGAAATGGACCGCTGACGGAGCGACACCAGCGGCTTAAAGTGATGCCACCAAGTATCTGGTCTGATTCCCCACAACCCGTTGTCTGTGCGGGGTTTGTGCTGATGCGGCGGTGCAGACCAGCGTCGTCAGGTACTTGGACGCGCCGGATGTTAAAACCACGATGGACTTGACCAAGGCTGATCCGCGGATCCTGCTAAAGAAGAGTTGGGTCATTTCTCCCACTGTTCCAGCAGTATTGACACGAATTTTTCCGCTGCCGGAGAAAGTGAGGCGCCTCGCCGGTAAACCAGCCCCAACGATCGGTTAACTATGGGCTCTATTAAAGGGACACTCACCAACGTGGGATGATCCACCGCAGGCATCGCCAAACTGGGCATCGCCGATACCCCTAACCCAGCCTCTACTAAGCCCAGTGAAGTAGAAAGGTGTTGTACCTCATAGAACCATTGCGGACGCCAGCTCAAGCCCGACAACGCGTGGTCGAGCAACATGCGGTTACCGCTTAGGCGACCGACCCCGATAAGGCGGTAATTGCTGAGTTCAGACCAGGTTACCGAGCTACGCTCCGCCAACTCATGATCGCGTCGACACGCTAAAACAAAAGGCTCGTTAACCAATGGCACGAACTCTATGTCTGGGTGCTGGCCGCTCATCATGTTGATGCCAAAGTCCGCTTCGCCGCGTAGAACAGCCTCCAGCCCTTCGTTCGCACTGAGATCAAGCAAGCGAATGCGTATTTGTGGATAGCGCTCGTTGTAGAGCCGGATTACCGAAGGAAGGAAGTAGAAGGCGGCGGTAGGAATACAGGCGAGGGTTACACGGCCGCTCTGCCGCTCCGCCAGTTCTCGGATGTTAAGTACTGAGTCATCGAAGTCATCCAGTAAGCGTCGTGCCTTGGGCAGGAAGTCTCTCCCAACGCTAGTAAGACTTACCCTCCTTGTCGTGCGATCGAGGAGGGCGGTCCCCAATCCCTCTTCAAGCTTTTTCATTCTCCGACTGAGCGCTGGTTGGGAGAGGTGCAATGCATCAGCCGCTTCGTGGAAGCTTCCAAGTTCTGCGATCTTCACGAAAGATCGAATGTCATTGAGCTCATAATTCATTTTTTATCTCAGCAGATGAGAGAAATTCAGCCAGATCATCCTAAATTTATCATTCGCTAAACGCAATAATCAGGCTGATATTTGCATTGGAAACATTTTTTAAAGCCTGCGACTCTTGCTTACAGGACATCAATTACTCCTATTGATCAACAAGAGTCAGTATTCATGCAGCGAATTCCCTGTGTACTAATGCGTGGTGGTACTTCCAAGGGCCCGGTATTTCTCGCCTGGGATCTACCTGTTGCAATCGAAGAACGTGATGAGCTGCTGCTCAACCTTATGGGTTCTGGCCATGAGCTGGAAATTGACGGTATCGGTGGCGGTAACCCGCAAACCAGCAAGGTAGCGATCGTCAGCCCGTCGCTGCATCCTGACGCGGATGTCGACTATCTGTTCGTTCAAGTCATGGTCTCCCAGCGTCGAGTCGACACAGCGCCTAATTGCGGCAACATGCTTTGCGCCGTAGGCCCGTTCGCCATCGAGGAGGGCTTGGTCAAGGCCTCCAAAGACCTGACCCGCGTGCGTATTCGCAACCTCAACACCGGGACTTTTGTAAATGCTGAGGTTCAGACCCCCGGTGGCAGTGTCAGCTACGAAGGCGACACCGCTATCGATGGAGTACCGGGTACCGCGGCTCCTGTACAACTGACCTTTCTGGATGCTGCGGGCAGCAAGACCGGTAAACTTTTCCCGACGGGTCGAACGCAGGATCTGATCGATGGTATTGCCGTGACCTGCATCGATATGGCAATGCCAATGGTGATTGTCGAGGCCGGCAAGCTAGGTAAACGCGGTGATGAAAGTCCTGCTGAACTGGATGCTGACAAAGAGTTCCTGCGTCGCCTGGAATCCTTGCGATTGCAAGCTGGCCTGGCAATGGGCCTAGGTGATGTCAGTGATAAAGTGATTCCCAAGCCCGTACTGGTGTCTCCGGCCAAATCTGGCGGCACAATCCAGGTGCGCTACTTCATGCCACACAACTGTCACCGTGCGTTGGCTATTACGGGTTCTATTGGCTTGGCCACGGCTTGTGTGACTGAAGGCAGTGTGGTCGCGCAATTGCTTGGCGGGGTGAGCGAGCCGCGCTTGAAACAAGTACGCATTGAACATCCAAGTGGTGGAATAGATGTCGTATTGTCCTACACCGGTACTCGGGGTGAGACAATTCGTGCCTCGGTGGTGCGTACATCGCGCAGGCTTTTCTCCGGTTTTGTCTACGCCGCAGTTTCCCAACGACTCGCCGGATAATTTCCTCTAGTCATTGCCGTATTTGCATCAGAACAATTCTAAAAATGGGTGATGCCATGAAAGTTGTAAAATCGCTCTACTTCCAGATTCTCTTCGCCGTGCTGTTGGGCGTGCTGGTTGGGCATTTTTGGTCGCAACAGGCCATTGCCTTTAAGCCTCTGGGTGATGCCTTCATCAAGCTGATCAAGATGATGATCGCTCCGGTGGTGTTCTGCACCATCGTCACCGGCATCGCCGGCATGAGCGACAAACGCTCCCTAGGGCGTCTGTTGAGCAAGACCATGTTGCTGTTCCTGGCGCTGACCGTAATCAGTTTGATCATCGGCCTAGTGTCGGTCTACGTGTTTAAGCCCGGTGTGGGCATGAACATTGACCCCACCCAGTTGAGCACCAAGGGCTTGTCGCAGTACACCGATTCAGCCGCGAAGCTGGGAGTGGTCGAGTTTTTCATGCACATCATTCCCGACACGTTCATCGGTGCTTTCAATAAAGGCGAAGTGCTGCCGGTGTTGTTCATCGCGGTGCTGTGCGGTTTTGCGCTTTCGGCCATAGGCGAGCGTGGTAAGCCGGTACTGGATGTACTGGAATCTGCCTCGCAGATGGTGTTCAAGATCTTTTCCTACTTGATGCGCTTCGCTCCGATCGGTGCCTTTGGCGCTTTGGCATTCACCGTGGGCCAGTACGGTATTACTTCGTTGGGCTCGTTGGCCAAGCTGATCATGACCTTGTACATCGCCTGTGCCTTCTTCGTCTTTGTGGTGTTGGGGAGCATTTGCCGGGCGAATGGCTTCAGTTTGTGGAAGTTGTTGCGATACTTCCGCGAAGAATTTCTGGTGGTGCTGGGGACTTCCTCCACCGAGCCGGTGATGCCTAGGATGCTGGAAAAGCTGCAAGCGCTTGGTTGCAAAAAAGGCGTGGTAGGGCTGGTACTGCCAACGGGTTACTCGTTCAACCTCGACGGTACGGCGATCTACCTCTCGCTGGCAGCGGTGTTCATTGCTCAAGCCTGCAACATCGAGCTGAGCCTATCCCAGACCGTGACCATGCTGGCGATCATGCTGTTGTCCTCGAAGGGCGCGGCAGGCGTCACCGGTGCCGGTTTTGTCGCGCTGGCATCGACACTGACCGTTATCCATGACATTCCCTTAGCCGGCCTTGCCCTGCTGATCGGTATCGACCGCTTCATGTCGGAAGCGCGGGCTTTGACCAGTCTTGCCAGCAACGCCGTGGCTACCGTGGTGATGTCCATTTCGGAGAATGCCTGCGATCGCGAAACACTGATGCGGACGTTGGACGGCAAACCTTCGCCCGCCGCGCCTCCAAACCAAGTCCAGAACGCGGACTGGGATGGCCTGAAGGTCACGGAACAGGCCTAACCGGCCGCAGCTGAATAACTCAATAAACATCCCCCGCCAGGCACCTTTGATCGTGCCATCTGGCGGGCACGGGGTCGTGCGCCTGCGCATCGGCCACGCTACTGATAAGAACAAGAGAACTGAACTATGCTCGCATTTCTTGGTTTGGCCATGGTGGTGGTTTTCACCTACCTGATAATGTCGAAACGCCTATCGCCAATTGTCGCCCTGACTGTGGTGCCGATTGTGTTTGCGGTGATTGGCGGTTTTGGTGGCACTACGGGCAAGATGATGCTCGACGGCCTGAAGATGGTTGCACCTTCGGCTGCGCTCCTGCTGTTCGCCATCCTCTTCTTCGGCCTGATGATTGATGCCGGGTTGTTCGACCCGTTGATTCGCAAGATTCTTAAGCGCGTAAACGGCGATCCGATGAAAATTGCTATCGGCACCGCGCTGCTGTCACTGGTGGTCGCGCTCGACGGCGACGGCACAACCACCTACATGATCACCTGCGCGGCAATGCTGCCGTTGTACAAGCGTGTCGGTATGAATCCGATGATTCTGGCGACCATCGCCATGCTGTCATTGAGTATCATGAGCGGCATGACCCCATGGGGTGGGCCCGCTACACGGGCGATCGCGGCACTGGGCCTGGATGCCGGCGAATACTTCGTGCCCTTGCTGCCGACCATGATCGGTGGCGCGATATGGGTGGTGTTCACCGCTTTCCTCCTCGGCCGTGCCGAGCGTAAGCGCATCGGTAATGTGCAGCTTCAGAGCGGTGGCGGTGATTGCTACATCGACGTGATTCTGGGCGATACCCCACACAAGCGGCCTAAACTTGCCTACGTGAATCTGGTGCTGGTGATCGCTGTCATGGTCGCCTTGGTAATGGGGATCATGCACTCGGCGATCCTGTTCCTGATCGGTTTTGTCCTGGCACTGATGATCAACTATCCGCAACTGGATATTCAGAAAGAGCGCATTCTCGCCCATTCCGGAAACGCAATGACGGTGGTGTTGCTGGTGTTTGCCGCCGGTATCTTTGCCGGGATCTTCTCGGGCACCAAGATGGTCGACTCCCTCGCGCAAACGCTGGTGGACTGGATTCCGCCATCCTGGGGTCACCTGTTCCCACTAGTAGTGGCGATCACCAGCATGCCGCTGACCTTTGTTCTTTCCAACGATGCTTACTACTTCGGGGTTGTACCTATCCTGGCCAATGCGGCCGCTGCCTATGGCATCGACCCGGTTGAAATCGCTCGGGCCTCGATACTCGGACAGCCGGTGCATCTGATGAGCCCTCTCGTGGCTTCGACCCTGTTGCTGGTGGGGATGGTTGATCGCGATATCGGCGACTTCCAGAAAGCCACCGTCAAATGGGCAGTTCTCACTTCGCTGGTGATCACGGCTATAGCCCTGTTGACCGGTGCGATTAGTCTCTTCACCTGATTCAACTCCACCGTTTGTTTTTCCCCGACGTGCCTCATCAGCGAGGCGCGCGACGTCCTGCACTCTAAATAACAACAATGAGAAGTTTGACAATGACCACTTTGCATACCCGACAGGCGCTGTTTTCGCTGCTTGGTTTGTTGCCGCTGGCAAGTGCCAGTGCAGAAGGATTTATCGATGACAGCAAGCTCAAGCTGCAATTACGCAATGTCTATTTCAATGAAAACTTCCGCGACGAGCATGGCTTGAGTGCCAAAGCGGCCAGGACGGCCAAGAGCGAACGAACTGAGTGGGCTCAGGGATTCCTGCTGGATTATCAGTCAGGATTTACCCCCGGCACGATAGGGTTTGGTGTTGATGCGCTTGGCCTGCTCGGGGTCAAGCTCGACTCCGGCCGTGGGCGCAGCGGTACCGGCTTATTGCCCGTCCATGATGACGGTCGTGCGGCCAACGAATTCGCAAGTATGGGGATGACCGCCAAAGCCCAACTGGCCAAGACAACGGTCAAATACGGCACCTTGCTCCCCAAGACTCCGGTGCTGATCTACAACGATGCGCGTTTATTGCCGCAAACCTACCAAGGCACTCAAATTAGTAGCCTCGACATCCAGAACCTCACCCTCACCGGGGGCTATCTGGATCGATTCAAACTGCGTGATTCCAGCGACAGTGTGCCGATTGTTCCTGACGGCTACAGTGGTGATAAATCCGGAGATTTCAGCTATGCCGGTGCCGAATATAAGCTCGGGAAAACCATTCGGTTGAGTTACTTCTACGGGGAGTTGGAAAACTTTTACCGTCAGAATTTTGCAGGTATCCAGCACGACCTACCCTTGGGCGGCGGTGTGCTGACCAGTGATTTACGCTACTTCAACAGTGTGGACACTGGCTCTGCCTACACCGGCAAGATCGATAACAACATGCTGAGCGGGCAACTTTCCTACGCCATCTCCGGCCACACCTTCGGTGGCGGATACCAGACCCTGAGCGGCGATGCCGGTTTGCCCTTCATTAGTGGCGCGACTGTGTACTCATTCAGCAACGCCGGGATAGGTAAATTTATCGAGGAAGATGAGAAGACCTGGATGCTTAACTACGGTTACAACTTCGCCGCCGCGGGTGTACCCGGTCTGACATTTTCCACCCGCTACCTGAGCGGAAACGACGGTAAGTCCAACACCTCGGTGAAGGAGTGGGAACGTGACGCCGAACTCGCTTACGTCGTGCAACAAGGGACCTTCAAAGGTTTGGGGGTACGACTGCGTAACTACGTTTACCGCTCTGATTATTCCCGTGGCCGGGATAGTAACCGGTTGTACTTCACCTACGACATCGCACTCTGGTGATCCCCGATCGCGGCACCGCGACGTTCGCGGGCCGCCTTTTCAGCGGCGGATTTAAGGAAATGGGTCAAGGAATTCAATGATGTCGTTCAAAACCAAAATACTGCTGCTGACCTTATTGCCGGTGATGTTATTTGCTCTGGTTTTAGGTTTGAGCGCCCGTGGCACCTTACAGTCACAGGCCGAGCAGGAGATCGCGCAAACTCGCGAACGATTGCTTGAGGAGAGCCGCACCCGGCTCAAGGATTACGCAAGCATCGCGCGCACTTCCATAGCTGAACTTTATGATCGAGCGGCACCTGGAGATAGCTCCAGCCGAGTCTTGGCGATCAGCCGTTTATCCAAGGTGAAGTATGGTGATGACGGTTATTTTATTGGTTATGACAGCCAGGTTGTACGCCTGTTTCGCGGTGAAAGCAGTGAAGGCGTCGGCATCAATATGAATGACCGCAAAGACGTCAACGGGAAGTACTTGAACCGCGAAATGGTCGAAGCGGCAAAAAATGAAACTCACTTCGTTACTTACTCAGGCGGGGTGGTCAACACCGATAAGGTCGTGCCGAAGCTGGCTTACAGTTTCTTTTTGCCCAAGTGGGACATGGTAGTGATCACTGCGATCAATCTGGACAGCATTGAACTTCAAGTCGCCAAGGTGCGGTCAGATGTAGATCGGCGGGTTCGCAACTTGATGTTCAGCATTGCCCTCATCGCTACCGCACTAATTGGCATTATCGGGGCACTGTGTCTTGTGCTCGTCAAACGCAGTTTACGTCCTTTGACCTTGATTCGAGCTCATCTTGACGAAATCGCCGCGGGCGAGGGTGATCTGACGCGGCGGCTGCCGCTGGTCAGTCGAGACGAGCTGGGACAACTGGCTGGTTCGTTCAATGCGTTTATCGAAAAGATTCACAGCCTTGTCAGCCAGACTGTTGCCATGAGCGAGCAGTTGAATGGGTCCGTCAGTCGTGTGGCCGATCAGAGCCGACAAATTGATCGCGCCATGGACAAGCAGCGTCAGGAAACAGACCTGGTGGCGGCGGCGATCAACCAGATGTCGGCGGCGGCGCAGGAGGTGTCAGTCAGCGCACAAAATGCTGCAGAGGCAGCCGCTGAGACCGACAAGCAGTCCCGACACGCCAGGCAAATTGTCGATGGCAGCATTACTCGAATTCAGGCGCTGACCGTTGAGCTTGATGAGAGCGGTATCTCCATGAAGCATCTTCAAAGCGATGTAACGTCTATCGTCTCCGTGCTCGATGTCATTCGCTCAATTGCTGAACAGACCAATCTTCTCGCTCTCAATGCGGCAATTGAAGCCGCCCGTGCAGGCGCTGCCGGGCGCGGTTTTGCCGTGGTTGCTGATGAAGTGCGAGCGTTGGCTAGCCGTACCCAGCGGAGTACGGAGGAAATCCAGGCGATGGTTGAGCGCCTCAAGAGCGCTACCGGGGGGGTGGTCAATGCAATGCACCAATCCACCGAAGCCGCACAAGGCGCTAATGCTCAGGCCGACCAGGCGGGCGAATTCCTGGGCAACACTGTCGAGCTGATCGCGACTATCAATGCAATGAACGCACAGATCGCCAGTGCTGCCGAGGAACAGACCTCGGTGGCGGAAGAGATCAATCGCGGGGTACATCAGATCGCGCGCGCAATTGACGCCGTTGCCAACCAGACTCAGCTCGGAGTCAAGACAATCGACGAGATGGATATGATCGGTAATCGCCTGCGAAGCTTGCTGGGGCAATTCAAAATTTGATGCCGCGCGGCTCGGCGCTTATCAGGACGATGGGGGCAGGGTGCTGGACAGGACAGACGCCTGGTAGGCCTGCATTGATGTAAGGGTCGTCAGATAAGTGGAATTGCATAACTATATGAATTGGTTGATAAAAAATAGACGCGATCGACATAGAGTGGAATTTTTTATGGATTTTCCACCGATTGGCTTAAAAATATGGCGTTTCCACTAATTGTCGAAAATATTGACAGCCCACAATTGCCTACGACCCCCATCGTTCAAAATGGGGGGGGGTAAATTTTTAGAGTTTTTTGGAATTAAAATCCACATCATCTGCTTGTGATTCAAGTCTGAGATTTTATACGCCTCGTAGCATGTTGAAAGCTAAGCAATTAATTTATATATGAATAGATCACGCGCAGGGGGGCGAGAAAGTTGAGTAGGGTCAGCGGGAGAAGACGAAATTAATAGCTTCAAAAAATTAAGAAAATGACCCTGAAATCACATCAATAATGACCCCATTCGAACAATTGCGTATTCGTTTCGCACATGATTTCAGCAAAATGAACGGAATTTGCACTACGCCATCTACTGCCTATATAGACATTTGACGAGGAGGATATTCAGGCGCTGCATGGTTTGGTGGGCCACTCAAAGTGGCTTGAGTTTTCCAGAATCCGCTCTTGCAAAGAGATTAGCAATATTGGGCAGTTTCGATAAGCGCCCGTTCAGAACTCCGGAGAAAAATCGCCCCGCACAGTTTATTTTCTAGAAAGAGTGTAAGCACTGGGTCACTTCAAGCGAAGTCACGGGGTCATTTTTAAACCGTTAAAACTACGTAGATTCACAGCAACATCTTGATTGACGAACCCGCTTCCGTGGTGTTTTATCCTAAGCAACTGGGGCTGGTTGATTTGGATGAGTGCATTTCGATGGGGAAGTTAGATAAGCTTTCAAATCCTAAAGAAACAGCGCGCCACCGCCTGGCTATGGAGCGCTATCAAACACTAAAATTGTTCGATAGTGGCGAAATTAGCTCGGACGATGCCATGGCGACGCTGCGAATTAAAAAAAGCCGATTCTACAAAATATTATCTATATACAAGAAGAATAAAAATCACCTTGCTTTAGTTCCAGAAATACCAGGACCGCCAGCGGCCGGTTATAAATCGCTGTCTCCATGCATAGAGAGTATTATTGAGGAAATGTATCAAAAGCACTATAGAGGTGCTTCCGCGTCTTTCATGGAGGTCTGGCGCCAAGTACAATTAAAAGCGCAACAGGAACTTGTGCCATGTCCAAGTTATCACGCGGTAAGAGAACGGATAACCGCAAAAAAGGAAGCAGAAAGATTCCTGAAGAAACATGGTAGAGAAGCGGCGAATCAAAAATACGGAGTTAAAGCTGGTAGGAAAGTATGCGTGCGTCCGCTGGAATGGGTGCAAATTGATCATACGCTAGTGGACTTGATTCTGGTGCAGGATGACGACAGGTCGAAAATCATTGGACGCCCATGGATTACGCTAGCTATTTGTTTGTATACAAGAGCAATTGTGGGGTTTCATATATCGTTACTGCCACCCAGTGCTATAAGCGTTGCGATGGTCATAGCAAATGCAGCATCTTCGAAAAAGACTCTATTAGAGTTTCTTGATGTAAAGTTCGATTTATTACCCATGTTTGGCAAGATGGAGACCGTGCATACCGATAATGCTAAAGAATTTGTTTCTGATTTACTGCGTGGAGCATGCATGTCGCACGGTATTGACCTGAAACAACGACCTATTGGAAAGAAACACTTCGGCGGACATGTCGAGCGCCTGATTGGGACAATGATGACCACACGCGTTCACTTTTACAAAGGTACAACGCTCTCCAATATCAGGCAGCGACGGGGGACATCACCCGAATCAGCAGCTAATCTGACCTTCAGAGAGTTTTTCAAAATTATGGTACTAAATATCAAGATTTATCACGACACCCAACATGCCACGTTAAAAATGTCTCCTTCAAAAAAGTGGGATAATTATTTTCAGCATCACCCCCTAGTTAACCAAATTAAAGAAAGCGAAATAGAGGCATTCCGCTTGGATTTTTTCCCGGAAGAAATCCGGAAAATTCATCCCTATGGCTTGGAACTACTCAACAGGAGGTACTACGATTCTAGACTTACAGATTATGTTGGGGCAAAAGTCCTTGTGAAATTTGATCCGTATGATCTAAGTCATGTGTATGTGCTGATCAAGGCGCAATACGAAAAAATAGGTGTGTCGCACAACTCTTATAATCGGAGTGACATATTCGAGCAATATCGTCATCAGCGCGCGTGTAGCGGACTACGACCAGGAACGATTACTACTGCGGAGGCGCTGAATTCGTTGGATGAAATAAATGGTATTCGGGATAAAGCCGAAAACCAGAAAAAAACAATGGCTAAACAAGCTAGAAAACATCTTGCAGAACGAAAGCACAGCGAATACAAAAATACGAGCAGAGGAAACTCGCTACCTGAGGTAACAAAACCTAAAAATGGCTTGAACAAATACATCGATTTGTATAAGGGTGCGCAGGAGCATAGTTTAATCGATTTTAGTACAGAGCCAACACTCTACGAGGTGGATCGTAAATGAATTCAAGTGCCTATGTTCCCCTTTATCAAGCGTGTCTGCTACAACTGTTTGCTAAATGTTGTCGGCGAATACTGTGGGTTCGTACAGCAGTGTCGAAGATCCAATTAAGAATGTTTCGATATTTCACAATCAACGGCCAGTTCGCTTTTCACTCTCAGATCTGTCGACCGAGAAATCGGTTCGCTTAGCAAGTTGCAAGATGGTTGCCGTTATCAGTTTCCGATATCTATGGTTTTGTGGCCACTCAGCGCCGATCAGGTCGGCACTCCAGCCCCTCGTGCTCTGTCAGTTAATTGGAATAGCACCGGATGTGACGGCAACTTATCGAACAGATATCAGAAATGGCATGCTCTCCATTCATTTTAAACCGCTTTGGGCCTAAGTGATCGCGGCATCTGACATTCTTGAATATTTTTCACCCAAGGAGAGAACCATGATTCCATACGGTCATGTTGATGTACATCGACGGTACCTATTCGACTTGCCGGATAGTGAACGCAGCGCTGCATGTAAGCATGACCTATGGATTAATGCACCCCATGTGGAGCAATTGATAAGCAAGATTGGCTTGATGTTAAAGGTCGAAAATAAGGTGCAGGCTCCTTGTTTGCTTGTGCATGGCAGAGGCGGTGCGGGTAAAACCAGTGTCGTTCAACGCTTGCAACAAATATACAGCGGCGCCAATGAAAAGCTCATTTTTGTCAATATGCGACAGAACCCGAATAACTACAACTTTCGGGAATTGCTGTTCTCTCAATTTGGCATATCGGTGAGCAAGCATGCCCGAGCGACTGGAGATGTATCCGCACAGCTACAAGTTTTAATTGCTAGTCAAGGGATCAAAGGCATTGTAATCGATGAAGTGCACGATGCGCTTACCCTGACCGCACTTCAGCAAAGAATTAACCTGTCACTGTTAAAAAACCTATCAGGCGCAGATTTTAGAATGTCGGTTTTTGCTTTCGGTACTGAAGATGCGCATCAAGTCCTTCGTGCAGATCCACAGCTAGCTAGGCGTTATGCAATGCATCATTTGTCTGATTGGGAATGGGGGGCGGCCTTACGAAATTTTATTGCTACTTTCATTACCAACCTTCCCCTTAAGAATAAGACAAATACATCTGACGAAGTTTTATTGCTATCCATATTTAAGCAATCGGGTGGAATTATGGATAATGTGGTTAAATTGCTTCAAGTTTGCGCCGCGGCAGCAGTTTTAGATGGTACTGAATGCATTGATCTCGCTCTAGTTGAAAATACGCCGGAGTTATGTGATGCGTTTGGCGTAGCTTGGGGTACTTTATGAAAAAAATTGTCGACAGAACTATTCTGTCACACGTTTTATCAGTGGAGCCTTATTGGCTGCTACTAGACGGACATTATAAAAATATTTATGCCCTAGAAAGTTATTTGGATGCCAGTCAAGCCATATCTTTTGTGCTGATGACAGGTCCCCCAGGGAGCGGTGTGACCAGTGCAATGATCTCTATGTTTAGAAAAGACCCACGCCGCAGCATATGGGTAGCGCCTAGATTGATTTTTGAAAAAGCATCTTTCGTGCAATTTTTGACTGCCTCGCTACACTTGAGCTCGCCTGATTTTGCGGATCGCTCAGTCCCAGAGTACCTTCTACAGGTGATCGCTTTGAGAAAAACCAAAGCGATCTTTATCGATGATATCGATGCTTTCTCCAGTTCTAGCAGTTTCATGTTCGAGACTTTTGAAATAATAAACGCTATACGCGGCGGCGTGCCTTGCTTAAAGTTCGTAATCTCGATAAGTTCACCGCAAATGTTGAGTGCGGCCAGAAAGCAGTTGGCAAGTATCGAGCACAAAGTATTGTATTTCACGGCGGTGACAGCGATTGAAGCTGACAAATTGCTAAGGGCGTATGTTAAGCAATTGAATGATAAGACGGGAGCGAACATTTTAGTGGAAGGCTTCCCAGAGGATCTGATTTTGTCGGCAGGTGGTAACATCGCTGAAGTGGTAGCTTGGTCTCGCCTCGCATATATCTTGACTGCTTTCAGAAGTGAATCAGTTCTGTTTTATTCTCCCATACGAACTTTTTCATCTCTTTGGAGAGATATCGATGAACTACTATTCTGAGTCAAGCATTTATGATGAAACACTTTCATCTTATGCCTACCGAATGGCCGAGAATGCCGTAAATAAGCGATTGGTTTGGCGTTTATGGAATGCTTTTGAAAAAATGGGCGCATGCGATCCTGACTTTTCTCGAAAGGGGGCATTGGCGCAATTACTGATTAAAGAACAGATGATCAATGAGCAAATTTTGGATCACAGATTTTTAATACGTGGCGCTCTGGTAATCCCGCGCTATGCGCGTAGAGCCTACTGCATCCACTGCATGAATGAAGATATAGCGAATCATTCGTTTCCTGCTTGGCGCAGGACATGGTGCCTGATATTGCGCCCATTTTGTGATATCCATTCAGAGTTACTACTCGATGCGCCTAGCCGTTACGCGAATGCGCTAGATATGTCTGGCCGGGTTTACATGTGGCACTATCAATGCTCCGCTTATCTGAGAAGAGGTGTTTCCCTTTCTGAAAAAATCCTTTCTATTAAGGAGCGCGCATGGGTCGAAAATTCTTTACGAGCTCAACGATACTCCCGTGCTCTGTATCACAAGCGGTTGTGGATAATGGTGTTTGTAGCGATTTTGTGCTGTCGCAAGGCCCTCTTGGGTCAGTATTGTGATCGATTAGATGGAGGCCATTTTCGACTTATCAATCTTCATGGACCAATCATAGCGGTCGCACTGGAAACTGCTATAAACTCATCGAGTTTAGCGCGCGCGAGGGCTTTGTATTATTGCGGGCTGATCTTCGGGTTGTATAAGGTAGAACACCCAGATGACGCGATTTTCTATGCGTTCCCTGCGGATCCGAAGACCATTGGAAAAGTTCTAGCTCGCGAGCAACCACATTTAGCCCGCGCAATTATTGAGTGCAGGTCGGTTCAGCCTGTACAACAACGCGCTGTTTTTGACGAGTTTTTGTCAGGTTTAAAAATGTACACGAAATTTATTTCTTAAGAGCGTTGGAGACCACGCATACCTAACAGCAGGTAAACCTCTCATACGTAGTACTCAGTCAGTACTATTTGTCGATGTGCGGGATTAGGGTGGAGTGAACCAAATTACCTGATGATCCCGGCAGAAGGTATTGCGCGCACCTTCATCTTCGTAATATTTATCCTCGTTGGTCATTTTGTAGATCAGGCTTAGCCTTTCGGATGACCGCACTTGCGCGATTTCACTCAGTTCATCCATACGCCAGCATCCGGTACCATTCAATTCTCCAGGGCTCACCAGAATCACCTGAGTGATCCTCAGGTTGTGACTATCGCTCCGATGTAACTCCTGCAGGTCTTCTAGCGTAGAAATCAATAAGGTGGTAGGCGTCCATTCATCGTCGCTCAGCTCAAGGATGCTTACGTAGAACCAAGGGCGCGCTGGCCGATATTCGACATAACGCCACACGTGCCCGCCTCTCATGAGGGCTCCACCCGGCGCCTCAGCATGCTCGAAGGTCAAAAACATACGCATTCCTCTTAAATGAACACTATAGATTGTAGCTCTAAAGTGTTCGTTGGCGCCTTATCGTTCCTTTTGTTAGGTAGAACAAATGGAACTCAACGTCGCCTTTGGTTTGGCCTTAAAGCGCATCCGGAACGCCCGCGGTAAAACACAGGAGGATTTTTCGGATGTCAGCAGCCGAACCTACGTCAGTACGCTTGAGCGCGGCTTAAAATCTCCGACGCTCGACAAACTCAGCGAGATCAGCGGTGTACTGGAGATCCACCCACTGACCTTGGTCGCAGCGGCTTACTTGATACAGCAACCAGATAGAACTGACGTCACTTTGGCCTGGCTGCGAGACGAGTTGGCTTTGTTTGGCTTCGATGTTGCTGGAATGAAGTAAGGTCAACCTCGTTTGAAAACGACTCTTCTCAGGCTGCCAATTCTGTCGATGGGCTCTTTTTAATGTCCTGTGGCCGTGTATTCGCTTCAGCTCACAAAGCAGCGGAAAATGAGTGGCGATTGGATGTCGTTGAAGGAAGCTTTACGAGCTAAATTCGTCCGTACCTTCCATCAAAATGGTCGCGCGACTGTTCAGCAGTGATCCTGCCTGGAAGTACCCCATTACCGTACTAATGCTGCGGTGCTCAGTCATCGCCATCACTTCGCCCAGTGGAACGCCTTGGCGTCCGGATTCGGTGACGAAGCCCGAGCGCAGGCTGTGAGCTCCCCAGTCCCCGTCCAAGCCCGCTAGGTTCGCACGACGCTGAACTATCCGCGCTACTTGGTCAGCAGATAGACCTGCCGTTCCAACTCTGTCGCCTTTGTACATACGCCGAAACAAGGGCCCTGACTCTGCGGGCGCAGCCTTTAGCCAAGCTGTTAGCGCCTCGGCCGCAGTTCCGCCGAGAGGTTTTTCCCGACGAATCCCGCCGGTATCGGTTTTGGTCGCGCCCAAGGTATAGAGCCAGGTGTCAGTATGCAGCTGTCGGACATCGCTAATTTGTATACTTACCACCTCCGAACGCCTCCGACCGCCACCGCTCCAGGCAAGGAGTAGCAGGGCGCGGTCACGAATGCCACGCACACCGTCGTCGCAGGTGGCGAGCAGCGCCTGTAAAGGCTCGAGCACGATGGCGGTCTTCTTACGCACCGATAGCCCCTGACGTGATTGCGCCTTGCGTGCTTCGCGTAGCAAGCTCTTGAGCGCCGATGCATCGGTGGGGCTATCCCAGCTATTCAGTCGATGCTATTTGCCCAGCACCGAAAGTCGATGACTGACGGTGTTATAGGCCAGTCCACCCGGCTTGGCTTTGACCTTTGCGCGGATAAGCGCAGCATCAATGGACGCTGGCAACAAATGCACCCATTCCCCGTCGGCCGTTGGACGAGCAAGGTGATCAACCACAAACTGCACCGCCACTGTGGCGGGCAAGGGCGCATCCCCGAGCACATGCCCGTAGCGCAGTTGCAACTATGCCGACCAGTCGGCGAGGGCGCTGCGATAACTGCGCACGGTATCTGCTGCGGTGCCGGCAGCAATAAAGGCGGCGGCCGCCTCCTGGGCGTTGAGCGCCAGAAAATGCGGATTCAGCGGCGTTTCGTCGACCAGCAATAACTGATCTGTAATATTTAATACGTTCAACGTATTGTTAATCCATATTTTGAAAAATAAGGTCGGATAACATTCTATTATCAGACTTAATATACGCTGAGGTGAGCCGTGCCGCGCGCCAGGCCAAAAGAAGCGCCCTTGATTCAATCGCCGGACCGCAAGCCAAATCCCCACTCTGTCAACCGGAGCGCCAATCGCTTGAACGTGCTGGTACATGACGGCTTTGGAATATGGCTGGCGGCGCGCCAGTTGAATCAAGGCAAGTTCCACTGACCTAGCATGCGCCATGGCTCTGGAATGGAACTGGATACCGAGCAACTTCAGGCATTAGTGCTGGGTCTGCCAAGAGTATCGGCGAGGACGTCAGTGAGAGGCTGGACTAAACGTCTGGCGTATTTACCGTTGAACGTCATGTGCGTGGCAAGTTGGCCTGGCGATCCCACGCTCAACCTTGACCCAATGGGTCGGTAAGACTGGGGTTCAGTTGCAGCCGCTGGCTGATGCGCTGCGCGACGTGGTGCTAGGGGTATTCAGTATTCTTGTTGCTGTAGCGTCTCTGTACGAGTTAAATAGCCGGAGAGTGACGGGGAGTGCGATGACAATTCAGACACCACACGACACCGGTGACCAGAAGTGCAATCGCCGCAATTTCATATGAGTCGGGCAGCCGATGCTCCCATAGAAATCCAAAAACCAGCGCCGCTAACGTCTCAATCACGAGCACTTGTCCGCTTAGTGCCAGTGGTAGAAGTCGGCTCGCCTGATTCCAGCACGCATTACCCACAACCGAAGATAAAAACGCTACGCCACCGGCTACCATGACAAAGTGTAGCCATTCGGAGTTGCCATGCGTTCCGACCTGCCTGCCCAGGACAGGTACCGCCAAAAGCAGTGACTGAGCGCCAGTCATGACCCCTGTCAGCAGTGCCCAGTCATGGGCGGAAACACTGGCTACCTGAACCAGCCGCCGAGCGTTGCTCACTGCGAACCAACTCCATGTCACTAACGCGCCCGCTGCGCATAGAATTCCGGCGAGGTTTGTCAGTATATCTGGCTTGTCGCCGTTGATCAGTGCGTGCCAGCTGATGAGTACGACCCCGCCCACAGCGCAGAACAGCGAGGGAGTGAGCTTGCGCAAAGAAATAGCGTTGACGTCATGACGACCTGCCAACGTGACGAACACCGGAATGAGTCCGACGATCAGAGACGTTGTGGCAATCCCAACCAACTGCACACCGGTGCCCACTAGCGTGTAGTAAATGAGATTCCCAATCAGGCTAAGCCAGAAGAGTGACTTCCAGTCGGCGATAGTGAGATTGGCGCAAACGCGCCTCCAGCGGGGCATAAGCAAGGCCACCGAAATTGCGCCGTAGCAGAGAAATCTCAGAACGGCGAATTGCAGGCCGCTCAGCCCCGGGGTGAGCTGGGGGCCGAGGAAGATCACTCCCCAACACAGGCCCGCGCAAACTCCGTAGACAATGCCGTTTAGCAGTAATCGATCAGCAAACATTTCATCCGCGCTCCAAAGCGTTATGGGTAAAGTCTGGAGCAACTGATTCGGGGAGTATTGTCGGTAACTACGGGATTTTTTACCCAGACTGTTTTTGCGTTTTACGATAAACCGCCGGGGTCGTGGCCCTCACGCGCTGCATTGCACGGGTAAGCGATGCCTGGTCGCAAAAGCCGGCACGCAAGGCAATCTCGGCTATGGTCAATGAGGTTCCACGCAACCATCGTTGAGCTTCTTGCAGGCGTAAATCAGTCAACCAAGCTTGCGGACTCATCTCGAACATTAGCCGGAAACGTTGGTGCATCTGACTGATGCTCATTTTTGCTACTTGAGCCATGCTTTCATTGCTCCAGTTCGCTCCAGGATCCGCCTGAACACGAGCGATCAACTGCTTCATGGGGTCTGGAAAGCGGGAGATTCCCGGATTTAGGGACGACAAAAGCAGAGGCCCCAATTGGGAGGCCGCGATGGACAACTGTGCGTTGCCGATTAGCTCAGCGAACTCTATAAGCCGACGAGTTGCGGGAGAAATGGGCACATATATTTTCTGAGCAAGACGCTCGATCTGGAGCGTTTCAAAAGTCGTTGGCGCACAGTCCAAAACTAAAAAACGGCTATCGAGGTTAGTCTGCTGCGAATGGATCGAGCCAGGTGTCACAAGCGCTGCCAATGACTGATCAATGCAGCCGCCGCAACCGTTTACGTCAATTTTCATTTCGCCACGAATCGGCAGTACCAATTGAGCATGCTCGTGGTGGTGGTGACGGTCTTCCCTCTCATAGCTGCGAACTTCAAGACTTAGAAACATTACTGCACCTTCCGGCCCGTCTGGTTATCCAAGATTGACGTTCCACAACGTCCAGTGCGAACCCGCGTCAGGTCAGGCTTGCCACTGATTCTAACATCTGCGGATCAGACCGTTGATCCCACAATCTGTATTGGCCATACGCTTACGTCTAGCTAGACTTCGGCAATCATAGGTTGGCCCACCATATTTATCCATCAGACATTACGAACCTGACTATGGAGCGATAGAAGGCCGAATGCCAGAAGCGGTTCTGATGGCTGAACTGTCTTATGTCGAAGTGCTTGACCTCAAGGACCCGCTATACCGCAAAGGACGAATACCTGGCTTGGCTGTTTGGTATATCGATTTAGGTAAATGTCGTCCTGCGCATGTTCACTAAGGTAGCGACCGCAGCGCTTCCCCCCTAAAGAGCTCTTTTGAAACGGTGATGGCTCGACGACATCACTGCTCTCAAGGGGTTCCAAAACTGTACAAAAATAAATATCTGTACAAGTTTTCATAAAGTTCTCAGTCTCAATGCCGACAGGATGTCTGAAACGTTTAATTACATAAAACGTGATTAGCCGAATGAGCCAGATAGAGCCAGGCATTCGAGAAAATGGAGTGTTCTCAACTACACATCAACTACAAACCGTCCCATCCGGGCTGTGAGAACTCCATGAACATCCTTGCTCCTGCCGTACATCTGGCTGACCGATTACGCTTCTCCACGAAATTCGGTGTGCTCGCAATCATTGTCTTCATCCCTCTGGTTCTACTCGGTACGCGCGTCATCCATCAGATAAACGAGAGCCTTGAGGTTATTCGCTCGGAACAATTGGGCCAGCGCTATCTGTTGGACGTCACACCTGTGCTGCGCTTATCAATGTTGCAACGCGCACTCACCAACCGCTTGCTCAGCGGGGATAAAACCGCTCAAGCCGATCTGTCGGCCAACCAGTTGAAGTTGGAGGACGCGTTTTCGAAACTGGCTGCAACCGACCGACAACTCAACACACAGCTGGAAACCGGTGATCGAGTGCAGCGTCTGCAC
>Ga0209173_100262_pt1 | contig 39419 bp, 37 predicted proteins | sample SynthPrep_16_END_FD_187206 | JGI IMG/M metagenome (GOLD analysis project Ga0209173, IMG submission 187206) | Synthetic microbial communities from Ohio, USA - SynthPrep_16_END_DS12_MetaG (SPAdes) (version 2) | ecosystem: Engineered > Bioreactor > Aerobic > Activated sludge | place: USA: Ohio... | reverse complement strand
CCCCCCAACCCCACCTAAACTCTCTCCATGCTATTTCAACGGACAGAGGATTCACCATCATGGGCAAACGTCACCCCAATCTCCCCGCCTGGCAATGGCGTAACTACCCGCAGAACCACCAACACCCGACCAACCTGGCGTTGCACCTGATTGCCGTGCCGCTGTTCATCATCGGGTTTCTGTTGATCGTGTCCGGGGTTTTCAGCCTGAGCCTGGCCAGTTTTGCCGTGGGTGTGGTCGGGATCCTGGCCGGCTTGGCGTTGCAGCGTCATGGCCATAGCCTGGAAGCCCAGGCTAGTGAGCCGTTCAGTGACCGTAAAGATGCGGTGCAGCGCCTGGTGGTCGAGCAGTTCGTGACTTTTCCGCGCTTTGTACTAAGCGGCGGCTGGTGGCGCGCCTGGCGGCAGCGCCACCGACATTGAGGTCAGGCGAAGACCACCACGGTCTGGCGGCTGATGGCGATCAACTCGCCGGCCGGGCTCCAAAGGGCGGCAGCGGCATGGCCGTAGCCATCGCGGGCGTGTTCGATGTTGACGTAATACTGGCACCAGTCGAGGGTCGTCAGATCCTGCAAGGGCTGGATGAATTCGATGGTCCAGGTCAGGGTGCTGCCGGGTGCTGGTTTTTTCAGGTGCGGCAGCAAGGCTGGGGGCCAGGCGTCAACCAGGGCGAGGATATGCGCCTCAGTCAGTGGCTCTTCTTTGACATCGCCGCGTAAGCGAACCCAACCGCCCATGTCTCGGGATTTATTGCCGGTAAAGGGTAAGCCGCCGACACTCCAGCGCATCGCCAAATGACGCATGAACTCGGGGGTAACGCCCTTTATATAGGGCAGTTCCTGGCATTCATCCCAATGTTTGAACACCGGCGGCGCTTCGCTTTCAACCGCGATTTCCGACTCGCGGGACGCACCGAAACTGGCCTGTACCAGTGTCGCCACTTCACCGTTCTGCACCACACGGCCAAGCAATTGGCTGACGGCCTTGCCTTCGCGCAACACTTCGACTTGATAACAGGCAGGAACGTCTGGCGCTACAGGGCCGACGAAGGTGATAGCCAGCGACCGTAGCGGACGATCGGCAGGCACCTGGGCGCGCAGGGCCTCGTATTGCAACGCAGCCACCAGGCCACCAAAGGTCGCGCGGCCCTGGGCCCATTCGGCGGGGATGGTGACATCCAGCGGGTTGCTGCGGGCGGCGTCGAGCAAATCACTAAAGCGCATGGCGGTCTCACATCAAAAGAAACAGGTGAGGAATCTTAACCATCGGGCCAGCCAGGTACAGCGCCTATTCCGGCCAAAAGCCGGACCGGTTTAGAAACAATCGGCGCTGAGTTTGTCCAGCACGCGGTCCGCCTGCCCTTCTGCCTTGGCCATGGTGCGATGCCACACCGCAACACAAGGTTGCAGGTCCGCCTGATGCTCGGCCTGGACCAACCATTGCCAGCAATCGTGCCAATCTCCTAAAGCACCCTGGGCTTTTTTCAGCCGCGACATCGCGTTGGCCGGCAACTTATCCAATTCGGGATAGGCTTCGGCGGCATAACGCACCCGCTTGATCAACAACCGCAGGCGGTGTCGGTCATGATCAGGGTCTTTCAAGGCCTCACCGAGTTTCTGCCATTGTTTAGCCAGACGTTTTTCAATGCGTGGGCGCAGGCCTTTGAGCAATCTCTGATGTTCAGATGCACGGATGAAACGCGGAAAGGCATCTAGGATCAGCAGCAAATGCGCAAGCTCCGGGCTTTGCGCTACCTGACGATAGGCCTCAGATTGCAGACGCAGGCGCCGGTTGGCGGCCTCGTGATGACCATGCTGGTGCAAATACGCCGCCAGGACCTCACGGTCACGTAGCGGCGTCGTCAATTGGCCGACAGTGCTGGCGGCCAACTCAAGCTGTTCCACCCCTGGCAACCCCCGCAAGGGGCGCAACAAGCTGCGCAGACGGCGCACGGTGGTGCGCAGGTCATGCAAGGCTTCATCGTCGGTGACGGCGGCGAGGCGAGCCTGGCAGCTCAGTAACCCTACTTCCAGGCCAATGACCTGAGCGACTAACTGATCGACCAAAGCTGACATCCTGCCCTCACTGCCTGATGAAAAATCCTACTCGCTGCTGCAGGTCAACGCCCGGCGCGAGACTCACGAATATAGAACCGCGCTTTCTCGGCTTTGTTGGAGCAGCCTTCAAACGCTTCAAACTGTTGCTGGGTCTTGGCGCCCGTCAGCAGTGACAAGGCTTTAGAGTAGCTCACCGTGCCAGCAAAGCCTTCAGCCTTGGCCAGATCCAGCTCCTTCCAGGCAGCGTCCAATTGGCTGCCGCAGCTGTCGCGGTATGCGGTCTTCCCGGCACAACCGGCCAGGGCCAGCATGATCACAGGTACACACATCCAGGCTTTCATCGATGACACCTCAAAAAGAAAAAACAGTCGTACGTTGTAGACGTTGCCTACATGGAAAAGTGCCTGTCCTTAGCCTGAAATCGATTGTACCTACAGACCAGAGCATACCCGAGCACCGTGGCTATTCTGGAAAAATTTCGCAGGTCGCCTGCGAAGATTGAAGCCGCCCCCTCAATGGGTGCATTGTGAGACCCTGCCTTGGGGAGGACATGGACCATGAAGAAGCGTGTTGCCTTGGTGCTGGGTTCCGGCGGGGCCCGGGGCTACGCCCACATCGGCGTGATCGAAGAAATCGAGCGGCGCGGCTACGACATCGCTTGTATCGCCGGCTGTTCCATGGGGGCCGTGGTCGGCGGGATCTACGCCGCCGGTAAGCTGGATGATTACCGGAACTGGATTGAAAGCCTCGATTACCTCGACGTGCTGCGCCTGGTGGATGTGAGTTTTCGCCTGGGGGCGATTCGCGGTGAGAAAGTCTTCGGGCAGATCCGCAAGATTGTCGGCGAGATCAACATCGAAGAGCTGCGCATTCCCTACACCGCCGTCGCCACAGACCTGACCAACCAGCAGGAAATCTGGTTCCAGGAAGGTTGCCTGCATCAGGCCATGCGCGCCTCCGCGGCGATTCCCAGCCTGTTCACCCCGGTGATGCAAGGCAACCGCATGCTGGTCGACGGCGGCCTGCTCAACCCGCTGCCCATCGTGCCGGTGGTGTCGAGCCATTGCGACTTGATCATCGCGGTCAACCTCAACGCCACCAACCAGAAGCACTACCATCTGCCGGTGATCCAGCGCCCGCCCGCCTTCAAGAGCCGCTTTAATAACCTGGCCAAGTCACTCGGCTCGCACCTGCCATTTCGCCGCAAACAGGCCGAACAATTAATGAAGTTGGAGCAGGAAGCCTTAGAAGCCCAAGCGGCGGAGATCAACCCGTGGTTGGAGTCGGCCGAGCCGGAATCCCAACAACCCGCCGCCGCACCGGAAAAGCCGGGAGCACCAAAATCAGCGACCGGCTCGTTCATCATCGATAACGTCGGCCCGGCGTCACTGCTGGATTTGATCAACCAGAGCTTCGAGGTGATGCAGACGTCGCTGGCGCAGTACAAGATTGCCGGCTACCCACCCGACGTGCTGATCAACGTACCGAAGCGGGTCTGTCGGTTTTTCGAGTTCTACAAAGCGCCGGAGCTGATCGCGCTCGGGCGGGAAATCGCCAGTGATACGTTGGACCGGTATGAAAGTGAGCAGAGCTGAAAGAGTTGGTGTTGCTGATGGCCTCTTCGCGGGCAAGCCCGCTCCCACAGTTGACCGCGTACAGCCTGAAGAAACTCGGTCGAATGTAGGAGCGGGCTAGCCCGCGAAGAGGCCCGGCCAGACGCCTACACTCTAAGCACTCAACAACCGATACCCCACTCCCGCCTCGGTCACGATAAACCGCGGCTGGGTCGGATCATCTGCCAGTTTCTGCCGCAGGTGGCCCACGACAATGCGCAGGTAGTGGCTGTCCTCGGTATGAGTCGGCCCCCAGATGTCCTTGAGCAATTGTTGCTGGGTAATCACCCGCCCCGGATGCCGCGCCAATTGCGCCAGCACCGCGTACTCCTTGCGGGTCAGCGCCACTTCGGCACCGTCCAGCAGCACGCGGCGATAAGCCAGGTCCACCGTCAGCGGGCCAAAACGCAAGGCCGCTTCCTGGGCTTCGCCCGCTGGCGCCTGGCGTAGCAAGGCGCGCACGCGGGCGAGAAACTCCTGAATGCCGAAGGGTTTGGTGACGTAGTCATTGGCGCCACCGTCGAGGGCTTCGACTTTCTGCACTTCGCTCGCGCGTACTGACAGCACCAGCACCGGCACCGTCGACCATTCTCGAAATTCACGCAGCACTTGCTGGCCATCCATGTCCGGCAGGCCGAGGTCGAGCACCAGCAGGTCCGGTTTGCTCAACGCGGCCTGGGCCAAGCCTTCGTTGCCAGTGCCAGCCTCGATCACTTTGTAACCCTGGGAGGCCAGGCTGATGCGCAGGAATTTGCGGATCTGCGGTTCGTCATCAATGACTAAAATCGTCGCGGTCTGGCTCATGGTGTCCCATCAAAATCCGTGAAGAAAACAGGGTAGCTCATGCCTCGCGCTCCAGGCCAGGCTGTGTCGGCAGCGGCAGGAACAAGGTGATGCAGGTGCCACGCCCGTCGATACCGTCGGCCACACTGATATGTCCGCCGTGGGCCCCGACCATGCCCTGGCAGATCGCCAGGCCCAGGCCCGTGCCCTGCCCACCACGATCGCCACGGGCGGCGGTGTAGAACATGTCGAAGATCTTTGCCCGTTCTTCCTCGGGAATGCCTGGCCCCTCATCGGCCACGGCGAAAAACAGCTGATTTTCCGTAACGCCGGCGCTCAGTTGCAAGCGGCCTTGCGGGGGTGAGAAACGTGCGGCGTTTTCCAGCACATTGACCAACGCTTGCTCGATCAACGCGGCATGCACATACAACAAGGGCAACTCAGGTGGCACATCGGTGCTCACCTGCAACGGCGCCAGCACCGCACGCAGACGGCCGAGGGCGCTGCCGACGATATCGCCCGGTGACACCCAGTCCCGTGCCAGTTTCAACGCGCCATGGCCGAGGCGTGTCATGTCGAGCAAGTTCTGGATATAGCGGTCCAGGCGCTCAGCCTCATCACGGGTGCCTTCAAGCAACTCGCGGCGATCCTCCAGCGGGATGGCTTCACCGAGCGCCAGCAGGCTGTCGATGCTACCGCGCATGGACGTCAGCGGCGTGCGCAAATCGTGGGACACCGAGGCCAGCAAGGCACTGCGCAGTTGCTCGGTTTCGCCGTGCAATCGAGCGGATTCCAGCTCTTGGGCCAGTTGCGCACGCGCCAGAGCCTGGGCCAGCGGTTGGCTCAAGGCCGTGAGCAATCGACGACGTTGTCCGCTCAGCTCCAGGCCGGGTTTTGGACTGACGCCCAGCAACCCCAGCGGGCCCTCTTCGCCCGACAACGGCCACCACCACCAACGCCCGAACGGCAAGGTGCCGGTGCCCATACCCGCCGGCTGATCATGCTGCCAAGCCCAATCAGCCGCGGCGCGCTCGGCCTCGGTGAGGGTCAGCGGGCCGCCAGTTTCGATCGTCCAACCACCCTGCCCATCACGATTGACCAGGCACAGGTCCAGGTCGCTCCAGCCTTCCAAATGATGCGCAGCCGCGCTGACCACCGCCTGGCGATCGGTGGCAGCGGTGAGTTTGCGCGACAGGTCGAGCAGCTCGCTGGTTTCTTCCTGAGTGTCGCGCAACGCCTGCAATTGGCGGCGTTGGCGCGCGGCCAGGTTGCCAGTCAGCGCCGCCATCAGCAGGAAGAACAACAGCGTCAATACGTCTTCTTCACGCTGGATGGCGAAGGAAAAATTCGGCGGGATAAACAGAAAGTCATAGGTCAGGAACGACAACGCCGCGCACACCAGCGATGGCCCCAAACTACTGCGCACCGCCACCAGCAACACGGCGGCGAGAAACACCAGCGAGATATTCGGCAGCGGCAAGACGCTGGACACCGCCCACGCCACCGCAGCCGCCACCACCGTCGCTACGATCGCCAGTGCATAGTCGAACCACACCAGCCCCCGTACATCCGGCAAGCGCGGCGGTGCCGGGACGTCATCGCTGTCGAGGACGTTGATTTCCAGGCCGCGTGCATTGCGCAACAACCGCGCAGCCAAGCCACCGCCAAACAAGCGACGCCGCCAACGCATCCGCGACTGTCCCACCAGCAACAGGCTGGCGCGACGTTCAGCGGCGTGCTGGATCAGCGTCTTGGCCACCTCCCCCGCCCGCAGCAGCACTACCTCGCCCCCTAGACGCTCGGCCAGTTGCTGAGCATTCTGCAAACGCAACCGGGACTGCTCATCGCGCGCACGGCCGTTATCGATATGCACCAGGCTCCACGGCAAATGCCGACGCTGGGCAACCCGGCTGGCATGCCGCACCAGGCGCTCGGCCTGTGCATCGCCATCCACCCCCACCAACAAGCGACCACGCACCGCCGGAGCGGCCTGGCCGAGTTGGCGATAGCCCTGGGCCAAATCGTCATCCACATGGGCGGCGGCGGTTTGCATCGCCAACTCGCGCAAGGCCATGAGGTTGGTCTGGGTGAAAAACGCATCGATGGCCGCGCGGGCCTGTTCGGGCACATAGACCTTGCCGTCGCGCAGGCGCTCCAGCAGCTCGCGGGAAGGCAGGTCGATCAGCAGCAGTTCGTCAGCCTCTTGCAACACCCAGTCCGGCAGGGTTTCACGCACCTGCACGCCGGTAATGCCGCGCACTTGGTCGTTGAGGCTTTCCAGGTGCTGGACGTTGACCGTGGTGAATACGTTGATGCCGGCGGCAAGCAGTTCCTGAATGTCTTGCCAGCGCTTTTCATGGCGACTACCGGGCGCGTTACTGTGGGCCAGCTCGTCCACCAGCACCAGCTTGGGCTTGGCGGCGAGCAGGCCGTCGAGGTCCATTTCTTCAAGCATCACGCCACGGTATTCGCTGCGCAGCAAAGGCTGTTGCGGCAGGCCGCTGAGCAAGGCCTCGGTCTCGGCGCGGCCATGGGTCTCGACCACACCGGCAATCAGCCGCACGCCTTGGCGCAACTGAGTGTGCGCAGCCTGGAGCATGGCGTAGGTCTTGCCCACCCCCGGTGCGGCCCCGAGGAAGACTTTGAGCCGGCCACGGCCGTCCCGTGGCAGATCGGCTAACAAGGCATCGGCGCGGCCGGAGTCGCTCATGCGGGCAGTGTCCTTCAGGTATTGATCGGGTTACAGCTTTTCCAGGGCCATGTTCAGCGCCAGCACATTCACCACCGGCGGCCCCACCAACGGGCTTTCGATATGCTCATCGAGCAAGCGCTGCAAGGTCGACACCGGCACATTCCGCGCCGCCGCTACCCGCGCCAGTTGATAGGCAATCGCTTGTGGTGGCAAGTGTGGATCAAGACCGCTGCCAGAGGTAGTCAGCGACGCCAAAGGTACGGGCCCCTGGCCGGGTACTAGTTGCTTGTTTGCGTCATCGAAGATGCGCGTCGCCAGCGCCGGGTTACTGGGACCAAGGTTGCTGGCACTGCTGGAAACCGTCGCGTAAGCGCCCGCAGATGGGCGTGGGTGGAACCAGCTGTCACCGGTAAAATCCTGGGCGATCAGGCTGGAGCCGCGCACCTTGCCACTGTCATCGCGTACCAGGCTGCCATTGGCCTGGTCCGGGAAGGCGACTTGGGCGACGCCAGTCACGACCAGTGGGTAGGCGACGCCGGTGATCAGGGTCATGAGTACCAGCAGGCTCAGGGCCGGGCGGATCATGTTGGACATTTCGGATTCCTCAATTCGGTCATTGCAACCTGTGGGCACCCAGCTGGCACCCACAGGATTCGGGTCAAACCAGGTGCAACGCAGTCAGCAGCATGTCGATCGCCTTGATGCCCACGAATGGCACCAGGATCCCGCCCAGCCCGTAGATCAGCAGGTTGCGGCGCAGCAACGCCGCCGCACTCGCCGCTTGCACACGCACACCGCGCAGCGCCAACGGAATCAGCACCACGATGATCAATGCGTTGAACACAATGGCCGAGAGAATCGCGCTCTGTGGGCTCTGCAGGTGCATCACGTTGAGCACGCCCAATTGTGGGTAGATCGAGGCGAACAGCGCCGGCAAGATCGCGAAGTACTTGGCCACGTCGTTGGCAATGGAGAAGGTGGTCAGCGCGCCACGGGTCACCAGCAATTCCTTGCCGATCTGCACCACGTCCAGCAGCTTGGTCGGATCGCTGTCGAGGTCGACCATGTTGGCGGCCTCGCGGGCGGCCTGGGTGCCGTCATTCATTGCCATGCCGACGTCAGCCTGGGCCAGCGCCGGGGCGTCGTTGGCGCCGTCGCCACACATTGCCACCAAGCGGCCGTCGTTCTGTTCATGACGAATGCGCGCGAGTTTTTTCTCCGGGGTGGCTTCGGCCAGCACGTCGTCGACGCCCGCTTCGGCAGCAATCGCTGCAGCGGTCAGCGGGTTGTCGCCAGTGACCATCACGGTGCGAATGCCCAGCTTGCGCAGCTCGGCGAAACGCTCACGGATGCCGGGCTTGACCACGTCCTTCAGGTGAATCGCACCGAGCAACTTGCCATCAGCACACACCAGCAACGGTGTACCGCCGCTTTGGGCGATCTTGTCGATTTCCCGCGACAGTGCTGGCAGCAAGTCGCGCCGTTGCTGACCGATGAACGCCAGCAGCGAATCCACCGCGCCTTTGCGGAACACACGGCCCTGGTAGTCGACCCCGGACAAACGGGTTTCCGCACTGAACGGCACAGCGGTCAGCTCATCCGCAGAGGGCTCGGCCTGCGGATGCAAGGCGCGCAGGTATTCGACAATGGATTTACCTTCCGCCGTGTCATCCGCCAAGGACGCAAACAACGCGCCTTCGGCCACTTCCTTGCCGGTGACGCCAGGCGCTGCGACCACCGCCGCACACCGACGGTTACCAAAAGTGATAGTGCCGGTCTTGTCCAGCAGCAACACATGCACGTCACCCGCCGCTTCCACGGCGCGGCCGGACTTGGCGATCACATTGAGGCGCACCAGGCGGTCCATGCCGGCGATGCCGATGGCCGACAGCAAACCACCAATGGTTGTAGGAATCAGCGTGACCAGCAGTGCGACTAGGAACACCAGGGGCAAGCTGCCATTGGCGAAGTGGGCGAAGGGTTGCAGGGTCACCACCACCAACAGGAAGATCAGGGTCAGGCCGATCAGCAGGATATCCAGCGCGACTTCGTTGGGGGTTTTCTGGCGTTTGGCACCTTCCACCAAGGCGATCATGCGGTCCAGGGTCGACTCACCCGGGTTGGCGGTGATGCGGATCAGCAACCAGTCCGACACCAGGCGGGTGTTGCCGGTGACGGCCGAACGGTCGCCACCGGACTCGCGGATCACCGGTGCGGATTCGCCGGTGATCGCCGCTTCGTTGACCGCCGCGATCCCTTCGATGACTTCGCCGTCACCGGGGATCATTTCCCCGGCGGCAACGCGCACCACGTCGCCTTTGCGCAGGCTGGTGGCCGGTACGACCTTGAAGCTGCCATCGGCCTCTTTGCGGCGAGCGCTCAGGCCTTCACTGCCAGCCTTGAGGCTGTCGGCACGGGCCTTGCCACGCCCTTCGGCCAAGGCTTCGGCGAAGTTGGCGAACAGCACGGTGAACCACAGCCAGACCGCGATTTGCACCGCGACATAGGTGGGCACGGCGGTGTCAGGCACGAAGCACAGCACGGTGGTGAGAATGGCCGTCAACTCGACCACCAGCATCACCGGCGAGCGTTGCAGTTGACGCGGATCCAGCTTGACGAACGCCTGGACCAGCGCCGGACGCCACAGGGCGGAGATGGCAGTTTTGGCAGGCTCCTGGGTTTGCACCGGAGCCGCATTTTTTGCAGGCATATTCATTTTCATATCCCCTTTAGCTCTTTATTTAGGAGCAGCCATGCTCAAGTGTTCAGCAATTGGCCCCAGTGCCAGCGTCGGCAGGAAGGTCAGGCCGCCCACCAGCAAAATGGTCACGGTCAACAGGGTCACGAACAGCGGGCCGTGGGTTGGGAAGCTGTTCTGGCCAATCGGTGCGGTCTTCTTCATCGCCAGGCTGCCGGCCAGGGCCAGTACCGGGAGGATGTAGCCGAAGCGGCCGATCAACATGCCCAGGCCCAGCATCAGGTTATGAAACGGCGTGTTGGCACTGAAGCCGCCGAACGCCGAGCCGTTGTTGGCACTGGCCGAGGTGTAGGCATAAAGCAACTGGCTGAAACCATGAGGGCCAGGGTTACTGATGGCACCGGCCGGACCTGGCAGGCTCGCGGCAATGGCGCCGAGCACCAGCACGCCCACCGGCATGACCAGCAAGGTCACCACCAGCAATTGCACTTCCTTAGCCTGCAGTTTCTTGCCCAGGTATTCCGGCGTGCGACCAATCATCAGGCCGGCGAGGAACACCGCGATCAGCACGTTGAGCAACATGCCGTACATACCTGCGCCGACGCCGCCAAAGATCACTTCGCCGACCATCATGTTGACCAGCGCAACCATTCCGCTAAGGGGGCTGAGGCTGTCCTGCATGCCGTTGACCGAACCGTTGGACGCCGCCGTCGTGGTCACCGACCACAGCACCGTACCGGTGGTGCCAAAGCGTGCTTCCTTGCCTTCCAGCGGCGCGGTTTGCTCCACGGCGGGATTGTTCAGGGTCGGGTTGGGCTGGTATTCGGCCCACAGCGAGGTCGCGCCACCAATCAGGAACAGAGCCAGCATGCAGCCAAGGATCGCGCGGCTTTGGCGCAGGTCCTTCACGTAGTGGCCGAAGGTGAACACCAGGGCCACCGGGATCAGGATGATTGCGGCCAGCTCGAACAGGTTGGCCCAGGCAGTCGGGTCTTCAAACGGATGCGCCGAGTTGACGCCAAAGAAGCCACCGCCGTTGGTGCCCAATTGCTTGATCGCAATCTGGCTGGCCGCCGGGCCCAGGGGGATCACTTGATCCGCACCTTGCATCGTCATGGCATCTACATAGTGAGCGAAGGTTTGCGGTACGCCCTGCCACACCAGGAACAACGCCAGCACCAGGCACAACGGCAGCAGGCCATAGAGGGTGGCGCGTGTCATATCAACCCAGAAGTTACCCAAGGTCTTGGTGGATTTGCGACCGATCCCACGACACAAAGCGACCAGCACTGCCAGACCGGTGGCCGCACTGACGAAGTTCTGCACGGTCAGGCCCGCCATCTGGCTGAGATAACTCAGGGACGCCTCACCGCTGTAGGACTGCCAGTTGGTGTTGGTCATGAAACTGACCGCCGTGTTGAAGGCCAAGGTCCATTCCTGACCTGGCAATTTCTGCGGGTTCAGTGGGAGATAGTCCTGGAACAACAGGATCGCGAACAACAGCACAAAGCCTGCGAGGTTGAACGCAAGCAAGGCCAGCATGTATTTCTGCCAGCTTTGTTCTTGATGCTCATCCACGCCGGACAGGCGATAACAGGCACGCTCCACCGGGCCAAATAACGGCGTGAGCCAGGTGCGCTGCCCTTCCATCACCTTGTAATAGAACCGCCCCAGGAACGGGGCCGGCACCAGCACCACCGCAAAGAAGGCAATGATCAGCCAATAGTCATAACTGTGCATGGCCCGCTCCTAGTTCCGATCCGCGCGTAATAGCGCAACCAGCAGATAAATGAACAGCGCCACGGCCAATAGCAGTGACACCCCGTCCAGAACGCTCATGGAAGTCTCTCCGTTTAGCGGCGAGTGCCGCGTGTGGGGCAATTGTCGGCAGGAGTGGTGTAAAGGAACGAGAGCGAGGGTATGGGCGGGGCGTAAAGACGGCGTAAAGAGTGGGTTTATGCGGGGTTTACAGGGAGATTTGTAGTGGATGGGAAGGCCTCATCGCGGGCAAGCCCGGCTCCCACAGCGGAATGCGCTCAAGTGTGGGAGCCGGGCTTGCCCGCGATGACGGCAGTTGCAACACCACCGCACTCAACTGGTGCAAGGCTGGAAAGATTCAAACGCTAAACCATCCCCCACACGACAGTTGCTCCGCTTTACGACAATGATTCTCAGGCTGGCATGCACGCTGCAACACCTTGAATCATTCCAAACCGTTCAGGGAGCAACACAATGAATACACAACTCAAACCCACCTTGGGCACCCTGCATTTATGGGGCATCGCCGTCGGGCTGGTGATTTCCGGCGAATACTTCGGCTGGAGCTATGGCTGGGGCGTCGCAGGGACCCTGGGCTTTCTGGTCACGTCCTTGATGGTCGCTGCGATGTATACCTGCTTTATCTTCAGTTTCACCGAACTGACTACGGCGATTCCTCACGCAGGAGGGCCTTTTGCCTACAGCCGTCGCGCTTTTGGTGAAAAAGGCGGACTGATCGCGGGACTCGCAACCTTGATCGAATTTGTCTTCGCACCACCTGCGATCGCCTTGGCCATCGGCGCCTATCTTAATGTGCAATTTCCGGCGCTGGACCCGAAACATGCGGCCGTCGGTGCTTATATTGTGTTCATGGGCCTGAACATCCTCGGCGTCAAACTCGCCGCCACCTTTGAACTGGTGGTGTGTGTGCTCGCCGTCGCCGAGTTGCTGGTGTTCATGGGCGTCGTCGCACCTGCGTTCAGCTTCAGCAACTTCGCCCTGAACGGCTGGGCCGGCTCAGACACCTTTGGCGCACCCGCAATTGCCGGAATGTTTGCCGCGATTCCGTTCGCTATCTGGTTCTTCCTCGCCATTGAAGGCGCGGCCATGGCGGCTGAAGAAGCGAAAGATCCGAAGCGCACCATTCCAAAAGCCTACATCAGCGGCATCCTGACCCTGGTGATCCTGGCCATGGGCGTGATGTTCTTCGCGGGCGGCGTGGGCGACTGGCGCACCCTGTCCAACATCAACGATCCCTTGCCACAAGCCATGAAAACCGTGGTGGGTGACAGCTCCGGCTGGCTGCACATGCTGGTGTGGATCGGCCTGTTTGGCCTGGTAGCCAGTTTCCACGGCATCATCCTCGGCTACTCGCGGCAGTTCTTCGCCCTGGCACGCGCCGGCTACCTGCCGTCTTTCCTCGCCAAACTGTCGCGTTTTCAGACACCGCACCGGGCAATTATCGCCGGGGGCGTGGTCGGCATCGCAGCGATCTATAGCGACGGCCTGATCAACCTGGGCGGCATGACGTTGACCGCAGCGATGATCACCATGGCAGTGTTCGGCGCCATCGTGATGTACATCATGAGCATGCTCAGCCTGTTCAAACTGCGTAAGAGCGAACCGCTGCTGGAGCGTACCTTCCGCGCACCGGGTTACCCCATCGTGCCGGGCATTGCATTGGTACTGGCGGTGGTGTGCCTGGTAGCCATGGCCTGGTTCAACGCGCTGATCGGGCTGATCTTCCTGGGCTTTATGGTGGTGGGGTTTGCCTACTTCCAGATGACTGCGCAAGACCGTGCCGATGCACCGGCAGATGCGATGTTGACCGGGCTCTGATCTACTGAGAGGCAGAACGGGCCTACACTGAACTAGTAAGAAAGCCCGTCACTCAAAGCAGTTATTCCCGTGGGAAAGTTCTCCCACGGCAATCTGCCTCAAGGAGAGCCTTATGCCGTGGTATGCGTGGTTGATTATGGTAGTTGCGATCGGATCGATCGTCGGTGGGCTGATGATGCTGCGAGACAGCGCCAACAAAGTCGAACTCACCGACGAACAGCGCAAGCGCGTGGCCGAGCGCAACGCCCAGGCGGATGCCAAGGACGCGCAGGACCGCTGAACCTTGGGTTACTCCCAAGCCGCCTTGGCAATATGCAACCCGTGCTGCCCCTTATAGGCGGCACGTTCCGGCTGGCTCCAGCCGTTAAGCAACTCATCCTCCAGCTTGTATATCTCAACCCCCAGCGGACGGCACACCGTCAGCGGATCCTGTGCCTGCGGCCCCCACATCGGCAGCGACAGGTCCCCGCCGGGGCACGTCGACAACGCACACAGCAAATCAATCTCGGCAAAGAACTCAAGGTAATCGCCCTTCTGTGCCGGGCAAGCCTTCATGAAATACATGTCGTCATGATTGAGGCCGGTGCACTGGAAAATATTCAATACGTCATGCACGTCGAACTCGGTCAGACCGTGGGGCAAAACCGCGCGGGTCAGGTTCGAATGGCAATGGTGGTGGAAGTCTTCGCCGGTCAGCATGCGGTTCACATAGGGATCGCAACGCGTACCCAGCAAGTCGTGCAAGCGCCCGCCATGTTCGTCTATACCGTAGCTGGCCAGGCTATCGTCGGTGATTGTCACCAAAGGCCGCAGAAATGGCAGGTTCGACCATAACCGGTCATGGGTGCTGACATGGGCGCCCTGCAATTGGCGTGTACGTGCAGCCCACAATCGCTCGCGAGGGTCGTTGGCGTTCCACACATTGAAATCACCCACCTGCGGGCCGACCGGCGTGGTCACGCGGAACACGTGCCCGGCCGGCACTTTCCACGCCCTGCCCGTACGGATCGGCACTTCGAACTGCTCGATCAATGTGCGTTGCTGTTTTCGATCACGAATACGCTCGTAAAACGCCGTGTCGACCTGCAGCGCCGAACCTTTACTGACTTGGTACGCGGCCGGATAGTCTTTGTACATGGTGCAGATCCTCAATCAGGGGCGGTTAAACAAGGCCAACGACAGGCGTTCCGAATCATCCAGGTACAGGCTCATTGCCTCCCCTGCCGCCGGTTTATCCTGCTGGGCCAATAAGGTGAAAATTTCACGATCGCGCTCCAACCACGGTGATTGAAAACGCTGTTCATCAGGCGCGGCGCAAAACACCAGACGCAGTTGAGCGATGACTTGGGCAAAAAACTCATCGAACAAAGGGCTGCGCATCAACCCGACAATCTGCTGGTGAAACACCAGGCTGTGAGTGGCGACCGCACGCCAGTCCTCGCGCTCACGGGCCAGGGTGGTTGCGTCGATGGCGTTTTGCATGTGTTCGGATTGGGCCGCTGTCAAAGGACCGCTTTGGGCGATGGACTGCAGTTCCAAGGTGCGACGGACTACGAACAAATCACGCACTTCCTCTCGTTCCAGTCTTCGGACCATGACCCCTTTGTTGCGCACATAGCGGGTCAACCCTTCTTGCCCCAAACGGTGCAACGCCTCGCGGATGGTGTTGCGTGAGGCGTTGTAGGCCTTCACCAGCTCCACTTCGACCAACGGCATGCCGGGCAGCAACCGCCCACCGATGATGTCAGCACGCAGCTCCAGGGCGATCTGGTCGGCTAAAGACAAGCTGAGTGTCATGACCACCTCGCGATTGTTGAACAATCTTCTGCGTTAGAGGTAATCACGTTTCATGCCAATGTGCATGGATGAAAAAAGGCCCAAGTTGGTTAAGATGCCAGCCTGTAACCGAGGCCACCCCATGCGTTATTCATCCGACCACAAAGCCCAGACTCACCAACGCATTATCAAAGAAGCCTCCGCCCGCTTTCGTCGCGACGGTATTTGCGCGACTGGCTTACAGCCGCTGATGAAGGCGCTGAACCTTACTCATGGTGGGTTTTATGCGCATTTCAAATCCAAGGATGAGTTGGTGGAGAAGGCGCTGCAGTCGGCTGCGGCAGAGCTGGATGCCTATTGCGAAATGCTGTTCAGCCAGGAACGGCCGCTGGAAGCATTTATTGACAGTTACCTCTCGGAATGGCACCTGACGTCTCCAGACCAAGGCTGCCCGCTGCCGACCATGTCGTCCGAACTGGGCCTGAGGGGCCAGCACAGTCCGACGACGGATGCGGTGCTTAAGGCCCGACTGAATCAGATTGAAGCCGCGCTGGAAAACCCGAATGCCGATCGGCAGAGCCTGGTAATGATGTCGACGCTGGTGGGTGCATTGGTGCTGGCTAGAAGTGTCAAAAGCACAGAGTTGGCGACGCGCATCATGGACGTGGTGCGGGAAAGCTTGAAGACGCAAGTGCACAATGTTGAAAAGGCCGATCAATGACCGGCCTCCTTTCTTGCCTTACTTGATCACGATCCTTTCGCGGTTCTTCTCCAGCAAAGCCTTGCCGATACCTTTTACTTCCAGTAACTCGTCCACCGCGGTGAACGGACCGTTGCTTTCGCGATAGGCGATGATCGCCTTGGCCTTGGCAGCCCCGATGCCGAAGAGATCACGGCGCAGGGTTTCAGCATCGGCGGCGTTCAGGTTGACCTTGGCGGATTGCTCGGCCTGACGCGTTTGCGCGGAGAGGGGGGCTGGCGCTTCAGGCTTGATGGACGGCGCTGCGGTGGTGGCTACGGAGATGCTGGTGAGAAAGGCAAAGATAAGGGAGGAAATATAGATGTTTTGCATTGGTGACGCTCCATGACATCGATAAGAGAAAAGCAGCTTTTCCGAAGCTGCCTTTCTACGTTAGGTCATGTTTGGGACGAGTCAAAAATGGGAAGATTACTGGGTATTACTCTGCCGACCCTGCAGTCAGTAGAGCCTGCATTTCCAGTTAAGGCCCCAAGCAGGTAGAATCGCGATTACTTACGGAAAAATCAGCTCGAACGCACATGAAGATTGCCCCCTTGTGCGATCGTGGTGATCTTGAAACCTATTACTTCTGGCAGCCGGGCGTTTGAATATCCGGCGCTAGGCACATTAAAAACACCGTCCGTCGGACAGTACACTGACGGCCAAATGCCGCCATGGAACAACCGTTCCCGGGCAGCCTGGTTTTCTGCCTTAACCTATATCAAAAATGCCCTAGGCCTGGGTATGTAGTCTGCGCGCTGAATGCCTTATGCCTTCGCACTTTCAGCGCAACGACGAGAGGAGATGTAAACGTACATGGGTATCAAAAGTATGTCGCAGTTGTGTGCAAGAGCCTACGTCCAATGGGATGGACGGATCTCTTATGACGCCCTCCCCGAGCGTGGTGTCTGACACATGTCGATTGTCACGCTCTCGAACCACAAGACATTTACGGCGGAATCCGGAAAAAGCCTTCTGGATTGTGCGAAGTCCCAAGGGACTGTACTCGAGTATAGCTGCCGTAACGGTCGATGCGGCGTATGCAAGGCTAACGTTATCCAGGGCGAAACTGAGCTGGTTCAGCCCGAACTGGCACTGACGGAAGAAGAGCGTTCTTCGGGAACCATCCTGACATGCTGCCGAGCCGCGATCACCGACGTTGAACTGGATATCGAAGACCTTGGGTTATTGGCTGATATTCAGATCAAAACCATGCCTTGTCGCCTCGACACCTTGGAACGCCTTGCAGACGATGTCGTACGAGTAGTGCTTAGAACACCGCCCAGAAGTGCGTTGTTCTACCTTCCCGGGCAATACATCGATGTCATTGGAAAGGACGGCGTACGCCGTAGTTACTCCATTGCCAACGCCGTCCGTGAGGATGCCAAGCTCGAACTGCATATTCGCCAAGTCGCCAATGGGGTCATGAGTCAATATTGGTTTGACGAAGCCCAAGCCAACGATCTACTGCGGCTGGAAGGCCCTCTGGGAACGTTCTGCCTGCGCGATGCCCGGACTACGAACCTGGTGTTCATGGCTACCGGAACGGGGATTGCACCTGTCAAGGCCATGCTCGAAGCATTGGCGGCCGCGCCTGAATCAATTAGCAATAAGCGTATCTATGTATATTGGGGCGGTCGCACGGAGGCAGACCTGTATTGGCACCTCGACTTCCCGACACTGGACCTGATCTACCGGCCCACTCTTTCTCGTGCGAATGCACAGTGGTCAGGTGCAACGGGCTACATCCAACAAGCAGTACTTGCAGAAAACCTTGACCTCGCGGATACCTCGGTCTACGCGTGTGGCTCTGAAGCCATGATTCATACGGCGCGCGAAGTGCTGACACAGGCTGGCCTGCCCCTCAAACATTTCCATTCTGATGCCTTTGTAAGCTCGAATTGAACCGGAGACAGCATGAAAGCAGTTATTTTGGCCGGTGGCCTGGGAACACGGCTCAGCGAAGAAACCAGTTTGCGCCCAAAACCAATGGTGGAAATCGGCGGCAAGCCTATCCTCTGGCACATCATGAAGATGTACTCCGCACACGGCATCAATGACTTCATTATCTGCTGTGGCTACAAGGGATATGTGATCAAGGAGTACTTTGCCAACTACTTCCTCCACATGTCCGACGTCACTTTCAACATGCGCGACAACACCATGAAGGTGCACGACCAACGTGCTGAAGACTGGAACATCACTCTGGTCGACACCGGCGACGAGTCCATGACCGGTGGTCGCCTGCGTCGTGTCGCCGACTATGTCAAGGACGAAGAAGCTTTTTGCTTCACGTATGGTGACGGCGTCAGCGACATCAATATCAGCGCCACCCTGGACTTCCACAAGTCACATGGCAAGGCCGCGACACTTACCGCAACCTATCCGCCTGGTCGTTTCGGTGCCTTGGATATCCAGCAGGGCCAAGTGATGAATTTCAAGGAAAAACCCAAAGGTGATGGCGCACTGATCAACGGCGGTTTTTTCGTGTTGAAGCCTGAAGTACTCCAGTACCTGAAGGACGACAGTACGACCTGGGAACAGGAACCACTGATGAACCTGGCAGCAGAGGGCCAACTGATGGCCTATGAACACCCAGGGTTCTGGCAACCGATGGACACGCTGCGCGACAAACACTACTTGGAAGAGCTTTGGCAGTCCGGCAAAGCCCCTTGGAAAACCTGGGCTTGAACATGACGTCGACCGTTTCCCCAGCCTTTTGGCGAGGCAAAAAAGTCTTCCTGACCGGCCACACTGGATTCAAGGGCAGTTGGCTGTCTTTATGGCTGACCAGCATGGGCGCACAGGTGAAAGGTTTTTCCCTGGCACCACCGACCCACCCTGCCCTGTTCGTCGAGGCCAAGGTGGCCCAAGGCATGGAGTCGGAGCAAGGCGATATTCGTGATCGCGCGGTAATCGCCCAAAGCATGGTGAGCTTTAACCCCGACGTGCTGATCCATATGGCAGCGCAACCGTTGGTCCGTTTGTCCTACCGCGAACCGGTCGAGACCTACGCTACCAACGTGATGGGCACCCTGCATGTGCTGGAAGCCGCCCGCCAATGCCCGAACCTGCGGGCTATCGTCAACGTCACCACCGACAAATGCTACGAAAACCGTGAATGGGAATGGGGTTATCGTGAAGACGAACCCATGGGCGGCCATGACCCGTACAGCAACAGCAAGGGGTGCGTGGAACTGATCACCAGCGCCTACCGCAAATCGTTTTTCAACAACCCGCAAGGTGCCGCGCTGGCGTCCGGCAGGGCCGGCAACGTGATTGGCGGAGGCGATTGGGCAGAGGACCGGCTGATACCTGATATCCTCAGTGCCTTCGAGAAAGGTCAACCCGTCACAATACGCAATCCAAAATCGACCCGGCCATGGCAACACGTGCTGGAACCGCTGAGTGGTTACCTTGTGTTGGCTGAACATCTCTGGACCCATGGGCATCGTTTTGCCCAGGGCTGGAACTTCGGCCCCAAGGATGAAGACGCACGCCCAGTGGAGTGGATCCTTGACCACATGGTGCAGGCTTGGGGTACAGACGCCCATTGGCAACTGGATCAGGACGCGCAACCGCATGAGGCCAACTACCTCAAGCTGGATATTTCCAAGGCGCGCGCCCACTTGCACTGGGCACCCAGCTGGAACCTCGAGACCACGCTCGCCCGAATAGTTAACTGGCATCGCGCCTGGTTGAGCGGCAACGACATGCAGGCCCATTGCCTGGAAGAAATCAATGCCTACATGCTCGCCATGCAGGCCGGCAACAACTAACTCTATTTTTTAGCAGGATTTTTCATGACCCCCGATATGCTCCGCCAGGAAATCAGCAAGCTCGTCGAGCAGTACGCCAACGTTGCATTGGCGAGCAAGCCGTTCGTGGCTGGCGAAACCATTATCCCGCCGTCCGGCAAAGTGATCGGTGCGCGTGAGTTGCAGTTGATGGTCGAAGCCTCCCTGGATGGCTGGCTGACCACTGGCCGTTTCAATGCCGAATTCGAGAAAAAGCTGGCAGAATTCCTCGGTGTCAAATTCCTGCTGTCGGTCAACTCCGGCTCTTCCGCCAACCTGGTTGCTTTCAGCACGCTGACCTCACCCAAACTCGGTGAGCGCGCGATCAAGAAAGGCGATGAAGTGATTGGCGTGGCCGCGGGCTTCCCAACCACGGTCAACCCAATCGTTCAATTTGGCGCGATCCCGGTGTTCGTTGACGTTGACATGGCTACCCACAACATCAACGCTGACCTGATCGAAGCGGCCATCACACCGAAAACCAAGGCGATCATGCTGGCCCACACCCTGGGCAACCCGTTCAACCTGGGCAAGGTCAAGGCGCTGTGCGAAAAGTACAACCTGTGGCTGGTGGAGGACTGCTGTGACGCCCTCGGTGCGACGTATGACGGCAAGCTGGTAGGTACTTTCGGCGACATCGCCACCCTCAGCTTCTACCCTGCGCACCACATCACCATGGGTGAAGGTGGTGCAGTGTTCACCAACAACCCGATGCTCAAGGTGATTGCCGAGTCGTTCCGCGACTGGGGCCGCGATTGCTACTGCGCACCCGGTTGCGACAACACTTGCGGCGACCGTTTCGGCCAGCAATATGGCAGCCTGCCTCAAGGTTATGACCACAAGTACGTATACGCGCATTTGGGCTACAACCTGAAAATCACCGACATGCAAGCCGCCTGCGGCCTGGCCCAACTCGAACGAGCCCAAGACTTCATCGATACTCGCAAGCGCAACTTCAAACTGCTCAAGGACCGACTGTCCAGCCTGTCCGAGTTCCTCGAAATCGCCGAAGCAACTCCCAACAGTGACCCATCGTGGTTCGGCTTCCCGGTGACACTCAAGGAAAGCAGTGGCGTCAACCGTGTTGATTTGTTGAAGTACCTTGACCAGCACAAAATCGGCACACGCCTGCTATTTGCAGGCAATTTGACTCGCCAACCGTACTTCCAGAACCTGGAGTACCGTGTAGTGGGTGAATTGACGAATACCGACCGCACCATGAACCAGACTTTCTGGCTCGGCGTACAGCCGTCGCTAGGCCAGGAGCATTTTGAGTTTGTCGGTGAGAAGCTGGAAGAATTCTTTGGGATTGGTTTCTAAACAATGAAAGCATCGGATGCGGTTGCGTTAGTTCTTGCTCAGAACAAGGTGTTGTATGGCTACGAGTTGATCGGAGGGATGATCACCCACCTGGTTGACAGCATCAATCAGTTGGGTGAGACCAAGCTAGTCTCGGTCCACCATGAGCAAGGGGCAGCGTTTGCTGCATCCGCGGTTTCTCGCGCGACACACCATGAGGTACTTGGTGTCGCCTTGGGCACAAGCGGCCCTGGCGCAACCAACCTGATTACCGGTATTGCTGACTGCTGGCTTGATAGCCATCCCTGCCTTTTCCTGACGGGCCAGGTGAATACCTACGAACTCAAGGGCGACAGGAATATCCGCCAACAGGGCTTCCAAGAGCTTGATAGCGTGGCGCTGGTCAGCAGTATTACCAAATATGCCTACCAGATCAGGCACGTGGACGAGTTGCTCCCGTGCCTGCAAAAGGCGATCGACACTGCCAGAGAGGGACGCCCAGGCCCGGTTCTGCTGGACATCCCTATGGATATCCAGCGAAGCGACATTGATGACGCAGTCGTACACGCGCTTTTGGTACCACAGCCGGAGCGGGTCGAGGCTTCCTTACAGGAATCCGACCTGGAAGCGATCAAAAACGCGCTGGCATCTGCCCAAAATCCTTTGATTCTGTTGGGTGGAGGGGCTGTCAACGCACGTAACTTCACACCGTGGCTCGATCAACTGGAAGCGTCGGGCATACCTTACGTCGCCAGTCTGAAGGGAGCAGAAAAGGTCCCGGCGAGCGCGAACTACCTGGGCATGCTCGGCGCCTACGGAACGCGTACCGCCAACTATGCCGTGCAGAATTGCGATTTCCTGCTGGTGCTGGGTAGCCGCCTGGATGTTCGACAAACCGGTGCCAAACCCGAAGATTTTGCCCGCAAAGCCCAGGTTTTCCAGATCGACCTGATGGAGGGGCAACTGAACAACCGCGTTAAGGCGCATGCTTCCTACGTGATGGAACTGAACACGTTTTTCGCACGGTTCCCTCTTTCCAAAGTGCAAGAAAATACGGCATGGGCTACCTGGGCTGCTGATTTACGAGCTGATTTCGATCAGAGCTTCGTCGATGAGTACACTGATTGGTCGGTGAGCCCTTTCGTCATCTGCTCAACCCTGAGTGCTTTGACCAGAGGGCGTGCTGTCGATTTTGTTGCCGACGTCGGCAACAATCAGATGTGGGCGGCGCATACGTTGCGATTGAGCCAGGGTCAATCCATGCACCATTCCGGCGGTCTCGGCACCATGGGGTTCGCGATCCCGGCGGCCATTGGCGCCTGCAACGCGGGCAACAAGCCTGTCATTGTCATTACGGGTGACGGCGGGGCTCAGCTCAATATCCAGGAACTGGATATCATCGCCCGCGACCAACTGCCCGTCTTGATCATTGTGCTTAACAACCACTCCCTGGGAATGGTCCGCGGGTTCCAGGAAATGTACTTCGAGGGACGCAACTCTTCGACCTACTGGAATGGCTACACCTCACAGTTCAAAGCCATTGGTGAGGCCTACGGCATCAACTCCGCGGTCGTGAGCACCCATGATGAATTTGCGACGCAGGTCAGAATGTTCATTGAATCACCCCGTCCCGCGCTGATCGAACTGATGATGCCTGACGCCCGAGAATGCCGTCCACGGCTAGAATTTGGTCGCTCGATTGATCAGCAGTTGCCTGAAAAAACGCGGACATCACGCTGATGCACATCGCAATATTCGGCGCGAACAGCCAAATTGCCCAAGACCTGACACGTTCACTCGCCGCAGCTCGAACATTCGAGCTGAGCCTGTTTGTGCGGGACAAAAACAAACTCGACATATCGGCATTGATATCCGCAGAACAGCGAAGTATCAAAATCTTTGAGTACGCCGAGTTCGATCAAAACACTCCGTTCGATGCAATCATCAACTTTGTAGGGGTCGGCGACCCCGCAATGGCATCGAGAATGGGATCTGCCATTTTCGACATCACCTATGAGTATGACAAGCTCGCACTCGAATACCTTAAAGCCAACACCGAGTGCCGCTATATATTCCTGAGCAGTGGTGCTGCCTATGGCGGTGATTTCGCAACCCCCGCACAGGCTCAGACCCTCGCCACGTTTGACATAAACAACTTGAAATCAACGGATTGGTACGCTGCCGCAAAGTTTTACGCAGAGGCGAGGCACCGAGCGCATCAGGGTCTTAGCATCGTGGATATCCGGGTATTCAACTACTTCAGTCACACACAAGATTTGAGCGCACGTTATTTTATAACCGACGCTGTCCGCGCCATCAAGGACAACACCGTACTGACGACGTCTCCCGCGAACATGTTTCGTGACTACATAACGCCCCTGGACTTTTACACGCTTATATCAAAAGCATTGACATTCAACGGAGACCTCAACGTAGCTGTCGATTGCTATACCAATGCCCCAACCGACAAGTTTTCAATACTCGATCATCTTCGGAACAATTTCGGCCTACAATTCACCGTCGAAAAAACCACTCAACACATCAATGCAACCGGTGCTAAACAGCACTATTATTCCGAAAACAGAATGGCATCGACATTGGGCTACGCACCACACTTCAACTCCATTGAAGGATTGACTCATGAAATCGAAAGATGTCAATTCATTAAATGAATTATAGAAAAATATTCAATCACGACTTTCGCAACACTGCAATAAATCAGTTATGGCGATTACTCTCGGGACCTGCCCTGCTCATCCTGGTCCCCCTTTACCTGTCATCCGAAGCCCAAGGATACTGGTACACCTTCATCAGCATGGCCGCACTCGCGGTGTTCGCAGACATGGGGTTTTCTGCCGTGCTGCTATTGTTCGCCTCGCATGAATTTGCACACCTCAAGTTCAATAATCAGAAAGAACTTTGCGGCGCACCTGAGCACATCAGTCGACTGGCGACGTTATTATCTTTCGCCATGCGCTGGGCCAGCGGCATGGCGCTCGTTGTTTTCCCGGCCGTGCTCTTGATCGGGTATTTCATACTGAATGGCAAGACGTCCCAGATAAACTGGCAACTTCCGTGGCTGGTATACGGTGTGGCATCCGTCATTGTATTCATCAATAGCATTGCACTGTCCTTCATAGAAGGATGCGACAGCGTGGGTGACATTCAGAAAATTCGTTTCCATGTCAGCGTGATCAGTGTATGCGTGACCGTTATCCTGCTGATCAGCGGTGCAGATCTGTATGCTCTGGCCTTTTCATTATTAGCCGGCGCACTGGCAGGCACCTCAATAATCCTTCATCGCTACAAAGCCATGCTGGGACAGCTTTATAAACTGACACAACTCAACAGCTACCCTTGGTTCAAGGAAATAATGCCGCTCCTTTGGCGTTTCGCATTGAGTTGGGTCAGCGGCTATTTTGTACTGTCTATATTCACCCCTCTCTCTTTCAGCTATCACGGGGCCGTACAAGCAGGCCAAGTTGGCTTCTCAATGGCCATTTGCATGGCAATGTTCAGTATCGCCAACATTTGGATAACCATTATCACCCCAAAAATAAATATGTATGCGGCCCATCGTAATACCACTGCGCTCGATCAAGCCTTCAGAAAAGGCGTAGCGCTGGCAATAGCCACTTATGCCGCGGGCATGGTAGCGCTCTTCACCGGCCTCTGGCTGATGGAGGGCCACCCCTTGATAGAGAACCGCCTGCTGCCGACCCTTCCTCTGTTGATGGTCAGCATAGGATGGCTGATGCAGCTGATCATCAATGCAATGGCGATCTATATGAGGGCTTATAAGAAAGAGCCACTGGTCGTGGTATCAGTCCTCAATGGGCTGTATGTTGCGATCACAACTTTGCTGGCCGCGAAGTACCTTCCGTTCGAATACCTTTTTTCTGGTTTTACAAGTGCGTACGTCTTGGTCTTACCATGGGTTTATTGGATTTTTAGATCTTTCAAAAGGCGTTCATCATGAGTTTTCAGCCTAATCCTGTATTGTCCATTGCACTGCCTACCTACAATCGAGCAGACTTCCTTGACAGCTCGCTAGCGGCGCACCTGCCGATACTAAGGCGCCATAACATTCAAATTTTCATTTCCGACAATGCCTCGACAGATGAAACCTTCAAGATTGTCGAAAAATGGAAAGCGGAATACCCGCTGCTGCACTACTCGCGCAACCACGAAAATCTGGGCGCGGATTTAAACTTTGAAAAAGCGCTGTCTTTATCGGACACCGCATACACATGGCTACTGGGCGACACTTCACAATTCTGTGCCGACGATCTCGACAAGGTATTGAATCTTTTAAAAACAAACATCCCTTATGACGCCGTATTGGTAAACCTCGTAAACAAGATTGAAACGCCGGAAGCCACCTATCAAGACGCCAATGCATTACTGGAAGATCTCGCAGGGCTCATGAGCTGCATGAGCTGCTTGATCTATAGCAAAGCGCTGATAAATGATGCAGACTTTTCCCGCTATCACAATTCTAACTTCATACAAACAGGCATCCTCTTCGAGTCTATTGCGAACCGCCCCTTTCAAATTCATTGGCTACCCCAGGCATCCGTCACATCCCTTGAAAGCCCACATCTCACGAAAACCAGTTGGGCCCACACAGACAAAATATTCAAGATCGGCCTGACCTGCTGGGTTAACTTTATATTTTCGTTACCCGTCAGCTATTCGCTGAAAGGAAAACTTAAAGCCTGCACCCGTTTTGGCGAAGTATCCGGCGCGTTCACGATCAAAGGCATGCTGTCTCTGAGGGCCAGAGGGTTGTTAAACTACGGCGTCTATAAAGCGTACCGAACGGATCTCAGGCTGTCCGTGGGCTACCCTAGTTGGATCGTCATGGTGATATCAGTCATTCCAAGATCGATGCTCAGTAAGGCAGTCAACCTGTACCTCAAACGCGCACGCACTCTACCGGTGGCAGACCACTAGTTTGCTTCCACCTGTTTACACACGCCAACACGAGTAGACCGCGGTGTCCTATTTTTTTAAAAAACTTAAGCAACATCACGTCTTCATCGTCCCCATGGTGATCGGGCAATTTCTGTTTGTATGGCGAGCCTTTATTCACCTCAGAGCGCTCCCTGCCCCCGGGAAACGTGCCTATCTTGGTCGTGCGCCCAAGGTCTTTGGCCTGGAACACATCACGCTGGGTAATAATTTCAGAGTAGGTGAAGGGCTCTGGCTGCACGCGGTCTCTCAATACCTCAAGTTCATGTATCAGCCGCAGGTCGACATTGGTGAGAACTTTTCCGCCAGCGACCATTTGCATATAGCGTGCTGCAACAGAATAACGATTGGCCGCAATGTCTTGATGGGCAGCAAGATTCACATCACCGACCACTCCCACGGCGACTACTCGGGGGAAAACCAATCCAGCCCCTACGAAACACCTTTTGAACGAAAACTGGCCAGCAGCGGCCCCGTGACCATTGGCGATAATGTATGGATCGGGGACAATGTCGTCGTACTGCCGAACACCTCTATCGGCGATGGGGCGATCATCGGCGCCAACAGCGTTGTCGCCAAAGATATCCCCAGTAACGTCATTGCCGTGGGCTGCCCTGCCAGGGTAGTGAAAGTCTGGAGCGATAAAGAGAGCAAATGGTTAAATGTTTAAACGTGACTCAGCATGGGCGGCTCCACACATCAAAGGCATGGCATGACGCGTAAGATTGCAGTAGGTATTGTTGTCTATCACGCAGGTGCTGAGTTATTGCGTAGGCTCGAATTAACGTCGTCGGATGGATTTGAAGTCTACGTATTCGACAACTCACCTGACGTTACCAACGTGCGAGAACTCGCGGAGCTTGACCCGCGCATCCACTATTTTACCTGTGGCAAAAATCTGGGATTGGGCATCGGCATTTCAACAGTGTGTGCCAATGCCTATCAACAGGGCCACTCAGCACTTCTGTTTTTTGATCAGGACACCGGATTCAGCAGCGAAACACTGTCTTACATAGAGAATAACTATGCCGACAACAGCGACGCATACAGCGAGTTCAGCGCAATCGCCTTCAAAGCCGGCGGAAATGCTCAGGTACAGGATGTGCCTTTACTGATTAACAGTGGCAGCCTTTATTTCCTGGACAAACTCAAAGCCCTTGACTGGATGGACTGCAGCTATTTCGTTGACAGTGTGGATTATAAGCTGTGTTTGGACTCGTTAAATAAGGGCTATCGCATTGGCGCCTGTGGTGCCACACCGGGGTTCGATCATGTCACGGAGCAGGCTGATAGTCGCTATCGCATCGCGGGTCGTACGTATTCAATGCGGGCGTATTCAGGTTCTAGAATAAAAGACACTGTTTCGTCGAATCTCAAACTTATTTTTTCTGCGCTCAAGAGCCGCCAGGTTGGCTTCGCGCTCAGAATAACAAGATTACTGACGCTCTATTGCGCCTCTCAGATCCTCGTCAGGGTAATCATTACATTAGGAATTTTTAAACGTGACTGATGAAAAAGGCATGACCGGCGAGCGCTCAGCCATTTTTACCGTGTGCAACCTGGCTTACTTATCAAAGGCGCTGGTGTTGGCCGAGTCATTGGTAAAATTCGACCAGCCGAAACTGAAGATCTATATTTTTGATCGTAAGGTCGAAATGGACCTCCCGACCGACCTGGCAGAGTTCTATTGGGTTGAAGAGATCGGATTGGCTGACGTCCGGCACTACGCCTTCAAATACGACATCGTCGAGTTCAGTACCAGCCTCAAGCCCTGGATCACCTTAAAGCTCCTTGAGCAGCACGATAAGGTGGTGTTCCTGGACCCGGATACCTGCGTGTTCAGCCGCCTCGATGGTTTATGGGGCGAGCTCGACACGCGCGACATCATTCTAACGCCCCACTACGTCACGCCTCATGTTGAAGGTGATATCGGGATGCTGCGCTTCGGCTCCTTCAACCTGGGCTTCTACGCAGTTTCCAATACCTCAGAAGGCATACGGTTTCTTCAGTGGTGGAATGAGCGCTGCTTGGAGCACTGCTATTTCGAAACTCAATTCGGACTTTCGACTGATCAGAAATGGGTCAGTATTGCTCCCTGCTTCTTCCCGACCCTGCACGTATCGTTCAATCTTGGCTACAACGTAGCTTTTTGGAATAGCCATGAGCGAACCCTCTCGCCTGACGGCCAGGGTGGCTATACGGTAAACGGGGAGTGCCCATTGGTTTTCTTCCACTTCAGTTCGTTTGATGAGAAGAACCCGGCACTGTTGAGCAAGCGTGCATTTGCGGGAAGAGAGAAACAACGTGAGGACCTTCAGGAAGTCAGTTTCTATTACAAGGAACGACTCTCCAACTTCTCATCCTTCCCTTCCAGCGCCGCCTATGCATTTGATTACATGAGCGATGGAAAATACATATCGCCTACGCTGAGAAGGGCCTACGCCAGCGTGCTGGATGAGTTACCTGCCGGCCATGACCCTTTTGATGCCAGCGGCCCCGTTTATACTTTTGCCAGGAAGAACTTCTTGTTCGAGGCGGGCGGACAATACAAACCGGCCGGGTTTGGTGATGCGCAAACTCACTCTGGAAAGCTCCAGATCATTAACTCAGTGCTAAAGGGGATTCTTTACGTTGTAGGCCCCAACCGGTTCATGAACATATCGAGACTGTTTGTCTACCTCTCGAGCTTCAGGCTGAACAAGAAGCTCTGGAAGCTCTAATACAAGGCCCTATTGCGAGCTCTGATGAACCGGCAAACAGGTCCATCAGAGCGGCAATGCGCTGATCAGACTTCGCGGTGTCGCTGAATGTGCACCCAGTCAACGATCTCACCCTCTGGGGCGTAGCCGCTGACGGTGTCTTTCAACAGCTGCCTGACGAGCGAAAAATCCCCCTCCTCAACAGCCGCCAACAAGCCTTGCAACCGGCCCTTGAGCACTTCCCAGTCCAAGAGTTCCTCATTGGCTCGCATGATCATCGGATGACTCGTGGCAGCGACGTTGTCGCCAATCAACAACTCTTCATAGAGCTTTTCACCCGGACGCAGCCCACTGAAATTGATCAGGATATCTCCGTGCGGGTTTTTCTCGGAGCGGATACTCAGGCCTGATAAGTGAATCATCTTTTCGGCAAGCTCCACGATTTTCACAGGCTCGCCCATATCGAGCACGAAGACATCTCCCCCCTGCCCCATCGAACCCGCCTGGATAACCAACTGCGCCGCTTCAGGTATCGTCATGAAATAGCGGGTTATTTTCGGGTGGGTCACCGTCAGCGGCCCACCCGCCTGGATCTGCTTATGGAACAACGGGATAACCGAACCTGACGAGCCCAGCACGTTACCAAATCGAACCATGGTGAAACGGGTTTTATTGACCCGCGAGATATTTGACGCATCACCAAACAACCTCGGCGCCAACTCCTTGCTCAAAGCTTGTAATACAAGCTCCGCCAGCCGCTTGGTGCTGCCCATCACGTTGGTTGGCCGCACAGCCTTGTCGGTCGAAATGAGCACGAAGTTCTCGACACCTGCCTGCAGTGCAGCCTGCGCGGTATTGAGGGTGCCGATCACATTATTAAGAATACCCTCGGCAATATTGTGCTCCACCATGGGTACGTGCTTGTAGGCTGCTGCATGGTAAACCGTATCGACTGACCAGGTATTCATAACCTCCAAAAGCTTGCCGGGATGTCGCACCGAACCAAGGATCGGCAGCAGCGTTACATTCAACGACTCTGATTCAACACGCTGTTCAAGTTCGGACAGGATGCAATAAAGGTTGTACTCACTATGATCGAACAACAATAGGCTGGTGGGTTCCAGCGTGAGGATCTGACGACAAAGTTCCGATCCAATCGAACCGCCCGCACCGGAAACCAGCACTACACGGTGCTTGATGCATCGCTCCAGCAACTCAGGCTGCGCAGGTACGGGATCTCTACCGAGCAGGTCGGCGATGTCCACTTCCTGGATATCATCGACTTTGACTCGACCACTGGCCAGGTCCATGAATCCGGGAACACTGCGCACATGCAACGGGTATCCTTCCAGATAACCCAGTATTTCTCTACGGCGAGATCGTGTGGATGACGGTATTGCCAGCAGCAGCTCTTCAGCACCGGTCTCATCGATCATCTGCTGGATGCGCTTAGGCTTGTAGACCTTCAGCCCTGAGATGATGCGATCCGAGATGCCGCTGTCGTCATCGATAAAAGCCACCGGACGCATCACCCGGCCCATGCGCAAGGCCGCTACCAATTGATTGCCCGCCGCCCCGGCCCCGTAGATAGCCACCTTGATAAGGCCATCATCACGACTGGTGAAAGGCACATGCTGCGCGGCGGTAAACCAGTCCCCCTGAAAGTATTGACGCATCGCCAAGCGCAAGCCGCCAATGATGACCATGCTCAGCCACCAATAGTTGAATACGATTGAACGGGGCACCACCGTCTGATGATTGCTGTACAAATACACCACCAGAGCCAGCAACAATGCGGAGAGGCTGACGGCCTTGATGATTGCAATCAGCGCATCATTGCCGAAATAACGCATCACTGCCCGGTACATGCCAAAGTGGATAAAAAGCGGGATGGCAATCACCGGCGCACTGAGAAACAGCCACAAATGGACTACAAAGGGGTTGTTGAGGTCATCAAACCCCAGGCGCACAACAAATGCCAACCACAACGCCGTCCATACCAGAACGATGTCGGTCGCCACTTGCAAGAAACGTTTATGCCTGCGCGGCAAGCCCACCAACCGGGTACGTAAACTATCCATAAACCCTTTTATACCTCAGTCCCTAGCACTGCCAGCAAAAAAATGACAGTCATGTGAGTGTGCAACAACCCCTTGAATCTCCATTGCCCATCAATTATCACGCTTTTTCAAGCTCACCCGCATGAAACTTAATCGCGAGCAACACCAATGGAATATAGGCCACCATCAAGCCCAGAACGCCGTCAAACCCTAGGCCGACAAAGAGCGCGATGGGCAACAACCACAACAGATTGATAGCCATCACCGTCAGCGTAACCGGCAAATGACGCCCCGCCAGGCGTGATGCATATTGATAGGCATGACTTCGATGCGCTTCATACACCTTGTCTCCGCGCAACAGGCGTCGCCCCAGGGTGAAGGTCGCATCAACGATGAATACACCCAGCAAAATCAACCAGACCCAAAGCATCTCAGGTGCCGCCCACGCAGCCTGAAGCGACAGGATGCCAATCACTACCCCCAGGAAGCCACTCCCAGCATCGCCCATGAAAATGCGGGCAGGAGGGAAGTTCCAGTATAAAAACCCAAGCACCGCGACCGCTAACAGCATCGGTGCAATCATGAGGTTTTCATGACCTGTCAGCCAGTACACCAGGCATGCGCCAGCACAAGCGCACACGGCCTCAATGCTAGCAATGCCGTCAATACCGTCCATGAAGTTGTACAAATTCAGCATCCAGACCAGATACAAGGCTGCCAGTACGTGACCCAACCAGCCAAGGTCCACCTCAACGCCGACGAGGCTGATCGTGGGAAGCCCTCCCATCCAGAGCAACGCCCAGAGGGCTGCGCCAAAGTGGGCCAATAGACGCCAGCGTGCTGCGATATGACCATGATCGTCGAGAAAACCAACGACCGCGATCAACGCCCCAGCCCCCAATAATGGCAATGCGGCACTCCAACTGACCCAACCAGCAAACGCCACCAGCACCAACGTCACCAGGTACGTCAGTACGATTGCGACACCACCACCTCGTGGCGTCGGTACAGAGTGCGAACTGCGGCCATTGGGAATGTCCATCAAACTACGCGACAAGGCATAACGGCGTAGGACCCAAGTCAATAGAAGCGATGCTGAAAGCACCGCGGAAAACACCAACCAAATGGTCATGTAGGAAACAGTTCCTGAAACAGATGCGGGCAAAAGGGTTCAGCGTTCATCACTGGTCGGCACTGCCTGGTACTCGACATCGTTCAGGCAGCACAGCCAGGAACGGCATCGATGAATGAAGGCTTGCGGTCATTTTTCGTTGCGCCTCAGGGTAGCCTTCCGGAAAAGCGCCTCAAGACGGTCGAACAAGGTCTCCTTGGAAAAATGCTCAAGATAATAACGTCTGCCCAACAAGCCCATACTCTCGAGCTCGGGCTTGGGCAACGCCCCCATGGTGCGCACAATATTCGCGAGTCCCAGGGCATCGCCAGAACCACACACCATGCCAGCTCCCGACCCGGCAACAACGTTGGCCGCCTCGCCGTCAATCATGGCAATCACGGGTTTTCCCGATGCCAGATAAGCCTGGACCTTACCCGGGATGGTTTTCTCGAAAACGTCATTAGTCCTCAACGACACCAACAAAGCGTCCGCAGCGGCGAACAGTGCCGGCATTTTTTCCAGCGGATGCCTTCCGAGCAGCAGGACGTTATCCATTCGGTTCTCCGCCACATGCTTGGTCAGCCATTGACTGGCCCGGCCATCCCCCACAATCACCCAGCGCACAGGCAGGTCCGCCTTGACCGCATTGACTGCCGCCATGATCGCTGGAAAATCCTGCGCGTCACCAATGTTGCCGGCAAAGAGGATCGTAAACACCGTATCGTCGCGCTGCAGCAGCTCAGAAGGCGCTTGCACCTCCCCCGAAAAATCATCCTCGGCCCAGCTGGGGAAATACACCAACCGATCTGTGCCCATCGCACGCGTGCAGTATTGCTTGACGTTCTCGTCGAACGAACGTGACTGCAACAGCAAGTAATCGGTACGGTTGTAGATCCAGGAGACCACCTTGCCAACCAGTCTAAGCAGCCGAGGGCTTTCGATAACCCCCACCGCCCTGAGACTTTCCGGCCACAGGTCCAGTACCCAGATGAACACCGGGGCCTTTTTCAAGCGACCCAGCACCAGGGCTGGGATTGCCCCCATGATTGGCGACACACCATATACAAAGATCGAATCGAACGACTGGCCGCGCAGTTTGTAACTGCCAACGATAGAGGCACTGCTGAAAAACGAGAGGTAATTCATGGCCAGCGTGAAGTTGCCCTTGCCTCGCGCCAGCATCGGCACTCGGATAACGCGAGCCCCCCGATAACTGGAGAACTGCGTGGGATCACGCCGAAAATCAGCAAAGACCTGCCCTTCCGGATAATTAGGCAAGCCGGTGAGCACCGTCACCTCATGGCCTTTGGCGACAAAGCCTTCGACCATGTTGTTGATGCGCATGTTTTCGGGCCAAAAGTATTGGGTCACCACCAATATCTTGAGTGGCTTTTCCTGGGAGAGCCTGTCCAATCAATATTGCTTCCATACGGTGCGCATGACGTAGTCACGGTAGCTATGGATAATCCGCACGACCTTTTCAGCGACATTGGGCATGCTGTAATCGGCGACAAGCCGTAGCGTCCGCTCTTGCCCCGATGCCTGGTTTTCCAGAAGCTGCAAGCCTTGCATGGCACGCTCGACCTCCAGGCCGACCATCATGACAGCCGCCTCTTCCATCCCTTCCGGCCGCTCATGGGCTTCTCGCAGATTCAGCGCGGGGAAATTGAGAATCGATGACTCTTCGTTGATGGTGCCGCTGTCCGACAGCACCGCTTTGGCTGTCAGTTGCAACTTATTGTAATCCTTGAACCCCAACGGCTTGAGCAATTGCACATTCTTGTGGAACTTCACACCCATGGCATCGACGCGCTTTTGCGTACGAGGGTGAGTGGTTACGATCACCGGCAAGTCGTAATGGGCAGCGACGGTGTTCAACACTTCGACCAACTTGAGGAAGTTCTTGTCGGAATCGATATTCTCTTCGCGATGCGCACTCACGACGAAAAACTTGCCGGCCTCCAGGCCAAGCCGCTCCAGTACATCCGAGGCCTCGATGCCATCGCGGTAGTAATTGAGCACTTCAAACATAGGACTGCCCGTCTTGATCACCCTGTCCGGCGGCAGCCCTTCGCTCAACAGATAATCACGCGCAATGCTGCTGTAGGTCAGGTTGATGTCAGCGGTGTGATCAACGATGCGGCGATTGATTTCTTCAGGCACGCGCATGTCAAAACAGCGATTGCCGGCTTCCATGTGAAATGTCGGGATCTTGCGGCGCTTGGCCGGAATCACAGCCATGCAGCTGTTGGTGTCACCGAGGATCAGGAGGGCTTCGGGCTTCACGTCCTCCAGCACCTGATCCACCGCAATGATCACGTTGCCGATCGTTTGCGCACCACTTGCGCCGGCAGCGTTGAGAAAATGGTCAGGCTTGCGAATGCCAAGATCCTGGAAAAAAATCTCGTTCAATTCGTAATCGTAGTTCTGCCCGGTATGCACCAGGATGTGTTCACAGTGCTCGTCAAGCTTGGCTATCACCCGCGACAGGCGAATGATTTCAGGGCGCGTCCCCACAACCGTGACAACTTTCATTTTTTTCATTTCAACACTCTTCCAGAATCATTGGCATCGGAGCCGTCCGCCCCATGCATTGCCTGACGCGCCCATGCTCAGGCTTGAGTACCCACCGGCATTGCAAAGGTGTCCGGGCGCTCACGATCAAAGATCTCATTGGCCCAGAGCATGACGATCATCTCTTCCTCCCCGACATTGGTAATGTCGTGAGTCCAGCCAGGCACCGTTTCCACTATCCGCGGTTGCTCACCCTCAGTAAGCAGCTCATAAAACTCCCCAGATACTATATGGCGAAAGCGAAAGCAGGCCTTGCCTTTGATTACCAGGAATTTCTCGGTCTTGGAGTGGTGATAATGACCGCCCCGTGTCACGCCAGGGTGGGCGGTGAAATAGGAAAACTGCCCACTGTCCCGGGTCTTCAGCATTTCAACAAAAACGCCGCGTGGATCACCGTACTTCGGAACGTCGTAGGTAAATTGCTCGACCGGCAGGTAACTGACGTAGGTGGAATAAAGTGCTCGCACCAGGCCTGTGCCAACGGCCTCGCTGATCAGCGTGTCGCGACTGTCGCGAAACGCATGCAGCTGATCCGCTAACTCCCCCACAGAAATGCTATACACCGGGGCCACCTGATCAACTGAATCGTGAGGCGAGCCCGTGTCCATTAGCTGGGTGAAATAGTCGACCACATCGTCGATGTAAACCAGGCTGACCATCGCGTGTCGATCATTGACTTGGATCGGCAGGCCTCGGGTGATGTTATGGCAGAAAGTCGCCACGGCCGAGTTGTAATCAGGCCGCGCCCATTTTCCGAACACGTTGGGCAGGCGCAGAACATGAACCCTGGAACCGTGGCTCGCCTGTAGATCATGCAATGCATGCTCAGCAGCCAGTTTGCTGATGCCGTAGGGATTATCGCGATCAGCCTGGGTCGAGGAGGTATAAAGCACGGGAGTGGGCTTGCCACTCATCTTGATTGCGTCGCACAGAGCCAGGGTCAAATCAGCGTTGCCAACCTTGAACTCCTCGGACGATTGCGGACGATTAACCCCCGCAAGGTGGAAGACAAAATCAACTTCGGCAACCAGCGCGGGCAATTGAGCGATGTTGTTATCACGGGTAAAGGCAACCACGTCGATATCACTGCGCTCACTTAAATGCGCTATCAGGTTCTTACCGACAAACCCGTTGGCGCCGGTGATCAGTACCTTCATCACTCACTCCTCCGGCGTAGCGAGTTCGCCACGCTGGATTGCCTTCATGAACTCGAGTTTGAGCAGCAGCCGTTGCATGCCGGCCACATCCAACCGCTCAGTGTTATGAGAGTTGTAGTCTTCTGTGCGAGAGATTTTTTCTTCGCCCTGCTCTACAAATTTTGAGTAGTTCAAGTCACGCAGGTCGGGCGGAATGCGGTAGTAATCGCCCCTGTCTTCAGCGCAAGCCATTTCTTCACGGCTCAGCAGCGCTTCAAACAGCTTTTCGCCATGACGAGTACCGATGACCTGGATAGGATGCTTAGGCTTACCGACCATTGCGGTCAAAGCCTTGGCCAGGGTTTCAACTGTCGCCGCTGGTGCCTTCTGAACAAAAAGATCACCATTGCAGCCGTGCTCGAAAGCATACAACACCAAGTCCACGGCGTCCGACAGCGTCATCATGAAGCGCGTCATGCTCGGATCAGTCAACGTCAATGCCTGACCTGCACGAATCTGTTCGATGAACAGAGGAATCACAGAACCTCGTGAAGCCATGACGTTACCGTAGCGAGTACCGCAGATAACCGTCTTGGCATCATCCACGTTACGGGATTTGGCAACCATGACTTTTTCCATCATTGCCTTGGAGATACCCATGGCATTGATCGGGTAGACAGCCTTGTCGGTGCTCAGGCAAACCACTCGTTTGACCGAATTCTGGATAGCGGCTTCCAGGACATTCTCAGTGCCAATAACGTTGGTCTTGACCGCCTCCATGGGATGAAACTCGCAGGAAGGCACCTGTTTCAGAGCAGCAGCGTGAAAAATGTAATCCACGCCGCGCGTGGCATTGAGAACGCTCTGGTAGTCGCGCACATCACCTATGTAAAACTTCAGCTTGGTGTCGGCATAACGCTTACGCATGTCGTCCTGCTTCTTCTCGTCGCGACTGAAGATGCGGATTTCTGCGATACCACTGTCGAGGAAACGCTTGAGGACGGCGTTGCCGAATGAACCGGTGCCACCGGTGATTAGAAGCGTTTTTCCGCTGAACATAGTAAGTCCTAAAGCAACGCGCACATCACGACAAGCTTCTAGTCGGCCACTCACCTCAATGCCTGCAGACCAACAAAGCCAACCTGCCGCCCCGGAATGCTCAACGGTGAAGAGGTTCAAGGAAAACGTCGAAGCTCGTTAGCAAACAGCCCGAAAAATAAGCTTGGTGTGGTGCAGTTAAAGATGAAGGGCATGGAAATTGGTGGCTATTTTAAGGCCTGCATCCTTAAAGTCAAAAGCGAACACGGATGCGTGAGGACATGCCCAAACGGCAATGAGAGGATGGGCACCAGACTCGACACCCTAGGGAGATTAACGCTGACTGGTTATTGAAGTGACATGACGGAAGATTTCATACAGATAAACGCTTAAAGACTTCGTCAGAGCAGTAAAAAGCCCCACCTTAAAATAGGAGGACTAGCTCGCCCTTATGTCAGGCTTCGCTTGCCGAGAGGATAAAATGCCGCATGGTTCGAGCATAAGACTACGGCAACCCTAAAGCACATATCGATCAGGCCTTCTGACGTATTCTCTTACGGCCAAGCACCACACCTAGTGCAGGCCCAACAATCATTCCCACGAGTAACGCCAGCAAGGTGAAAACTGAAACAGGTAGCTCAACCGTGGACCAGCCTAAAAACGACAGTGTCGCACCTTGCTGATTCTCGAGCACAAAAAAAACGACAACGAGCGCGAAGAACAAAACAGATACAATCGATGCAAAGCGCGCAAGTCTAGACATAACATTCTCCTGAAAGTCGATCAGACGCCTTCTTCCTCGTCTTCGTTCACACGATCACGCAATTCCTTACCCGGCTTGAAGTGAGGTACGAACTTGCCGTCAAGACTGACGGACTGGCCGGTTTTCGGGTTACGGCCCACACGCGGCGCGCGATAGTGAAGGGAAAAGCTCCCAAACCCACGGATCTCAATGCGATCCCCGGTCGCCAGGCATTGGGACATTTGCTCAAGCATGGTCTTGATAGCCAACTCGACATCCTTGGATGAGAGCAGCCCTTGATGGGTGACAATTCGTTCGATCAACTCCGACTTCGTCATATTTTTCCCTTCTTTTTCAAGCAGCTAGGAAAAGCGCTCCGAAGGTTTTAGCATGACTTGATGAATTTGAACAGCCCATGCATAAACTTATCTGCCGGTTGAATAAACCCCCGCATTGAAGGTGCTATTCGTTCAATTGCAGATCACCAGCATCGTCCGCGTCACTGCGCCGGCGGGGTTCCAGCCAAAGAGAGAGTCACCCTCTTCATCCTGGGCATCACTGGACCTGGTGATGACCTTGTAGCCTTGCATCTTGCACTCTCGAGTGGCGCGCTTCTCGCACTTCTGCCAGTTGTTGCCAAGCCCTGAGCAGTCGATCTCGATACCACTGACGCCGCGCTTGGCATGGGTCTTGGCGCTCGTAGCGGAGCAGCCTGCGAGCATTACCACGGCGAGTACTACGATAAGCCTGTTCATTCAAATCCTTACTGAAGCTACAACACGGGAACCGCTTTTTTCTTAAGACTATAGCCAGTTCTGACACTGAGCTGAACGCCTTGGTTCTAGGTTGTTGATTCAACGAATTTCAAGCACAAAAAAGGGCGACCGAAGTCGCCCTTTTTCTACAGCTTTACAGAACTTAGTTCTGCTTAGCCATTGCTTCGCGCAGCAGGGAGGCCATGGTGGTCTCGCCTTGTGCAGCTTCCGGAGCAGATTTAAGGCTCTGAATAGCTTCTTTCTCTTCAACTTCGTCTTTCGACTTGATGGAGAGTTGGATTACGCGGCTCTTGCGATCAACGCTGATGATCTTGGCTTCTACTTCCTGGCCTTCTTTCAGAACGTTACGCGCATCTTCAACGCGGTCACGGCTGATTTCGGAGGCTTTCAGAGTCGCTTCGATATCGTCGGCCAGAACGATGATGGCGCCTTTGGCGTCAACTTCTTTCACAGTGCCTTTAACGATTGCGCCTTTGTCGTTCTCTTGAACGTACTCGGAGAACGGATCGCTTTCCAGTTGCTTGATACCCAGGGAGATACGCTCGCGCTCTGGGTCAACCGACAGGATAACGGTGTCCAGCTCGTCGCCCTTCTTGAAACGACGAACAGCTTCTTCGCCCACTTCGTTCCAGGAGATGTCGGACAGGTGAACCAGGCCGTCGATGCCGCCGTCCAGACCAATGAAGATACCGAAATCGGTGATCGACTTGATGGTGCCGGAGATTTTATCGCCCTTGTTGAACTGGCCAGAGAAATCTTCCCATGGGTTAGATTTGCACTGCTTGATGCCGAGGGAGATACGACGACGCTCTTCGTCGATGTCCAGAACCATAACTTCCACTTCGTCGCCGACTTGTACGACTTTCGAAGGATGGATGTTCTTGTTGGTCCAGTCCATTTCGGAAACGTGTACCAGGCCTTCCACGCCTTCTTCCAGCTCTGCGAAGCAGCCGTAGTCGGTCAGGTTGGTAACACGCGCGGTTACGCGAGTGCTTTCTGGGTAACGAGCCTTGATAGCGACCCATGGATCTTCGCCCAGCTGCTTCAAGCCCAGGGAGACACGGTTGCGCTCACGATCGTACTTCAGAACCTTGACATCGATCTCGTCGCCAACGTTGACGATTTCCGATGGATGCTTGATACGCTTCCAAGCCATGTCGGTAATGTGCAGCAGGCCATCGACGCCACCCAGATCGACGAATGCGCCGTAATCGGTGAGGTTCTTGACGATACCTTTGACTTGTTGGCCTTCCTGC
>Ga0209173_100259_pt1 | contig 39910 bp, 33 predicted proteins | sample SynthPrep_16_END_FD_187206 | JGI IMG/M metagenome (GOLD analysis project Ga0209173, IMG submission 187206) | Synthetic microbial communities from Ohio, USA - SynthPrep_16_END_DS12_MetaG (SPAdes) (version 2) | ecosystem: Engineered > Bioreactor > Aerobic > Activated sludge | place: USA: Ohio... | reverse complement strand
GTTTTTCCTCACATGTTATGGCGAAGTCATTTCGCCAGGGGTAATGGCCATGAACGAGAGGTCACGGTGAAACTGCAGAACTTCCCTTTCCAGCCAAATTTCAATTCAATTACCGCAGTCGCATTCGACGCTTATTCAACAACCTTGAAGTTCGGCGGCATCTTGATCGACACCGTCTTGATCTTGCAGTCTTCGCCGATCGGGACATTCGCGGCTTCCAACTTGCCGGTGGCGTTGTCCCACGTGCCGTTGGCGGTAGAGGGCCCGCACTTGCCGCCCAGGCCAAACGCGTGCACGTCCACGCTGATCTTCGACATGGAGCCACTTTTGGTGTCTTTGGCGACTAATACCCAGGGCAAGTTGATCGCTTCGACCCGGCTGCACTTGAGGCCGCCCTCGAATTCGACGGTGTCGACATTCACCGAAGTACCATCCGCCGCGACTTTGCCCGCCACCTTGATGGTGCAATCGGCGCTGATCAGCGCGCCTTTGGAAAAACTGATGGGGCCTTGGGCCGTAAAGGCGCTGCCGGCGGGTTCGATGCGCGCGGCCTGGGCCTGGTGATAGGCGATCAGGCCCAGCGCGGCCAATACGATATGGGTGGTGAACTTGGCAGGTGCTTGCATGGTGTACGTCCTTCCCTTTAATTATTTTTGTTCGGGTCAAACAACTTTCTTGCCACTGATCTGGAGAACCTCGGGCGACAGAAACCTGCAGGAACACAGGCCCCGAGTGCGCAAACAACGTGTTACTTGAACTTAGAACGGTGTAGCGCTGTTGCTGTACTTCTCCAGATACTTCAACCGCTGTGACGGCTGAAGATTCGCCAGAGTGATATCCCCGCCGTAATGATTCAGCACTCGATGGTCCATGCGACGGCGCCACAAGTAAGGCACGTACGCCCAGACAATCATGCTTGCGTAACCGTAAGGAAGTTGCGGCGACTCATCAAAATGGCGCAACGACTGATAACTACGGGTCGGGTTAGCATGGTGATCAGAGTGACGCTGTAACTGGAACAGGAAGATATTGGTAACAATGCGATTACTGTTCCACGAATGCCGTGGCGAACACCGCTCATAACGCCCATTGGGTAACTTCTGGCGTTTAAGCCCGTAATGTTCGACGTAGTTGACGACCTCCAACAGCGAGAAACCGTAGATGCCCTGGATAATCAGGAACGGAATCACGGCCCCCCCCAGCCAGGCGATCATCGCCCCCCACAGCACCACGCTGTACATCCACGCGCTGAGCACGCCGTTCTGCCAGTGCCACGCCGGCAGGCCGAGTTTACGCAGGCGTTCACGCTCCAGGTTCCACGCCGAACGGGCACTGAACCATACCGAACGTGGCAGGAAGGCCCAGAAGCTCTCCCCGAGGCGCGAGCTGGCCGGGTCTTCCGGCGTGGCGACGCGCACGTGATGGCCACGATTGTGTTCGGTGTAGAAGTGCCCGTAGAAGGTCGGGGCCAGCGTGACCTTCGCGAGAAACACTTCCAGCGCATTGGGTTTGTGACCCAGTTCGTGGGCGGTGTTGATCGCGATGCCGGTGGCGGCACCGGTCGACATCGCCATGCCCAGGTAGGTGAACCAGCTCGGTTCGCCATGCAGCTGCGTGCGGGCGGTGATGTAACTGGCGGCGTGGGACAGCCAGCTGGACGGTTCCAGGTTAGCGGTAGCCTGCAACAGGCCACCCTGGATGATCCAGTCGATACCGCCGGCGGCGAGCCAGCCGGTGATCACCACAGAGGAGATGACGAACAGCACGCCGGTGTAGACGATCCAACGGTAGTAGCGTTGGGATTCAAGGTGGCCGACGGCGGATTCGGGCGGGTTGCTCACGTCTTCACCGAGCAGGCCGTCGATCAGCGGGATCAAGCCGAAGATCACCAGCACACCGACCCACCAGAGGGATTGGATACCGGTGGTGATGGCCAGGGCACCCGAGAGCAATGGAGTGGCCAGGGGCATGATGCCCAGCCACCACAGATGACGCTTGCCGTCGGTCCATATGCTTGGGGCTGCCAGTGTCTGATTCATGGCAGCCTCCGTGGCAGGGCAGCGGAAAGCAGGTTCAGGGAGCACAGAATGCTCCGGGGAATCAACCATGCGATAAAAGACGTTTTTTTCATTTTTATTCGCTCTTAGGCATTTCAAAAATCATTTCAAAACAAACATTGAAATATTTTTTTAAATAAATAGCGCGGAATCGATAGGTCGTCAACTATTTTTTCGAGGCCTTTCCTACGTGACCATGCAGTCTCTTTTTCAGCCGTTTGGTCAGGTCTCTAGCGCAAGCATTTCGGACCGTACAACCCGCAATAAAGGCCACGATTATTTGTTTGCCAAGGCAAACGGCGGATGCAGGATCTCGGCTGTTTCCAGCGGCCGCGCACGCTTGGCCAACTGGTGCACCGCCTCCACCACCCTCTCGGTGGCGGTAATCGGCAGCATATGCCCGCGCCCTTCCACGACCTGCAGCTTCAGGCCCGGGACCTTGTCGGCCAGGGCCTGGCCGTGTTTACGAAAGTCCAGGACCTTATCGCGTGCGCCATAGATCAGGCTGATGGGCAGCTTCAGTTGCGGGTAGCGCTTGACCATGTCCGGCAGCTCGTCGTTGACCAGCGCTATCTCGCTGGACGCGGCATAGAAGTTCTCGGGACGCATGCCCAGCAGCCCGCCGCCGCGGGTGGCGAAGTCCTCAGGGGCACTGTCCGGTGCGAACACCCCCTTGACCACCGCACGGCGCGTCAACAGCCCCATGGGCACAGTCAGCGTGTAGGACACCCACCGCCGCAGCCAGGCCGGTCGCACGGCCAACGACCAGAACACCAAGGGTAAGGTGGGTTGCGGATGGGTCAATGGCGCCACCAGCACCAGCCCGGATACCGTGTGAGGATGGTCAAGGGCCAACGCCAGGGAAATCGCGCCACCGAGGGAATGCCCCAGCACCAGCGGTTTATCCAGGCCCAGGGTGTGAATAAAGGCTGCCACTTGCCGCGCCTGGGCCGGCAGGTCGGCGGCGGTGCCTGTATGGCGCGTGGAATAGCCCGACCCCGGTCGGTCGAGGGTGATCACGCGAAAGTGCTCACGCAATTGCCCGGACAAGGCATAGGTCAGGTTGCGACTGCTGCCCATCAGCCCATGAATCATCACCAACGGACGGCCTTTGCCTTCCTCGTAATAATGAAAACGCTCGCCGTCGACCTCCACAAAACGCCCATTGTTCGGAACGGCGGCTTCAATGCGCCGCGTCATCCAGACGCTGAACCCCCATAAAACGGCGCTCGCGCCTATCAACACAGCCGCCGCGATAACCCATTCAACAGCCATAGCTCGGTCCTCTGCATCCCCGCTGCTGGCGACCCGACCGGTATTGATCAAGGCCTCAGCCATCGTCCACACCCTGGACCCGAACGTCGTGCCTGTCCGTCGGACAAGTCGCACATGAGGAACCTGGGACTAGCGTAGGCGATATTTTCAGGTAGATTATTTAAAATCTTTTTTAAAATAAGTAATTCAATTTTTCTTTGCAATGGTGTTCTATCTAAAAGACACAACAAGAAAAGGAGCACCCCGATGCCCACGAAGGAATGCTTATGAATGCCCAGAGTGATTCAATCGACATCGCCATCATCGGCTCAGGCTTTGCCGGGCTCTGCATGGCGATCAAGCTCAAGGAAGCCGGGTTCACCGACTTCTTTATCGCCGAGCAGGCCGACACCCTCGGCGGCACGTGGCGGGACAACCACTACCCCGGCTGCGCCTGCGACGTGCAGTCCCATGTGTATTCGTTTTCGTTTGCGCCCAACCCGGACTGGACACGGCAGTTCGCGCCGCAAGCGGAAATCCGTGCTTACCTGGAGCAATGCGCCACGCGCTTCGGGTTGGTGCCCTACCTGCGTTTTGGCATGGGCCTCGAGCGCGCGGTGTTCGATGAGCCCCAGCAACGCTGGCAACTGAGCTTCAGCGATGGCCGCCAAGTCAGTGCGCGGGTGCTGGTGTCGGGCATGGGCGGTCTGTCGCGCCCGGCGTTGCCGGACATTCCAGGTCTCGACAGCTTTAAGGGCAAGCGCTTTCACTCCCAACAGTGGGACCACGACTATGCCTTGAAGGGCAAGCGCGTCGCGGTGATCGGCACCGGCGCCAGTGCCATTCAGTTCGTGCCGAAGATCGCGCCGCACGTGGCCCATCTGGACCTGTTCCAACGCACCCCACCGTGGATCATGCCCAAACCCGACCGGGCGATCTCACCTTTTGAACGCTGGCTGTTCAAGCACCTGCCCTTTACCCAACGCCTGGTACGCGGCGCTTTTTACTGGGCACTGGAAGGCCGTGTCGTCGGCTTTGCCTTACACCCACGGCTGATGAAAATGGTGCAGAAAATCGCCCTGCGCCACCTGCACAAACAAGTGGCTCGCCCGTCCCTGCGCAAGACCCTGACCCCGGACTACACCATCGGCTGCAAGCGCGTGCTGATTTCCAATGACTACTACCCCGCGCTGTCGCGCAGCAATGTCGAGGTGGTCACCGAGCGCGTGCTGCGCATCGAGGCCGACGGCGTAATCACCGCCGACGGTATCAAGCATCCGGCGGACTGCCTGATCTTCGGCACCGGCTTCCAGGCCACCGATCCCCTGCCCCGCGACTGCATCATCGGGCGCGGCGGCGTGGACTTGATGGACACCTGGCAAGACGGCGCGCACGCCTACAAAGGCACGACGGTGCCCGGCTATCCCAACCTGTTCCTGATCATCGGGCCCAACACCGGCCTGGGGCATAACTCGATGATCCTGATGATCGAAGCCCAGGTGACCTACATCCTCGACGCCCTCCAGCGCATGCAACGGCACGGCATCGCCACAGTGGACGTCAAAGCCGGCGTGGAGAGCGCCTACAACCAGCAGTTGCAAGCCAAGCTCAAACGCACCATCTGGAGCACCGGCGGTTGCCAAAGCTGGTACCTCGACCCGCGCACCGGCAAGAACACCACCCTATGGCCCGGCTCGACCTGGCGTTTCAAGCAGGTCACCCGGCAGTTTGCGCTCAAGGATTATGTCGCCAACCGGCAACCGGGCGACGCGCCCAACCGCCCCCTGGCGACGCCCCACTCCACGCCTGAAGGGAGCCTGTCATGAAATCATTCAACGACCGCGTAGCCGCGATTACCGGTGCGGCATCCGGCATGGGCCGAGCGCTGGCATTGGCCCTGGCGCGGGAAGGTTGCCACCTGGCGCTGGCCGACAAAAACAGCCAGGGGCTGGAGCAGACCTTGGCGCTGATCAAGACCTCAACCCTGGCGCCCGTATTGATCACTACCCAGGTGCTCGATGTGTCCGACCGCCAGGCCATGGAGGATTGGGCCGCGCGCTGCATGGCCGACCACGGCAAGGTCAACCTGGTGTTCAACAATGCCGGGGTTGCCCTGTCGAGCACTGTCGAGGGCGTGGACTACGCCGACCTGGAATGGATCGTCGGCATCAACTTCTGGGGCGTGGTGCACGGCACCAAGGCATTCCTGCCGTATTTGAAAGCTGGCGGCGAGGGCCACGTGATCAACACCTCCAGCGTGTTCGGCCTGTTCGCCCAGCCTGGCATGAGCGGCTACAACGCGACCAAGTTCGCCGTGCGCGGCTTCACCGAATCCCTGCGCCAGGAGTTGGACATGCAACGCTGCGGTGTCTCGGCCACCTGCGTGCACCCCGGCGGCATTCGCACCGATATCTGCCGCAGCAGCCGTATCGACGCGAACATGACCGGCTTCCTGATCCACAGCGAACAGCAGGCCCGCGCCGACTTCGAAAAGCTCTTCATTACCGACGCCGACCAGGCCGCCAAGGTGATCCTGCACGGCGTACGTAAAAACAAACGTCGCGTGCTGATCGGCCGCGACGCCTATTTCCTCGACCTGCTCGCCCGTTGCCTGCCGGCGGCCTATCAAGCCTTGGTGGTGTTCGCCAGCAGGCGCATGGCCCCGAAGCCCCGCACGCGGGTGTTTGAAACCAACGACGAGTCCCGTCTCTGAACAGGAGCACGCAGCATGTTGCCGATCCGCCGTGACATCCATTTCGCCCTGCCTGCCGAACGCATCAAGGACTGGCACGAGCAAGGCCCGTTCATCACGCATTTCTTCAATGCCCTGTCGCTGCTGTTTCCGCAGGGCGAGCTGTTTTTCATGGACAGCGTGCGCCACTACCGCCAGCGCATCGACGACCCTGAGCTGAAGAAAGAGATCCAGGGTTTTATCGGCCAGGAAGCCATGCACAGCCGCGAGCACGTGGCCTACAACGACCTGCTGCAAGCCGCGGGGCTGCCCGCGCACGCCCTCGACCGGCGCCTGAAGTTCATCCTCGACCTGCAGAAAAAACACTTGCCGGCGTCCTTCAACCTCGCGGTGACCATTGCCCTTGAACACTACACGGCGATGCTTGCCGAAATCCTGTTGAGCGACCCGTCGCGCTTCGGCGACTCACTCAAGGGCTACCAACAGATGTGGTACTGGCACGCCTTGGAGGAAACCGAACACAAGGCGGTGGCGTTTGACGTCTGGAACAGCGTGATCAAGCCCGGCCCCAAGCGCTACTTGCTGCGCACCGGGACCATGCTGTTCACCACGTTGTTATTCTGGCTGGTGGTGTTCGACTTCCACGTGCGCCTGCTGATTGCCGACCGCAAGTCGGGCGGGCACCTGAAAGGCTTCTGGCGCATGCTGAAGTTTCTGTATGGGCCCAAGGGAGTCTTCCCACGCATGCTGGTGCCGTGGCTGCACTACTTCAAACCCGGCTTCCACCCCTGGGACCACGACAACCGTGCGCGCCTGGCCGGTATCGACGCGCTGGTCGAGGACATCGAGCAGGTCCGGCGCGGTTATTAGCCCTGCGCCAGGGCCTCGCGCTCACGCACAAAGCCTTGCAACTGATCGTCCGGCAGCGCCTTGCTGAAATACCAGCCTTGAATAATCAAATCGGCACCTGTATTCAGGAAGGCCAGCTGCTCGGCCGTCTCCACCCCTTCCACCACCACGCCCAGATTCAACGCCTCGCAAAAGCGCAGCATGCCGGTCATGACCTGGGCGCCCTTGGGGTCATGCTGCGCCACCACAAAGCTACGATCGATCTTGATGAAGTCCACGGGGAATTGGTGCAGGTAACTCAGGGCCGAGAACCCGGTGCCGAAATCATCGATATAGACCTTGGCACCGATGGCTTGCAGCTTCTGAATGGTCTGGCGTGTGACCTGGATATCACTCACCAGCGCATCTTCGGTGATTTCTACTGAGACCTGCCCGCGGGCCTGGGCGAGGATGTCCACCAGGCGTTCGCCATAGGCGGCGTCGGTCAGGGTCGCACTGGAAATATTGATGGTCATCGGTAAGCTGAAACCGAGTTTCTGCCACTTCTGGTACTGGCGAACCGCCTGGGATGCCACCCATACATCCACATCCGGCATCAAATGCGCCTGGGCCAGCCACTGCAGGAACTCCCACGGCGAATGCACTTTTCCGTCGGCATCACGGGCACGCATCAGTGCTTCACAGCCGGTGCACAAGCCAGTGCGGGTCGAGACCTGTGGCTGGAATTCAAGATAGAACTCGTAGTCGCTGATCTGCTGGATGCGGCTCAGTTCATTGGCCTGGCGCGCCAGGGTCTTGTGGGACGCGAGCACCGGGTCCAGCTCGCGCAGACGGCCCTTTTCCTCAAGGCCACGGAAGGTCATGTCCAGGGACTTGAGGTACACCGTGCCCCCTTCGGTGGCCTGGCGGTGGATCGCGCGCACATACGGCGCATACACCAGCGTGCCCAGCCCCAGCAACGCCACCTGCAGGGCCACCGCCACCCAATCACCGTGGGTGCTCAGATAGGCATTGAGCAGCACCGGCGCCGTAAACGGCACGCTGACCACCGCCGGCGACACCCACCCCATCTGCACCACCGTCAACGCCAGCATGGCGTTCAACGCGGGTACGATCAGAAAAGGTATGAACAAACGCGGATTAAGGATGATCGGCAAACCAAACAACAGTACTTCACTGACATTGAACAGTGAGAGCGGCAAACTCGCCACCGCCAACAGGCGCATGGACTGGCTCTTGGAGAACAGCAGGATCGCCAGCAACAGGCACAATGCGCCGCCCGAGCCACCGATAAACGCAAAGCTGCCCAACAGACCGCCGTTCAACACATACTTGATCGGCTCACCCGCCGCCAGTGCAGCGCTGTTCAGCACCACCGCCTGATCCAGCACATTGAACAGCGGCTGCATGGCGTACACGCCGTGGATTCCGAAAAACCACAGCAGTGAATTCATCAAGGTCACAAACAAACCGCTGCCGTACGGCGACTCCAGGGCATCGAGTACCTGGGGCCCTTGGAGCTGTGCCACATAAGGGATTTGCAGCAGCAAGGACAGCACGCTCACCAACGCCAAGGCGGTGATGACGCCCGGCACGACCATATTGATGGTGCCCCGCAGGTTGTGCCCTACCAGCTCTTCGTTGACCAGCCGAGTCCAGCGATAACGGTGCAGCCAGGCAATGGCCGGCACATTCAGGAGCGGCGAGGCAATCGCAATGAACAGCACGAAGGTGGCTGAGGCCCGGGGGTAGTCACGCAGGATAAACGTCGCAACCACCACATGGGCCAGGCACAGGAACGCGACGGGCAGCTGTGGGAGTCGATGCTGGATCGCCAGCATATAACCAATCGAAGCGGCTACCAGCAGCGGGATCACGGAACTGATCTGGTTGTGCAGCCCGGCCAGGAACGTCACCCAATGCGGGTCGAAGCCCAGCACGCGGGCAGATTCAGACAAGATCAGAAAGCCCGCCGACACCAGCAGGCACGGCAGGATCCACAACAGCCCTTCGCGAATCGCCCGCAGCGACTCGGTGCCGGCCAGGGCGGCCAGGCGCTGGGTGAAGAAAAGTTTGAACAGCGTTTGCGCCATGACCCATCCCTCTGCCCATCGCCCACTGTCCTTGGAAGGCAGGGCCGGAAACACCGGGCTAACGCTACACGTCCAGGCACGATGAGCGAAAGCCTTTTGCCACGCATCTAAGTGATTTTTCCGTATTGGATGACAGGCAATTCCGTGTTTTTTCCAAATAATTGAATGTTCCGACCTGGGCCAATGTCCGAATCTGCTTCAATGGGCATTATCCGAGTGTCACCCTACCGTTGCCTTTGTTTGGAGTAAGCCCTTGTCACAACCCGGTGATAACCATCAGCTCGCGCTGGACAGATTCCTCGACGAACATCCCGATGTCGCCACTGAACTTAACACCCTGAACCCGCTGGCCGCCCAGGCCAAGGGCGAAACCCTGGCGCAATACCGTGCCGAACGGCTGCATGAAGCCTTCGAAGCGGAAGCCGAGCGCCAGGGCCTGTTTGCCTGGGAGTTAACCCTCAAACTGACCGCCGAATCCGGCGAAGCCTTTGAAGCCCAGCGCCTTGAGGTGCATAAGGAAGTGGCGCAGATGGCCGGCCTGAGTTGGGTCGAATACTGCCAACTGCATGACCTGGCCGATTGACGCGTTACCCCAGGAACCAGCGACGTCGCCTGCCGCCCAGGACTTCGCGCAACTCGGCGACACATACCCTTCGCTGCTCCGGGTCCATCGCCAGTGCGGCGCACAACGTTGGCCAGCAATGCCTGGGCAGTTGCCGAGGTCTCGGCAACCGCTGATTGCGCTGGCGCTCGCCGGGACGCCGTCCCTCGGCCAGCTCATACAACACACACGCAACCCCATACAGGTCCGCGCTGGCTGACGGCAACCCTCCGGCCATCAGCTCCGGTGCCGCATACGCAGGCGTCCAGGCATTCAAGCGACTGCGGCTCAAACCCGGTAAACCAACCCCTACCTGTGCCTCGGCATGGCCCAGGCCAAAATCAAACAAGCGCACCCCCTGCTCCCCCACCATGATATTCGCCGGTTTCACATCGCCATGCAGGACGCCTTGCCGATGCGTGTAAGCCAGCGCATCCAGCAATTGCACGGCCATCGGTTGCAGCTCCTGCCACGGCAGGCCTTGCGGGCGTTCCGGGAGCATGCGGTCGAGGGTCAGGCCGGGCATCACTTCCATGGTGAAGAATGCCACTTGGTGGGCCGTGTCTACCTCGAAAGAAAATGCGCGCACCACGTGGTCATGACGCAGGCTGCGGGTCAGGGCGAACTCGCTGTACAACAATAAATGCGCATCGGTGCACGCGGAGAGTGTCTCGCCCAACAGCTTCAGCGCCACACGGCAGTCCGGCTCGCCGAACGCTTCATGCAGCAGGTCCCGGGCGCGATACACCACGCCCATCCCGCCTGAACCGAGGATCCGTTCAAGCTGATAGCGGCCCGCAAGCAGGCTCGGCGGGCCCGCTGCTGCGTTCATGGCTGGACCACCACGGCGGTCAGGTCATCTTTCGCCGCCGCCCGCAACGCGTCGCTGAACAAGCGCTCCACCACCTTGCGCGGCGTACCCGCACTCATGGCGCTCCCCAGCTCACTGTGGCTGAGCCCCTGATACAGGCCATCACTGCAGAGTAAAAACACATCCCCTGGATGGGCACAGAACTCCAGTATCTCGAGGCTCAGTGGCTGTCGGGCACCAATGGCGCGTGTGAGGGCCCTGGCGTCCGGATGAGCCCGAGCGCGTTCCAGGCTCAGTTGCTGCTTATCCATCAGTTGCTGCTGCAAAGAGTGGTCGCGCGACAGTTGATACAGGCACTGACTCCGCCAGAGGTAGCATCGACTGTCACCTGCCCAGATACAGGCTGCACGGTCGTGTTCAAGTAACAGTACAACCACCGTACTGCCCATGATGCCCGCCAGGCCATCGGCGGCTTGCAATTGGCTGTCGAGGTCGCGCAAGCAGCGTCGCACCGCGTCGATCCGTTGCTCGAAGCCCCCATGGGCTGGCAGTGCGGCAAGACTGCTGACCACCCGTTGACTGGCCACATTCCCGGCACGATGGCCGCCCATGCCATCGGCGACCGCCCAACACCCGCGTTGCGGGCAATCAAGCCATGCATCCTCGTTGCGCGCACGGCCCTTGCCTTGCGCCGTGCGCCCTGCACTTCGCCAACGCAGCGCCCGGTTCACAATTGCTCCGGCAGGCGGAAGGTGCGCCATGTCGCGATCTGGAAAGGGCTGGGGTTACCCTGGCTGGTGAGCAGGTAATTAGCACGGAGGCCAGCCAGGTCGGCCTTGAGTATCTGCGCGTCCCTGCCGCTGGCAGGCTCGCTTTGCATCAGCTCGAAGAACCGGAACAACGACCAGGTGCCACTGTCTTTTTCGATGCCCAATGGCCGCTCGGCGCCGCGTTCCAGCACCAAGCTGGTGCGCCCATTTCCGGACGCGTTCGGCCAATGGAACACCATCGGCACGATCGGGCCATGCCGGTACTCCAACTGCTGACTGCCCACCTGCAACGTTGCCCGGCTGACGGCTTGATCCAGGCTATAGGGCGCCAGCGTAAACCTGACGGCCCAATCACCCCGCTCCTCGTTGAAAAAACCTTGGCGAATGGTCTGGGCCCTGGTCAGTTGGTCCAGCAACGAACGTGACATTGGCAAGCTGCGTCCCTCCAGGGCGCGCAAGCGATAGCGGGTGCCCTCGACACTGACAAACGGCCGCAGATAACCGTCATAAAAACGCTCCATGGCCCCCTTCGGTTTGAAGAACGCCTGGAAATCGTCCAGGGCAACATCGCTGCCAGCATGGGCGTTGAACGGGTAGCGGTGTTGGATCGCCTTCGTATAAAAGCCGTACACCTCGCTTTGATAACGCTGATTCACGTACCCATAGGCGTTATCAAGCAGGTGGCGCCAGCTTTGCTCGGCAATACCTTCGAACCACCCCCTGAGCGGTTGCGGCAACCGCGCTGCCGCATCACGCAGGTTGCCCAATAGCGGCTGCTGCCCATCCATCCGCTGCCTGGCCAGCTTGAACGCGGCCTGCTCCGGTGAACTGTCCCGGTTCAGTGTCGACAATTGCAGGTACAGCTCATCGAGCAGGCGCAATGCCTGCGTCAACTCGACCCCGGGGTTCTGCTCTTCATCGAGCAACTGATGCAGAGGCTCGAAGCGGCGTTGCAACGCGCGCCGGGCATTATCGGGCAACGCTTGGCGCGGTAACGCCTTGGCCAGCGCGCCGGATACCTTCTCGCTTGACTCTGCGACCTGTTGGCTCACCGTACCCAGTTGTTCGTGAAGCGGCATCAGTCGTGTGTTTTCACGCACCTGCTGCAACAGCTGCACCAACGCCGACTGAGCGGATGTAAGGCTCGCAAGCTGATCCGTGCCGCGTCTCAGACTGTCACTTTCCAACAGCCTGATTCGCCCCAGGGCATCACTCCAGGCATCCGCGTATTCGCTGAAATAGCGCTGTTCCAGCTCCAGCATGAGTTTGCGTAAGTCCATGACACTCAGGTCGGTGGCTTCCCCCAGCACCCAGTTGTCCTGGGCAATGGCATTGACCCACTGAGGGCCCTGCGTTTCGAAAAACTGCAGGTATTTTTTTGTGTAGAAACCCGGGATGGGTCGCTCAACCCTGGAAAATGCGGGGCCTTCGGCCAGGCGGTAAGGCTCCAGGTTCCGGGCTTGCTCCCGCAATGCACGGTAGACCACCTCTGCCAGTGACTCACCCCGTAACGCCAGGCGAGCCTGGGCGACCAGTTCATCGTTCAACGGCGCCTGGAACCCTTGCTCAAGAAGCCGAGCAAAGTGTCCGGCCAGGCGTTTATGCGCCGCAGCTTCCCCCGCGTACCCGGTAGCCCACTGCCCAGCCACCTGCTCCGCCAGCCAACTGGCATCACGTCGTTCGGGCAGGTTGAGCATCAGGTAGGCGCGCAGGCTGTCCAGCAGCCGTTCACGGTTTCCCAGGCTCGCTCGCACCTGTTCTCCAAGTAATGTGGTCACGTAGGGCAGCAATTGTTGATGCAAAGCGTGTTCATAGGCACTAGTCAATGGTGGACGACTGACATCCCCTTGATACAAGCCCGCCCGATCAACCCACCGCACCTGCGCCGGCAGCGGAAATACGGCTGTCGCCGCCAAGCGACTGTCCAGCAGCGCCAGCAACGTCTGGCTCGGGTCCGAACCGGGGCGAATGGCGGACTCGGGTTGGGTCAACGCCTGAAGCTGCACCAGTCGCTGATGGTTGAACGAGTAACTGTGCAGCCACAGCGCCCCCGCCGCGGCGATCACGACAGATGCGGCCAGCGCCAATAACCCATGGCGTCGACGTAGGCGCCGACGCTCCGGCGTATGCAACCCGGCAAGATCGGCCTGCGCGAAAACCACGCGATTGAACAGGCCCTGGACAAAATGGGGACGTACATCGCCGCTCTTCGCACCGGTCAGGTAGAACCCTCGCAAACCGTTGATACGCTGATGGCGATGGGCGGAAAACGCAGCCTCGATAAACACGCACAGACAGTCGCCGAGGCGTGCAACCTGCCGAGGAAAATCCAGCATCCGGCCACGGCGCTCAAGGTTTCGCTCCTGGTGCAAGCGCGGGATCAACTCGGCTCCCAGGCGTTGCAGCAGGGCTTCGAATGCCTCGCGCACCTGCTCAATATCAGTGCCGGCCGGGCCTGCAACCAGGCGCTCACCCAGCACATCTTCGGTGCTGTCGCCCTGCAGCGCATCAAAGAACTCGGCAAACCCAGCCAGCCGATCAGCCTGGGTCAATACCAGGTAAACCGGCACATCCACATGCAGTGTCTGCTGGATATCCTGCAAGCGGGTACGCACGTGACGCGCATGAAGCTCCAGGTCGTGTTCACTGCTGCGCAAAAGCGTGTCGACGCACAGCGTCACCACCACGCCATTGAGCGGCCGTGTTCTGCGCCACGCCTTGAGCAGGCCCAGCAATGTCGACCATCCTGCCCCATCTACCGCAGGATCAGGCTGGTCCAGGTAGCGGCCGGCCATCTCGACCATCACGGCTTCGTCGGCAAAATACCAGTCACAGTAAGCCGCACTCCCTGGGAACGCCGCTTCGGTCCGATCGAGCGGAGCCTGCAGGCCACTGGCGGCCAACAACGAGGTCTTGCCGCTGCTCCGCTCGCCAATCAACAGGTACCAGGGCAGTTCATTGCGCCAGCGCTGACTGTGCTCGCCGTAGCGACGAGAGGTCTTCAACGTCAGCAGGGCCTCCTTGAAACGCCCCCGTACGTGGCTTATTTCGTTGTTGACCAACGCCTGCCGCTGATGACGGTCGAGGTGTTCAGGCTGATCGGCCCGAGCGGAGCGGCGTGCGCCCACCACGACCATCGCCAGCCCCCACAGCAGCAACAACCCGCAGATGGTCAGCAAACGGGAGGTCGGGCTTTGCCAGAAACGGTAGTCATCCACCGCCAGCAAAGGCCCCAAAAACCACACCAACAGCGTACTCGAGAGCACCAGTAACAGGCTCCAGACCCAACTCTTGCGCAGCACCGCGCCCGCGCCCTTGAAGAATGCGTTCATACCTAGCTCCCAGCGTTACAAGGGCGTCCGAGACGGGACTGACACCGAAGATTGAAAAGGTTGCAGCGCCGTCATGCGCTCCTGGCCCAATATCCAGGCGAACCCTGAATACATCGCGAGCAAACAGGCCACAACACAGATGACGACCCAGGTGGTGGAGACAAGGCGAATCCGCGCCTGAGAGGCCCTACCGGTTTCCGGCGAAATGCATACCGGCAGCCGATCACCGCGCACATGCCTGATCTGGCGGTACACCGCATCGTGCAGGGTTTCCAGCTGCACCCGCCCCCGCTCCATGACGCGATATTTACCTTCGAAACCCAACGACAGGCACACGTACATAAGCTCCAGCATGGCCACATGCTTGACGGGGTCGCGTGACAATCGCTCCAGCAATTGGAAAAATTTTTCACCGCCGAAAGTTTCGTTATGGAAGCGGCTCAGCAGACTGGTCTTCGACCAGTCGCTACGACTGCCCCAAGACGTCGTGACCACAGCCTCATCAATGACACTGCACAGCACATAACGCGCCGACATCACCTGACTGTTCTCTACGCCTTGGTGCAAGGCACGCGCCTCAAACGCGTTGACGCCCGATGACAGCTGGTCATTGAGTGCCTGCAGGCTTTCCCGACCAGGACCGGCCTTGAGCTGAACAACCTGCAACAAGAGCTCCCAGGCGGCTGCCAACAAGATATTCGACCCCATCTTGAATGGCGGTGCGCCCTGCAGGTGGGCGGTATAGATCATGCGGTCTTCCAACTGCTCGAAGCGAGGCGGCGACGGGTAGTCCGTGACGGCGCCCCGCACCGGGCCCAACCCTTCACGGTCAAGCAGCACGGTTTTTTCATCCTGCGGGTATTCACTGTCCATAGTCATGGTGTTCAGTTCCTGATAGCCCAGAAGTTGAGTTCCAGCTCGGCGAACTCGCCGCTGGCGTGGAAGGCGAAACCACCGGATTGCTCCAGCTGCGTGATATCCCGTGGACTGAGCTCGAGCATGAAATAGGTCTTGCCGGCGTGGAACGGGATCTGCCGCGGCGCTACCGGCAGCGGCTTGACCTTGATGCCTGCGAGGTGCAGGTTCACCAGTTCACGGATGCGTTCCACGGGGCCGATCTTGAGATGGGCCGGCAGGCGATGGCGCAGCTCCTCCGAATCGCACTGGGCGGTGGCCGCCAAAATAAACGTGGCCGCACCGAGTAATTTGAGATCGCTGACTGGGCAGACCAGCACTCCGTACTGGCGCTGCTGCAGCGTCAGCTCAATGGCATGCTGTTCCAGGACCAGCGACAGCACCGTGCGAAGGCCTTCCATCAGCCCGCGAAAGCTCGCCCCTTGATCACCATGCCGGTAGTGCGTCGCCAATTGCGCACGTTTGTTGTCATTGGCGAACGTCGACAGCTCACCAAAAATCGCCAGCAACTCCCGATATAACGCTTCCGGACGGACCTGGGCCTGGCCCAGGTAATGACGCACTATCAATTCCGCACGATTGATCAATTGCAGCATCAGAAAGTCGCCGACCTGCGCCCCCGCCGACGCGCCGGAACCCTGGATGCGTGCGGCTATCGCATCGCCACGGGTGGCCAGCAGGCTGATCACTTCCTTGATGCATGACGACACATATCCCGAGCCCTGGAGATAGATGAACGTCGGCACAAAATCCACGTCCAGCGTCACGCCGCCTTCATGGGTCGAATCCAGGACCTGGGCGACCTGGAGTTTCACGTAGTAAGGATCACTCGGTTGTTCCCCCAGCATCAGGCGTAAATCCGGACGTGCACAGTTGATCTGGCAACGGGAATCCACGCCGGCATTGGAGTCTCCGATCTCCGTTTCACAGGCGACATAACGTGCCAGCACATCGCCTTGCTCCTGCCTGCGCACTTCAACCTGATTGCCCGTCGCCAGGGGCAGCGCGAGGTACACGGCTTGCCTGCCGGCGTTGGCAGGTACCTGCAACACCAGGGGTTCCATGGCGCCGCTCAGTTCGAACAGACTGCCATCCGGCAATACGCCACTGGCCTGGTTGACCACGACCTTGCCCAGGTTGAGGTATTGCACATCGACGTCCAAGGTCAGGAAACCCCAGGCATCACTGCTCAACAGGCGACTGCGGTTGAGTTGCCGATGGTAGTAGCGATCATTGTGCTGCAAGTGCTGGGGCCTCAGCAGCATGCCTTCCTGCCAGATAACGTTATGGATCTGCATCTCAATGCTCCACCGTGTCGGTTTGAGGCGCCGCCATCCGGATACCCGCCTGGTCCAGCACAAGGTCGGCACGGGTCAGTTGGCTCGGGGCCACAGGCACTACCAGCCGCCATTGCACATGGGGCAAATCGCGATAGGCCGCCAGCACCCCGACATAACGGCCACGGGGTTCGACACTGAGTTTGAGCGCCAGCTGTTCGCCGGGACGCAGCTCCCATTCCTCGCTGCTGAGCCAATCCTTGGACAGTGTCTGCTCGGCCCGGTCATAGAGGCTGAAGAAGTCGGCGTTTTCAAAAGACACCGGGTGCCGTAGCTCAAGCAGGCGCACCACTACGGGCGAGGGACGGCCGTGAAGATCGGGGTTGACCTCCTCGCTGGCCGTCAACGTCAGGTCCAGCTTGGTCAGGGTCGAGAACGGTGAAAGCGTGCTGCAACCCGCCAGCAGGCCCAGCGCTAACAACGTGGATGTAACAGCGACTCGCGACATGAATATCATCCTGGGTACCCGGCGTGCAGGGTGGAGACCAGGCGCACCTGCTCCTCGTAGGCTTTGGAAAAATCATTGCGTAACAACTGCTCGCCCAAGGGATCGTCGTCCATCAGCCGTCGATAGTGGCGTTGATACGCCCGCCAATGGGCGCCATCGGTAAACAACTTGGCTGGCCTGCCCTCGCGCTCGAAGCAACACAGCAGGTGACCAGGCGCAAAGGCCGCCAATGCGGCACGTACGGTGGCTCGGCAGGCCACGACCAAGGCCAGTTGATGAACTTGCAGGTCCCGACAGGTCTGGGCAACCGCGTGCTCGGCAGCGCGTTGGTCCGGCTCGCAAGCATCCAGCAGCGACGTCAGGGCTGACTGGGTGTCGGCAGCATCGTTAAACGGATTACGGAGACTGAGCACCGGGGCAGCCAGGGTGCCGTTGATCTCGCTGTTGAGCTCGTGGCAAGTTCTCAGGTTTTGCTGCAACCCTTCGACGGTTTGCCTGAGCAAGCCCGCCACCTTGATCGCCAGGCCTTCACGACCCGGTGTATCAAGCGTGTCCATAGGCATGCCCAATGCTTGCGCGAACTGCGCCCAGAATGCTTGCGAAGCACCCGATGCAGCGGTCACGGGTTCGGGAGATAGGACGTCCTTGACCGGTTCAGCCCATGTCGGTACGACCAAATGATCGCGGTCCACGCGCCCCTGACAAAGCGCTTGGATCGGCGCCGGCGCTGATGTGTCCAAGGCGTCCAGTTCTGCTGATGAATCGCCACGCCGTTGCTCGCGATCCAATGCGTGGACAGGGTCAAGCCCCAGGTACGCATCGTCTGGAATCATGTCATCCCGCGCAAACGTCTGCCGGGCATCCATCACCAGGCGGGCACGGATATCCAGCGCCCCCAGTTGGTACACATCACCGTTACTGATGAGCCGTGCCTGGCCCTTGCACAGACGCTCCATGCTGCCTGATACGCCGATGCCGTTGCTGCTGATGTCCGTCAGAAAGTAATGGCCTTCCCGGTAACTGACCAAGCCGTGGTGACTGGAAATCAAGCGATTGGCATCAGGGATGATCCAGTCACACCCCGCCCCACGGCCGATCACGCCGCCAATACGATCAAACGTTTTGCCGACAGGCAGCACCCCGCTTGCGGTACTGCAGACTTCAAACACTAATTGCATGGCAGCGCTCCCCTGCTCACTGCCCACGACGGGTCGCCTGGGGGTCACCCAATGGACGGTAGTCGGCATCATCAAAGACATAATTGGCGTTACAGCCGCTCAACAAACACAACGCAAGCACCACGGCTCGCCACGGATGAAAAGACATCAGGTATCTCCCATGAAAGTAAGGTGCCCACACGTCGCCCGTTCAGCACTCCTCACGGGCATCACCGACGGGAATCTTCAGACGCGCCAGGCGGTAGAGCAGCGTGCGGCGTGCGACGCCCAACTCACGTGCGGTACGGGTGCGATTGCCACGATTCTTGTGCAGGCAATCGATCAGGACTACGCGCTCGACGCGCTCCAGGCGTTGGCGCAACGTCGCGTCGACTGACTCACTGGTCGCGGGTGCCGACAACGACAGATGGACCGGCAGGATCACACCGTCATCACACAGCAGTACCGCACGCTCCACCAGGCATTTGAGTTCACGGACATTGCCGGGAAAGGCGTGACTGGAGAGTTGATCCAGGGCTGCACTGGACCACCCCACCGGCGCACGCCCAAGCGCAGTAGACGCCTTGTGTGCAAATTCGCGCGCCAACAGCAACACATCGCCGTCGCGCTCACGCAACGGCGGCAGCTCGATAGGAAATTGCGCAAGCCTGTAGTAAAGGTCCTCGCGAAAACTGCCTTGGGCCACCATTGCGGCGAGGTCACGGTGGGTCGCGGCGATGATGCGCACATCGACCTTGTGGGCTTCACTGGCCCCCAGTGGGCGTACTTCTCCTTCCTGCAAAACCCGCAGCAACTTGGCCTGCAGCGACAGTGGCATATCGCCGATTTCGTCCAGGAGCAGCGTGCCACCATGCGCGGTGTCAAATAGCCCCGTGTGGTTGCGCTCCGCCCCCGTGAATGCACCTTTGCGGTAGCCAAACAACTCACTTTCCAATAGCCCTTCGGGAAATGCCGCGCAGTTCTGCACCACGAACGCTTTGCGCTTGCGCGGCCCCGCAGAATGGATCTCTCGTGCGACCACCTCCTTGCCTGTACCCGTCTCGCCGCGCAGCAATACGGTATAGGGCGTATTCAGCACCTTACCGATCAAGCGATACGTATCATCCATAGCCTTGCTGCTGCCAATCAACCCAAACGCAGCACCGGGGGATGGTGTGCCGTCATGCGTTGGAGCGACACCCTCTGCGGAACGCTTACACCGCAGCAACGCCAGTTGCATCAAGGTAAAACTGCCCAGTTGGCTCAAGGAGGCGGTGTGGTCCGGCCAGTTTTTCCGGCGCTGGCTGGCACACACCAACACGCCGTTGATGGCTTTGCCTCGATTGAACAACGGCACGCATGACAACGCTTGCCAAGGTGTCGCCATCGCCGGCAGGAACCCGTATTCGTAAACGCTGCCCGTTAGATCTTCCAGGCTAAGGGCGCTTTGATGGCTGAGCACGTACTGCAACACTTGCTCATGCTGAAAGTCCCGGGTGCAGGCCGGGTCACTGGGGCATAACACGCCGGGCAAATGCTGGGCGATCAGTTCGAGCCGACCGGTGGACTCATTGCGCCAGTACAATTGGCTGAGTTCGCACTGGCTCAGTTGCGCCACCGCAGCGACACAGAGACTGGGCAAAGTGGCTTCGTCGCCCTCGATGCCCAGGCGGATAAACCAGCCGAGCAGCACATCGGCGCAGGCCAAAGGATGAGGGATCTGAGTGAGCCGGCTATCCCTCATTGGCTGAACTCACAGATGGGATGGCCATTACCCTGGACGCGGGCATGCACCTGTGACAGGGGTTCACCTTGAGCCATGGCCTCCAGCAGCCTATCCACCACTTGCGGCAACAAATGGAGTTCGATCCATTGATCGATGTAACGAGCACCGCTGTCACCGTGGGTACACCGCTCGGCCATGTGTGCAACCAGCTCCGGCGTATAGCTGAAGGCCAGTTTGCGCAGATGCAAGCGCTGGCCCAGACGCTCCAGCTTGAGCCTGGCCAGGTCATGCAGAATCTCACCCGTGACCGGGTAATACGGCACCACACGCATCCGCGCCAACAACGCAGGCTTGAAGTGATCGCGCAACAACGGGTGGATCGCCTCTTGCAGCACGTGCACATCAGGTCGCTGGTCGCCAGCGCATAAACGGCCGATGCACTCGCTGCCCAGGTTGGACGTCATCAGGATCAGCGTGTTGCGAAAGTCGATTTCCCGGCCCTCCCCATCATTGGCCAGGCCCTTGTCGAAAATCTGGTAGAACAGGTTCAACACTTCCGGGTCGGCCTTCTCGACTTCATCGAGCAGCACCACCGAATACGGACGTTGGCGCACGGCTTCTGTCAGCACGCCGCCCTCGCCAAAACCGACATAACCGGGCGGTGCGCCAATCAATCGAGACAGCGAGTGCTTTTCCTGGAACTCCGACATATTGAGGGTGGTGACAAACCGCTCACCGCCATACAACAGGTCGCCAAGCGCCAATGCAGTTTCAGTCTTGCCCACACCACTTGGGCCGACCAGCAGGAACACACCGACCGGGGCCTCGGCCTTGTTGAGCCCAGCTGCGACGGCGCGCAGGCAACGGTCCAGGGCTTGTACCGCCTGCTCCTGGCCGAGAATGCGCGAGCGCAGCGCATCGGCAAAGCCCAAGACCCGTTCACTGTGCTCGAGCGCCAGTTGTTCAACCGGGATACCTGTCCAGGCACTGATGACCTGGGCCACCAGGCGCGGACACACCTGCTGCGCCGTCTTTTGCTGTTCAAGCCAGCGTTGCTCCAGATGCTCGCATTCGCAGCCCACCGCCTCCATGCGCTGGTTCAGCGCGTGCAGGACCTGCTCATCCACAGAAAGCCCCGAGTCGCGATCCCGGCTCAGTGCCTGAAGCTGCCGCGCGCCTTCAGCCTGTTCCGCGTGCAGACGCTGCAATGCTTCCGGCGCCATCTCTTGACGGGTACGCAAGCGAGCGCACGCGGTGTCGAGCACATCCACCGCTTTGTCAGGTAACTGCCGCCCGGCCAGGTAACGGGCACTCATCTGCGCCGCCGCGACGACCGCATCGTCCCGCACGTAGACGCCATGGCTTTGCTCATACACCGAAACCAACCCGCGCAGTATCGAAACCGCTTGCTCGACACTCGGTTCACCGACCAGCACAGGTTGGAAGCGCCGGGCCAAGGCCGGATCTTTTTCGAAGTATTTCTTGTATTCCGTCCAGGTGGTGGCAGCAATGGTGCGCAGCTCACCACGGGCCAGGGCGGGCTTGAGCAGGTTGGCGGCATCCGACGTGCCCGCCTGGGCGCCCGCCCCTACCAGCGTATGCGCTTCGTCGATAAACAGGATCACCGGTTTTGCCGAGGCATTCACCTCATCGATCACACCCTTGAGGCGTCGTTCGAACTCACCCTTGATGCTGGCACCCGCCTGGAGCAGGCCCATGTCCAAGGTCAGCACCCGGACATCCTTGAGAGCGCCCGGCACCTGTGCGCTGGCAACACGCAGCGCGAAGCCTTCGACAACCGCGGTCTTGCCGACTCCAGCTTCACCGACCAGTATTGGATTGTTCTTGCGCCGGCGCATGAGGATGTCGATCAACTGGCTGATCTCAGCGTCACGACACAACACCGGGTCGATACGACCTTCATGGGCCTGGCGTGTCAGGTCATGGGTGAAGCGCCCCAGCAGCGATTCGCCCTCAGGCGCAGGATCGGTCGCCGCCACCTGACTCAACACGAAACCGTGCACACGCTCGACATCCAACCGGTTCAAAAACGCCTGATAGGCACTGCCTGCATGCTCCAGCGGATGACGTAACAACGCCAGCAACAGGGCGCCGTGATCGATTTCAGTCTGTCGCAGCTCCAAATGAGCAACCATCAAGGCCTGTTGCAGCCAACGCACCAGTGCCTGGGCAAAAACCGGATTGCGCGAAGCACTCGACTCCCCCTTGGGTTGCAGGGTGGCTTGTAGCTCTCCGGCGTCGAGGCCCGCATCCGCCAGTGCCCTTGCCAGAAGGCCATCGTGATGTTCCAGCAGGGTCAACAGCAGGTCTTCCACCAGCACTTCCCTGCCGCCGCGCGTCACGCAGCGTTCGGCCGAACGCTCCAAGTCTCGACGGGCCCGGGGGGTCAATGTCTGGATCAGTTGTTGCAGGTCCACATTCATCATAACGATTCATCCCTAATGAGCATTGCTCGGCACAATGACCACACCGTCGGCGCATTCATGTGCCAGCCAACTGGTCCAGCCCAGCCGGCAGACGTTGTGTTCGCCAATGTGCAGCGGCCTTATCTCGTCCTTGGCCAGCACCAGCCGCAGGTCATATTCCAAAGGATCACGCGCCGTCAGCCGCACCAATGAACACAGCTGCGGGTAGTCCTTGCCAGTGGGTAGAAACCCATGGAATGCGTGCCAGCCCAACGCCTGCAGATGCACCCTGAACTTGCCGCTGCGATCGTCGACCTGGCCCCCCAGTACGTGGTCATGGCCAAGCACGCTGTTCGCGGCACCCAGCCGATTTCGCTGTGAGTCAGCGATAACAACCCGGCGCTGGACCCATTGCTCGATGAACAAGCGGTTGTGCTTGAAGTAGTAGCGCAGCACCGTCTCGATCAGGGCTGCCGAATGCGCCCGCAGGCTGAGCAACCCCAGGTAAGGCAAGAGCCGCTTGCAGTTCAATTGCGCAGCACTGCGAATCTGCTCTCCTCTTAACCCGATCAACGCAAACATCTGTTCGGAAAAGGCGTCACGTGCGCCTGCCTGGAAACACGCCCGGTAACGATATTTTCGCCAGATCGGCAGCATCAGCCGTTGCAGGCGGTGGTGAAACACATCGAGAAAATCGCGGGTAGCGTTGCCGCCTGCCCCGTCAGCACACGCCTGCTCGCCATAAAACGCGGGCAACGGCGACCCTGCACCACACAGGCCCAGCACGTTAAGGCGCAGACGCGCACGCAACTGGCCGTGCTCGACAAAAAAAGCCACCCGGTCAATATCGTGGCCGGGAAACCCCAGGCCTGGGTTGGCTTGAAACTCCAACAGGTCATACAGCGCGTCGTCGTCCAGCAGCGGATGAGCATCACGCAGACGCTTGACGACCTGCAGAACCGCCTGGAACAGCGAGTATTCGCGGATAACCTGAGACAGTTGCGTTAAAGCAGGGGCTGCTGCCCCATCCGTGGTGGCCATAGGTACACGTCTCCTTGTGTGCTGATGACTCTTAGTTCGTGATAGGCATTGAGGCTGGCGTAGAGCGCGAAGAATTCGTTGAGTACCGAGGCAAATACAAATACTTCGCCCTGGCCCAGAAAGCCCTGGGGATCGACGGTCAGGTCAATTCGTACCCCCCGAAACGGCAAGCCACGGTGCAATCGGTCGACGGCTGAGTGACTGACCGAGCGCATCGCGCCCAACCTTCTCTCGCTGACCTTCTGTGCCTGTCGGTCGTGGTAGCGCGCTAAGTCATAGGTTTGGAGGATCACTTTCAAGGCATTTATGTCGCTCAATGACAGGTAGTTGAGCGACATATTGCTGATAAGCCGCCAGAGAAAATCCTGGTCCAGCGGCGGAGAAAAACTGGCGGTGGGTGCGCAGATATTCTGGAACGACACCCCCTGCGGCGTCTGCTCGCAAGGCTGATTGATGTCACCGACCTGCAGCCTTCGTGGCAGGTTGTGATTGGTGCACGTCAGTTCGATCGAGAGTGTTTGCGGCTCCAGTTTCAGGCCATTACCAAACCCAAGCCAGGTATCGAGGCCGGCATGCTGTGACGATGGCCGTTGGCGAATGCTGTAGCTCGGGGGGCCCTCTGATCGCTCGGTATCGCCATCATGTTCAAAGGATTCGAAAGGGACGTAGGTCTGATAGCCAAGCCCTCCAGGCTGCCACCCCGTGACGCTGTCCACGGAAAATACACTGGCGCTCTCTCGTGAATAGTCGCCGGGAATCAGCAGGTACTCATCCTGCTTGCCGTCCAGGCGGATGGGCACCGCGTCATGCTTGAACAGGTTGACGATGGGCGTGCAATACAGCTTCACGTTATCCAGGGTGGGCAGTTGGGATTCACGCCAGGGATTGCGCAATTCGAAGCGCAACACCATGCCGCACACTTGTTTCAGCAACTCGCCGGGCAGCCTGTGCAATGCGCCCAGCCCGCCCACATCGACAAACAGATATTTGTCAGGAAAGGCAAAGTACTCCTGCAGATGGCGATACCCGCGAAAGGTATTCGACGGATACGGAATCAACGCCTGTTCCTCGCTGAATCCCACTGGCTGTACCTGGTCTGCTCCCAGCCGCAGGGATATTGCCTGCCCATCGGCCCCTGTCACCGGCAGGCCATCGTTGCCCAAAGGCTGCAACTCGATACCTTCAAGATGACGCAATAAGCTCAGGTACAGCGCCTGGCTGATGTAGCGGTCTCCTGCCAGGTGCAGGCGCAGCTGATCGAAGGTCAACTCACCGAAATTGCCTTCGGCGCTCATGCCCAGACGCAGGCTCAACCCCCCTCGCTCTGCGTGGGCGCTGTACTCCAGCGCACTCAGTTGCAGCGGCAGAATCTGCGTGGCGTAACAGGTGCGAAAGCGGCAGCGTTCGTCATTGACGGGGGCACTTTCAACCGGCGTATCACGCGCCACCCACACGCCGGGGCCTGCATGCTTCAACGGATCAAACTGCAGGATGCTGAACGCGGGCATCGGTCGCATGTAATTGGGCCAGAGCAAATGCATCAACGAATGCGTCAGCTCCGGAAGCTCGTCATCCAACTTCTGGCGCAAGCGGCCAGTGAGAAACGCAAAGCCTTCCAGCAACCGCTCTACATCCGGATCCTGGCCAGACTCCGCAAGAAAAGGCGCGAGCGCCGGGTTGCGCTGGGAGAACCGCCGCCCGAGTTGGCGTAACGCACTGAGCTCGCTTTGGTAGTAACGGTTAAAGGACATCCGGCAAGACCTCTACCCGACCGGCATCACATAACCGCGCGGTAAACACCACGGGTTGCTCGGCACCCTTGATCACCAGTGTGGCTTCGATAGCGAACGCCAGGGCCAACGGATCATGATCCCGTGGCAATGTCTTGACCCGCACCTGCTTCAAGCGCGGCTCGTAGGCGCGGATAAATCGCTCGATCAACACGCGCGACTGACTCAATGATTCATGCAGGCTCTGATTCATATCATTAAGGTCGGGCAAGCCGTAGTCGGGCAGTGTCTGCACACTGCCCGCACGGATGCTGAGCATTTTCCCCAGATGGAGTGCAACCGATGTCACGCCACACGCCCGGGTCGTCGCCGGACGCTCGAGTCGCTCGAAAAGGCTTTGGTAGTGGGGCATTCCCTGGCCTCGGCTCATTCTTTATCGAGTTTGCCAACCAGGGACAGCGTGAAATCCGCCCCCATGTACTTGAAGTGCGGTCGCACACTCAGGTTGACGCGATACCAGCCAGGCTCACCCTCGACATCACTGACAACGATGCGTGCTGCGCGCAAGGGGCGCCGCCCGCGCACTTCGGCACTGGGGTTTTCCTGGTCGGCGACGTACTGGCGAATCCATTTATTGAGCTCCAGCTCCAGGTCGGTGCGCTCCTTCCATGAACCCAGTTGTTCGCGCTGAAGGACCTTGAGGTAATGGGCCAGGCGATTGACCACCATCATGTAGGGCAACTGTGTTCCCAAGCGGTAATTCAGCTCTGCTTCCTTGCCCTCGGGGCTGAGGCCGAAGTGTTTCGGCTTTTGTACCGAGCTGGCAGAGAAGAACGCGGCGTTGTCACTGCCCTTGCGCATCGTCAAGGCAATGAAGCCCTCTTGCGCCAGTTCGTATTCACGACGGTCGGAAACCAGCACTTCGGTCGGGATCTTGGTTTCAATCTCCCCCATGCTGTGGAAGTGATGCAACGGCAAGTCTTCTACCGCGCCACCGCTTTGCGGGCCGATGATGTTCGGGCACCAGCGAAAGCGCGCGAAGCTATCGGTCAGGCGCGTGGCAAAGGCGTAGGCTGTATTGCCCCACAGGTAATGTTCGTGGCTGTTGACCACGTTTTCCTGGTAGGCAAAGGTCTTGACCGGGCATTCGAGGGGGTCATAAGGCGTACGGAGCAAGAAACGCGGCACGGTCAACCCGATGTAACGCGCGTCCTCGCTCTGGCGAAAGCTTTGCCATTTGGCAAATTGCGGGCCTTCGAAATGGTCCTTCAGATCTTTGAGATCCGGTAAGCCGGTGAAGCTCTCCAACCCGAAGAACGCTGGCGCGGCTGCGGCGATAAAGGGCGCATGCGCCATGCAAGCCACACTGGAAGCGTATTGCATCAGCTTTACATCAGGCGCGCTGGGCGACAGAAAATAGTTGGCAATGATCGCGCCCACAGGCTGACCGCCAAACTGGCCGTATTCAGCACTGTAGATATGTTTGTACAAGCCCGACTGGGTCACTTCCGGTGAGTCTTCGAAGTCTTCCAGCAGGTCTTGCCGGGAAACGTTCAAGAGTTCGATCTTGATGTTTTCGCGAAAGTCGGTGCGATCCACCAACAACTGGAGCCCTTTCCAGGACGCTTCCAGGGCCTGAAAGTCCGGGTGGTGCAATATCTCGTCCATTTGCAGACTGAGCTTGGTGTCGATCTCGGCAATCATCCGGTCGACCAAGCGTTTTTTTACCGGCTCGCCACGGTTCTGCGGCTTGATCAACTCTTCGATAAACGCCGAGACACCCCGTTTGGCAATGCCATACGCTTCGTCATCGGCACTCAGTAGCGTCTGGGCAACGATGTTGTCGAGGATGCTGTATTCATCAGCGGTTTGTGCCGGTAGCGCGTGTTGTGGTGTGGTCATGCGGTCAGTGTCCTTTTACTGAAAATGTCAGGCGTCCGGGCTGCCCAGGCCCAGCTCGGCCAGTACCCGCGCGCGGGACTCGTCATCGGCCAGGGCCTGTTCGATGGCCTTGCGAAAGCTCGGGGTGTTGCCCAGTGGGCCCTTGAGAGCCATCAGTGCCTCGCGCAACGCCATCAGCTTGTGCAACTCCGGAACCTGCTCAACCAGGTTCGCGGGATTGAAATCCTTCATGGCGTTAATGCGTACCTGAATGGCCAGCTCCTCAACGTGCGCATCCTCCTGCAGACGATTGGGCACATTCAGCGTCAGGCTCAACGCCTGTTTGGCCAGCACGTCATCAAGGGTGTTTTTGTCGATCGCGATGGGTTTGCGATCTTCAAGCTTGCGCGCGTCCTCACGTTGGGTGAAATCTCCCAGCACCAATAGTTTCAACGGCAGTTCGACTTCTTCCTGCGCCCCGCCGATGGCGGGTTTGAACGTGATATTGATACGTTCCTTGGGGGCTACCGAACCTTCTTTGGCCATGGTGTCTCTCCTTTTCAAGTGGCTCGAAAGCCTATTCAAGTACCGCTTCCAGATCGAAGAGGCACAGCCTGCGATGGGTGTCTTCCTTGCGCTCGCGCACGGCGTGGTTTTGTGGCAACAGGTCGCAGCAGCGGTAGAGAAGCTGTGTCACTTGAAGGGCCAGCTCCGGCTCCCAGCGCTCCAGGCCTGTGTGTTGCAGTTCGTGGTCCAGCTGTTCGAGCTGGATCTTCGCCAGCTCATGCTTGCCCGCCAATACACACAGACGCGCTTGGGCCAACCGCCAATAAAAACGTGCGCGATCACTGCGAGCGGCATACATGCCTTGTTTGAGTTCATGGATGGCGGCCTTGAGCCCGTCCTTGCGTAAGCGGGTTGCGACCGCCTGCAAGGCGATCTCCCACGGCTCGGCGTCGGCATCAACTATCAATGCAGGCGATTCGGGTATTTGCAGGTGACGGGTAACTTGCAGCGCTATCCAGTCACGGGTCGCGGGGCCGGCAAAAGGAGCCCCGTCGTGAAAGCGAAACTCCGCCAGGTTTGGCAAACGTTGCAGCAACAGAGCGAAGGTCACCTCCAGCTCAGTCATGGCCTGCTCGGCCTGCATGGCCTCCAGGCATTCCCAGAGCATGTGCAGCCCATCGAACCAGAACATCGCACCGGCGAGACTGGCTTCAAGTTCGAGCACCAGATCGGCGTGATGACCTTGGGCAAAACGCTCCTGATAACGCTTGAGCTTGTCGGGAGCGGGCCCACGCAGGGCGGTGAGCCGCTCGTTGTCGGCATCCGGATAATTGGCCAGCGCCAGCCAGGTCAATGTTCGGTTCAGGCGAAAAGCGCGCAGGTCGGTGGCGTTCTGACGCAACCACCATACGCACAGCGTGCGCGGCTGTTCCTGCAAGGTGCGCAACAACCTGTGGGCGTCTTTTTCGTTGTCCACCCGCGCTTCGGGCTTGAGCAATTGGGTGGTCGCCTGCTTGACGTGCGCAATGACACCACTCAGCCCTGCGACCGGGGCGTCGTCCTGCGCAGCGCGCTCCAGTCGCTGAGCCAATTGCCTGCGAATCGGCAACAACATTGGCGCGGCATCCCCCAAGTGCTCGGCCCACAGCTCATCGAGGCGTATCAGGTGTTCAAGCACCGCCTGGAACAAAGGCTGCTGGTTCTGGAGCGGCAGGCTTTGCGTGAACAAGAGCTCAAGGCGCAACACCAACCATCCGAATGCCGCGCCACGTGTGCGTGGTTTTCCGGGGTGGACCTCAGACCAATGATGCTCGCAGAAATAGCGCAACAACCCGAGCCCGGCCAACAATCCCGGGTAGGATTCCCTCTGGTGCAGCGCCCAGGTCAGCCAAACGGCGACCCGCAGGTCCTTGGATTGCTGGCGCAACAGGATTTCGCCGGCTTCCAGGACCTTATGCCAATCGGGTTGACCACTGCCATGAATTGATCGTGCCTTGGCAAGCTCGAACTCCAGGACCTCATATTCACTCGAAAAGCGCATATCACTGCCCGCAAAACTTGTTGGCATGCAGGGCGACCGTGCAAGTTCAAGGTAATAATCATACAGCTTGTCCGAATAAGCCATTTGGCACCGCACGCAACTAAACAAGAAAAAACAAGACAATAAGTCCACAAAAGACAAACTAAGCACATTTAATGTGCGCCTCAGAAAGTCATCTTCGCATCGCTGGAATTCCTGCGAAGCTCACGAACCTTAGCCATGCCTAAAACATTCAGCAAGCGACGGAGCCACACTTAATCCTTTTCCTACAAACGCCTAAACACTGGGACTGCGCAGCATTTTGCGCACTCACCCCCCACATAAACACCCGATATCCCCACCGACCTCAACAGTTACAAAACAACTTAACTGAGCAATTAAATGCGCACCGTTGCGCAATCAAATACTTAACCAACCCCATCAATCCTGCCTAATCACAATGAAAATCCGAACTTATAGAATGCAACACCCTTGTTTTATTGCGCCCCACACTTTCAGGCACGCTTCTTGTTATAGGCACTTGCCCAGCCGATGCAATTGTCGGTTGGAACTACCTCATCAATCAGGCAAGGAAACCCGTCATGCCAACACCCGCGTATCTTTCCATCACCGGTGTCAAACAAGGTTTGATTACGGCAGGCACGTTTACCCAGGACTCGGTAGGTAATATTTACCAGGAAGGCCATGAGGATCAGATTCTGGTCCAGGCTTTTGCTCATCAAGTGATCATCCCGCGCGACCCACAATCCGGCCAGCCAACAGGCCAAAGGGTCCATAAACCGTTGATGATCAGCAAAGTGTTCGATAAGTCCTCGCCCTTGCTGTTCAGCGCGTTGACCAGCGGCGAAGAGGTCAAGTGCCGGCTCGAATGGTTACGCACCTCGTCGGCCGGCACCCAAGAGCACTACTTCACGATTGAACTGGAGGGGGCAACCATCGTCGACATCCAGTCGCGCATGCCCAACTGCCAGGATCCGGACAACGCCCATTTCACCCACTTGGAAGATGTGTACTTCACCTATCGCAAGATCGTATGGACCCACGAAGTGTCCGGCACTTCCGGGTCGGATGACTGGCGCAGCCCGGTAGCGGGCTAAACCGCTTTAACGCAGGTACGGCGCCAGGGAAGGCGCCGTACCTGCCATCCCGCTACACCATCGCCAACGGGTGCTTGCGCTTGGGTGCGCCAAACACGCGATCGATAGCATCCAGGTCGTGTTCATCCAGCACGAGTTTGGCTGCGGCTGCGTTGAGTCGCACGTGTTCCGGGGTGACCGCCTTGGGGATCGCGATCACACCGTCCTGGCGCAATACCCAGGCCAGGGAAACCTGGGCCGGTGTCACCTCGTGGCGATGGGCGATCTGCTTCAGGGTCGGGCTGGCCAACAGCTCGCCACCCTGAGCGATCGGGCAGTACGCCATCAAGGGCAAGTGATGCTGTTGCCACCAGGGCAGCAGGTCGAATTCGATGCCGCGCTCTTCGATGTTGTAGAGCACCTGGTTGGTGGCGCAGGCCGGAGAGGCGAGTTCCTGCAGGTCGGCCACATCGAAATTGGAGACGCCCCAGCGGCCGATCTTGCCGGCTTCGCGCAGGCGCTCGAAGGCCTCGACGGTTTCTTCAAGGGGATATTGGCCGCGCCAGTGCAACAGATACAGATCGATATAGTCGGTACCCAGCCGCTGGAGGCTCGCTTCACAGGCACGAGGCACGCCCTTGTGGCTGGCGTTGTGCGGGTAGACCTTGCTCACCAGGAAGACTTGGTCGCGCCTGCCACGGATGGCTTCGCCCACAACCGTTTCGGCGCCGCCCTCACCGTACATTTCGGCGGTATCGATCAGGGTCATGCCCTCATCGATGCCCAGTTGCAGCGCCGCGACTTCGGCGCGCTGCTGGTCGGGGTTCTCGCCCATGCGCCAGGTCCCCTGGCCGATGACAGGAACGGGGACGCCCGCCAGATCAATGGTACGCATGACAATCTCCTGATGAGTTCGCGGATTAACAGTGTGGCATTGGCCGGACAAAAGGGTTCAATCGAAGTATGGTTACCCTCTGCCAAGATGCCAGGAAGGACCTGCAATGCTGTTTGTCGTTATGCTCGGGGGCAAGCACCCACGGGCGAAAATCGAAGTGCACGATGTGGTGTTTGCTGTGGCGGACACGCTGGAGGCTACCTACCCGCAATTGCGTGACGGCTGGTTCGGCAGCCCTAAGGGTGTGCATATCGATGCGTGGATGGGGGTGGATGGCGTTGACGGCTGGAAAGTCGAGTTCAGCCCGCTGGCGCCTGCTGCCGGCGCGCATCACCTGTACTTCCTCAACCTCGGCGGTTATGAAGCCAACAGCTTTGGCGAAGCCCACCACTACCTGTTGGTGGTTGCGCGCAATAAACAGGAGGCCACCCGCCAGGGCAAGCAACAGATGCTGCGCCATTGGTCCCAGGCCCACACCGATGGGGTATTGGACCTCGACGACTGCCTGCCCATCGACCTGGTGGACGGTCGATATGTCCACCTGGTGCAGGGCCCGCACCGGCCAATCCTGCAGCAGAACGACTACATCGTCCTGGCCTGAACAACCGGCGTTGAAGGAATCGAGCCGTTTTACATACGTTTGAGCTTCAAGAGAGGGTTTGGCTAAACGCCGCGCTCACGGTTTTACCAGCTCCCGGACGCCCCGCCGCCGCCACTGGAACCGCCTCCTCCCGATGAACTGCTACTGGAACTGGAGCCGCTGGAGCTTGAACCGGAACCGCCACCCGAGCCCGAGCCCCCATTGGAGATGCTCTGGACAAACACGATAAACGCCACGATTGACGCGGCCGGTATCGCCAGTAACCAACCTTGATAACCATGCCCGAGCAAAACACCCACCCCCGCGTAAATCGCCAACACCGCCAGAACACGCACGATGAAGAAGCGCGGGCTTTTTCTTAAGGACTCGCGGATAACGAAAAACAGCCCAACGTACAGCCCCACCACCAAGGCACCGCCAAACGGCCATGCCAGCCAATGGACCAAGTTGACCTCAACGAAGTGGTTCACTATCAGCACCGCGACGATATACGCCAGCAGCCCTAACACGCAGTAAAACACCCCACGCGCCAGCCACAATGCGCCGAATGTTGCGCCGCCGATCAGCAGCGTCAGGGGCAGCACCAGCAGAAACACCAACCAGTCACGGCCGCCGCCAAAAATAGCCAGCAGCACCGTGACTGCCACGGTGGCAATCAAGGCACGGCGCCACTGCAACTTGCCGGCGGCGATCAGGACACCGCCAATCGCCCCGACGATGAACGCCAGCAATACGGTAATCGTCTGGGGATTGAACGCAGGGCCCGCAACCGGGGGCAATTCACCGCCGTCCACCAGCACGACCAGGTCATTGACGCCTTGGACCACACCACCCGCATAGTCACCCTGGCGAAACGCCGGGGTGATGTGTTCTTCGATGATGCGGTGAGCGAGCAAATCGGTGACGCTGCCTTCCAGGCCGTAACCCACTTCGATGCGCACCTTGCGGTCGTCCTTGGCAACAACCAGCAGGATGCCGTCGTTGACATCCTTACGTCCTAGTTTCCAGGCGCGGAACAGTTGGTTGGCATAGTCCTCAATGCTCGCGCCACCGGTACTGGGTACCAGCAGTACGGCGACTTGTGCGCCTTTGCGCTGTTCAAGGTCGGCAAGCTGGTTTTTCAGACGGGTGGTGGTGCCGGCATCCAGCGTGTTGGTGAGGTCAATCACCCGTTGGTCGAGGGCTACACCGATAGGTGACGTATCCGCGTGGACGGTGGCAAGCAGGCTGATCAACACCAGCAGACTCAAGACGGATTGCCGCACACGCTGCATCATGTTTTGTTACCTGAAGTTTCTTCCTGAAGGCGCCGACTTTACCTTATCGGCGCTATAACGCGTGACCCAAAGCGTTTGACTATCTAAACTGCCCGCACGCATAGCAATACGCCATAACCGGGAAGCCCATGGACCTACTCCATCGTAACAATGTCAGCGTGATGGGCTCCGGGACCTCGACCCTGGTGTTTTCCCACGGGTTCGGTTGCAACCAGGCCATGTGGAACTACCTGGCGCCGCACTTCCTGGAACGCTTTCGCGTCGTGATGTATGACCTGGTAGGCGCGGGCCTGTCTGACCTGAGTGCCTTCGACAAGGCCAAGTACAGCACGCTGGACGGTTATGCCCGGGACCTCAATGAAATTATCGATGCCTATGCCGTCGGCCCCGTGATCCTGGTGGGGCATTCGGTGAGCGCGATGATCGGTGCCCTCGCCGACCGCCTGGCTCCGGGCCGAGTCGCGGCCCATGTCATGATCGGGCCGTCGCCGCGCTATATCGATGACGACGGGTACATCGGTGGTTTCAAGCACAGCGATATCGACGACTTACTCGATACCCTCGACAGTAACTACCTCGGCTGGTCAAGCGCCATGGCCCCGGTGATTATGGGCGCGCAAGGTCAATCGGCGCTGGGTGTAGAGTTGACCGAGAGTTTCTGCCGCACTGAACCCGAGATCGCCAAGCAATTCGCGCGGGTCACGTTTATGTCGGATAACCGCCAGGATGTGATCGGCTTGGCTACCCCGGTACTGATCCTGCAATCGACCGATGACCTAATCGCTCCCGTGGCCGTAGGCGAATACCTGCACCGCGTGCTGCCCAACAGCAGCTATTGCCTGGTGGACAACATCGGCCATTGCCCGCACATGAGCGCGCCACAGGCCTGCGCTACGGCCATGGACAGTTTCCTGGCCCATTGGGCGGCTGCACGTGCAAGCTGACCTGTTCGACAGCGCGGCCTGCGCCCTGGCCGTCACCTCGGAAGACGGCATGATCCTGCAAGCCAATGCGCGCTTCAGCGAGTGGCTGGGGTTCAGCACCACCGCGCTGTGCGGCAAGCGTTTCCAGGATTTGCTGACCATGGGCGGGCGCATTTTCCACCAGACGCACCTGGCGCCCATGTTGTGCATGCATGGCAGCGTCACCGAAGTGAAGCTCGATATGCTGCACCATGATGGGCACAAGGTCACCGTGCTGCTCAACGGCATCAAGCGTGAACACGCCGACGCCGTGGTGTACGACCTGGCCCTGTTCGGCACCACCGACCGCGACAAGTACGAACGCGAGCTGCTCAACGCGCGCAACCTGGCCGAAGCGTTGTTGCAGGAAAAAACCGCCGCCGAACTCGCCTTGAAGCAAGCCCAGGCCGAACTGAGCGAGGCCTATACCATTTCCCAACGCCGCGCGTTGTTCGCCGAGCAGATGGTGGCGATTGTCAGTCATGACCTGAAAAACCCACTCACGGCCATTCGCATGGCGTCCGACTTCCTCAGTCGCGGTGAGCGCACGCCCAAGGAGCAGCAGTTGCTCGGGCATATTGGCCAGTCGTCCGAGCGTGCCCAGCGCATGATCGCCGATCTGCTGGACTTCACCCAGGCGCGGGTCGGCCAGGGCATCGTCATCAAGGCCACCTCCATGGATTTGCATAGCGTGATTCATCGCACCGTGGATGAACTGCGCGTGGCGTTCCCCAAGGCGACGCTGGAGCACCACGCGATTGGCAGCGGCAACGCCCATTTGGACGCAGACCGCGTGCAACAGATCATCGGCAACCTGGTGGCCAACAGCGTGGCTTATGGCGATTTGCAACGGCCGATCAGTATTACCTCGCGCCTGGGCGAAGGCCGCTGCGAAGTGTCAGTGCACAACCACGGCGCAGCCATACCGGAGGCCTTATTGGCCGGGCTGTTCGAGCCCATGACCCGCGGCACCGACCAGGGCAGCGATGTGCGCAGCGTGGGCCTGGGCCTGTATATCGTGCGCGAGTTGGCCAAGGTACACGGTGGGGATGTGGCGGTGACTTCCTGTGCAACCGGCGGCACCACCTTTACCGTGATATTTCAAGGCACGTAGGCGCTGCCCTGCATCACCGGCTCCACACTGCCGGTCAATACCACACCGCCCTCGCCCGTCCAATGCACGGTCACCGTGCCGCCGTCGCACTGCACCTGCACCGTGGTATCCAGCAGCCCGCGCCGGATCCCGTTGACCACCGCCCCACAGCAGCACGACCCCGACCCCAACGCCACACCGCCACCGCGCTCCCAAATGCGCAGGCGGATATGGCTACGGTCGAGCACTTGCACGAAATGCACATTGGTCCTGGCCGGGAACAGCGGGTGAACTTCCAGCGCCGGGCCCAGGCCTGCTACGTCGACAGCCGCGATGTCATCGACGAAAAACGTACAGTGGGGGTTGCCCATGCTGCACGCCGCCGGGCTGCCTTCGACAGGCAATGTCAGGGTGTCCATCGCGGTGGACAGAGGCACGGCCGCCCACTCCAGCGAGGGCTCGCCCATGTCCACCGACACTTGCCGCCCCGGCGCACGCACGCAGGTCAGCAGGCCGCGGTCGGTACACAGCACGATCGAATCCGTGCCGGTTTCATGCATCAACCGATCGGCCACGCCACGGGTGGCGCTGCCGCAAGTGGCCAGCGGCGTGCCGTTGGCGTTCCAGAAGCTGATACGTGCGGCCGCCTCTTCACAATCGTACACAACGGCCAATTGGTTGAAGCCGATACCGGTGTGACGGTTGCCCAACTGACGGGCAATGGCCGCGGTGATGGGATCGTCCAAGCCACGGCGATCAATGATGATGAAGTCGTCGCCGTGGGCGTGCATCTTTACGAACGGCAAAAGCATGGGCTGTCCTGTGGTCGACTCGTGGGGGAACTGAAGGATACTCTGAACGCGCACGCCTTTATCGAGAGCCCCCCATGCTAATTGTCTTCAGCGGACTGCCCGGCACCGGCAAGACCACGATAGCCCGTGAACTGGCGCGCCGGACCGGTGCGATTTACCTGCGTATCGATGTGATTGAACAGGCGATCCGCGATGCCGCCGTGTTGGCCGGCGATATCGGTGCCAGCGGCTACAGCGTGGCAAACGCACTGGCGTTGAGCAATCTGCAACTGGGCCACTGCGTGGTGGCCGACTGTGTGAACCCGGTCAAGGAAAGCCGGGATGCGTGGAAGGCTGTGGCGGCAATGGCAGCGGTCGAGTTGACGGATATTCTGGTGATTTGCTCTGACCGCCAGGAACATCAACGGCGGGTGGCAACCCGAAAAGCAGATATTCCCGGCCTGACGCCTCCCACTTGGCAGTCCGTCCTGGCGCATGAGTTCGAGGCGTGGGACGAGGTGCCGCTGACGGTCGACACCGCCCTCATGACCCAGGATGAGGCTGTCGCAATGACGCTGGCGAACCTCAGAGCAAACTCCCCATAGCCTTCATCAACACCAGATCGCGCGCGTAAATATCCGGGGCGTACACCAAGCCGCCCTGGCGGTCGACCTCAACCGTCCAGTAGCCCAACAGCACCGGCACTGGCGTGGCCAGCCTGAACTCATGGGTCACGCCGGTGGCCAGCAACTCATCGGTGCGCGCGCGTTCGGCCGGGCTCACCAGTAAATCGCGCAGCAGCAGCGGTTGCTCGACCCTCACACACCCCGAGCTGAACGCCCGCGGCCCTTTGGTAAACAGGGGCTGGCTCGGCGTGTCGTGCAGGTACACCGAGTACGGGTTGGGGAAGCGCATGACGATCTTGCCCAGCGGGTTACGCGGACCGGCTTCCTGGCGCAGCAGGATATTGCCGGGACGCGCCCAGTCGATTTGTTCGGGGGCCAGCGGGTGGCCTTCGGCATCAAGCACTTGCAGGTTTTGTTGGCGCAGGTATTCGGGGTTGAGGCGGATGGCCGGGAGTTTGTCCTCGCGCATGATGGTAGGCGGGATGGTCCACGTCGGGTTGAGGGTCAGCCGGGTGATGCGCGATTTGAGCAGCGGCGTCTGGCGTTCGGCGCGGCCGACTTGCAGGCGGGTCTGCCACACGGGGATGCCGCTCTGGTACACGCTCAGTTGCGCGGCGGCTACGTTGACCAATACGCCTTCGGGCTCCAGGTCCTGGGCCAGCCAGCGGAAGCGCTCAAGGTTGATGCGCAGCTGTTCTCGGCGCATCGCCGGGCTGATATTCAGTTCGGCCACAGTGCCCGCGCCGATCACGCCATCGGCTTGCAAGGAGTGGCTGAGCTGGAAGGCCTTTACCGCCTTGACCAACTCATCGTGGTATTGCTTGCCGCTCGACGCCGTGGCCAGGTAGCCGCCGCTGATCAAGCGCCGTGCCAGCTCCGGTACACGCGGGTCTTCCATGCCGGGGCGCAACAGCGGGCCACTGCCGACCGGGTCCCAATGCGGCAACGGCTGCTGGCGCACAGTGGCATAGGCGTTGCGCAGGCTGCGGTATAAGTCGGCGCTGGGACGTGCCTGGTCGAATGCCTGGGCCATGTCTTGCAGGCCCGCGGCGGCAAAGGCCAGCACTTCGGTGTTGGGGTCACGGGTGGGCGGCTGCGAATGCCACAACGGTTCGAAACGCGATTGCTGAAGACGTCCGTAGTGCAGGTCCCAAAGCGCTTGCAGATAATGCTGGCTGGTAGCGATATCGCTGCACAGCACGTTGGTCGTGGCATCCAGCGCAGGCACGCTATAGTGGGTGGGGTCCAGGCCGTCATCGGCGAGCATCAGCAACTGTGTTTGCAGGGCTTGCCAGCGTTCGTCGGCGGACCACAGCGGCTCATCACCCTGCTGCTGATAAAAGGCTTGCAGACGCGCTTGGGCGGCGCCGTCGATCTGCGGCGCGAGGCTGGGGCAGACGCTGGGCAGTTGGGCCAACGCCTGTTGCACGGGGGCGGTATTGACCAGGGCCGGGGGTGCGACGGGCAAAGGCTCATCGGCTGTCGCGACCAGTGGTGCAACGAGCAGGCAAATGCTCAAGTAACATGCGTGTTTTTTGAACAATTGGCTTAGCTCCAATCCACAGCGGGGGGATGTACTGTAGATGCTGACTTTATTGTGTCGCTTAGGCCTGATCGCCTTGTCCCTGGTTACGTTGAGCAATTCTGCGCTCGCGGCCAATGGGATTCCTCCTAACTTATATAGCAGCCTGGCGCGCTCGGCTCCAGAACTCAATCCCACTGTACTGAAAAGCGCCCTGAGCGCCATGCAGTGTGCCGTCAGTAATGGCGAGGAACGTTCCGAGCGCCTAGCGGTTATTGACTATTCACAGCCCTCGACCGCCCGTCGGCTGTGGATCTTCGATTTGCGCAAGAAGACCCTGGTGCTGCGCGACCTGGTCGCCCACGGTGCCAACTCCGGGGAAAACTTCGCCACCCAGTTCTCCAATCGCGAAGGCAGCCACCAATCAAGCCTGGGCCTGTTCCGCACCCAGGAGAGTTACCTGGGCACCCACGGCTACTCGTTGCGCATGGATGGCCTCGAGCCAGGCTTCAACGACCAGGCACGCGACCGCGCCCTGGTCATCCACGCCGCCGACTACGTCAGCCCGCTGTGGAGCAAGCGCGAAGGCCGTATCGGCCGCAGCCAGGGTTGCCCCGCCGTGCGCCCGCAGGTGGCGCGCCAGGTGGTGGATAAGCTCAAGGATGGGCAGTTCATGTTTTCGTGGTACCCCGACCAGCGCTGGTTGAAGTCCTCGACGTACCTCAATTGCAAACCCCAACAGGTGGCGAGTAGTCGTACAATCCGTGGCGGATAGCCTGTTCCCATCGATAAAAAAGAGAGCCACGCATGCTTCTACATCAATCCACCTGGATCGAGATCGGCCAGTTTCTGGAACGCAGCCGCACGGTGGTAATCCCCATCGGCTCCAACGAGCAGCATGGCCCCACCGGCCTGCTCGGCACCGACTGGATGTGCCCGGAAATCATCGCCCATGAAGCACAGCAGCACGCGGACATCCTGATCGGCCCGACCTTCAATATCGGCATGGCCCAGCACCACCTGGGCTTTCCCGGCACCATTTCCCTGCGCCCTTCCACCTTCATCGCCGCAATCGGCGACTGGGTGCGCTCGCTGGCCGGGCATGGTTTCGAGAAGATTCTGTTTCTGAACGGCCATGGCGGCAATATCGCCACCATTGAAGCGGCGTTTTCCGAGCTATACGCAGAAGCCAGTTTCGCCCGCCGCCCGGCCGGGTTCGCGCTGAAGCTGGTGAACTGGTGGGACCTGGAAGGCGTGACCGACCTGGCCCAACGCCAATTCCCGGTGGGCCACGGCAGCCATGCCACGCCATCGGAGATTGCGGTGACGCAATGGGCGTACCCGGAGTCGATCAAGACCGCCGACTACTCGCCGCAAATCGCCAACACCGGGCCGATCCGTGAAGCGCTGGACTTCCGCGCACGCTTCCCCGACGGGCGCATGGGCTCGGACCCGGCGCTGGCAACGGTGGAGAAAGGTGGGGAGTTGGTGGCGTTGGCGGCGCAAGGGTTGGTCAAGACAGTCAACAGTTTCAGTAACGAAGCCAAACCCTGATCCCTATCTGAATCAAACTGTGGGAGGAGACTTGCTCCCGATAGCAGTGTGTCAGCTAATGCACCTGTGACTGCCCCACCGCCATCGGGGGCAAGCCCCCTCCCACATTTAACCGAGATCGACAGTAAAAAACCGGCCGGCTCCAAGCCCGCCACTCTAGGCCGAGAGATCAATCAGCCCTGCTTTTGATCTACACCACTCAGGTCGGCTACCAGGCCGCCGTGCTCTTGCTTTTGATCTTGATCTGAGGCGCCCCGTCAAACACGCTGGCCGAACGCAGGCTTGAATCCGTGGGTAACCCGGCAGGACGCCGGGTTAGCCGCCCCGCGCCATGGATGGCGCGTGG
>Ga0209173_100258_pt1 | contig 40100 bp, 38 predicted proteins | sample SynthPrep_16_END_FD_187206 | JGI IMG/M metagenome (GOLD analysis project Ga0209173, IMG submission 187206) | Synthetic microbial communities from Ohio, USA - SynthPrep_16_END_DS12_MetaG (SPAdes) (version 2) | ecosystem: Engineered > Bioreactor > Aerobic > Activated sludge | place: USA: Ohio... | reverse complement strand
CGTTATCGGTGGCGGTGTAAGTGGTCAAGCTGGCGCAATCCGCCACGGTATCACTCGCGCTCTGATGCAGTACGACGAAACCCTGCGTGGCGCTCTGCGCAAAGCTGGCTTCGTGACTCGCGATGCTCGTGAAGTTGAACGTAAGAAAGTTGGTCTGCGTAAAGCGCGTAAGCGTCCGCAGTACTCGAAGCGTTAATTCGCTTTTACGTTCCAGAAAACGCCCAGCCTCCTCACGGAGCTGGGCGTTTTTTATTGCCTGCTATTTATGTAAAAAAATCTGTGTGACAACTTGCCACATCCGTAGAGCCCCTATACTCAAAGGCTTGGAGCCAGTGCCGGGGGTAATTACCTTGTCAGACGTGGGGCTTTTCATTACCATTCGGCAAAATTTTTATAAGTTCAGATTTAACACTTAGTAGACGCCTGATTTAACAGGCCACAAAGCTGATGGGAGAGGACTGAATGAGCAATGACGGCGTGAATGCAGGCCGGCGTCGCTTCTTGGTAGCAGCCACATCCGTGGTGGGTGCTGCAGGAGCGGTGGGGGCTGCGGTCCCGTTCGTGGGGTCATGGTTTCCCAGTGCCAAGGCGAAAGCCGCAGGTGCACCGGTGAAGGTGAATGTCAGCAAGATCGATCCAGGCCAGCAAATGATTGCTGAATGGCGCGGTCAGCCAGTGTTCATCGTTCGTCGTACCGAGGAAATCCTGGGAAATCTGAAGAAGATCGAGGGCCAGCTGTCCGACCCCGACTCGAAGAATTCCGACCAACCCGCTTACGTCGATAAGGAAATTCGCTCGATCAAGCCGGAAATTCTGCTGCTGATCGGTATCTGCACCCACTTGGGTTGCTCTCCCACCTTCCGCCCGGAAGTGGCGCCCGCGGACCTGGGCAAGGACTGGGTCGGGGGCTATTTCTGCCCGTGCCACGGTTCTCACTACGACCTCGCTGGCCGCGTCTACAAGTCACAACCTGCACCACTGAACCTGCCAGTTCCGCCACATCACTACGAGACTGACAGTGTCATTGTCATTGGCGTCGACGAGGGGGAGAAAGCCTGATGAGCAAGTTCATGGATTGGGTGGATGCGCGCTTCCCCGCGACCAAGATGTGGGAAGACCACCTCAGCAAGTACTACGCACCGAAGAATTTCAACTTCTTCTATTTCTTTGGCTCCCTGGCACTTCTGGTACTGGTCAATCAGATCGTTACCGGTGTCTGGCTGACGATGAGCTACACCCCGTCGGCCGAAGAAGCCTTCGCCTCCGTCGAATACATCATGCGCGACGTCGAGTACGGCTCGATCCTGCGTCTGCTGCACTCCACCGGCGCCTCGGCGTTCTTCATCGTCGTCTACATGCACATGTTCCGTGGCCTGCTCTACGGTTCGTACCAGAAGCCCCGCGAGCTGGTATGGGTGTTCGGCATGCTGATCTACCTGGCGCTGATGGCCGAGGCCTTCATGGGCTACCTGCTGCCGTGGGGCCAGATGTCCTATTGGGGTGCCCAGGTGATCATCTCGCTGTTCGGTGCGATCCCGGTCATCGGCAACGACCTGACCCAGTGGATTCGCGGTGACTACCTGATCTCCGGGATCACCCTGAACCGCTTCTTCGCCTTGCACGTGGTGGCCTTGCCGATCGTGATCCTGGGCCTGGTAGTGCTGCACATCCTGGCGTTGCACGAAGTGGGTTCGAACAACCCCGACGGCGTGGATATCAAGAAGCACAAGGACGAAAACGGCGTACCACTGGACGGCATTCCGTTCCACCCGTACTACACCGTGAAAGATATCGTCGGTGTGGTGGTGTTCCTGTTCATCTTCTGCTCGATCGTGTTCTTTTTCCCGGAGATGGGCGGTTATTTCCTCGAGAAACCGAACTTCGAACAGGCGAACGCCTTCAAGACCCCGGAACACATTGCCCCGGTCTGGTACTTCACTCCGTTCTACGCGATCTTGCGGGCGATTCCCGACAAACTCATGGGCGTTATCGCCATGGGCGCAGCGATTGCGGTGCTGTTCGTGCTGCCGTGGCTCGACCGTAGCCCGGTCAAGTCCATGCGCTACAAGGGCTGGCTGAGCAAGATCTGGCTGTGGGTGTTCTGCATTGCGTTCGTGATCCTGGGTGTACTGGGCGTATTGGCGCCGACCCCGGAGCGTACGTTGCTGTCGCAGGTCTGCACCTTCCTGTACTTCGCCTACTTCATTCTGATGCCGTTCTATACCCGGCTCGAGAAGACCAAACCGGTACCGGAAAGGGTGACTGGCTGATGAAAAAATTATTCGTTGCATTCATTCTTGCGGCCCTGCCGCTGCTGTCTTTCGCCGCTGAACACGGCCCAGAGCTGGAAAAAGTCGACATCGACGTGTCGGACAAAGCCGCAATGCAGGACGGGCTGCGTACGTTCACCAACTACTGCATGGGCTGCCACAGCGCCAAGTTCCAGCGTTACGAGCGAGTGGCCGACGACCTGGGCATTCCCCATGACGTGATGCTGAGCCACTCGGTGTTCACCGGGGCGAAGATCGGCGACCACATGACCATCGGCATGCAACCGGCCGACGCCAAGACCTGGTTCGGGGCTGCACCGCCCGACCTGACCCTGGTGGCCCGTGTGCGTGGCACCGATTGGCTCTATGGCTACCTGAAATCCTTCTATGAAGACCCGACGCGTCCCTACGGCGTGAACAACAAAGTGTTCCCGAACGTCGGTATGCCTAACGTTCTGGTCGGCCTGCAAGGTCGCCAAGTGGTAGGATGCAAGCAAGTACAAATCGTCGAAGACGGCAAGAAGCAGTATGATCCGCTCACCGGTACGCCTTTGACTCATGAAGCGTGCGATCAGCTGACCATAGTGCCGAAGACCGGCACGCTGAACGAAGAGCAGTTCGACGAGAAGGTCAAGAATCTGGTGACCTTCCTGGCCTACTCGGCCAACCCAGTGAAGCTGCAGCATCAGCGCATTGGTACCTATGTGTTGCTGTACCTGGCCTTCTTCTTCGTGTTCGCCTATCTGCTGAAACGCGAATACTGGAAGGATGTGCATTGATCCAACCGTAAGTAATTGCTGTTAATCTTGCGCGCCCAGCGGCATCTCTGAAGGTAAGTCTGGTTTATCCAGGCATCACGGAGATGCTCACTGGGCGCGCTCGTTTTTGAGCTTCCGATAATTTCAACAAGCGAGGAGGACCGCCATGGGCGTGACCAATCGGTTGGCCTGTTACTCCGACCCCGCCGACCACTATTCCCACCGAGTACGCATCGTGCTCGCAGAGAAGGGTGTCAGCGCAGAGATCATCAGTGTGGAGGTGGGACGTCACCCGCCGAAACTGATCGAAGTGAACCCTTACGGCAGCTTGCCCACCCTGGTCGATCGTGACCTGGCGTTGTGGGAGTCAACCGTGGTGATGGAATACCTGGATGAGCGTTATCCCCATCCACCGTTGCTGCCGGTGTATCCGGTGGCGCGTGCCAACAGCCGCCTGCTGATCCATCGGATCCAGCGTGACTGGTGTGGCCTGGTGGACCTGATTCTGGATTCACGCAGCAAGGAAGCGGCCCGGGTTCAGGCGCGCAAGGAATTGCGCGAGAGCCTGACCGGTGTTTCGCCGTTGTTTGCCGACAAACCTTTTTTCCTCAGCGAGGAACAAAGTCTGGTGGATTGCTGCCTATTACCCATACTCTGGCGCTTGCCGATTTTGGGCATAGAACTGCCGCGGCCTGCCAAGCCGCTGCTTGACTACATGGAGCGCCAGTTTGCGCGTGAGGCTTTCCAGGCGAGTCTGTCTGGTGTCGAACGCGATATGCGCTAAGGCTTAAGGAGCCGTTGATGAACTCCAGTCGACCTTACCTGGTCCGCGCGCTCTATGAGTGGATAGTGGACAACGATTGCACCCCGCACATGCTGGTCAATTCCGAGTTTCCCGCGGTTCAGGTACCGCAAGGTTTTGCCAGTGACGGACAAATCGTCCTGAACGTTTCACCCAGTGCCGTGCGACACCTGCACATGGACAATGAAGCGGTCAGCTTTGAAGGGCGTTTCGGCGGTGTGCCGCATACGCTGTTCGTGCCCATCGGTGCCATCCTCGGGATCTACGCCCGGGAAAATGGCCAGGGCATGGTGTTTGATCTGGAGTCTTCCCTTGAGGATGACGAAGCGATCGAGCTCGAAGGCGAAGATGATGTGCCGCCGCCGGATTCCGAGCCGCCGCGTCCAAGCGGTCGGCCGAGTCTGAAAGTGGTGAAGTAACAAGGCGCGGGCCCTCGGGCCAGCGTTGAAAATGCCTCGGCGATGCCGGGGCATTTTTTTGCCTGGCGAAAACCCCGGCGGTTATAGATGAAAGTCATGACAGGACGGTGATCGTACAACCGCCATGGGCTATCATGCGTGCTTCAGATCGCCGAGATAGATGATTCATCATGGAAAACTCCAGCGCCGCCCCTCGTCTTCCCCGCAAGCGCCGCAGCCTTGCCCAGGAATTGGTCACGGTGTTGTCCGAGCAGATCCGCGACGGCCAACTCAAACGTGGCGACAAACTGCCCACCGAGTCGGCGATCATGGACGCCCATGGGGTCAGCCGCACCGTGGTGCGTGAAGCCATCTCGCGATTGCAGGCCGCCGGGCAGGTAGAAACCCGCCATGGCATCGGTACCTTTGTGCTGGATACGCCAAGCCCCAGCGGTTTCCGGATTGATCCGGCCACTGTCGTCACCCTGCGTGATGTGCTGGCCATCCTTGAACTGCGGATCAGCCTGGAAGTGGAGTCTGCCGGGCTTGCTGCCCAGCGCCGTAGCGACGAGCAATTGGCCGGCATGCGCGCTGCCCTCGATGCCCTTAACGAAAGTGCGGCTCACGCCGGTGATGCGGTAGCGTCGGACTTCCAGTTCCACCTGCAGATTGCCCTGTCCACCGGCAACCGCTACTTCACCGACATCATGACCCACCTGGGGACCAGCATCATTCCGCGCACGCGGCTGAATTCAGCGCGCCTGGCCCATGATGACCAGCAGCACTACATGAGCCGCCTGAGCCGCGAACACGAAGAGATCTACGAGGCGATCGCGCGCCAGGACTCGGACGCGGCGCGGGCGGCCATGCGGTTGCACCTGACCAACAGCCGTGAGCGGCTGCGCCATGCCCATGAAGAGGCGGAAGCGCAGCGCGGTTGATTCCAGGCTGGACGTAAGCGTGTGGCTTGAAAGCCCATTGTGGCGAGGGAGCTTGCTCCCGTTGGGCCGCGCAGCGGCCCCAAAATCCATTGCCCCGAGTTCTGTCTGAAAGAACCCCGTGTTCTTGCTGGGGCTGCTTCGCAGCCCAACGGGAGCAAGCTCCCTCGCCACAGGTTAGTGCGCGAGGCTTAACTCACGTCTTTCAGGTCGGCTGATTCGGCGTGTAGTCCTTGAGCAGCAGATACGTGCTCCAACCCCACCAGTCATTGGTCCACTGCTTGTCGTTCAGGTTGTTGACGTCCTTGCGTCGCAGCACCTTGTCGCCTTCAGCCTTGAACAGCGGTGAGAAGTTGTTCACCGGGTTCTGCGCGGCGTTCAGGTCCGGCACATACAGCGGCGCCTTGAAGTTGGCCGGGGAGGGCGCCATGCCGCTGATAAACGTTTCGAAGATCTCATCGGCCGAGGCCTGCACGGCGCGTTTGACCATGGCGCGGTTGGCCGCATCGTTGCTGTCGAAATAGCGTTTATCACCGTAGGCATGCCACTGCTCGCCCAGGGCGTTGCGCACATTGAGCCCGAACTTGCTGTCTTCATCGTGCATGAAGCGGCTGATCAGCGAGCCCAGTTCACCCGGTGTCACCACCGCCGCCAGTTGCTTGCGCGGTACCCGCAGGTGCCCGGCGGAAAATAGATCGGTCAAAAAGTGATCAGCAAAGCTGTTCATGGCATAGGCCAGTTCCAGCGCCTGGTCGGTGCCGGTCTGATGCGCCACGACGGCTTGTTGCAAGGCTGCCGTATGCCCCGCCAAATAGGCCGCCAAAGCCCATTCGCCAAAGTGGTCGGCATTGTCTGCCGCCAGTTTCAGGTAGCGCCCCAGTGGAATCAGTGCCGAGACAGCACTGCCGCCGCCGGTGATGCGGTTCCATTCCTCGGACAAGGTGTCACCCAGCGCGTCATAGGCTTCATGGGGTTGCTTGCCGTCCTTGATCGCCTGGTTGACCGCATTGATCTCCTTTTGCATCACCGCCAGGATCTTGCCCGCTTCTTCCCGTGATGCTGGCAATACCGCCAGCGAGTTGAATGCATCGGTAAAGCGCTGCACACGATCAGCGGGCGATGTGCCTTCGTTGATGGGGCGCCCGGGGATGCCATAGAAATCACCGCCCAGGGCGATGATCTGGCCGTAGCTCAGCGCCAGGCCATTGGGCAGGTGCAATTCGACCTGCCGGGCGGGAATCGGCGGGGCGTCCTTGACGAAACGCAACAGGGTGTCGTCGCCGATGGCGGTGTGTTCGCCGCCTTCAAAACGCAGGGTTGGCGGGGTTTTCACAGGTGTGGCGAGTTCAAGATCTGACATGTTAGCTCCTTGCTATGTCGTAGGAATCTTCCGTAATAACTGTACGTATATACAGTTATGCCGAGCATAGAGGAAAAACTTCCTACGTCAAGAAAGCAGCAATCGAGAAGGGCGGCGATGAATTGCAGTTGACGAATATTTTTATAGTTGTACGATGACGTACGACATCAAGATAACCATCCGTAATCTCACAACAGAAAGTCTACGCCCAGGGTGTTCGAATAATGAATCCACAAGAACTGAAGTCCATCCTCTCTCACGGTCTGCTGTCTTTCCCGGTGACCGATTTCACTGCCCAGGGTGATTTCCACCAGGCGGGCTACATCAAGCGTCTGGAATGGCTGGCCCCTTACGGCGCTACCGCCTTGTTCGCCGCTGGCGGCACCGGTGAGTTTTTCTCCCTGGCGGCCAGCGAATATTCGCAAGTGGTGAAAACCGCCGTTGATACCTGCGCCACCAGCGTGCCGATTCTTGCCGGTGTCGGCGGTGCCACCCGCCAGGCCATCGAGTACGCCCAGGAAGCCGAGCGTCTGGGCGCCAAAGGCCTGTTGCTGCTGCCGCACTACCTGACCGAAGCCAGCCAGGACGGGGTTGCCGCCCACGTTGAAGCGGTGTGCAAGTCGGTCAAGATCGGTGTAGTGGTCTACAACCGCAACGTCTGCCGCCTGACCGCGCCGCTGCTGGAACGCCTGGCCGAGCGCTGCCCGAACCTGATCGGTTACAAGGACGGCCTGGGTGACATTGAATTGATGGTGTCGATCCGTCGTCGCCTCGGTGACCGTTTCAGCTACCTGGGCGGCTTGCCGACTGCAGAGGTTTACGCCGCTGCCTACAAGGCCCTGGGCGTGCCGGTGTACTCCTCGGCGGTGTTCAACTTCATTCCAAAAACCGCGATGGATTTCTACCACGCCATTGCTCGGGAAGATCACGCCACCGTCGGCAAGATCATCGACGACTTCTTCCTGCCGTACCTCGACATCCGTAACCGCAAGGCCGGTTACGCGGTGAGCATCGTCAAGGCCGGGGCGAAAATCGTCGGTTACGACGCAGGCCCCGTGCGTACGCCGCTGACCGATCTGCTGCCGGAAGAATACGAAGCCCTGGCCGCGTTGATCGACAAGCAAGGCGCGCAATAACCCATCACCAAGGCCGCTGAGTAATCAGCGGCTTTTTGCGTCAGGAGAGAATTCGTGTCCCAAGCCAAGCGTTTTGAAAACTACATCGGTGGCCAGTGGGTTGCCGGTGCCGACTACTCGGCCAACATCAATCCGTCGGAGTTGTCTGATGTCATTGGCGAATACGCCAAGGCTGACCTCGCCCAGGTCCACGCGGCCATCGACGCGGCGCGCGCTGCTTTTCCGGCGTGGTCCACTTCCGGGATCCAGGCGCGTCATGATTCGCTGGATAAAGTCGGCACCGAAATCCTCGCCCGTCGCGAAGAACTCGGCACCCTGCTGGCCCGGGAAGAGGGCAAGACCCTGCCGGAAGCCATCGGCGAAGTGACCCGCGCCGGTAACATCTTCAAATTCTTCGCCGGTGAATGCCTGCGCCTGTCCGGCGACTACCTGCCGTCGGTGCGTCCGGGCGTCAACGTTGAAGTGACCCGTGAGGCGTTGGGCGTGGTTGGCCTGATCACGCCGTGGAACTTCCCGATTGCCATCCCGGCCTGGAAGATCGCCCCGGCCCTGGCCTACGGCAACTGCGTGGTGCTCAAACCGGCTGAACTGGTACCGGGCTGCGCCTGGGCCCTGGCCGAAATCATCTCCCGCGCCGGCTTCCCTGCCGGTGTGTTCAACCTGGTGATGGGCAGCGGCCGTGTGGTCGGCGATGCCATGGTCAACAGCCCGAAAGTCGACGGCATCAGCTTCACCGGCTCGGTGGGCGTGGGTCGTCAGATCGCCGTCAGTTGCGTGTCGCGCCAGGCCAAGGTGCAGTTGGAAATGGGCGGCAAGAACCCGCAGATCATTCTCGACGACGCCGACCTCAAGCAAGCCGTCGAGCTGTCGGTGCAGAGCGCGTTCTACTCCACCGGCCAACGTTGCACCGCGTCCAGCCGCTTTATCGTCACCGCCGGGATTCACGACCAGTTCGTCGCGGCCATGGCCGAGCGGATGAAGTCGATCAAGGTCGGCCACGCCCTGAAAACCGGCACCGACATCGGCCCGGTGGTTTCCCAGGCCCAGCTGGACCAGGACTTGAAGTACATCGACATCGGCCAGAGCGAAGGCGCCCGGCTGGTCAGCGGCGGTGAGCTGGTGACCTGCGACACCGAAGGCTACTTCCTCGCGCCGACGCTGTTTGCCGACAGCGAAGCCGCGATGCGCATCAGCCGTGAAGAGATCTTCGGCCCGGTGGCCAACGTGGTGCGCGTGGCGGATTACGAGGCGGCGCTGGCGATGGCCAACGACACCGAGTTCGGCCTCTCGGCCGGTATCGCCACCACCTCGCTGAAATACGCCAACCACTTCAAGCGTCATTCTCAGGCCGGGATGGTGATGGTCAATCTGCCGACTGCCGGTGTGGATTACCACGTTCCATTCGGCGGACGTAAGGGTTCATCCTACGGTTCGCGTGAGCAGGGTCGCTATGCGCAAGAGTTCTACACCGTGGTGAAAACCAGCTACATCGGATCGTAATACGCAATATCTGTAGGCGCCGGCTCGTGTGGGCGCTGCTTTATGTGGGAGCCGGGCTTGCCCGCGATGGCGGTGTGTCAGGCAACGTAATGGTCGCCTGATGCACCGTCATCGCAGGCAAGCCAGCTCCCACACAGAGCAGATCTCTACAAAACGGACCACCCAGCAGCTTTAAAACATTACCCGCAAAAAAAATAATTAGTGGGAGTACATCTTCATGCAAGCGACCAAGCCGACCCATGTCCGCTATTTGATCCTGCTCATGCTGTTCCTGGTGACCACGATCAACTACGCCGACCGGGCCACCATCGCCATTGCCGGCTCCAGCCTGCAAAAAGACCTCGGCATCGACGCGGTCACCCTTGGCTATATCTTCTCCGCATTCGGTTGGGCCTACGTGGCCGGGCAAATTCCCGGCGGCTGGCTGCTGGACCGATTCGGTTCGAAAAAAGTCTACGCCCTGAGTATCTTCACCTGGTCACTGTTCACCGTACTGCAAGGCTATGTCGGTGAGTTCGGTGTTTCCACGGCCATCGTTGCGCTGTTCATGTTGCGCTTTCTGGTGGGCCTGGCTGAAGCGCCATCCTTCCCCGGAAATGCGCGCATCGTGGCGGCGTGGTTTCCTACGGCTGAGCGGGGTACGGCCTCGGCGATCTTCAACTCGGCGCAGTACTTTGCGACTGTGTTGTTCGCGCCGTTGATGGGTTGGATCGTCTACACCTTCGGCTGGCAGCACGTGTTCGTGGTGATGGGCGGCATCGGTATCGTATTCTCGCTGATCTGGCTGAAAGTTATCCACAGCCCGCGCCAGCACCCGATGATCAACGAGGCCGAGTTCCAGCACATCGCTGCCAACGGGGCCATGGTCGACATGGACCAGGACAAGGGCAGAGGCAAGAAAACCGACGGCCCGAAGTGGGATTACATCCGTCAGTTGCTGACCAACCGCATGATGCTCGGCGTGTACCTGGGCCAGTACTGCATCAATGGCATCACCTATTTCTTCCTGACGTGGTTCCCGGTGTACCTGGTTCAAGAACGCGGCATGACGATTCTCAAGGCCGGCTTCATCGCGTCCTTGCCGGCGATCTGCGGCTTTATCGGCGGCGTGTTGGGCGGGGTGATTTCCGACTACCTGCTGCGCAAGGGCCATTCGCTGACCTTCGCCCGCAAGGCGCCGATCATTGGTGGCTTGCTGATTTCCAGCAGCATTGTCGCGTGCAACTACGTGGACATCGAATGGATGGTGGTGGGCTTCATGGCCTTGGCCTTCTTCGGTAAAGGCGTTGGCGCACTGGGCTGGGCGGTGGTGTCCGACACCTCGCCGAAACAAATCGCTGGCTTGAGTGGCGGCTTGTTCAACATGTTCGGCAACCTGGCCTCCATCAGCACCCCGATCGTGATCGGCTACATCATCAGCACCACAGGCTCCTTCAAGTGGGCGCTGGTGTTTGTCGGTGCCAACGCATTGCTGGCGGTGTTCAGCTACCTGGTAATCGTTGGCCCGATCAAGCGTGTAGTGCTCAAGGAGCCGCCGGCCAAAGGCCCCGAGCTGACTAAACTTTCCCAAGCGCATTCCTGAAGGGGCCCGCGTCATGCAGTTGATTGAACATGCCGATTCGCCACGCTCCATCCGTTTGCACGCGCTGGATAACGTGGTGATTGTGGTCAACGACCAGGGCGTACCGGCGGGGACCGAGTTTCCCGACGGCCTGGTGACGGTGGATTTCATTCCCCAAAGCCACAAGGTGACGCTGGAAGACATCCCCGAAGGCGGCCGCATCATTCGCTACGGCCAGACCATCGGTTATGCCCTGCGCCCGATTCCCCGCGGCAGTTGGGTGCAGGAAGATCAACTGCGCATGCCCACGGCGCCGCCGCTGGACAGCTTGCCGCTGTCCACTGAAGTGCCCGAGACCCAGGCGCCGCTGGAAGGTTTTACCTTCGAGGGTTATCGCAATGCCGACGGCACCGTGGGCACGCGCAATATCCTCGGGATTACCACCACGGTGCAGTGCGTCACGGGCGTGCTGGACCATGCGGTGAAGCGCATCAAGGACGAGTTGCTGCCCAAGTACCCGAACGTCGATGACGTGGTGGCGCTGACCCACAGCTACGGCTGCGGCGTGGCGATCACGGCCACCGACGCCTACATCCCGATCCGCACCGTGCGTAACCTGGCGCGCAATCCGAACCTGGGCGGTGAAGCCCTGGTGATCAGTCTGGGTTGCGAGAAGTTGCAGGCCGGGCAGGTGATGCATGAAAACGACAGCTCGGTGGACCTGAGTGAGCCATGGCTGTATCGGTTGCAGGACTCCAGCCACGGCTTCACCGAAATGATCGAACAGATCATGGAACTGGCCGAAACCCGCCTGAAGAAACTCGACCTGCGCCGGCGGGAAACCGTACCGGCGTCGGAGTTGATCCTCGGCATGCAGTGTGGCGGCAGTGATGCGTTCTCGGGGATTACCGCCAACCCGGCGCTGGGTTATGCCTCGGATTTGCTGCTGCGGGCGGGCGCGACGGTGATGTTTTCCGAAGTGACCGAAGTCCGCGATGCGATCTACCTGCTGACTTCCCGTGCCGAGAACCAGGACGTGGCCCGGGAACTGGTGCGGGAAATGGACTGGTACGACCGCTACCTGGCCAAGGGCGAGGCGGATCGCAGCGCCAATACCACGCCGGGGAACAAGAAGGGCGGGTTGTCGAATATTGTCGAGAAGTCGTTGGGTTCCATCGTCAAGTCGGGCAGTAGTGCGATCAATGGCGTGCTTGGCCCGGGCGAGCGGTTCAATCGCAAGGGCCTGATCTTTTGTGCCACGCCGGCGAGTGATTTTGTGTGCGGCACGTTGCAGTTGGCGGCGGGGATGAACCTGCACGTGTTCACCACCGGGCGTGGCACGCCGTATGGGCTGGCGATGGCGCCGGTGGTGAAGGTCTCGACCCGGACGGAGCTGGCGCAGCGTTGGCCTGACCTGATTGACATCGACGCCGGGCGGATCGCCACCGGCCGGGCGACGATTGAGGAGCTGGGTTGGGAGTTGTTCCACTTCTACCTGGATGTGGCCAGCGGCAAGAAGCAGACATGGGCGGAGCAGCACAAGCTGCATAACGACATTACGTTGTTCAATCCGGCACCGATTACTTAAGACCGAGTCGCCTGCTTCGCGAGCAAGCCCGCTCCCACATTTGACTGCATTCCAAAGGTAGAACTCGGTCAAATGTGGGAGCGGGCTTGCTCGCGAAAGCGGTAGTCCAGACGAAGCTGGCCATGCTGGCTTATCATTAGCCACCTACCGACGCCCACCCAAGGTTCTCCCCGGCATGCTGGCAATCTTCCTACAAACCCTGAACATCACCGCGCCGGTGTTTGCCATGCTGTTCCTGGGCGTCCTGCTCAAGCGCATCAACTGGATCAACGACAACTTTATCCACATCGCTTCGGCCCTGGTGTTCAACGTCACCATGCCGGCGTTGCTGTTCCTCGGGATTCTCCATGCCGACCTGCATTCAGCCCTCAAGCCCGGCCTGCTGATCTACTTCGCCGTCGCCACGCTGCTGAGCTTCGCCCTGGCCTGGGGCTGGGCGATCTTTCGGTGCCCGCGGGAAGATCGCGGCATCTATGCCCAAGGCGCGTTTCGCGGTAACAACGGGGTGATCGGCCTGGCCCTGGCCGCCAGTATGTACGGTGACTACGGGATTTCCCTTGGCGCGGTGCTCGCGGCGCTGGTGATCCTGTTCTACAACACCCTGTCGACCATTGTGCTGGCGGTGTACAGCCCGGTGATCAAGTCCGACCCGTGGAGCATTTTCAAAAGCGTGCTGGCCAACCCGTTGATCATCAGTGTGATCGCGGCGGCGCCCTTCGCGTACTTCCAGATTGGCTTGCCTGGCTGGCTGGAATCCTCCGGGCAGTACCTGGCGGACATGACGTTGCCATTGGCGTTGATCTGTATCGGTGGCACGTTGTCGTTGGCGGCGCTGCGCAAAAGCGGCGACATGGCCCTGAGTGCCAGCCTGATGAAGATGGTCTGGCTGCCGGTGATCGCGACCCTGGGGGCGTGGCTGCTGGGGTTCCGTGGGCCGGAGCTGGGGATTCTGTTCCTGTACTTCGGCGCGCCCACGGCGGCGGCCAGTTTTGTCATGGCGCGGGCGGCGGAGGGCAATCATGAACTGGCGGCCGCGATTATCGTGATCACCACCCTGATGGCGGCGGTGACCACGAATATCGGGATTTTCGTGTTGCAGGCGGGTGGCTGGATCTAGGCGTCTTTCTGGTAGCTGTCGATCACTTCCTGCGCGGCGCGGAAGGCGTCAATCGCCGCCGGCACACCGGCATACACCGCGCAATGCAGCAGCGCCTCGCGAATCTCCTCCACGGTGCAACCGTTGTTCAGCGCGCCGCGCACGTGGCCCTTGAGTTCCTGCGGGCACTTGAGGGCGGTCAACGCGGCGAGGGTGATCAGGCTGCGGGTTTTCAGCGGCAACCCTTCGCGATTCCACACGCTGCCCCAGGCATGCTCGTTGACGAAATCCTGCAGCGGCTGGCTGAACTCCGTGGCATTGCCCAGCGCCCGATCGACAAACACATCACCCATCACCTGGCGGCGCATTTCAACGCCGGGCTTTTTCTGTTCGGTCATTGCGATTCCCTCTTGTGTTGGCGGCGCCAGGCTTGCAGCGAGGTGAACAACAGGAAAGCCACCAGCGCTGGCAGGACGTAATACAGCATCAGTTGTTCAAGCTTGTTGGCCAGCGGCATGCCGAAGGTGAACGACACCACGTGCAGCCCGTACACCAGGTACAGGCCCAGGAATACCAGGCCTTCTGCCCGGGTGACGCGGTAGCCCGAATAAAACACCGGCAGGCACAGGGCGACCACGCCGAGCATTACCGGCAGGTCGAAATCCAGGGCATTGGGCGACACCGACAACGGCGAGGGCGCCACGAGGGCGGTAAAGCCCAGCACCCCAAGCAGGTTGAACAGGTTGCTGCCGATCACGTTGCCCACGGCAATTTCCCGCTGGCCGCGCAGGGCGGCGATCAGCGAGGTGGCCAGGCAGGGCAGGGAAGTGCCGACGCCAATCAGCGTCAGACCGATGATGCGTTCCGACAGGCCCAGGTCAGAGGCCACGTCCACCGCCGCGCCCAGCAGCAGGTGCCCGGCCAGTACGAGGATCAACAGTCCACCGAGCATCAGCAGCACGCTGCTCAGCCACGGCGCCTGCACCACAGTGTCCCGGGTGCGCGGGCGGCGGGAGTGGCGGGTCTGGTAGAGCAGCACGCCGAGGTAGGCCACCAGGGCCACCAGCAGTAACAGGCCATCGATCGGCGTGAGTTCTTCATTGGCGGCTAGCACAAACACCAGCAGGCTGGCGATGATCATCATCGGGATATCCAGGCGTACCAGTTGCCGGGAGACCCGCAGCGGAATGATCAGGGCTGCCAGGCCAAGGGTCACGAGGGTGTTGAAGATGCTGCTGCCGATCACACTGCCCACGGCGATGTCGGTGTTGTCTGCCAGGGTCGCTTGCAAGCTGATCGCCATCTGCGGCGCGCTGCTGCCGAAGGCGACGATGCTCAGGCCGATGATCAGCGGGCGCACCTTGAGGCTGGCCGCCAGGCGCACGGCGGCGCGCACTAATACTTCTGCGCCGAAGATCAACAGCAGCAGGCCGCTGATCAGTTCGATCAGGCTAAAGGGCGAGAGGGCGGTTAATGCGGAAATGGCCTGGGCTCCGTCGGTCAGTTGCTGAGTGATTGCACGCGAACGCGCGCGGTGCCGCTGCCGATCATACCGATCTGTTCGGCGGCCTTGCGTGAAAGGTCGATCAGGCGCCCACGGGTATGCGGGCCGCGATCATTGATGCGGACAACGACGCTTTTGTTGTTGTCGAGATTGGTGACCTTCACCTGCGTGCCGAAGGGCAGGCGACGATGGGCGGCGGTCAGGGCATTCTGGTTGAACGGTTCACCGCTGGCAGTGCGGTTGCCGTGGTGTTTGGCGCCGTAGTAGGACGCGGAGCCGGTTTCGTCATAGCCGTTGGGGTCGATGAGGCCGCTGGCGCAGCCGGCGAGCAGAGAGAACAGGGCCAACAGGCCGAGTAGACGCTTCATTCAAGGTGTCCCCAAAAGTGATGTGGAAACCGGCTTATGTGGGAGCCGGGCTTGCCCGCGATGCAAGCGCCTCGGTCTTGCAGGTGCACCGAGGTGATGCTATCGCAGGCAAGCCAGCTCCCACACAAGCCGGCTCCCGCAGTGAGACGACCGCGTTTAGCCTTCGAGTTTGCTTTTCAGCAGTTCGTTGACCTGTTGCGGGTTGGCCTTGCCTTTGGAGGCTTTCATCGCCTGGCCGACAAAGAAGCCGAACATCTTGCCGCGCTTGGCTTCATCCGCCGCACGGTATTGTTCAACCTGCTCGGCATTGGCTGCCAGCATCTCGTCGAGCACGGCCGAAATCGCGCCGCTGTCGGTGACTTGTTTCAGGCCGCGCTTCTCGATGATCTCGTCAGCGTTGCCTTCGCCGGCGGCCATGGCTTCAAACACGGTCTTGGCGATTTTGCCGGAGATGGTGTTGTCCTTGATCCGCAGCAACATGCCGCCCAACTGTTCTGCCGACACCGGTGCTTCGTCGATTTCCAGGCCCTGTTTGTTCAACAGGCTGCCCAGCTCAACCATCACCCAGTTGGCCGCCAGTTTGGCGTCGCCGGCAATGCTCACGACTTTTTCGAAGTAGTTGGCTTGCTCGCGGCTCGACGCCAGCACGCTTGCGTCATACACCGAAAGACCGAACTGCGCCTGGAAACGCTCGCGTTTCTGCGGTGGCAGTTCCGGCAGCGTGGCGCGCACGTCAGCCAGGAACGAGTCCTCGATGACCACCGGCAGCAGGTCCGGATCGGGGAAGTAACGGTAGTCGTTGGCTTCCTCCTTGCTGCGCATGGCGCGGGTTTCGTCTTTGTTCGGGTCGTACAGGCGGGTCTGCTGGATCACCTTGCCGCCGTCTTCGATCAACTCGATCTGGCGACGTACTTCGGTGTTGATCGCCTTCTCGATGAAACGGAACGAGTTGACGTTCTTGATCTCGCAGCGGGTGCCGTATTCGGCCTGGCCCTTTGGCCGCACCGACACGTTGCAGTCGCAACGCAGGGAGCCTTCGGCCATGTTGCCGTCGCAGATCCCGAGGTAACGCACCAGCGCGTGGATCGTCTTGACGTAGGCCACGGCTTCCTTGGCGCTGCGCATGTCCGGCTCGGAAACGATCTCCAGCAGCGGGGTGCCGGCGCGGTTCAGGTCGATGCCGGTGGCGCCGTTGAATTCTTCATGCAGGCTCTTGCCGGCATCTTCTTCCAGGTGCGCACGGGTCACGCCGACACGTTTGATGGTGCCGTCTTCCAGCGGGATGTCCAGGTAGCCCTTGCCGACGATCGGCAATTCCATCTGGCTGATCTGGTAGCCCTTGGGCAGGTCCGGGTAGAAGTAGTTCTTGCGGGCGAACACGTTGTGCTGGCCGATCTCGGCATCGATGGCGAGGCCGAACATCACCGCCATGCGCACCGCTTCCTGGTTCAGCACCGGCAGCACGCCGGGCATGCCCAGGTCTACCAGGCTGGCCTGGGTGTTGGGTTCTGCGCCGAACGTGGTGGCGCTACCGGAGAAAATCTTCGATTGGGTGGCGAGCTGGGTATGAATCTCCAGCCCGATCACGACTTCCCATTGCATAGTGTTTTCCTCAGAAGCCGGTAGGGGTGCGAGTGTGCCAGTCAGTGTTCAACTGGTACTGGTGCGCCACATTGAGCAGGCGGCCTTCCTGGAAATACGGGGCGAGCAGTTGCACGCCCACCGGCAAGCCATCGACGAAACCTGCAGGCATGGACAAGCCCGGCAGACCGGCGAGGTTGGCGGTGATGGTGTACAGGTCTTCCAGGTACTCGGCGATCGGGTCGCCGGTCTTGGCGCCGATCTTCCAGGCCGGGTTCGGCGTGGTTGGGCCGAGGATCACGTCGACTTCATTAAAGGCAGCCATGAAGTCGTTCTTGATCAGGCGACGGATCTTTTGCGCCTTGAGGTAGTACGCGTCGTAGTAGCCGGCCGACAGGGCGTAGGCACCGACCATGATCCGGCGTTGTACTTCCGCGCCGAAACCTTCGCCACGGGAGCGCTTGTACAGGTCGGTGAGGTCTTTCGGGTTTTCGCAGCGGTAGCCGAAGCGTACGCCGTCGAACCGCGACAGGTTGGAGGACGCTTCTGCCGGGGCGATCACGTAGTAGGCCGGAATCGCGTGCTGGTTGTTCGGCAGGCTGATTTCCTTGATCACGGCGCCGAGCTTTTCCAGCTCCTTGACGCTGTTGTGCACCAGTTCGGCGATGCGCGGGTCGAGACCGGCGCTGAAATACTCTTTCGGCACGCCGATGCGCAGGCCTTTGATCGAGGTATTCAGGCTGGCGCTGTAGTCCGGCACGGGTTCATCAATGCTGGTGGAGTCCTGCGGATCGAAGCCTGCCATGCCTTGTAACAAAATTGCGCAGTCTTCAGCGGTGCGTGCCAGAGGGCCGCCCTGGTCGAGACTGGAGGCGTAGGCAATCATGCCCCAGCGGGATACGCGACCGTAGGTCGGTTTCAGACCGGTGAGGTTGGTGAAAGCGGCCGGTTGGCGGATCGAGCCGCCAGTGTCGGTGGCCGTGGCGGCAGGTAACAGACGAGCGGCAACCGCGGCCGCCGAACCACCGGACGAACCGCCGGGCACGTGCTCGAGGTTCCACGGGTTTTTCACCGCGCCGTAGTGGCTCGACTCGTTGGCCGAGCCCATGGCGAATTCGTCCATGTTGGTCTTGCCCAGGGTCACGGCCCCGGCAGCGGCCAGCTTGGCGACCACAGTGGCGTCGTAGGGCGCCTTGAAATTGTCGAGCATCTTCGAGCCGCAACTGGTGCGAATGCCCTGGGTGCAGAACAGGTCCTTGTGGGCAATCGGCGCACCCAACAGGGCGCCGTTCTCACCGTTGGCGCGACGTGTGTCGGCGGCCTTGGCCTGGCTCAGGGCCAGCTCTTCGGTGATGCTGATGAAGCTGTTGACCTTAGGGTCCAGCTCGGCGATACGCGCCAGCAGGGTCGTGGTCAGCTCTTCGGAAGAAAACTTTTTGTCGGCGAGACCGCGGGCGATCTCGGCCAGAGTCAATTGATGCATTGCAGGCTCTTTCCCTTTAGTCGATGACTTTCGGAACCAGGTACAGGCCGTTTTCGACCGCTGGCGCGATGGACTGGTAAGCCTCGCGATTATTGCGCTCGGTCACGACGTCGGCGCGCAGGCGCTGGCTGGCTTCCAGCGGGTGAGCCAGGGGCTCGATGCCGTCGGTATTCACGGCTTGCATTTGGTCGACCAGCCCGAGAATGCTGTTCAGGGCTGCGGTGGTCTGTGGAAGATCGGCTTCATTGAGGCCCAGGCAGGCCAAATGAGCGATTTTTTCCACGTCGGAGCGTTCAAGCGCCATGGGATTCTCCAGTGGAAAACAGAACGGAAGCTATCCGTGTGTTAGATTGTAGGAACACTACCGCATTTCTACGGTCATATGGCCGCGATTGTGGGGGTTGGTGCACAGAAAGTCGGCCAATTTAGCACATTGGCGCCTTGCCCAAAATCCCTGTCGTTGTTAGAGTTTGCCGCACTTTTTTACCCACGCGTTGCCTAGGGTCCCTTTCCCATGTTCAAGAAACTGCGTGGCATGTTTTCCAGCGATCTTTCCATCGACCTGGGCACTGCCAACACCCTTATTTACGTGCGCGAGCGCGGTATCGTCCTGAATGAGCCATCGGTTGTGGCCATTCGGACCCATGGTAATCAGAAAAGTGTCGTTGCCGTTGGCACCGAGGCCAAGCGCATGTTGGGCCGAACACCGGGCAACATTGCTGCCATTCGTCCGATGAAGGATGGCGTGATTGCTGACTTCAGTGTCTGCGAAAAGATGCTGCAGTACTTCATCAACAAGGTTCACGAAAACAGTTTCCTGCAGCCCAGCCCTCGTGTGCTGATCTGCGTTCCGTGCAAGTCCACCCAGGTGGAACGTCGTGCCATCCGTGAATCGGCCCTTGGCGCCGGTGCCCGTGAAGTGTTCCTGATTGAAGAGCCAATGGCCGCTGCGATCGGTGCCGGCCTGCCGGTTGAAGAAGCGCGCGGTTCGATGGTGGTGGATATCGGTGGTGGTACCACTGAAATCGCCCTGATCTCCCTCAATGGTGTGGTGTATGCCGAATCCGTACGGGTTGGCGGCGACCGCTTCGACGAAGCGATCATCACCTACGTGCGTCGCAACTACGGCAGCCTGATCGGCGAATCCACCGCCGAGCGCATCAAGCAGGAAATCGGTACCGCTTACCCGGGCGGCGAAGTTCGCGAAGTCGATGTTCGCGGTCGCAACCTGGCCGAAGGCGTCCCACGTGCCTTCACCCTGAACTCCAATGAAGTGCTGGAAGCTCTGCAAGAGTCCCTGGCCACCATCGTTCAGGCGGTGAAGAGCGCCCTGGAGCAATCGCCTCCGGAACTGGCTTCCGATATCGCCGAGCGTGGCCTGGTACTGACCGGTGGTGGCGCCTTGCTGCGCGACCTCGACAAGTTGCTGGCCCAGGAAACCGGTTTGCCAGTGATCGTCGCTGAAGACCCGTTGACCTGCGTCGCCCGCGGCGGTGGCCGTGCACTGGAAATGATGGATAAACACACCATGGACCTGCTCTCCAGCGAATAAGAATTTGCTGGTTTGCCCATGTTTCGCTCACAGGCAGCACTTTGCAGTGCTGCCTGTTGGCGTTTATCTTCTTCAATCTGCATCCGGGCCGGTTTGATGCCGTATGAATAAAGAAAACATTTGCCTGGGAGGAGCGGCTTATTAAACCGCTTTTTTCCAAAGGCCCCTCATTGGGCGTGCGCCTGTTGGTGCTGGTCGTGCTATCGGTTGCGCTGATGGTGGTCGATGCCCGCTTCACACTGCTCAAGCCAGTGCGTAGCCAGATGTCGCTGGTCCTGATGCAGACGTACTGGATCACTGACCTGCCGCAGCGTCTCTATCAGGGTGTCGCCAGTCAATTTGGCAGCCGCACCGAACTGGTGGCGGAGAACGAAAAACTCAAGACCGAAAACCTGCTGCTGCAGGGGCGCATGCAAAAGCTGGCGGCCCTCACTGAGCAGAACGTTCGGCTGCGCGAGTTGCTCAATTCCTCTGCGCTGGTCAATGAGAAGGTCGAAGTGGCCGAGTTGATCGGCATGGATCCGAACCCCTTCACCCATCGCATCATCATCAACAAGGGTGAGCGCGACGGCGTAGTCCTTGGCCAACCGGTGCTCGATGCCCGTGGCTTGATGGGCCAGGTGGTGGAGTTGATGCCTTATACCTCCCGCGTGCTGTTGCTGACCGACACCACCCACAGCATCCCGGTGCAAGTCAACCGCAACGGCCTGCGGGCGATTGCCAGCGGTACCGGTAACCCGGAACGCCTGGAGTTGCGTCACGTCGCAGACACCGCCGACATCAAGGAAGGCGACCTGCTGGTCAGCTCCGGCCTGGGTCAGCGGTTCCCGGCAGGCTACCCGGTCGCGACGGTCAAGGAAGTGATCCACGATTCCGGCCAGCCGTTCGCCATTGTGCGTGCCGTGCCGACCGCCGCATTGAACCGCAGCCGTTACCTGTTGCTGGTGTTCAGTGACAACCGCACCCCGGAAGAGCGTGCCAACGAAGCCGCCCAGGCCCAGGAAGCGGAAGACAAGCAAAACGGCACCGCGCCGATCATTCCGGCCACCGTGCCAAAACCGGCGGCACCTGCTGCCCCGGCAGCCGCTCCGGCAACGCCAGCCGCGCCGGTTGCGACACCGGTCAAGCCTGTGGCCCATAGCGCGCGTCCGGCCAAGCCTGCGGCTGCAACACCTGCCGCTGCCAAACCGCCCGCCGCCGCCAAACCACCGGCCGCGGCCCCGGCAACCACTCGGCAGAGGGAAGAATAATGGCCGGTACTCATTCGCGTAACGGCTGGATCGTCTGGCTGACCTTTGCCATCGGCTTGCTGCTCAGCGTTTCGCCGCTGCCGCAATTCATGGAGATCCTGCGCCCGCTGTGGCTCGCCTTACTGCTGGCGTTCTGGGCCCTGGCGCTGCCGCACAAGGTCGGGATGGTCACGGCCATGTGCCTGGGGCTGATGGAGGATGTGCTCTACGGCACCCTGCTCGGGCAGAACGCGTTGATCCTGACCCTGATTACCTTCCTGGTGCTGTCATTGCAGCAGCGCCTGCGGATGTTCCCGATGTGGCAACAGTGCCTGGTGATCCTGGTGATCTTCGGCCTGGCGCAGTTGGTACAGCTGTGGCTCAGCGCCTTGACCGGCAACCGCCAACCGACCCTGGCGCTGGTGTTGCCCGCGCTGGTCAGCGCGCTGTTGTGGCCCTGGGTCAGTTTTGGCCTGCGTGGATTGCGTCGTCGCTATAAAATCAATTGAATGGATCGCGAGGCTCTGCCTGGTTATCGAACCCTACAGGGAGAGTCTGCGTGAATTCGCTTTATTTGGCCTCGGGCTCCCCGAGGCGGCGTGAGCTGCTGACACAGATCGGCGTGCCGTTCACCGTCGTCAGCGCCGCCATTGATGAAACTCCCCTTACAAATGAATCGCCCGCGTCCTACGTAGAACGCCTGGCGCGCGGCAAGGCTGCGGCCGGTCGAGCGACCTTGGCCGATGCCACCGGCGCCTGTGTGCTGGGCGCGGACACAGCCGTGATCCTCGACGGCCGGATCCTCGGTAAACCCGTGGATCAAGCCGATGCCCTGGCCATGTTGCTGGCCCTTTCCGAGCGTGAACACGAAGTTTTGACGGCCATTGCCCTGATCGACGGCGAGCGTTGCGAAACGCAGCTGGTCAGCAGTCGTGTGCGCTTTCGCAGGATTTCAGCGGACGAAGCCACCACTTATTGGCACAGCGGCGAGCCCCAGGACAAAGCGGGCGGCTATGCTATCCAAGGCTTGGCGGCGGTGTTCGTCGCCGGACTCAATGGCAGCTACTCTGCCGTCGTTGGCCTGCCGGTCTGCGAAACCGCAGAACTGCTGGGCCAATTCGGCATACCCTGTTGGCAAAACCTTACCGTGCGCTAAACGCCGTATTCCAGCGCCAAGCCTTAAGCGATCGGTCACTATTGTGAAAACGCCTGAACGAGACCCAGCCATGAGTGAAGAGATTCTGATCAATATCACGCCGATGGAATCACGCGTGGCGGTGGTAGAGAACGGTGTTCTGCAAGAAGTGCACGTCGAGCGCACCCAAAAGCGCGGGATCGTCGGGAATATTTATAAAGGCAAGGTCGTGCGTGTGTTACCGGGGATGCAAGCGGCGTTCGTCGACATCGGCCTGGACCGCGCTGCGTTTATCCATGCTTCGGAAATCTCCCTGCGCGAAGGCCCGGCGGTTGAAAGCATCAGCGCCCTGGTGCACGAAGGGCAGAGCCTGGTGGTGCAAGTCACCAAGGATCCGATTGGCTCAAAGGGCGCACGGCTGACCACGCAACTGTCGATTCCTTCGCGCTACCTGGTGTACATGCCGCGCACGGCCCACGTCGGTATTTCCCTGAAAATCGAAGATGAAGCCGAGCGCGAGCGCCTGAAAAAGGTGGTCAGTGACTGCGTGGCGCTCGAAGGCATCAAGGAGGCCGGCGGCTTTATCCTGCGTACTGCCGCAGAAGGTGCCGGTGCCGATGAAATCCTCATGGATATCCGCTACCTGCGTCGCCTGTGGGACCAGATCGGCGCGCAGATCAAGACCATTGGCGCCCCCAGCGTGATCTACGAAGACCTCGGCCTGGCCCTGCGCACCTTGCGCGACCTGGTCAGCCCGAAGATCGAGAAAATTCGCATCGACTCGCGGGAAACCTTCCAGCGCACTACGCAATTTGTTGCCGAGCTGATGCCGGAAATCGCCGATCGCCTGGAGCATTACCCGGGCGAGCGGCCGATTTTCGACCTGTATGGCGTCGAAGACGAAATCCAGAAAGCCCTTGAGCGCAAAGTGCCGCTTAAGTCCGGCGGTTACCTGGTGGTGGACCCGGCGGAAGCCATGAGCACTATCGACGTGAATACCGGTGCCTTTGTGGGCCATCGCAACCTCGAAGAAACCATCTTCAAGACCAACCTCGAAGCGGCCACCGCGATCGCCCGCCAGCTGCGCCTGCGCAACCTGGGCGGGATCATCATCATCGACTTCATCGACATGGAAGACGAAGAGCACCAGCGCCAGGTGCTGCGTACCCTGGAGAAGCAACTGGAGCGCGATCACGCCAAGACCAACATCATCGGCATCACCGAGCTGGGCCTGGTGCAGATGACCCGCAAGCGCACCCGCGAAAGCCTGGAGCAAGTGCTGTGCGAGCCGTGCAGCAGTTGCCAGGGGCGCGGTAAGTTGAAGACCCCGGAAACGGTTTGCTACGAGATTTTCCGGGAAATCTTACGGGAGGCACGCGCCTACCAGGCCGAGGGCTATAGAGTCCTGGCTAACCAGAAGGTGGTCGACCGTTTGCTGGATGAAGAATCCGGCAACGTAGCCGAGCTGGAGGGTTTTATCGGGCGCACCATTCGCTTCCAGGTCGAAACCATGTATTCCCAGGAACAATATGACGTGGTGCTGCTCTGATTCGCGTTAGTTCTTATCAACGAGACGGGCAGGCCTTGATCTGCCGTCCGACTATTGCCTTTGAGGGTCGCCTGACATGGAGCGTCTGATACGCTTTTTTGCCGCATTGACCCGCTGGGGCCTCGGCCTGTGCGCCTTGCTGCTGGTATTGGCGGCGGTGTACGTGAGCCTGGGCCGTGAATTGACGCCGTTGGTGGCGGAATACCGTGGCGAAATCGAGGCCAAGGCGCGTACTGCGCTGGATATGCCCGTGAACATCGGCAGCCTGGAAGGGCGCTGGAGTGGCTTCGCGCCGGTATTGTTGGCTCACGACGTGATGGTCGGCGAGGGCAGCAGCGCCCTGCGCCTGGACCAGGTGCAGGTGGTGCCGGATATCTGGGCCAGCCTGCTGGCGCGTGAAGTGCGCATTGCCCACCTGGAAGTCAGCGGCCTGCAAGTCAGCGTGAAGGAAGACCAGGACGGCCACTGGGCGCTGCAAGGCCTGCCGGTGCAGGATGACCAGCCGCTGGATCCCGAACAACTGCTGACGCGCCTGCAAATGGTCGGGCAGGTTTCATTGCTCGACAGCCAGGTGACGCTGCAGCCGTTCGACCAGGCTCCGCTGACCTTGACCTATGTCGGCGTGAGCCTGCAGACCGGCGCCAACCGCCAGCGCCTGGACGCGCGCCTGACCCTGCCCGACGGCCAGCCCCTGGCGTTGAACCTGCGCACCCGAATCCGCGCCAGCCAGTGGAAAGACGGCGAAGCCGAGGCTTACCTGAGCTTGCCCCAGAGTGACTGGGCAAAATGGATCCCGGCAAAACTGACCCAGCAATGGAAACTTTCCGAACTCAAGGCTGGCGGCGAATTCTGGCTGACCTGGGCCAAGGGCACCGTGCAAAGCGCCGCCGTGCGCCTCAACGCCCCGCAGCTCAAGGGCAGCTATGCCGATCGCAAGCCGACGCACATCGAGAACCTGGCCCTCACTGCGTACCTGCAACGCAGTGACAGCGGCCTCAAGGTGCTGTTTGACTCGCTCGCAATGAACCTCGGCGACACCCGCTGGGAATCGCGCCTGCAACTGCAGCAAACCCTGGCCACCGACAAGGCCCAGGAAGTCTGGAACCTGCAGGCCGATCGCCTCGACCTGACGCCGATCACGCCATTGCTGCACGCCTTGGCACCCTTGCCGGAAGCCGTGGCCACCACCCTGGATCATCTGAAGGCCACCGGCACGCTGCGGAACGTGTTGCTGGATTATCGGCCTCAAGACACCACCGACCAGCGCGTGAGCTTCGCGGCCAACCTCGACCGTATTGGTTTCGACGCTTACTTCGGCGCGCCGGCAGCCCGCAATGTCAGCGGCAGCATCAGCGGTGACCTGGGCAAGGGTGAGCTGCGCATGGACAGCAAGGATTTCTCCTTGCACCTGTTTCCGATCTTCGCCAAGCCCTGGCAGTACATCCAGGCCAACGCTCGCCTGACGTGGAAGCTCGACAAGCAAGGCTTCACCCTGATCGCGCCGTATATCAAGGTGCTGGGTGAGGAGGGCAAGGTCGCCGCCGACTTCCTGATTCGCCTGCATTTCGACCATAGCCAGGAAGACTACATGGACCTGCGGGTCGGTATGGTCGACGGCGATGGCCGCTTCACCCCCAAATACCTGCCGGCGGTGTTGAGCCCGGCACTCGATGAGTGGCTGCGCACTGCGATTCTCAAGGGTGCAGTGGACGAGGGCTTCTTCCAGTACCAAGGCTCGCTGAACCACGACGCACTGCCTGCCTCGCGCAATATCAGCCTGTTCTTCAAGGTGCATGATGCCGAGCTGGCATTCCAGCCGGGCTGGCCGCACGTGAGCAAGGTCAAGGGTGAAGTGTTTGTCGAGGAAAGCGGCGTGCGCATCCTGGCCAGCAAGGGCCAGCTGCTCGACACCAAGGTCAATGATATCTACGTCAACATTCCCCACGCCCCCGAAGGCAAGGACAGCCACCTGCTGCTCACCGGCAACTTTGCCGGTGGCCTGGGCGATGGCTTGAAAATCCTTCAGGAAGCGCCGATCGGCACCGCCTCGACCTTCGCCGGCTGGAAAGGCGAGGGCGACCTGCAAGGCAAGCTGGACCTGGATATTCCCCTGGCCAAGGGCGCCGATCCCAAGATCGTGGTGGATTTCAAGACCGACAAGTCCCGCCTGCAACTGGCCGAGCCTACGCTGGACCTGAGCCAGCTCAAGGGTGATTTCCGCTTCGACAGCGCCAAGGGCCTGAGTGGCCAGAACATCAGCGCCCAGGCCTTCGACCGACCGATCACCGCGCAGATTTTCGCCGATGGCAAGCCAGGCGACCTCAACACCCGCGTCACCGCGAAAGGGCAGGTGACCGTCAAGCGGCTGACTGACTGGCTGAAGGTCAGCCAGCCGTTGCCGGTGTCCGGCGATATCCCCTACCAATTGCAGCTCAACCTCGATGGCGCCGACAGCCAGTTGATGGTCAGCTCCAACCTCAAGGGCGTGGCCGTGGACCTGCCGGCGCCGTTCGGCATGCCGGCGAGCCAGGGCCGCGACAGTGTGTTCCGCATGACCTTGCAGGGTAAGGAGCGCCGTTACTGGTTCGATTATGGCGAGTTGGGCAGCTTCACCTTCGCCGCCCCGGCGGACAATTTCGCCGACGGCCGGGGTGAGCTGTTCCTGGGAGATGGCGATGCGGTGTTGCCGGCCGGCAAGGGCTTGCGAATCCGCGGCGTGTTGTCGGAGCTGGATATCGACCCCTGGAAAAAGCTCGTGGACCGCTACGCCGGCAACGACCCGGGTGGCAGTGCCAAGCAGTTGTTGAGCGGGGCCGATTTCAAGGTCGGCAAGCTGACCGGTTTCGGCACCCAGTTCGACCAGGTCAGCTTGCAGCTGGACCGCAAACCCGCTGCCTGGGGCTTGCAGTTCGACAGCCAGCAGGCCAAGGGTACCGTGGGGTTGCCGGACGCCAAAGGCGCGCCGATTGCAGTCAACCTGCAGTACGTGAAGCTGCCTGCGGTGGATCCGACCGTGCAGGCGGATGAAAATGCGCCGGACCCATTGGCTGATGTTGATCCCAAGGATATTCCCGCGCTGGATATCTCGATTGCCCAGTTGTTCCAGGGCCCGGACCTGGTAGGTGCCTGGTCTCTGAAAGTTCGCCCGACCACCAGGGGCATGGCGTTCAACAGCCTGAACCTGGGGCTCAAGGGCATGGTGCTCCAGGGCGCCGGCGGTTGGGAAGGTGCACCCGGTGCCAGCAGCAGTTGGTACAAGGGCCGCCTCGATGGCAAGAACATTGGCGATGTGCTCAAGGGCTGGGGATTTGCGCCGAGCGTGACCAGCGAAGATTTTCACGTGGACGTGGACGGCCGCTGGCCGGGTTCGCCGGCCTGGGTAGGTCCCAAGCGTTTCTCCGGCAGCCTGGACGCCAGTTTCCGCAAAGGCCAGTTTGTTGAAGTGGACGGCGGTGCGCAGGCCCTGCGGGTGTTTGGCTTGCTGAACTTCAACTCCATCGGTCGCCGGCTGCGCCTGGACTTCTCGGACCTGCTTGGCAAGGGCTTGAGTTATGACCGGGTCAAGGGCTTACTGGCCGCCAGTAACGGCGTGTTTGTAACCCGTGAGCCGATCACCATGACCGGCCCGTCGAGTAACCTGGAGATCAACGGCACCCTGGACCTGGTGGCTGATCGCGTCGATGCCAAGTTGCTGGTGACGCTGCCGGTCACCAACAACCTGCCGATTGCTGCATTGATCGTCGGCGCGCCGGCCATTGGCGGGGCGCTGTTCCTGATCGACAAGCTGATTGGCGACCGTGTTTCGCGTTTCGCCAGCGTGCAGTACAAGGTAGAAGGCCCGTGGAAGGACCCGAAAATCACCTTCGACAAGCCATTTGAAAAGCCAAACTGAGTACCTGTGGAGTAGCATGGCCTCATGCCTTTTCTGGAGTGTGGGCCCATGTCCTTTGCGGTAATTCAAATGGTCAGCCAAAGCGATGTGCTGGCCAACCTGGCCCAGGCCCGGCGCCTGCTGGAGCAAGCGGCGGCGGGCGGTGCAAGGCTTGCGGTACTCCCGGAAAACTTCGCCGCCATGGGCCGTCGCGATGTGGCCGATATCGGTCGCGCCGAGGCCTTGGGCGAAGGTCCGATCCTGCCATGGTTGAAACAGACCGCCCGCGACCTCACCTTATGGATAGTGGCCGGCACTTTGCCGCTGCCCCCAAAGGATCAGCCGAACGCCAAGTCCAATGCCTGCTCGCTGCTGATCGATGATCAGGGCGAAATCGTTGCCCGCTACGACAAGCTGCACCTGTTCGATGTCGATGTGGCCGATGCCCGGGGTCGTTATCGTGAATCCGATGACTATGCTCATGGTAGCCAGGTGGTCGTCGCGGATACGCCCGTCGGCCGCCTGGGGCTGACGGTGTGTTACGACTTGCGCTTCCCGGAGCTATACAGCGAATTGCGCGCTGCGGGTGCCGAGTTGATCACCGCGCCCTCGGCCTTTACAGCGGTAACCGGCGCTGCGCACTGGGATGTGCTGATCCGTGCGCGTGCCATCGAGACCCAGTGCTACCTGCTGGCGGCCGCCCAGGGTGGCGTGCATCCGGGGCCCAGGGAAACCTTCGGGCATGCAGCGATCATCGACCCATGGGGGCGCGTGCTGGCACAACAGGATCAAGGCGAGGCGGTGTTGTTGGCCGAACGCGATAGCAGCGAACAGGCGTCGATTCGGACGCGCATGCCGGTGGCGGGCCACCGGCGCTTTTTCTCGCAGGGCGCACAGCGACCTGCTTCAGAACGATGAATTTAAGGCCAAACCTATGAGCGAGTTGTTGTCCTCAGTCAGTGAACACCTCCTGGCGCCTGGTGGCGTGACCATCGAAAGCTTGCAAACGGTCCTCGGCGATCTGGCCGGGCCAGGCATCGACGCGGCCGACCTGTATTTCCAGGGGCAGATTTCCGAGTCCTGGGCCCTGGAAGACGGGATCGTCAAGGAAGGCAGCTTCAATCTCGACCAAGGCGTGGGTGTGCGTGCGCAGTCCGGTGAAAAAACCGGCTTTGCCTACAGCAACGCCATCACCCTGGAAGCCCTGGGGCTGGCGGCTCGTGCAGCGCGTTCGATCTCCCGTGCCGGGCAAAACGGCACGGTGCAGGCGTTCAGCACCCAGGACGTGGCCCAGCTGTATGCCCCGGATAACCCATTGGAAGTGATCAGCCGCGCCGAAAAGGTCGAGCTGCTCAAGCGTGTGGACGCGGCGACCCGCGCCCTGGATCCGCGTATCCAGCAAGTCACCGTAAGCATGGCCGGGGTGTGGGAACGCATCCTCGTGGCCTCCACCGATGGCGGCCTGGCGGCGGATGTGCGGCCGCTGGTGCGCTTCAATGTCAGCGTGATCGTCGAACAGAATGGCCGTCGCGAGCGCGGTGGCCACGGCGGCGGCGGGCGTACCGACTACCGTTATTTCCTCACCGAAGACCGCGCCATGGGGTATGCCCGTGAAGCGTTGCGCCAGGCCCTGGTCAATCTGGAAGCAATTCCGGCCCCGGCGGGTACGTTGCCGGTGGTATTGGGCTCTGGCTGGTCCGGCGTGCTGCTGCATGAAGCGGTGGGCCACGGCCTGGAAGGTGATTTCAACCGCAAGGGCAGTTCCGCCTACAGCGGGCGCATGGGCGAGATGGTTGCGTCCAAGCTCTGCACCATCGTCGATGACGGTACCCTGGCCGGGCGTCGCGGTTCGTTGAGCGTCGATGACGAAGGCACCCCGACCGAGTGCACCACACTGATCGAAAATGGTGTGCTCAAGGGCTACATGCAAGACAAGCTCAACGCGCGCCTGATGGGCGTGGCCCGCACCGGTAACGGTCGTCGCGAGTCCTACGCGCACCTGCCGATGCCGCGCATGACCAACACCTACATGCTCGGCGGCGAAAGCGATCCGGCCGAAATCATCGCCTCGGTGAAACGCGGCATCTACTGCGCCAACCTCGGTGGTGGGCAGGTGGACATCACCAGCGGCAAGTTCGTGTTCTCCACCAGCGAGGCGTATTTGATCGAAGACGGCAAGATCACCGCGCCGGTCAAGGGTGCAACGTTGATTGGCAACGGCCCGGAAGCCATGAGCAAGGTGTCGATGGTCGGTAACGACCTGTCGCTGGACAGCGGTGTGGGGACGTGCGGCAAGGATGGTCAGTCGGTGCCGGTGGGTGTCGGCCAGCCAACCTTGAAAATCGATGCGATCACCGTGGGTGGCACGGGGTCGTAAGAACGGGAGCTTCGGGTGGCGAAGGCCGCCACCCGGGGAAGAGGGTCAGCGCAGGCCGCGTTGACTATCGTCCAGCTCACGGATGTATTTGAAGATTTTTCGGCTGGAGGCCGGTGGCTTGCTTTGCGCCAGTTCGTGCTGGGCCTGACGGATCAGGGAGCGCAATTGTTGGCGATCGGCATCCGGGTACTCGATGACGAACTTCTCCAGTACCGCGTCATCGCCAGCGATCAGGCGATCGCGCCAGCGTTCCAGGTTATGGAAGCGCTCGTTGTACTGGCGAGTGGAGGCATCGAGTTGATCGAGCAACGTCAGAATGGCGTCAGTGTCCTGGTCGCGCATCAGTTTGCCGATGAACATGAGGTGCCGTTTACGCGCGATATTCGCGGTGTGCTTGGGCGCATCGTTCAGAGCCCGGCGCAGGGCGTCGGTCAATGGCAGTTTTGCACACAAGTCAGGCTTGAGTGTTGTAAGGCGCTCGCCGAGGTCAACCAGAGCATGCAGCTCGCGTTTGACCTGAGATTTGCTTTTCTCCCCATCGAGGGAGTCGTCGTAAGAATCAACCATGGTGGCAGTCCGCAAAGAAACGCCGCCATGATAACCAGTCGGGGGCCGCTTGTCCGGCCCGGTCGCTAGAAGGCCTTAACCGAAAGCAGAATTTGAGTGGAGAAAACCATGAGTGCAGCCCAAAGCGTCGGTCCGCAAGCGTTACCGGCACTGCAGGAACAAGTCGAGCAGATCATTGCCGAGGCCAAGCGCCAGGGGGCCAGTGCCTGTGAAGTGGCGGTGTCCCTGGAGCAGGGGTTGTCGACATCGGTGCGCCAGCGGGAAGTGGAAACCGTCGAATTCAACCGCGACCAGGGGTTTGGCATCACCTTGTACGTGGGCCAGCGCAAGGGCTCGGCCAGCACTTCTGCCAGCGGCCCGGAAGCGATTCGCGAAACCGTTGCTGCAGCGCTGGCGATTGCCAAACACACCTCCGAAGATGAAAGCTCCGGCCTGGCTGATGCAGCCCTGATGGCTCGGGACTTGAAGGATTTTGACCTGTTCCATGCCTGGGACATCACCCCGGAACAGGCTATTGAACAGGCTTTGACCTGTGAAGCGGCGGCATTCGATGCCGACAGCCGGATCAAGAACGCCGATGGCACCACCTTGAGTACTCATCAGGGTTGCCGCGTATACGGCAACAGCCACGGTTTTATCGGCGGTTATGCCTCGACGCGTCACAGCCTGAGCTGCGTGATGATCGCCGAAGCCAACGGCCAGATGCAGCGTGATTACTGGTACGACGTGAACCGCCAGGGCGAATTGCTGATGGACCCGGTACTCATCGGCCAGCGTGCCGCGCAGCGTGCTGCCAGCCGCCTGGGCGCGCGCCCGGTGCCGACCTGTGAAGTGCCGGTGTTGTTCTCGGCGGAATTGGCCGGTGGTTTGTTCGGCAGTTTCCTTGGGGCGATTTCCGGCGGCAACCTGTACCGCAAGTCGTCGTTCCTGGAAGGCGCGATTGGCCAGAAGCTGTTCCCGGAATGGCTGACCATCGATGAGCGCCCGCACCTGATGCGCGCCATGGGCAGTTCGTCGTTTGACGGTGATGGCCTGGCCACCTATGCCAAGCCGTTCGTCGAGAACGGTGAGCTGGTGTCCTATGTGCTGGGCACCTACGCCGGTCGCAAACTCGGCCTGCCAAGCACCGCCAACTCCGGTGGCGTACACAACCTGTTCATCACCCATGGCGATGAAGACCAGGCGGCGCTGTTGCGGCGCATGGGCCGTGGCTTGCTGGTCACCGAGTTGATGGGCCATGGCCTGAATATGGTCACGGGTGATTACTCCCGTGGTGCGGCGGGTTTCTGGGTGGAAAACGGGGAAATCCAGTTCGCCGTGCAGGAAGTGACCATCGCGGGCAACATGCGTGACATGTTCAAGCAGATTGTCGCGGTGGGTAATGACCTGGAACTGCGCAGCAACATCCGCACCGGTTCGGTGTTGATCGAAAAGATGACCGTCGCCGGCAGCTAATCCGCCGATAGACGCCATAAAGAAGGCGCGCCACCCATTGGGTGGCGCGCCTTTTTTGTGCCTGGAATTCCGAGTGATTCCCTCAGGCCCTTGTTTTGATTCTCAATATCATTTAATAATAAATATCATTACCGAATGAGTGTGGATCATGAGTTCTGTCCTGCATGAGGATCCCTACCTGGAAAGCTGGCGTTGGATGAGTCGTCAGATTCGTTGCGGCCTTGCTCCCGACGAGCCCCGCCTGATCGAACATTACCTGGCCGAAGGCCGGTACCTCGCCTGTTGCACAGCGACCCACCCGTGGACCATCGGCGAAACCTCATTCCGCCTGCTGCTGGACACCGCCTCCGACATCGCCTTGCCCTGGCACTGGCGGTCCATGTGCCTGGACCAGGCCTGGCGCCCGTTGCGCGACCTGGAAAAACTTTCCCACTGTGCCTGCCGCCTAAAGCGCTGGCAGGCCTTTGCCTGGCAATTGGCGACCTGCGAATTGCTTCCTTCCATTTCTGTTTCTGACCTGGTGCAAGGATCTTCCGATGAGTAACACCCGTATCGAACGCGACAGCATGGGCGAACTGCAAGTGCCCGCCGAAGCCTTGTATAGCGCGCAAACCCAGCGTGCGGTGAACAACTTTCCCATCAGCCACCAGCGCATGCCGGCGCAGTTCATTCGTGCGCTGATCCTGGCCAAGGCTGCCGCCGCTAAAGCCAACGTCGAGCTGAAACAACTGAGCGAAGCCCAGGGCAAGGCCATCGTTGATGCCGCCCAAGGCTTGCTGGAAGGCGACTTCATGCAGCATTTCCCGGTGGATATCTTCCAGACCGGTTCCGGCACCAGCTCCAACATGAACGCCAACGAAGTGATTGCGACCCTCGCCAGCCGCTTGCTGGGCGAGCCGGTCAACCCTAACGATCACGTCAACTGCGGCCAGAGCAGCAATGACATCATCCCGACCACCATTCACGTCAGCGCGGCACTGGTGCTGCACGAACAGACCCTGCCGGCGCTGCTGCACCTGGTCCAGGTGATCGAGCACAAGGCCGAGGAGGTGCACCGTTTCGTCAAGACCGGTCGGACGCATCTGATGGACGCCATGCCGGTGCGCATGAGCCAGGTGCTCAATGGCTGGGCGCAGCAGCTCAAGGCCAATATCGGCCATCTGCAAGACCTGCTGCCGAGCTTGCAGGCGCTGGCCCAGGGTGGCACTGCAGTCGGCACCGGAATCAATGCGCATCCGGAGTTTGCAGCGCGCTTCAGCCAGCAACTGAGCAGCCTGACCCACGTCCAGTTCACCCCAGGCAAGAACCTGTTCGCGCTGATCGGCTCCCAGGACACGGCCGTCGCGGTCTCCGGGCAGCTCAAGACCACCGCCGTGTCCCTGATGAAAATCGCCAACGACCTGCGCTGGATGAACTCCGGCCCATTGGCGGGCCTTGGTGAAATCGAGCTGGAAGGCCTGCAGCCGGGCTCTTCGATCATGCCCGGCAAGGTCAACCCGGTGATCCCGGAAGCCACTGCCATGGTTGCCGCGCAAGTCATCGGCAACGACACGGTGATTACCATCGCCGGCCAGTCCGGCAACTTCGAACTCAACGTGATGCTGCCGATCATTGCCCAGAACCTGCTCGGCAGCCTGGAGTTGCTGGCCAACTCCAGCCGCCTGCTGGCAGACAAGGCCATCGCCAGCTTCAAGGTCAACGAAGCCAAGCTCAAGGAAGCGCTGTCGCGCAATCCGATCCTGGTGACCGCACTGAACCCGATCATCGGTTACCAAAAGGCCGCCGAAATCGCCAAGAAGGCCTATCAACAAGGCCGTCCGGTGATTGATGTGGCGCTCGAACATACCGACTTGCCCCGCAGCCAACTGGAAATCCTGCTGGATCCGGAAAAGCTCACGGCCGGCGGCGTGTAATCACCGACCCTGCTTTGGAGGCTCACCATGGAGCACTGGAAACGCACGATCGAACGGGCCAATCGCTGCTTTATGGCGGGCGAGCTGGTAGATGCCCGCGAGGCCTACCTGCAAGCCCTGGCCCTGGCTCAAGTGTTGTTTGAGCGCTGGGCAGACGCCGACGAAGCGGTGGCGGCTTGCGTCATTTCCCATCACAACCTGGCCGACCTGCACTTGCGCCTGAACCAGCCGGAAGAAAGCGCGGAATACCTCTGCGCCATTCACCAGCGCCTGTTGCAGACCATGCAAGACACCCGTCTTAACCCGCTATTGCGGGAAGCGGCCCTGCGCCAGAGCAGCAAGACCTACGTCGAACTGCTGAATTTCATCAGCGATCACGGTGAGTACCCACGTACCCACCGCCTGCTGGGCAGCAACGTGGCGCCATCGGATGCGTCGACCCGCAACAGCCCTTTTTATGGAGCTCATTGATATGTCCTACACCTTGCCGGCCTTGCCTTACGCCTACGATGCCCTTGAACCGCATATCGACGCGCAAACCATGGAGATCCACTACACCAAGCACCACCAGACCTACATCAACAACCTCAACGCAGCCGTCGAAGGCACCGAGTTTGCCGCTTGGCCGGTGGAGAAACTGGTGTCCAGCGTCCAGCAACTGCCGGAAAAACTCCGGGCGGCGGTGATCAACCAGGGCGGCGGCCACGCCAACCACTCGTTGTTCTGGGCTGTCATGTCGCCCAAGGGTGGCGGCAAGCCAGACGGCGCGTTGGGTAACGCCATCGACGAGCAGTTGGGTGGTTTCGACGCCTTCAAAGAGGCCTTCACCAAAGCTGCCTTGACCCGTTTCGGCAGTGGCTGGGCGTGGTTGAGCGTGACGCCGCAAAAGACCCTGGTGGTGGAAAGCAGCGGCAACCAGGACAGCCCGTTGATGAACGGCAATACGCCAATCCTCGGCCTGGACGTCTGGGAACACGCTTATTACCTGCTGTACCAGAACCGTCGTCCGGAATACATCAATGCGTTCTACAGCGTCATCAACTGGCCGGAAGTTGCCGGCCGCTACCAGGCTGCGCTGGGCTGAAACTCCTCTATAACAAGATCTAAGGCCGACTATGGGCACTGAAACACTGGCGATCAGCAGCGTGCGAATGTTTCGTTATGCGTTTGGCTCGCTGCTGCTATTGGCAGGAACTGCATTGCTGGTGGCCCAAGGGCTGGCCTGGCTTGACCTGGAACCGCGCATCCTGCGTGCCTTGCAGGGCGGGGCCATCTGCGCGCTCGGCACCGCCCTGGGTGCCGTGCCGGTACTGGTGATCCGCCGGATGCCATTGGCGGTGAGCGACACGCTGCTCGGCTTCGGTGCCGGGGTGATGTTGGCCGCTACGGCGTTTTCGCTGATCGTGCCGGGTATTGCGGCTGCCCAAAGCCTGGGGCTGACGCCATGGGCTGCCAGTGGATTGATCAGTTTCGGCATCATGCTGGGCGCGTTCGGGCTGTATCTGGTGGATCGCAAGGTCTCCGGCGCCACCCCGGAAATGCTGGTGGGCAGTCCGGATCATCCGGTGATACCGCCGCGTATCTGGCTGTTTGTGTTCGCCATCATTGCCCACAACATTCCCGAAGGCATGGCCGTGGGTGTCTCGGCAGGCGGCGGCATGCCGGATGCCGACAGCCTCGCCATGGGTATCGCCTTGCAGGATGTGCCGGAGGGACTGGTGATTGCGTTGGTGCTGGCCGGGGCAGGGATGTCGCGGGTCAAGGCGTTCCTGATCGGCGCGGCGTCCGGGTTGGTGGAGCCGGTGTTTGCGGTGCTGTGTGCCTGGCTGGTGAGCCTGGCTCAGGTGCTGTTGCCGCTGGGGCTGGCGCTGGCGGCCGGGGCAATGCTGCTGGTGGTAACTCACGAAGTCATTCCCGAGTCGCGGCGCAATGGCCATGACAAGCTCGCCAGCCTGGGGCTGTGTATCGGGTTTTGCTTGATGATGGTGATGGATACGGCGTTGGGCTGAGGCTGTCGCGCTTCTACAAGAAGCGCTTGCGGTAGTCGCTGGGGGTAACGCCCAGGCGGCGAACGAAGGCGCGCCGGAACCCATCAAGATTGGCATAGCCGACCTGATCGGCCAGGCGTTTGAGCGAGACATTCGAGCCTTCGATCAGCCGCCGTGCCTGGTCGATACGTGCCAGCTCCACGAACTCGGCAGGGGTGAATCCACCCTCGGCCTTGAATACCCGGGCAAAGTTGCGTTCGCTCATGTCAGCGCGCTGGGCCAGCAATGCCACGCTCAGGTCTGCGGCCAGGTTGTCGACGATATAGGTCTGTATCTGGCGAATGTTCGTGCGCTCTGCGGTCTGTGCCGCCAGTTGGGCGCTGAACTGTGACTGGCCGCCCGGCCGTTTGAAGTACATCACCATTTCCCTGGCCACACTGAGCGCCAAATCCCGGCCATGGTCCTCCTCGACTAACGCGAGCGCCAGATCCATACCGGCCGTCACACCGGCGGAGGTGTACAGGTTACCGTCGCGGATAAAAATGCTGTCCGGTTCGACCACGGCATCGGGGTATTGCCTGGCCAGCAATGCACTGGAATTCCAGTGCGTGGTGACGCGTCGCCCGACCAGCAAACCAGCAGCCCCCAGCACAAAAGCGCCACTGCAAACCGAGCCTATCCGCCGCACGCGCGTGGCCTGGTAGCGTACCCAGTCCCGCAGGTGGGCGTCGTGTGCCACGTCATTCACGCTGGGGCTTCCTGCGATCAGCAGCGTATCGATAGCCCCCTTGAACGTCTCGATGGAGTCATCCGTGGCCAGGCGAAGCCCATTGGTTCCCTTGATCTGCCCCGCGACGGTACCGATGACCGAGATCCTGTATGCACGGGAATTGCCCAATTGCCTGGCCGCTTCAGCGAACACATCGGCAGGGCCCACGACATCCAGCATTTGCACACGGGGAAACGCCAGGAGGGCAATTCGCATGGTGTCGGTCTCCGTAGTGGAAATGGCTGAAATCGTCGTTAAGCGACACTATAGGACAGAGGGGAGGTAGGCGACACTGTCCGTCACGTGCTTTATCGTCAACCGGAGACCCGCATGAGCATCTGTAACGCGCCACTTCCCCCCTTCGCTGTCGAATCGAGCGAGCGGTCGGGGTCCATCAAGAATCTTCCCATCAATTTGTTTGGCGCCGTGATGGGGTTGGCCGGCCTGAGCCTGGCCTGGCAGTCCGCCAGTGAATATGTGGCTTACGCGCAAATGATCGGAGCGGTCATTGGTGGGTTTGCCATTCTGGTGTTTATCGCACTGGTGGCGGGGTATCTCACCAAATGGGTTAAATACCCTGCGGCGGTCAAAGCCGAGTTCAATCACCCGATATCAGGAAATTTCTTTGGCACGGTGACGATCGCGTTGCTGCTGCTGTCGGCAGTCGTAGGTTCAGCCAGCACCCTGATCAGCCAGGGGCTTTGGATGTTGGGTAGCCTGCTGACCATGATCCTGGCGGCAATTGTGCTCTCGCGACTGTTGTCCGGTAATCAGGAGTCGCAATATGCGGTGCCTGCCTGGCTGATCCCGGGGGTGGCGGCGCTCGACATCGCGGTGACAGGTGCCCACATGCCCATGGCGTGGGCATACGAGTTCAATCTGTTCGCGATGGCGGTAGGGAGTGTGATTGCGCTGGTGTTCTTCACGCGAATTTTTTCACGTCTGGTTCACGAGCCGGTGATGGCCAAAGGTATGACACCTTCGCTGATGATACTTATCGCCCCCTTTGAAGTCGGCTTTCTGGCTTACACCAACTTCTTTGGCAGCGTCGACTACTTTGCCAGTGTGCTCTTCTACTTTGGCCTGTTCCTGTTTGGGGTGCTGGCATTCAAAGTATTCCGTCAGGCCGCGCCTTTTTCTCCTGCCTGGTGGGCAATCAGCTTTCCGATTGCGGCATTGAGCAACGCTGCGTTGAAATATGCCGATGCCAAAGGAAGCGTGATCCTGGAAGCGATTGCCTATCTGATCCTGGCTTTCCTGACGATCGCCCTGGCCGTACTGACGGTCAAGACGTTGAAGATTCTGTTCAACGGCAAACTGCTGTCCAACTGACGCAGGGGAGGGCGATTACCTACTCGCCCTCATCAAAGAAATTATTGATCAACGCTACCAGGGCATCCATCGCTTCCTGCTCTTGCTCGCCTTCGGTCTTCAAATGAATCTTCGTGCCCTTGCCCGCAGCCAGCATCATCATGGCCATGATGCTTTTGCCGTCGACCATGGATTCCGGGGTACGCCCGGCGCGGATCTGGCAAGGGAACTGCCCGGCGACGCCGACGAACTTGGCCGAGGCCCGGGCGTGCAGGCCCAGCTTGTTGATGATTTCAATTTCCAGAGCGGGCATCGCGGGGGTGTTCCTTTCAGCTGAGGTCGCGGTGGCGAACCTGGACGTTCTTGAGGGTTTGTTGCAGCACCTTGCCCAGGCGTTCGGTCAGGTAGACGGATCGGTGGTGGCCGCCGGTGCAGCCAATGGCGATGGTGACATAAGCCCGATTGCTGGCCGCAAAACGCGGCAGCCACTTGAGCAGGTAGCTGGAGATGTCCTGGTACATTTCCTCGACATCCGGTTGCGCCGCCAGGTACTCGGCCACAGGTTGGTCCAGCCCCGACTGATCGCGCAGTTCCGGCTTCCAGTACGGGTTGGGCAGGCAGCGCACATCGAACACCAGGTCGGCATCTACCGGCATGCCGCGCTTGAAACCGAACGACTCGACAAGGAACGCCGTGCCCGGCTCCGGCTGGTTCAGCAGACGCAGCTTGATCGCATCCCGCAGTTGATACAGGTTCAGGCTGGTGGTGTTGATCTTGAGGTCGGCCAGGTCAATGATCGGCCCCAGCAGTTTGGTCTCGTCCTCGATGGCTTCGGCCAGGGAGCGATGAGGGCTGCTCAACGGGTGGCGGCGACGGGTTTCAGAGAAGCGCTTGAGCAGGGTCTCTTCGTCGGCGTCCAGGTACAGCACATCGCAATGGATGTGCTTGGCCCGCACTTCTTCGAGCAGTTCAGGAAAGCGTGTGAGGTGGCTGGGCAGGTTGCGGGCGTCGATCGACACGGCGACCAGCGGTTGCGCCAGCTCGGTATGAATCAGCGCGCGTTCCGCCAGTTCCGGTAGCAGGCCAGCGGGCAGGTTGTCGATGCAATAGAAGCCGTTGTCCTCAAGAACATTGAGGGCCGTGCTTTTACCTGAGCCGGAACGGCCGCTGACGATGATCAAACGCATGATTAATGCCCGTTTTGTTCATCCAGGACAACCTGGTAGAGCGCCTCATTGCTTGAGGCACTACGCAGTTTGTCGCGTACGTCCTTGCGGTCGAGCATGCTGGCGATCTGCCGAAGCAGCTCCAGGTGCGCATCGGTGGCAGCTTGCGGGACCAGCAGCACGAACAGCAGGTCGACCGGCGCGCCGTCGATAGCGTCGAAATCGATAGGGGCGTCCAGGTGCAGCAGGGCGCTGACTGGAGACTCACAACCTTGCAGGCGGCAGTGAGGAATGGCGATGCCGTTGCCAAAGCCGGTGGAGCCAAGCTTTTCACGGGCAATCAGGGCCTCGTACACAGCTTGCGTATCCAGTTCGGGCACTTCGCGGCCGATCAGGTTGGCAATTTGTTCGAGGGCGCGCTTTTTACTGCCGCCCGGCACGTTCACGAGGGAACGGCCGGGGGTCAGGATGGTTTCAAGTCGGATCATGGGTGGGGAGTGTTAGCGGCCAGTGCCTTGAAGAAGGCTCTGCTGCTTTTCCTTATGCTTTTTAAGTTGGCGGTCAAGCTTGTCTGTGAGCAAGTCGATTGATGCATACATGTCTTCATGTTCGGCATTGGCGACCACTTCGCCACCAGGTATCTGAAGTGTCGCTTCGATTTTCTGCTGAAGCTTGTCGACCTTCATGATGACCTGCACGTTGGTGATCTTGTCGAAATGGCCCTCAAGCTTCTTCAGCTTCAGCTCGACGTATTCGCGCAATGGAGGGGTGACTTCTACATGGTGTCCACTGATGTTGACTTGCATACAGCTTCTCCTTCGTTGCCAGTGCATAAAGCGGCGGGTAGGAATACCCGCCACTGGAACGCTATGGCC
>Ga0209173_100257_pt1 | contig 40142 bp, 37 predicted proteins | sample SynthPrep_16_END_FD_187206 | JGI IMG/M metagenome (GOLD analysis project Ga0209173, IMG submission 187206) | Synthetic microbial communities from Ohio, USA - SynthPrep_16_END_DS12_MetaG (SPAdes) (version 2) | ecosystem: Engineered > Bioreactor > Aerobic > Activated sludge | place: USA: Ohio... | reverse complement strand
CCCAATAAGAAGCAATCGGAGCCCCCATGTCCTGGAACAATCGCGTGGTCTGGTCGGAAGGCATGTTCATCGGAACGCAGCACTTCCAGCAGCATGACCGTTACCTGGAAAACCTGATCGACGCCCGCAGCCGCCCTTTGTCGGCCGGGGCCTGGGGTTTTTCCGAGCTGCTGATCGACCAGGGTCTGCTGGCCCAGGGCAAGCTGGCGATCGTCTCGGCGCGTGGCCTGTTGCCCGACGGCACGCCGTTCAACATTCCCCAGGACGATCTGGCGCCGAGCCCGCTGAACATCGACGACAACCTGCGCGATGGCCTGGTGTACCTGGCGCTGCCGCTCAAGCGTGCCGGTGCCCGCGATACCGTGGAGGAAGGCGAAGCCTTGGAGGCGGCGCGTTACGTGAGCCAGGTCCGCGAAGTGCGTGACGACAACGCACCCTTCGAAAACCGCGCACCGGTGGCCTTGGGCTCACGGGCTCTGCGCCTGCTGACCGCCCAGGATGGCATTAGCGATTACGCCGCCATCGGCCTGGTGCGCATCAAGGAAAAGCGCGCCGACCGTGCGCTGGTGCTCGACGACACCTACATCCCGCCGGTCCTGGACGTCGCCGCGAGCAAGCCGCTGACCGCATTCCGCAGCGAACTGCTCGGCTTGCTGCACCAACGCGGCGAAGCCCTGGCGGGGCGCGTGGTCGCTTCGGGCGCCGGTGGCGCGTCGGAGATTGCCGATTTCATGCTGCTGCAACTGGTCAACCGCGCCCAACCGCTGATCCAGCATTTGAGCCAGTTGAGCCCGCTGCACCCGGAGCGCTTTTTCAGCGAACTGGTCAGCCTGGCGGGAGAGTTCTCCACCTTCTCGACCTCAGGCCGCCGTCCCCAGGAATACCCGCAGTACCAGCACGACGACCTGGCGCTGAGCTTTGCTCCGGTGATGGCCGCCTTGCGTGAAGCGCTGTCGATGTTGATCGACAGCAAGGCCACGCCGATCCCGATTGTCGAGAAAGCCTACGGCGTCCACGTGGCGATGCTGGCCGACAAAACCCTGCTCGACAACGCCAGCTTCATCCTGGTGGTGCGTGCCGATGTCCCCGGCGAAACCCTGCGCGCGCGCTTCGGCCAGCAGAGCAAGGTTGGTTCGGTGGAGCACATCCGCGACCTGGTCAACCTGCAACTGCCGGGCATCACCCTGTTGCCTCTGCCCGTGGCGCCGCGCCAATTGCCGTACCACGCAGGTTCCACCTATTACGAGCTGGATCGCGGCAGCGAGGCCTGGCAACAGCTGGGCAATTCCGGCGGCTTTGCCTTCCATATCGCCGGGCAGTTCCCGGGCTTGAACCTGGCCTTTTGGGCGATCCGAGGATAATCCGCGATGCATCCCAATGATGATGACCGCACCCAGTTCATGCCGCGTCCGGGTGGTCGGGCGCCGGAACCTGCGCGTGCCGAACCGTCGCCGCTGGCCATGCCGGCCGCGCCGATGCTCACCGGCAAAAGCCAGGGCCTCAACCCGCTGGAAAGCGCCGCCGGCCCGTTGTTGGCACTGCTGACGCGCCTGCGCAACACCATCGCCCACCCGGCGCCGGCCAGCCTGCGCGCGCAGTTGCTGGCGTATCTGCGCCAGTTCGAAGAACGCGCCGAAGCGGCCGGTATCGCCCGCAACGAAGTACTGCTGGCCCGTTATGCGCTGTGCACCGCGCTGGATGAAGCGGTGTTGAGTACGCCATGGGGCAGCACCAGTGACTGGGGCAAACAGAGCCTGCTGATCACGGTGCATAACGAAGCTTGGGGCGGTGAGAAAGTCTTTCAGTTGCTCGACCATTGCCTGCAAAGTCCACGGGAACGCCTGTACCTGCTGGAGCTGCTGTACCTGTGCATGTGCCTGGGTTTTGAAGGCCGTTATCGCGTAATGAACGACGGCCGCAGTCAGTTGGAAACCCTGCGTGAACGCACGGCTGCCGCCATTCGCAGCGCCCGTGGCGAACACGAACGTGAACTGTCGCCACACTGGCGCGGCGTGACCGTGGCGCGGGATCGCCTGGCGCAATTCATGCCGCCATGGATCGCCGTGGCTATCGGCGTGGCGCTGTTGCTGGCGCTGCTGTTTGGTTTGCGCATGAAGCTGGCGTCGGATGCCGAACCGGTGTTCAAGAATATTCACGCGTTGGGCGAAATCCCGGTGCAGGCCATCGACCGCCCGGTGGCACAACCCAAAGTCATCGAGCGCCCACGCCTGGCCGGTTTCCTGGTGGAAGACATCAAGGCCGGGCGCGTTGCCGTGGAAGATGCGGTCGACCGTTCAGTGGTGACCATCCGTGGCGACGAGCTGTTTGCGTCCGCCAGTTCCAGCATTGTCGATGACTACCAACCGCTGATGCTGCGCATCGCCGATGCCATCCGCAAAGTGAAAGGCCAGGTACGCGTGACCGGGCACAGCGACAACCGCCCGATTGCCACGCTGCGCTTCCCGTCCAACTGGGCGCTGTCGGAAGCACGGGCCAAGTCTGTGCTGGAAATCCTCGCGGCCAAGACTGGCCAGGCGGAGCGCTTCAGCGCCGAGGGCCGAAGCGACACCGAGCCGGTGGCGACCAACGCCACCGCAGAAGGCCGCGCCCGCAATCGTCGGGTTGAAATCACCGTATTGGCGGAGGGCGTCGAGTGAAGGCGTTTTTCAGTTTCATGATTCGCTGGGTGATTCCCGTGCTGGGCCTGATCGCCCTGAGCCTGATCATCTGGTTTGTCGGGCCGTTGCTCGACGTGCTGGTGCCGGAAGGGCGCCGCTGGGCGCTGATCATCCTGGTGTTCGCGGTGTGGATTGCCTACCGCGTGTTCCGCATTATCCAGGCCCGTCGCCAGGCCGCCGAAGTGATGCGCAGCCTGGCCGCCGAAACCCCGGCAGACCCCAATAGCGTCGCCACCGCCGAAGAACTCAGCACCCTGCGCCAGCGCATGGACGAGGCCCTGGCGCTGCTGAAGAAGGCCAAGCTGGGTGGCGATGAACGCCGCAACCTCTACGAGCTGCCGTGGTACGTGATCATCGGCCCGCCGGGTTCGGGCAAGACCACGGCGCTGGTCAACTCCGGCCTGCACTTCCCGCTGGCGGCACAGTTGGGCGCCGGTGCCGTGCGCGGCGTCGGCGGTACGCGCAACTGCGACTGGTGGTTTACCGATCAGGCTGTGTTGCTCGACACCGCCGGCCGCTACACCACCCAGGACAGCAACTCCACGGTGGATAAAGCCGCGTGGCTGGGTTTCCTCGACCTGCTGAAAAAACAGCGCTCGCGCCGGCCTATCGATGGTGCCTTCATCGCCATCAGCCTGTCGGACCTGTTGCTCGGCACCGACGCCGAGCGCGCCGCCCATGCCGCCGCCATCCGCCTGCGCATCCAGGAGTTGTACACCCAGCTGGGCGTGCGCTTTCCGATCTACCTGATGCTGACCAAGCTCGACCTGGTGCCGGGCTTCATGGAGTTCTTCGACAACCTGAGCAAGGAAGAGCGCGCCCAGGTGTGGGGCATGACCTTTGCCCTGGACGACGGCAAGAACAGCGACAGCCCGCTGGCACACCTGCAAAGCGAGTTCGCTGGCCTGGAACAGCGCCTCAACGAACGTCTGGTCGAACGCCTGCAACAGGAACGCGACCCGGCGCGCCGCGACCTGATCTACGGCTTCCCGCAGCAGTTCGGTGCGTTGAAGGATTGCCTGCAAAGCTTCCTCGAAGGCGTGTTCAAGCCCAATGCCTTTGAAGAGCGCGTGTTGCTGCGCGGTGTGTATTTCACCAGCGGCACCCAGGAAGGCAGCCCGATCGACCGTCTGATCGGCGCGATGGCCCAGAGCATGAACCTGGACCGCCAGCACCTGGCGCGCCAGAGCGGCACCGGACGCAGTTATTTCATCGAGAAACTCTTCACTGCGGTGGCGTTTGCCGAGCGTGGCTTGGTGGGGGTGAACCCGAAGGTCGAGCGTCGGCGCAAGTGGATTGCACGCGGGGTGCTGGCCGCCACCGTGGCACTGGTCGTGGTGGTCAGCGGCCTGTGGTGGGTGAGTTACCGCGCCAACCAGGCCTATATCGCCCAGGTCGACCAGAAGGTCGCACCGCTGGGCCAGTCCGTGCAGAACCTGAGCCCCGCGCAGCGTGACATCCTCGCGGTGCTGCCATTGCTCAACGCCGTGAAGAACCTGGCCGGCGACTCGCCAAGCTGGTCCGAAGGCCTGGGGCTGTACCAGGGCGACATGCTTGAAGCCGAGTCCGCCAGTGTCTACCGCAAGCTGTTGATCGCCGTGTTCGCGCCACGCCTGGTGACGCGCATCGAAGAGCAACTGCACGGCGGCGGCAATTCCGACTTCCTCTACGAAGGCCTCAAGGCCTACCTGATGCTCGCCGATTCCGAGCATTACGACCCGGACTTCATCAAGGCCTGGATCGCCCTCGACTGGGACCGCAACCTGCCGCGCGACTTGCCGGCCGATCAGCGCCAGGCATTGGCCGGGCACTTGCAGGCGCTGTTTGAACGCCATCCACCGAGTGCTCGCCTCGACCCACGCCTGATCGATGACCTGCGTCGTCAGTTGCAACAACTGCCGGTAGCCCAGCGTGTGTATGACCGGGTCAAACGCCAGAAACTGCCCGAAGGCATCCCGGACTTTCGCATCAACGAAGCCGCCGGTCGTGATGCGGCGCTGGTGTTCAGCCGCAAAAGTGGCAAACCACTTGGCGAGCCGTTGAGTGGGTTCTTCACCGCCAAGGGCTATCGCCAGGCGTTTTTGTTGAGCAGCCTGAACCAGACCGGCACCCTGGCTGAAGAGCAGTGGGTGTTGGGGCACGAACAGGCCGACCAGCAGAACGTGGTGAGCCTCGCCGCCGACGTACGCCGCCTGTATTTCCAGGATTACCAGCGTCAGTGGGATGCGTTGCTGGCGGACATCGACTTTGTGCCGATCACCAGCGTGGCCCAGGCGGCCGACGTATTGCGGGTGATTTCCGGTCCGACTTCTCCGCTGAAAAAACTGCTGGTGGCGGTGGCCAAGGAAACCGATCTGCAAGCCGAAGAGCGCCAATTGGCCGCTAAAGGCGTACCGGTGGAAGGGGGCGTCGACAAGCTCAAGGAGCGCCTGGGCAGCCTGCTTGGCCAGGAACAACCGACCGCCAATGCACCTGCTGCTGCGGATGATCCGGTGACCGCACACTTTGCCGAACTCAACAGCATCGTCAGCAAGAATGAAGGCGAGCCAGCGGCCATCGATGGCCTGCTCACCGACATGAATGCGCTGTATGTGCAGGTCAGCGCCATGGTCGGCGCCAGCGGTGATGCCTTGCTCGGTGAGGCGAAGAACCAGGCGGCCGCTGCGGCCACGCGGGTCAGCCTGAATGCCGAACGCCAGCCACCGTTGGTGCAGGGCATGGTCAAGTCGGTGGTCAATTCCACCACCAACAGCATGATGGGCGGGGTGCGCAATCAACTGAACGCGGCCTGGGTCAGCGAAGTGGTCAACGTGTATCGCCAGTCCCTGGCCGGCCGCTACCCGATGTCGCCGGGCAGCGCACGGGACGCGACCCTGGATGACTTCGGGCAGTTCTTCGGCGTGGGCGGGGTGATGGACAATTACTTCCGCAAATACCTGCAACCTTACGTGGACACCTCGGCGCAGACCTGGCGCTGGCAGCCGGGCGCGGCGCAGAAGCTCGGCATTGCTCCGGGCGTGCTGCAAACCTTCCAGCGCGCGGCGACGATCCGCGATGCGTTCTTCCGCGCTGGCGGCACCCAGCCGATTGTGCGGTTCGAACTCAAGCCGGTGTCGATGGACCCGACCATCACTCAGTTCCTGCTTGACCTCGACGGCCAGCAATTGAGCTACGACCACGGCCCCAGCCGCCCAGTGGCGATGCAATGGCCAAACCCCGGCAGCATTGGCGTGGTGCGTATCTCCATCATGCCGCCGTCGGCCAGTGGCCGTTCCGGCGTGACCCTGGACGGACCGTGGGCCTGGTTCCGCCTGCTGGAGCAATCGGACCTTACGGCTGGTAATTCCCCGGACCGCTTCAACCTGCGCCTGCGCGTCGACGGTGCGAGCATCGCCTACGAACTGCGCGCCAACAGCGCCTTCAACCCGTTCAAGAGCCGCGTGCTCAGTGGCTTCAGCCTGCCGGAGCGGCTATGACGACGCTGGGTTTCTACGGCAAGTTGGCCAGTCGTGGTGACTTTGTCAGCCGCGCGCTACCCCAGAGTTTTATCGGCCCGTGGGACAGCTGGTTGGCGGCGGGTCTGCTCGCCAGCCAGAGCAGCCTGGGCGGCGACTGGCTCAACACCTACCTGGTCAGCCCGTTGTGGCGCTTTGTGCTGGCGCCGGGTGTATGCGGACCGGACGCGGCGGCGGGTGTGGTGATGCCGAGCATCGACCGGGTCGGGCGCTACTTCCCTCTGGCGGTGGTGACCTTGCTCGATCACGACACCAATCCCGCGTCCCTGGTCGGCGGGCCGGACACCTGGTTCGAGCAGGCCGAAGCGTTGCTGCTCAGCACCCTGGATGCCGGTGCTACCTTCGAAGGCTTCAATGAAGGCCTCGATGGCCTGGGTTTCCCGGCGAGCGAACCGCGTACCGTGGGCAGCCGTTTCGCCGGCCTGCAACGGGTGGCTACCACCGTGCCTCAGGGGCGTCTGACCGCCCTGGCCGAACAGGCCTGCGAAGGCGCGAGCCTGTGGTGGGGCCGTGGCTCGCAGACGATTTCCCCTGGTTTGTTGCGGTGTCAGGGCCTGCCTGCCGCCGACGATTTTGCGCAGTTTTTGCTCGGACAAGAAGGTGTGGTGTAGATGGGGTCGACGTACAAATCCGCGAGCAAAAGCCATGTGGGCATGGTCCGCCAGGTCAATGAAGACGCCTGCCTGGACCTGCCGGAAAACCGCCTGTGGGTGGTGGCCGACGGCATGGGCGGGCACGCGGCGGGGGATTACGTGAGCAGCCTGATCGTCGACAGCTTGCGCAGCGTGCCGGTGGGGCGCTCGCTGGATGAATACACGGCGGCGCTGCGCAACGACCTGCTGCGCATCAACGCCGCCGTGCGCGAAGAAACCGCCCATCGTGGCGTGACCATGATGGGCAGCACCGTGGTGTTGTTGGCCGCCCGTGGCCTGCGCGGCGTTTGCCTGTGGGCTGGCGACAGCCGCTTGTACCGCCTGCGCGACGGCGTGCTGGAAGGTATCTCCCGCGACCACAGCTACGTGCAAGACCTGCAAGACAGCGGCCTGCTCAGCGAAGCCGACGCCCGCACGCATCCACGCGCCAATATCGTCACCCGTGCGATTGGCGTGGAAGCGCACCTGGAACTGGCGGTGGTCGACCTGCTGATCGCTCCCGGTGACAGCTATTTGCTGTGCAGCGATGGCCTGAACAAGACCGTCGAAGACCATGAGATCCGCGAAGTCCTCGGCCACGACACGCCGGATGAAATCGTGCGCAGCCTGGTGCACCTGGGACTCAACCGGGGTGCGCCGGACAACATCACCGCCATCGTTGTGAAGGTATCGGCATGAACATCCTGATTCCGGGTTATGACATCGAAGGCGAGATCGGCGAAGGCGCCATGGCCAGCGTGTACCTGGCGACCCAGCGTTCCCTGGAGCGCAAGGTGGCGTTGAAGGTGATGGCGGCGGCATTGGCGGCTGACCCGAGCTTCTGCGAACGCTTCCTGCGTGAGGGCAAGACCCTGGCGCGCTTGTCGCATCCGCACACGGTGACCATCCATGACATCGGCAACGTCGGTGAGCTGTATTACATGGCCATGGAATACCTGCCCAACGGCACGCTCAAGGAGCGCATCGCCGCCGGGATGACGCCGGAGCAGGGCGTGACGCTGATTCGCCAGATCGCCTCGGCGCTGGGCTATGCCCACGCCCAGGGCTTGGTGCACCGCGATGTGAAACCGGCGAACATTCTGTTCCGTGCCGATGGTACGGCGGTGCTGTCGGACTTCGGTATCGCCAAGTCGCTGGATGATCGCACTCAGTTCACCCAGGCCGGGTTTGCCGTAGGCACGCCGAGTTACATGAGCCCAGAGCAGGCGCGGGGACAAGAAATTGATGGTCGCGCCGACTTGTACGCGCTGGGCGTGGTGCTGTACGAGATTCTCGTCGGCAAGCTGCCATACACTGGCACCGATGCGCTCTCCACGGCGCTCGCGCACCTGACTGAACCGCTGCCCGAATTGCCGGTGCACCACGGTCGTTATCAGGAGGTGCTGCGCAAGCTGTTGGCCAAGGATCCGGCGGAGCGCTTCGCGGATGCGGCGGCGTTGTTGCGGGCGTTGGATAACCTGCCGTCGGAATCGCCAGAGGCTACCTTGGTGCGGCCGTTGCCGATCCCCATGAGTTTTGATCTGGCCGGCATCACCCCGGAATCCATCGAGATCCCCACCGAGAAACCCCAGCCGGTGCGCCAACCGGTGGTGCCGCCGACCCAGCACAGCGAGCAGCGCCGTGGGCCGGTGTTGGCACTCGCCGCTGTTGCAGTGGCGGTTGCGTTGGCCATTGGTGGTGCGAGTTATTGGTGGTTGAGCGGCAGCGATGAGCCCGTGGCCAAGCCCCCGGCTGCGGTGGTTGCGCCCCCTGTGGCGCCGCCTGTGGCAGAAGTGGATGGCGGTCAGCGTCCGTTGCTGATGGCGGGTAAGAAAACCCTGTTCCAACGCGTCCTCAGCAAACCCGGCGCCAAGCTTTCAACGGACGCCGGCAGTGCGCCGGGCAAGGCTTTGCCGGCGTTTTCCGTGCTTTACGTCTACCAACGCAAGGACGTTGACGGCAACCCATGGGTACGCGTCGGCGCCGCCACCGATGGCCGCAGCGACGGCTGGTTGCCCGCGTCCCTGGTCAGCGACTGGAAGCAGAGCCTGGTGCTCAAGTTCACCGAGCGTTCAGGCCGCGCGCCGGTAATGTTCCTGCGCCAATCCGCTGAAGTGGAAAGGTTGCTGGCTGACCCGGCCGCCGCCAAAGGCGTACTGGCCAAGGCGCAGAAAAACAGTGAGGACAACAGCCAGATCCTGGCCCTGGAACCGACCGCCAGCGCTGTGCCGCAAAACCAGTTCTACCTGCTGCCGATCTTCGACGCCAAAGAGAGCTTCGACGAAAACGGCCAGCCGGTGCAGTTGCTCAATGTGGCCTCCATCGACCCAGGCACCAGCGCCGCTAAACCGGCCACGCCGGTGATCAACGCCAATGCTGACGCCTTCCGCACGGCTGTTGTGCTAGTGGTGGATACCACCGTTTCCATGCAGCCCTACATCGACCAGATCCGCGACGTGGTGCACGAACTGCAAACGCGCATCGGCGAACGCGGCGAGTTGGACAGCGTGAGCTTCGGCATGGTCGGCTTTCGCAGCAGCATCAAGAAAACCCCTGGCCTGGAATACGTCGCCAAGACCTTGATCACCCTCGATCAGGGCCGCGACCCGCAACGTTTCCTCGACATGGCGCGCCAGGTCAAGGCGTCCACTGTGTCCAGCCATTCGTTCAACGAAGATGCGTTCGCCGGCGTGATGCAGGCAGTGGATGGCATGGATTGGTCCGGCTATGGCGGACGCATCATCCTGCTGGTCACCGATGCCGGTGCGCTGCGCAAGAACGATCCGTTCGCCGCCACCCAGATGAACGAAGCCGAGGTACGCCAGGCCGCGCTGGGCAAACAGATCAAGATCTACGCCCTGCACCTGCGTACCGACGCCGGCAAGAAAACCCATGCCGGCGCCGAGAGCCAGTACCGCATCCTCACCGCCGACGCCAACCCTCAGATCGGCGACCTCTACACGGCGGTGCCCGGTGGTGATGTGCGCAAGCTCGGAGAGCGTGTGGATGAGATCGGTACGGTGTTCGCCAATCTTGTGCATCAAGTGCGCAGCAACACGCCACAGCCGGTGCCGTTGTTGAACAGCGCGCCGAGTCTGGCGGATAAGTCCGCCGCCGTCGGTTATGCCATGCACATGGATTTCCTCGGCCGTAAAGCTGCGAGTCAGGCACCGCAACTGGTCAGCGCCTGGACTGCCGACCGCGACCTGACCAACCCGGCACTGCCGGCGTTCCAGGTGTGTGTGATGCTGACCAAGTTGCAGCTCAATGACCTGCAGCAGTCGCTGAAATTGATCGTCGACGCGGCACGCAAGACCCAGACTTCACCCAAGGACTTCTTCCAGGAAATCGCCAGCGCCTCCGCCTATATGAGCCGCGACCCACAGGCCCTGCGCAAGGGCGGCAACCTGGCCGACGGCGGCATCTTGGGTGAATACCTGGAAGGCCTGCCGTACCGCAGCAAGTCGCTGAACATGACCCAGGACCTGTGGTTGTCGTTGAGCGTGGCCGAGCAGGAAGACTTTATCGACGAGCTGGATTCGAAGATCCGCCTCTACGAAACCTTCCACAATGATGTGGCCAACTGGGTCCGTTTCGGCGATGCCGAGCCGGGTGACGCGTTGTACCGCGTGCCGTTGTCGACGTTGCCGTGATGCTGAACCTGAACGCGGTGCACAAGAGCCGGGGCGTCGGCAGCCAGCGCTACAGCCTGGTGATTCCGGCGCTGACGCTGCGTGAGGGTGAGCAATTGGCGATTGTCGGGCCCAGCGGTTGTGGCAAAAGCACCTTGCTGGATTTGCTGGCGTTGGTATTGGCGCCGGATCAGGTCGGGCAGTTTGAATTTCATCAGCAGGACATTGCCGGATTGTGGCGCGGTGATCAGCAATCCATGCTGGCCGCGCTGCGTAGCCAGCATCTGGGCTATGTGCTGCAAACCGGCGGCTTGCTGGGGTTTCTCGATGTGCGTGGCAATATCGCCTTGTCACGGCAACTGTTGGGCTTGAAGGACGACGGCAGCGTGGCGCGCCTGGCCGAGCAGTTGGAGATCAGCGACCAGTTGGCCAAGAAACCGGCGGCGCTCTCGGTGGGCCAGCGCCAGCGCGTCAGCTGTGCCCGCGCCCTGGCTCATGCGCCGCAACTGGTGTTGGCGGATGAACCGACGGCGTCCCTCGACCCCTTGAATGCCGAGCGCGTGATGCAGGCGCTGCTGGCCCAGGCGCGCGAACACCGTGCCGCCTGTGTGATTGCCACCCATGACGAACCCCTGGCCCGCGCCAGTGGCTTGCAGGTGCGGCGTATCAGTTGCCGTCGCGACACCGACGGCGGCGTCACCGCGACCCTCGGGGAGGTGTGCTGATGCGCCTCGGTCTGGTGGCGTCGCTGGCCTGGCAGGACTATCGCAACGATGCCTGGCTGTCGGTTTGTTCGGTATTGGCGCTGGTCGCCGTCATTGCACCGTTGCTAGTGTTATTCGGCCTGAAATTTGGACTGGTTAGCAGTTTGACCGAACGTTTGCAGACCGACCCCGCCACCCGTGAAATTATTCCGTTGGGCGGTGGTCGATTCAGCAGCGCCTTTATCGAGCAACTCGGCCAGCGCAGCGATGTGGCGTTTGCACTCCCGCGCACGCGACAAATTGCGGCGACCGCGCAGGTGGGCGCCTTGGCCCTGGAAATGCTGCCGACCGCATCGGGTGATCCCTTGCTGGCGGGTCTTCCGGTGCCGAGGGGCCTGGACCAGATCGTGCTGAGTCACACCGCCGCCGAGAAGCTGGCAGCGCGGCCAGGGGATTGGCTGGAGACCAGCTTTGCACGGCAAGTGGCAGGACGCTTCGAGGCCCAGCGCACGCGTTTGCAGGTGCTGGCGGTATTGCCGCTGGAAGCCTTCGCCCGTGATGGGCTGTTTGCCGATTTGAAATTGCTGGAAGCAGCAGAAGATTACCGCGATGGTCGTGCGGTGCCGGCCTTGGGCTGGGAGGGTGAAGCGGTCGGTGTGAGTGAACAGCGCGTGTACCCGGCATTCCGCCTGTATGCGCAGAACCTCACCGATGTGGAACCGCTGCGGGTGTTTTTCGCCGGGCAGAACCTGCTGGTGTCGACCCAGGCGCAGACCATCGCGCAGGTGCAGTCGTTGAGCCGCAACCTGTCGATCGTTTTCTGGGTGATCTGCGGGTTGGCGTTGGCGGGGGCGTTTGCGGCGATATTTGCTGGAGCGTTGGCCGCCGTGGTGCGTAAGCGTCGGGAATTGTCGGTGTTGCGCCTGTTGGGGTTTTCCACCGGTGGGCTGTTGTTGTTTGTGGTGGTGCAGGCGCTGTACAGCGCAGGTTTCGCCGCCGTGCTCAGTGCCGGCCTGTATGGCTTGGCCGAGGCGGCTTTGAACACGTTATTTGTGCAGGTGCCGGGCGAACACGCCAGCCACCTGTTGGCACGTCATTACGGCCTGGCCCTGGCTGCAGTCATGGGCGTCAGCGCCGTGGCTGCGGCCTGTGGTGGCTGGCGAGTGGCGCGGATCCAGGCTTCTGAAGGAATCAGAGATGTATAAGTTACTGGGCGCCTGTGTGGCGCTGACCCTGGCCTCTATGGCCTGGGCCGATGAGGCGAGTGAAAAACTCGATAACCCCAAGCCGTTGGAGGGCGACGTCAGCCTGCCGCTGCCGTGCGAAGGCAACATGGTGTTTCGTTACGCCTACGTGTTGGCCCAAGGCACCCTGGATGACCGCGAGATCAGCCTCGGCTACCCCTTTGCCGAAGGCGAGGCGGGCTATCAGCAGTCATTCATTTCCGGCTACCGTCGCGACTTCATCAACGGCCAGTTCACCCTCAAGGACCTGCCCAAAGACTGGAACAAAATCATCGCACCCTTGATGCCGAAGACCGACGCCAAGACCCCGCTCAAGCCCATGCTCTACTTCATCGGCAAGTACGAAGTGACCGCACGCCAGTACGCCCAGGTGATGTCCCAGGCGCAATCGTTGGCCAGTGGTGAACCCGCGCCTGCGTGCGACGCACCCACCGGCATGGCCGGACGCTTGCCCAAGGTCAAACTGTCGCGCTTTGAGGCCGAGCGTTTTTCGGCGGTGTACAGCGCCTGGCTGATGAAATATCACCGCGAATTGCTGCCGGTGAGCGGACGCGGCTCTTCGGCGGACGACGGCGGTTTGGGTTTTGTGCGCCTGCCCACCGAAGTGGAGTGGGAATTCGCCGCGCGTGGCGGTCATGCCGTCAGCCGCCAGGACTTGGAAGCGCGGCTGTTCCCGCGCCGTACTGAAGGCAGTGACAGCGACGGCCCGCTCGGCGATTACGCCGTGTTCAACCAGGTCGCCGGCGGTACCGGCCAGGCCGCGCGCCTGATGCCTATCGGCACCAAGTTGCCCAACCCGATCGGTCTGTTCGATGTGATCGGCAACGCGGCGGAAATGGTCCAGGAATCCTTCCAACTGGTGCACGCCGGGCGTCGCCAGGGCACCTACGGCGGCTTTGTGGTCAAGGGTGGCAACTACCTGGAAGGCGAGGGCACGCTGTTCACCGGCATGCGCCGCGAGTACCCGCTGTTCGCCGCCGACGGCACCGAGCAAAGCAACGAGACCACCGGGTTCCGCGTGGCGATTGGTGCCTTGTCGGCGCCGCGTTCACGTTACAAGGAGTTGTTCGCCCAATGGCAGAAAGAAGGTCGCCTGGCTTCGCTGACCGACGCCATCGACGATGCCCAGGACCCGACCAAGCGCCTGGACAGCATCATTGCCGCCAGCGCCGACTCCAAGCTGCAAGCCGAGCTGGGGCTGGTCAACGAAGAGCTCAAGCGCAACGTCTCGCTGATCGCCCAGCAACGCGAAGAGGCGGCGGGCAACCTGATCCAGTCGGCCGCATTGGTGGCCGAAACCATCGCCAACTACAACATCCGCCTGGCCAACCTGCAGAAGAGCCGCCAACAGTCCCTGGGCAACAAGGACGAGGCCAGCGCGCAGCTGTTCGACATGGCGATTGCCAATGGTCGTAGCGCGCTCGATGGCGCGGTGGCGATCTATATCGACAACCTGGCCACTGGCACGCGTTACACCGATGCGGTGATCCAGGCGCAGTTTCAACGGATCAAGGAAGAGTTGGATCGCAAGCCGGTGCTCGGTAAGAGCCTGGTGACGCGCGCAACACTGTTCGTTCGCCATGTCGGCAACTACCGCAAGCAACAGCGGGCCGACCCGGCAACGATCTTGAAGGAATTGCTCGCAGCGAGCGGTCAGCGATGAGCGCTGGCTGTATGGCGAGCTTGGAAGGGACTCAGGCGGCGGTGGGCCGTGCTGGGCAAGTCAAACTTAAACGAGAACACACCTATGCTTTTTTCCCGTAAGGCGGTTTCCAAGCGTCACTTGCTGCTGATCGCGGCCGGTTTCAGCACTGTGTTGACCGGTTGTGCCACGTCGCCGGCCTCTAAGGTCGCGTCGAGCACCAAGGTCGAGTACTACCCGAACTGCTACGAGCCGGTGCAGCACCTGCGTGCGACTGACTCGGACATGACCAAGTCGGTCGTCACCGGCGCAGCCATCGGCGCGGCCGGCGGTGCACTGCTGGGCGCCCTGACCGGCGACTCCGACAAGCGCGGCCGTAACGCCGCCATCGGTGCAGCGGGCGGCGCCCTGGCCGGCGGCGCGGCGGGTTACTACACCGAGCGCCAGAAGCAGATCAGCGATGACAACCAGCGCATTGCGTCCTACTCCACCGACTTCAACAAAAGCGCGTCCGACATCGACCGCAGCACCGCGTACGCCAAAGCGTCGCAACAGTGCTACCAGAGCGCGTTCACCAAGCTGGTGGCCGACCGCAAGGCCAAAACCGTCAACGACACCGAAGGCCGCAAGCGCCTGGCGGAAATCGTGGCAGGCCTGAAGGAATCCAATGACCTGATCGTTGCGGTCAACGGCAAGGCCAGCGAAGACCTGAACAACTACACCCAGGCCTACGAGAAAGACCTGCAGCAAGTGGGCGTGCAGCGTAACGACGTGGTGACCGTGGCGACCGCCGACACCGCTCCTGTGGTCGCTCCGGCCAAGGGCAAGAAGCCGGTCAAGGTTGCGAAAAAGCAGGCTCTGCCAGTCGTGCCGAAAGAAGCTGTCACCACCGAGAAGAGCATTCAGACCGTGCAGGCCAAGCAAGCTGAAAGCAAGCAGGTCGCCAGTGCCGGCAAGGCCCAGCTCGAAGGCAGCTGCCGTGATCCGAACCTGGCCGACTGGGCACCGGTACCTTGCCCTAACGTTTAAGTAACATGCTGCTATAAGCGTCAAACGCCAGCCGATCTTCCGCTAATGCGCTAGATCGGTGGCGTTCTTTTAGCAAATCGTTAAACTGCTGCGGCCACTCAATAATTACACCGAGGCCGTGTGCATGAAATTTCGTCTTCTCCTGTGGGTGCTGGGCCTGATGATGGGCAAAGCCAGCCGCACCAATCCCGCCTTCCAGCAGCAACTGGGTGACAAAGACCTGGCCTTCCAGCTGCAGACCCTCGACGGCAAGGTTGCCCGTCACTTCATCGTCAAAGACCAGCGCATCACCAGCCGTTCGGGTGTTCACCCTTCGCCGGCGTTCGCCATCGCCTTTAAAGATGCGGCCTACGGCTTCGCCACGATGCAGGCGAAGAACAAGCAATTGGCGTTCATGACGGGGATTCAGGACAAGTCGATCCAGATCAAGGGCAACCCGGCGCTGGTGATCTGGTTCCAGGGGTTGACCAAGTATTTGAAGCCGAAGAAAAAGAAGGGTTGAATTCATCGCCGGCAAGCCGGCTCCTACACAAAATCTGTAGGAGTCGGCTTGCCGGCGATGGCGATGTAACAGGTGGTGGGTTAGCCCTGGCTGAACTGGGACGCCAACTCGCGCAACAGCACCTCGGCATCCAGCACTTTGCCCACCACTTCCTCAGCCTTGTCACGGCTCAAGCCCAGACGCTCAAGCAGCGCATCCGGAATCGCCTCATCCGGCCCGGAGCCAATCCCACGGCTGCGCAACAAGCGTACCGCCAGACACACCAGGTTCGGGTATTCAGCGTACTGACCATCGTAGGTCGGATCGTGCTGGAAGCGCAGGGCAGTGGACAGTTCATCCGGCATGTCCCAGTAGCGCATCAGCCACGCACCGATTTGCTCGCGGCTGATGCCCAGCAGGTGTTGCTCGACATAGCTGTGGCACAGGTGCGGGTTGACCTCTAGGTGACGGCAGATCAGCGAAAAGTGCGGCGGGAACACGTGAGCCAGCAGCAGGTAACCGAAGTTGTGCAGCAAGCCCGCGAGGTAGGTCAGGCCGGCTTCCGGGCGCTGGGCGCGGGGCATAGCGCGGGTCAGGCCTTCGATCACGGCGGCGGTGTAGATTGACTGGTGCCAGTAGGGTGTGGACTGGTGCGGGTGATCCTTGGGCAGGCTCAGGGTCTTGCCCAATGCCAGGCCCAGCGCCAGGTTGATCACCAGGTCAAAACCCAGCACGCGCACGATGGCGTCTTCCACGGAGCGGATCTTGCCCGGCGACGCGTAGTAGGGCGACGCGGCCCAGCTCACGACTTGCGCAGCCAAAGCGGGGTCGGTTTCGACCACGCCGGTAATGTCATCAATGGTGGCATTCGGGTCGACACGCAGCTTGATGATCTTCTGCGCCGTGTCGGCCAGCGGTGGAATCTCGATGGTCGCTTCCAGGCGTTGCTGGATGCGGCGGGCGGTGAATGCCTGCATCGCCTGGGTAATTTCCTCGCGGTCATCATTCGGGCGGTCAAGGTTGGGGCGGATGTTGCTCAGCGGCTCGCCGAAGTGGCCGGCGCTGGCCTTGGTCAGCATCGTCTTGAACGTGTCGGTCGGTATTTCCAGTAGCACCCCGGCTTCGCCCGAATGCACCAGCAGGCTCGGCTCGTTGAGCAGGCTGCCTTCGTACAGGCACGGCGAACTGGTGAGCGGCGGCAGGCCTGGCAACAGGGTCAGTTCGTGCTTGCCCAGCATGCGTTCGACGCGATCCGGCGATACTGCCGTGAGGCGGCGACCGGTGAGTTCGGCGAGGCGGTTGAGATCGAGCAATTGGTTCTGCGGGAACAGCACCATCAGTGCGCCCACCGCGTCTTCCAGCAACACGGCCTGGACCTTTCGCGCAGGATTCAGGCCCGGTAGGTCGGTGACTTCCGTGTAGGGGATGGCGAGTTTTGCGAGCAGAGCCCGAATGACCGGCGGGGCGGTCAGTGGGGCTGTGGCGAGGGCAACTTCTGACATGGCCTGATCCAATTTCTTACAGTCCACGAAGTATAACCAGCTTGATACAAGTGTTGGTCGGTTAACTGTTGTTTGTGACGCGGTTGGCGCTGAACCTCTGTGGGAGCGAGCTTGCTCGCGAAGATATCCCAGGTCACCGCGTTCATTCCCCGGTGTCCGCGTCATCGTTAACGCGCTTCGCGAGCAAGCTCGCTCCTACAAAGTCAGGCGTCACACTTGGCCGTATTGCTGCCCATGGCGTAGCCAGCGGTCCAGCAATGGGCTGACATGATCCGGCCAACGTTCGAGCAGCGCTTGCGCCGCATCGCGCACGGCCGGCAGCAGGTCAGCGTCGCGCATCAGGTCGGCGACCTTGAATTGCAGCAGGCCGGTCTGGCGGGTGCCGAGCATTTCACCGGGGCCGCGCAGCTCGAGGTCTTTTTCGGCAATGATAAAACCGTCGTTGGTTTCACGCATGATGCCCAGGCGCTGGCGACCAATCTGTGACAGCGGCGGGTGGTAGAGCAGCACGCAATGGCTGGCGGCGCTGCCCCGGCCGACCCGGCCGCGCAACTGGTGCAGTTGCGCCAGGCCAAGGCGCTCGGGGTTCTCGATAATCATCAAGCTGGCGTTGGGTACGTCCACACCGACCTCGATCACCGTGGTAGCCACCAACAGTTGCAGGTTACCGGCCTTGAATTCGGCCATCACGGCGGCTTTTTCTGCGGGCTTCATGCGGCCATGGATCAGGCCGACCTTGAGCTCGCCCAAGGCGCTGGTGAGGTCTTCAAAGGTGGTCTCGGCAGCCTGGCAGGTCAGCTCCTCGGACTCTTCGATCAGCGTGCACACCCAGTACGCCTGGCGCCCTTCGGCACAGGCGCCGCGCACGCGCTCGATCACTTCGACACGTCGGGTGTCGGTGACCAATACGGTGTTGACCGGCGTCCGGCCGGGCGGCAGTTCGTCGAGGATCGAGGTGTCGAGGTCGGCGTAGGCGCTCATCGCCAGGGTGCGCGGGATCGGCGTGGCGGTCATGATCAACTGGTGCGGGTTCATGCGCCCGCCCACGCCTTTCTGGCGCAGGGCCAGGCGTTGCTGCACGCCGAATCGATGCTGTTCGTCGATGATCACCAGCGCCAGATTCTTGAATTGCACTTCATCCTGAAACAGCGCGTGGGTGCCCACCACCATGGGTGCACCACCGGCAATCTGCTCCAGAGCCGCTGCGCGTACCTTGCCCTTGAGCTTGCCGGCCAGCCACGCCACTTCCAGGCCCAGAGGCTCGAGCCAGCGCTTGAAGGTGATGAAGTGCTGCTCGGCAAGAATTTCGGTGGGCGCCATCAACGCCACTTGGTAACCAGCTTCCAGCGCTTGCAAGGCGGCGAGAGCGGCGACCACGGTCTTGCCTGCGCCCACATCGCCCTGGATCAGGCGCAGCATGGGTTCCTGCTGGCTTAAGTCGTAGGCGATTTCATTACCGACGCGTTGTTGGGCGCCGGTCGGCGCAAAGCCCAGGTTGGCCAGGTATTGCGCGGGCAAACGCGTGGCCTTGGGCATCGCCGGCGCACGCAGGGAACGCATGCTTTCGCGCAGGCGCTGCTGGGAGAGTTGGTGAGTCAGCAGTTCTTCAAACGCCAGGCGGTGCTGGGCCCAGTGATGACCCAGCGCCAGCTCGTCGACATCGGCATCGGCAGGCGGGTGATGCAAGTAGCGAATCGCATCGTCCAGCGACGCCAGTTGATAGTCGCGGGCCAGCTCCAGCGGCAGCCAGTCGGGCAGGCTTTTCGGGCCGAGCATCGTCAGCGTCTGCATGCACAGCTGGCGCAGGCGTTGCTGGGTCAGGCCTTCGGTGAGCGGGTAGATCGGTGTGAGCGTGGTGTCGACTGGCGGCGGTTCATCGCCGGTAATGGCGCGGTATTCCGGGTGATAGATTTCCAGGCCCGATGCACCAGGCCGCGCTTCGCCGTAGCAGCGTACGCGGGTGCCGCGTTTTAGGCCTTCTTTCTGCGCGTTGCTGAAATGGTAGAAGCGCAGGCTCAGGCCACCGGTGCCATCCTGCAGACGCACCACCAGGCTGCGACGCTTGCCCATCACCACGTCGGCGCCGCTGACCGTGCCTTCGACCACCGCGTCCTGCCCAGGGCGCAACTGGCCGATGGGCACCACGCGGGTGCGGTCCTGATAGCGCAGGGGCAGGTGGAACAACACGTCCTGGAGGTTTTCCAGGCCGACCTTGGCCAACTTCTCGGCCATGGCTTCACCGACACCCTTGAGTGCCGTCACCGACACCTGCGACAGCTCAGTCATACCGTTGCTTAGCTCGCAGCCGTCGGCTTGGCCACCGAGCACAGGCGGATCGAATCGGCGAGGATCTCAATCGCTTTCGGTCGTGGGAAGCTGGCGCGCCAGGCGATCGCCACGGTACGGAACGGTACTGGCGGCGTCAGTGGGCGCACTTCGATCACGCCGGGGGCGTAGTGGTGGCTGTCCACCGCCGACAGCGGCAGGATCGAAATGCCCAGGCCGGAGGCGACCATGTGCCGGATGGTTTCCAGGGAGCTGGATTCCACGGTGGTGTGCTTGGCGCCGTCGTTGCCCTTGGTCAGGGTCGGGCAGGCTTCCAATACCTGGTCACGGAAGCAGTGGCCTTCGCCCAGCAGCAGCAGGCTCTTGTCGTTGAGCAGGCCGGCGTCGATGGTGTCCTTTTGCGTCCACGGGTGGGAAGCGGGCATCAAGACGTAGAACGGCTCGTCGTAGAGCGGCAGGGTCAACACGTCCGCTTCGTTGAACGGCAGGGCGATGATGATCGCGTCCAGCTCGCCGTTGCGCAGTTTGTCGCGCAGCACGTGGGTGAAGTTTTCTTCGATATATAACGGCATCTGCGGCGCGACGCGGTGCAGTTGCGGGATCAGGTGCGGGAACAGGTACGGGCCGACGGTGTAGATGGCGCCGACTTTCAGCGGTGCGGTCAGCTGGTTCTTGCCGGCCTGGGCCAGTTCGCGAATGCTCTGCGCCTGCTCCAGCACCTTCTGGGCCTGGGCCACAATGCCTTCGCCCACAGGCGTTAGGCGCACGGCGCTCTTGCTGCGCTCGAAAATCAGCACACCGAGTTCGTCTTCAAGCTTTTTCACGCCCACCGACAGCGTCGGCTGGCTGACATGGCAACGCTCGGCCGCGTGGCCGAAGTGCTGCTCTTGGGCGAGGGTAACGATGTAGCGTAATTCTGTAAGAGTCATAGCGGGCGTCCATGAGGTTGCGGGCCAAGCATACCGGCTGCAATCGATAGACGCACGTTATCAGAACTTTGCTGGGGATTGAGCGGGGAGTTACGCAGATTTTGCTGAAGGTGGTAAGGGTTGCCCCTCACCACCTTCATTTTTCAGCGACGACGCTTCTCGATGTTGTACACGAACGGTGCAACGATCTCGATGCTGCCACCTTTGAGCATGTCTGCCGGTGGCTTGGGCAGTGGCTGGGCGCGACGGATCATGTCCAGCGTGGCGCGGTCCAGGTCGGCGTTGCCGGAGCGGCCCACCAACTCGTAGGACAGCACGTTGCCTTCGGCATCCACCACGAACTTCAGGCGGTTCAGGCCTTCCTTGCCACGGGCCTGCGCGCCTGGCGGGTACTTTTTGTACTTCTGCAAGTGAGCCAGCAGCGTGCCTTCCCAGGAAGCCTTCGCTGCGATTTGCTGCGGAGAAGGGCCTGGTACAGGTTGGGCCGATTTCTCAGCCGGTGCTTGGGTCGGCGGAGCGTCGCTCGGCGGATCCTCGGAGGGTTTCTCCTTGGGCGGCTCGATCTTCTTCTCCACAGGCTTCGGCGGCTGCGGTTTAGGCTTGGGCTTGACCGGCTTGGGCACCTGGATCGTTGGCTTGGGTGCCTCGGCCAGTTTCGGCAGGGGCAGCTCTTCCACCGGTGCAGGCGGTTGCGGCGGCGTTACCACCTTGGGCGGCGCTGGCGGCGGCGGGGCTGGCATCGGTGCCAGGTCGATGACCATGGCAGCCGGCGGCAACTGCACCGTGCGCGGCGCGGACCAATGAAGCGCGATAGCGATCGCGACGGCATGCACGCCCAGTACGACGGCGAGGCTGGTGCCATAACGCGTCAGTTTGTGGCGCGTCGTGATCATTTCTTGGCTGCCGTCTCAAGTCCGACCAGGCCGACCTTGAGGTAGCCGGCTGCCCGCAGGGCATCCATCACGCTCATCAGGTCGCCGTAGTCCACGCCCTTGTCAGCCTGGAAGAAGATCGTCGTGTCTTTCTTGCCTTGGGTCTTGGCGTCGAGCACCGGGCCCAGGGTTTCAGCTTTGACTTCTTCTTCGCCCAGGAACAGGCGTTGGTCCGCCTTGACGCTGAGGAAGATCGGTTTCTCTGGCCGTGGCGCAGGTTTGGCGCTGGATGCGGGCAGGTCGACCTTAATGTCCACGGTCGCCAACGGTGCCGCCACCATGAAGATGATCAGCAGCACCAGCATCACGTCGATAAACGGCGTGACGTTGATTTCGTGGTTCTCGACGAGTTCGTCGTCGCCTTGATTCAAATGCAGGCCCATGGCCGATTACCCCACTTTCACCATGTGCGGTTGCGAGCTGCGCTCGGTAGGCAGGTGATCGAGGTCGCGGCTGACCAGCAGCAGGACTTCTGCCGACGCGTCCGATACCTGGGCTTTGTAGCCGGCAATCGAACGGGCGAAGACGTTGTAGATCACCACCGCAGGAATCGCGGCAACCAGGCCCAGGGCGGTCGCCAGCAGGGCTTCGGCGATGCCAGGGGCAACGACGGCAAGGTTGGTGGTCTGGGTTTTGGCGATGCCGATGAAGCTGTTCATGATGCCCCACACGGTACCGAACAAGCCGACGAACGGCGCGGTAGAACCGATGGTTGCGAGCACGCCGGTGCCGCTGCTCATGTTACGACCGCAGGCTGCCACCAGGCGCTCCAGGCGGAAGGCCACACGTTCCTTGATGCCTTCTTTTTCGCGGGTGTTGGCCGACAGGCGCATTTCTTCCAGCGCGTCGTGCACCAGAGTGTTGGCCAGGGTGCCCTTCTTGGTCGCGCTTTCGCTGGCTTCCTTGAGGGTGGTAGCCTTTTTCAGGTGGACGATTTCAGTGCGCAGACGACGTTTGGCGCCCAGCAGCTCGAAGCCTTTGGCGATCCAGATGGTCCAGGTGATGATCGAGGCAATGGCTAGGCCGATCATCACGGCTTTCACCACCACGTCAGCGTTCTGGTACATGCCCCACGGCGACAGGTCATGGGCCATGCCCAGGGTGTTGTCTTCTTCCAGCACCACACCGGTGTCTTCGGCGGAGGCTGGGTCAGCCGCCAGGGCCGGGTCGGTGGCGGCCGGCGCAGCCACTGGAGCTGCCGGTGCCGCGGCATTTTGCTCGGCGGCAGCCGGGGTGGCGGGTGCGGCGGCGTCAGCGAAGGCGGCGGTCGGTGCCAGCAGTACGCTGAACAGCAGCGCAGCACTCGCACGCCAGGCGCGGGATGGGCTGTGAAGCTTGGTTGGCGAAGCGGGGGTTGTATTACGTGTCATGCTGGCCGGACCTGAGAGAAAAAATGAGTGATCGTCCTTCCAGACCCAAGGGGTCGAGGACAAATGGGCGGTTATTATTGCAAGTAATTCTTGTTAACAGAAGTAATACAGTTACTTTATTTGCCCTTTTTCTGGCCGTCGGTCACTCGCGAGGGCTAACCTAGACCTTTCAGTACGGAGTTTTGTGATGTCTGCGCCTTCTGTTGTGATTGCCGGCTGTGGCGATGTAGGGAGCCGGCTGGCCAGCCAGTTGCTCGACTCGGAGTGGGAGGTTCATGGCCTGCGCCGCGATATTTCGCGGCTGCCCGAGGGCGTGATCGGTATTGCCGGTGACCTGTTCAACAAGGATTGCCCTGACACCTGGCCGATCGGCGGGGTGGATTATCTGGTGTACTGCGCTGCCGCGACGGACCATGACGAAGCCGGCTATCGCGCTGCTTATGTTGAAGGGCTGAAACATGTGCTGGAGTGGCTGGGCGACTACGGGCAGGAGCCTAAGCACCTGCTGTTTGTATCCAGCAGCAGCGTCTACGGGCAGCAAAATGGCGAGTGGGTCGACGAAACGTCGAAGACTCAGGCGAAGGGTTATTCCGGGCAAGTAATGTTGGAGGCTGAGCAAGTTGCGCTCGACAGTGGCATCCCCGCCAGCATTGTGCGGCTGACTGGTATCTATGGACCGGGCCGCGAATGGCTGTTGACCCAGGTTCGCCAAGGGTACCGCGTGGCAATCGACCCACCTTTATATGGCAACCGCATTCACGCAGATGACGCAGCGGGTTTGCTGGCGTTTTTGTTGCATCATGTGGAAAAGGGCGGCTCGCTGGAGAAGGTCTACATCGGCGTCGATGATGCGCCTGCGCCGCTGGCCGAGGTGGTGGATTGGTTGCGTGAGTATCTGGGTGTGACCGAATGGGCTGATGACGCGAGTGTGCGGCGTGCTGGCAGCAAGCAATGCAGCAATGCGCGTATCAAGGCGTTGGGTTGGGTGCCGACGTACCCGACTTACCGCGAGGGCTACGCGGCGATCCTGAAAGGCTGAAATGCGGTGAAAATGTGGGAGCGGGCTTGCTCGCGAAAGCGCTGTGTCAGTCACTGAATGTGCTTCTGATAAACCGCTTTCGCGCGCAAGCCCGCTCCCACATTTGGATACGCGTTCGGCTGCTTATTGCTTTTCAAGCAACCACTGGCGAGGCCCTGGCGTAAACGAAGGCACCTCATCCGCCTGTGCGGTATTGATCGCCTGGAAGATCTCCAGTTGCTTGCCTTTGCGCACAAAAATCCACGGGTTGCCCTGGCCGTTCAACTGCAGCCAGATACTGTCGTAGCCACCGCTCATGGACGCGCAATCGCCCGCCAGGCACAGCGAGTACTGATCGACATTCGGCAGGCCAGCGACCTTGCCGTTGGCCTGGAATTGCACGATGGCGCCGCTTCCGAAACCGTCGAGGATCTTCCAGTCACCCCCCATATAAGCGGCGTACAGCGCACGCTCGAAGTTTGCGCCCAGTGGCGCGCCTTCCGGTGCGGGCTCTTTGGGGCGAGCGAACAGCTGTTCCGGCTCGTTGTCGTTGGCCACTTGCAGCAGCTGTTTGCCTTTGCGCTTGAGTTCGGTGGCGGAGCTGCCGTAGAAGTCCACACTCCACGCGCCGGACTTTTCACCCAGCAATTTGCCTTCCGCTACTTCAAAACCGTTGTAGTAGCGTGCCTGCGAGGCCTTGGTATTGACCTCCCATTCGAGGTTCGGGCCAAAGCTCTGCAGGGCTTCACGCAAAGGGCCGCCTTTGGCCGCCGCATCGACGGCGACCTGGTTGATCCAGGTGCCGCTCACATCCCGGTCGGCAGGGTTGCTGGCGCAGCCGCCGAGCAACAGGGCGAGCAGTGATGAGGCTACAAGCGCTTTGCGCATCATGAAATCCTTTTAAAACGAAGTCGGCGCAGCCTATGGGGGCTGCGCCGGGTGTTTTACTCGATGACCAGAATCGCGTCCATCTCAACCTGTGCACCCTTTGGCAGGGCGGCAACGCCGATGGCGGCGCGGGCTGGGTAAGGCTGTTCGAAGTACTTGCCCATGATCTCGTTGACCTTGGCGAAGTGGCTCAGGTCGGTGAGAAAGATGTTCAGCTTGACGATGTCTTTGAACGAACCGCCGGCAGCCTCGGCCACCGACTTGAGGTTTTCGAAGACCTGCACGGTCTGTGCTTCGAAGCCTTCAACCAGTTCCATGGTCTTTGGGTCCAGTGGAATCTGGCCGGACATGTAGACGGTGTTGCCTGCCTTGATCGCCTGGGAGTAGGTGCCGATGGCGGCCGGGGCTTTATCGCTGGTGATAACAGTCTTGGTCATGAATGACTCCTTGTAATGTGGCTTAGGCGCGCATGCGAGTGATGCGGATCACACCCGTCAAGGCACGCAGTTTCTTGATCACGCGGGCCAGGTGCACGCGGTCGTGAACGCTGACCACCAACTGGACCACGCTGATGCGACCATCGCGTTCGTCCATGCTGATCTTCTCGATATTGCCGTCGGCTGCGTTGACGCTGCTGGCGAGCAGGGCGATCAGGCCGCGCTGGTGTTCCAGCTCCACCCGCAACTCGACGTTGAATTCGCCGGTGACATCCTTGGCCCACGAGAGCTGGATGCATTTTTCCGGGTTGTGGCGGATTTCGGTGATGTTGCGGCAGTTGTCCAGGTGCACCACCATGCCTTTGCCCGCCGACAAATGGCCGACAATCGGGTCGCCCGGGATCGGCGTGCAGCACTTGGCGTAGCTGAGCACCAGGCCCTCGGTGCCACGAATCGCCAGCGGACCTTCGGGGCTTGGCAATTGTTCGCCTTCGCCGAGCAGGCGGCGGGCGACCACGTAGGCCATGCGGTTGCCCAAGCCGATATCTTCCAGCAGGTCTTCGATGGTTTCCTGGCGATACTCGTGGAGCATCGCTTGCACGCGCTCTGTAGGAATCTTGTCCAGGGCGCTGTCGAAACCGTTGAGCACCTTGTTCAGCAGGCGTTCGCCCAGGCTGATGGACTCGGAGCGGCGCTGCAGTTTCAAGGCGTGGCGGATGTGCGTGCGCGCCTTGCCGGTGACCACAAAGTTGAGCCATGCCGGATTCGGGCGTGCGCCCGGTGCGCTGACGATCTCGACCGTGGAGCCGCTTTGCAGCGGTTCGGACAGCGGCGCGAGACGACGGTTGATCCGACAGGCGATGCAGCTGTTGCCCACATCGGTGTGCACGGCGTAGGCAAAGTCGACCGCCGTGGAGCCTTTGGGCAGCTCCATGATCCGGCCTTTGGGCGTGAACACGTAGACCTCGTCCGGAAACAGGTCGATCTTCACGCTTTCGATAAATTCGAGGGAGTTGCCGGCACGTTGCTGCATTTCCAGCACGCCCTTGACCCACTGGCGGGCACGGGCATGGGTGCCTTTTGGCTGCTCGTCGCCGCTGGATTTGTACAGCCAATGGGCGGCGATGCCGTTGTTGGCCATCTCTTCCATTTCGCGGGTGCGGATCTGGATCTCGATCGGCACCCCGTGCATACCAAACAGCGTGGTATGCAGCGACTGGTAGCCGTTGGCCTTGGGAATCGCGATGTAATCCTTGAAGCGCCCCGGCAGCGGTTTGTACAAATTATGTACAGCGCCCAGCACGCGGTAGCAGGTGTCGACCTTGTCGACGATGATCCGGAACGCATACACGTCCATGATCTCGTTGAAGGCCCGACGCTTGCCGCGCATCTTCTTGTAGATGCCGTAGATGTGTTTCTGCCGGCCGCTGACCTCGCCTTCGATCTCGTCGATCGCCAGGCAATGGCTCAGGGACTCTTCGATCTTGTTGACGATTTCCTTGCGGTTGCCCCGGGCGCGCTTGACCGCCTGGTAGATGCGCGCCGAACGCATCGGGTGCATGGCTTTGAAACCGAGGTCTTCGAATTCGATACGAATGGCGTGCATGCCCAGCCGGTTGGCGATGGGCGCGTAGATTTCCAGGGTTTCCTTGGCGATGCGCCGGCGTTTTTCGCCGGACAGCACCTCCAGCGTGCGCATGTTGTGCAGCCGGTCGGCCAGCTTGACCAGAATCACCCGGATATCGCGGGCCATGGCCATGGCCATCTTCTGGAAGTTTTCCGCCTGGGCTTCAGCCTTGGTCTCGAAGTTCATCTGGGTCAGTTTGCTGACCCCGTCGACCAGTTCGGCCACGGTTTCGCCAAATTGTGCGCTGAGCGCTTCCTTGGCGATGCCGGTGTCTTCGATCACGTCATGCAGCATCGCGGCCATCAGGCTCTGATGGTCCATGTGCATGTCGGCAAGAATATTTGCCACCGCAAGAGGATGGGTGACATACGCCTCACCGCTACGCCGGCGTTGGCCGTCGTGGGCTTGTTCGGCGTAGAAATACGCTCGGCGGACCAGGTTGACCTGGTCTGGGCCGAGGTAGGCCGATAAGCGATCGGCGAGGGCGCCTATGCTCGGCAAAGTGTGAACTCCTGCCGTTGGCTGTGACCCCGCGCCGTGCTACGTCGACCAGGCATAGGCTTAGACGGCCTCGTTGGACTCGTCCTCGAACGCTGCAAACAGCGGTTCGTCTTCAACGATTTCAGCGTTGGCGATGAACTCGTAGCTCATCAGGCCTTCAGCGATTTCACGCAGGGCTACAACGGTAGGCTTGTCGTTTTCCCACTGGACCAGGGGCTCTTTGCCGCCAGTGGCCAGTTGACGGGCACGCTTGGTAGAGAGCATGACCAGCTCAAAGCGGTTATCCACGTGTTCTAGGCAGTCTTCAACGGTTACGCGGGCCATGGTATTCCTCGGAGCGAATGCAAGATGCGCGCTGCCCGGTTGGGCGAGCGGACTAAACAGTTTAAAAAATCACCAGCGTTTAGGGAAGCGCTGATTTTTCGCAGGCCCTCGCAAAACCGCTACAAGTGCCAATGTAAAGCCCTTGCAGCGGTTTTGGGAAGAGCCAATCAACCGAGCAGTTCGGCCAGTAATTTGCCGAAACGCTGTTGCTGGCGCTTTTGCTGGAGCTGATTGGTGCGGAAAATCGCCTTCAAATCGTCCAGTGCGTGGGCAAAATCGTCGTTGATGATCAGGTAGTCGTAGTCGACGTAGTGGCTCATTTCGCTGACGGCTTCACGCATACGACCTTCGATGATCTCGTCACTGTCCTGGCCACGGTTGGTCAGGCGTTGGTGCAAGGCTTCCAGCGAAGGCGGCAGGATGAAGATCGAGCGCGCCTGGGGCATCAGCTTGCGCACTTGCTCGGCGCCCTGCCAGTCGATTTCCAGGATCAGGTCGTGGCCTTCATCCAGAGTCTGCTGCAGGTGGCTTTGCGAGGTGCCGTAGAGGTTGCCGAACACTTCGGCACGCTCCAGGAAGTCGCCGTGTTCGATCATCTTGACGAACTCGGTGCGCTCGACGAAGTGATAGTGCACGCCGTTTACCTCACCCGGACGCATGGCGCGGGTGGTGTGGGAAACCGAAATGCGGATCTGCTCGTCAGCGTCGGTCAGGGCCTTGACCAGACTGCTCTTGCCCGCGCCCGAAGGGGCGGAAATGATGTACAGGGTGCCGGTGCTGTGGGTCATGGAGGTTGCCTTACTCAATATTCTGTACTTGTTCGCGCATCTGCTCGATCAACACTTTGAGGTTGACCGCCGCCGTGGTGCTGCGCGGGTCGAACGCCTTGGAGCCCAGTGTATTGGCTTCGCGGTTGAGTTCCTGCATCAGGAAGTCCAGGCGCCGACCGGCGGCACCGCCGGACTTGAGCACGCGGCGCACTTCGAGGATGTGGGTGCTCAGGCGATCGAGCTCTTCGGCAACGTCGCTCTTCTGCGCCAACAGGACCATTTCCTGCTCCAGGCGCGTGGGGTCGAGGTCGGCCTTCATGTCGGTGAAGCGGTCGAGCACCTTCTGGCGCTGGCTGGCGAGCATCTGCGGCACCAGTTCACGCAGGGTGACAACGTCTGCTTCAATGGCGGTCAGGCGCTCGCTGATCAAGCGCGCCAGCTCGGCGCCTTCGCGCTCGCGGCCGGCTTTCAGCTCCTTGAGGCCTTGGTTGAACAGGGCGAGCGCTTCGGCGTTAAGGGCTTGCGGGTCGGTGGCGTCGGCCACCAGTACACCGGGCCAGGCCAGCACTTCCAGTGGGTTGAGCGCGGCCGGCTGCTTGATCAGGCCGGCGATGGTTTCGGCTGCGGCGACCAGTTGCGCGGCGCGGTCGCGGTCAATCTGCAAGGCCTTGCCGGTGGTTTCTTCGGTAAAACGCAGGGTGCATTCCAGCTTGCCGCGGGAAATACCCTGGCGCAGTGCTTCACGCACGGCGCCTTCGAGATCGCGGAACGACTCCGGCAGGCGCAGGTGCGGCTCCAGGTAACGGCTGTTGACCGAGCGCAGTTCCCAGCTCAGGGTGCCTTGGACGCCGGCTTTTTCGACGCGGGCGAAGGCGGTCATGCTGTGCACCATGGAGGTACCTCGCGTTGCAGCCCGCAAACACGGGCTGATGATTAAGAAGGCGCAGGATTGTAGCGCAGTGGGGCGGACACGCCCAAACCCGAGCATTCGTAACCGAATTTTTTAGCAGTGCCCCGAAACGGCTCGCGGCTCTATAATGCTCGGCAGTTTTTCGTCCTCAGTACAGGTGTCTCCCTATGAAACGTCCAAGTGGTCGCGCTGCCGATCAGCTCCGCTCGATCCGCATCACCCGCAACTACACCAAACACGCCGAGGGTTCTGTACTGGTCGAGTTTGGCGATACCAAGGTCATCTGCACCGTCAGCGTCGAAAACGGCGTGCCGCGTTTCCTCAAAGGCCAGGGCCAGGGTTGGTTGACCGCCGAGTACGGCATGCTGCCGCGCGCCACCGGTGAGCGTAACCAGCGTGAAGCCAGCCGTGGCAAGCAGGGCGGCCGTACACTGGAAATCCAGCGTCTTATCGGCCGCTCCCTGCGCGCAGCCCTGGACATGTCCAAGCTGGGCGACGTGACCCTGTATGTCGACTGCGACGTGATCCAGGCCGACGGCGGCACCCGTACTGCGTCCATCACCGGCGCCATGGTGGCCCTGGTTGATGCACTCAAAGTGATCAAGAAGCGTGGCGGCCTGAAAGGCGGTGACCCGCTCAAGCAGATGATTGCTGCGGTATCGGTAGGCATGTATCAGGGTGAGCCTGTGCTGGACCTGGACTACCTGGAAGACTCGGCTGCCGAGACCGACCTGAACGTGGTCATGACCAGCACCGGTGGTTTCATCGAAGTACAGGGCACCGCCGAGGGCGCGCCATTCCAGCCGGCCGAGCTGAACGCCATGCTGGCCCTGGCCCAGAAAGGCATGACCGAAATCTTCGAGCTGCAGAACGCCGCCCTGGCTGACTGAGCCCGTTTCAAGGAGAAACGCCATGAATGACAACAGCCAAATGCCGGTGCCTACGCCTTCCTACGAAGTGCGCCAGGGGGCAATGTTGTGCCATCTCGCGGCGTTTCTGGGCTTCGTGTTCCCCTTCGGTAGCGTCGTGGGGCCACTGATCCTGTGGCAGATGAAGAAAGAAGTGGACCCGTTCATTGATGATCAGGGCAAGGAAGCGCTGAACTTCCAGATCACCGTGGCCATCGCCTGGATCGCTTGCATCGTGCTGGCTTTTGCAGTGATTGGCTTTTTCCTGATGGTTGCCCTGGCGATCGCCACAGTGGTGCTGACTATCATTGGCAGCATCAAGGCCAACAAGGGGATTGTTTATCGCTACCCCTTGACCTGGCGCCTGATCAAATAATGAGCACCCACAAAAAAACCGACAGCGATGTCGGTTTTTTTGTGCCTGGAAAAAGACCTTAGATGGTCAATGTCCAGTCGTAGTCCACGATCAGCGGCGCGTGCTGCGAGAAGCGTGGCTGGCGCGGCAGGCGTGCGCTGCGCACGAACCGGCGCAGACCTGGGGTGAGCAACTGGTAGTCGAAACGCCAGCCCAGGTTAAGCATCTCAGCTTGTTCGTTGTCTGGCCACCAGCTGTACTGGTCGCCTTCGCGGCTGACTTCGCGCAGGGCATCCACATAGCCCATGTTGCCGACAATCTCGTCCATCCAGGCACGTTCCGGCGCCAGGAAACCCGGGGATTGCTGGCTGTCGCGCCAGTTCTTGATATCCAGCTTCTGTTGCGCCACGTACAGCGAGCCACAATAAATGTACTCGCGACGCTTGCGTCGCTGTTTATCCAGGTAACGGGCGAAATCGTCCATTAGCTTGAACTTCTGGTTCAAGTCTTCATCGCCGTTCTGCCCCGAAGGGAGCAGCAAGGTCGCGATGCTGACCTTATCGAAATCGGCTTGCAGGTAGCGCCCGTAGCGGTCGGCTGTCTCGAAGCCGAGGCCGCTGATGACCGCCTTGGGTTGCAACCGCGAATACAAAGCCACGCCACCTTGGGTGGGCACTTCGGCATCGCAGGCATAAAGGAAGTAGCCATCCAGTTGGAAGGCTGGGTCGTCCAGTTCAAAGGCGGAGGCGCGGGTATCCTGCAGGCAGATGACGTCGGCATTCTGGGCTTGCAGCCAACTGAGCAAACCACGCTCGACTGCAGCCTGAATACCATTAACGTTCACACTGATGATCCGCATAAATGGCCCCAAAAATCGCGTGCGTGTATGATACACGCCGTCCACCTAATTAGCTAAATCCGTGGTATCTGAGGCTTTTTTCATGCAGGCGTATCAACGCGATTTCATTCGTTTTGCCATCGATCGCGGCGTTTTGCGCTTCGGTGAGTTCACTTTGAAGTCCGGGCGCACCAGCCCGTACTTCTTCAATGCAGGCTTGTTCAACTCGGGTTCGGCCCTGGCCCAGCTGGGTCGTTTCTACGCGGCAGCCATCGTTGAAAGCGGTATTTCCTTCGACGTGCTGTTCGGCCCAGCCTACAAGGGTATCCCCCTGGCGGCGGCAACGGCCGTGGCTTTGGCTGAGCATCACGGGCAGGATCTGCCATGGTGTTTCAACCGCAAAGAGGCCAAGGCCCACGGCGAAGGCGGTAGCCTGGTCGGGGCTCCACTCAAGGGCGACGTGCTGATCATCGACGACGTGATCACCGCCGGTACTGCGATCCGCGAAGTCATGCAGATCATCGCCTCCCAGGATGGCGCCAAGGCTGCCGGCGTGCTGATCGCGCTGAACCGCCAGGAACGTGGCAACGGTGAATTGTCGGCCATCCAGGAAGTGGAGCGCGATTTCGGCATTCCGGTGGTGAGCATTGTGTCGTTGAACCAAGTGTTGCAGTTCCTGGAAGACGACCCACAGCTTAAGCAGCATCTACCGGCCGTGCGGGCGTACCGCGAGCAGTTCGGCGTCTAAATAAAAGGCCCTGTGAAAACAGGGCCTTTTTTTGGAATAAGGGTCAGGGTTGCTATGGCGCTCATGAGCGTTGAAACACGGCAGCCCGACTGGCGGTTAACCCAATTTCCGCCATTTATCGATCAGTCGCACGACGAGCCAGGCATTGAACAGCGCAAACACCCGCAATGCCAGGACCACTAGCACGTACGGCGTGCGATCCACGTCGAAGTTCCACAAGTCCAGTGTGCTGCTGTTCATGACACGGACCGCGGTGGGCAGGTTTACGTAAAACAGCGCCATGAAAGTACTGGTCATGGGCAGTGCGCAGGCAAGCAAAATATTGATGACTTTCGTCCTGCTACGTTTCCTGGCCTGCGCGCCTGATTAGTTCTCATCCATCGCTAATGCATCATGTACCTTGGGCCACGCCAAGTTGAACATGAAGGTGGTCAGGGTCAGCAGCAGGCCGCTGACCGCGACGATTTCACCCAACGGCATTCAGGCCCAGCGTCTGGCATAACAGTGCTTTGGCGATGCGTTATAGCGCGCATGCAATCTCGCTGTCGGAAATTTTTAGGGTTTTATTGACCGGCTCCCGCTGTTCCTGCTGGAAAGTATGGGCATCAATAGTGAATGCGATCTGCATGGTTCAGTCTCCCACCGTTATTGGGAAGGCTGGTTCGGGTACGGATCTTCGACAGCGTCACCCTGGCCGGTGAGGATATTCCAGCCTTTCAGCAGGTGCGGGCTTGCTTTGAAGTTTGGGCAGGGTGGAAGGGAAGTCTTCGACTGATTGCTGTAGTGGCGTCCGCAGTCGGCACACTCATAGGTGCCTGCCGATACGTCGCTGCCGTAGGGGGTGTAGGTTTTTTGCATGGGGAAGATCTCCTGTGGATTTAAGGAAGATCCTAAGCAGATGTATGCCGGCAAGATGTCGGATGCTTCGATCATTGCGGTAGGGCATTTCCCTCTCTCATAAAAAAGACCGCAGATTTCGTCGATTCTTTCGGAGGTTTCGTACATAGGTACGTGTCGCCGAAAGAGCCGTCGAAAACTACGGTCTATTCAAGATTTTTACATCATGGACGCTTGCGGTTGCTGATCAGCGTACCCACACCGGTATCGGTGAAGATTTCCAGCAGGATCGCGTTCGGCACGCGACCATCCAGGATCAGCGAGCTTCCCACGCCGCCTTGCACCGCTTCCAGCGCGCAACGGATCTTCGGCAGCATGCCACCGTAGATGGTGCCGTCAGCGATCAACTCGTCCACTTGTTGCGTGGTCAAGCCAGTCAGCACCTTGCCTTCCTTGTCCATCAAGCCGGCGATGTTGGTCAACAGCATCAGCTTTTCAGCCTTCAATGCTTCGGCCACCTTGCCGGCCACCAGGTCGGCGTTGATGTTGTAGGACTCACCGTTGGCGCCCACGCCGATGGGCGCGATCACCGGGATGAAGTCACCTTTGACCAGCAGGTTCAGCAGGTCGGTGTTGATGCCGATCACTTCACCCACCTGGCCGATGTCGATGATTTCCGGCTGGGTCATTTCCGGCGTCTGACGGGTCACGGTCAGTTTTTTCGCGCGGATCAGTTCCGCGTCCTTGCCGGTCAGGCCAATGGCGCTGCCGCCGTGACGGTTGATCAGGTTGACGATGTCTTTGTTGACCTGGCCGCCGAGGACCATCTCCACCACGTCCATGGTCTGCGCGTCAGTGACACGCATGCCATCGATGAAGTGACTCTCGATCGACAAGCGCTTGAGCAGGTCGCCGATTTGCGGGCCGCCGCCGTGCACTACCACCGGGTTGATCCCCACGGCTTTCATCAACACGATGTCGCGGGCAAAGCCGGTTTTCAGCTCTTCGCTTTCCATGGCATTGCCGCCGTACTTGATCACCAGCGTCTTGCCGACATAGCGTCGAATGTAAGGCAACGCTTCGGACAGGACCTTGGCAGTGTTGGCAGCGGCTTCGCGTTCGAGGGTCATTCAGGGCTCCGGTAAAAAATCAGAACGGTAATTGGAGATCAGGGGCAACACGTTTCAACTGGGCGTGGAACACGTCCTTGATGCGCTGCAACTCAGCCTCGGTATCCGCCTCGAAACGCAGGACCAGCACCGGTGTGGTGTTGGACGCGCGAACCAGGCCCCAGCCTTTGGCGTAATCGACTCGCACACCATCAATGGTGGTCAGGTTGGCACCTTCGCCCCATTGCGCATCGTGCAGTGCGTCAATGATGCTGAATTTGCTCTCCTCGGTCACATGGATATTGATCTCTGGCGTAGAAATATCGTTCGGGAAGGTCTGGAATAGCTCTTCGGCGGTGGATTTTTCCTTGCTGAGGATCTCCAGCAGGCGCGCAGCGCTGTAAATACCGTCGTCAAAGCCGAACCAGCGCTCTTTGAAGAACACGTGGCCGCTCATTTCGCCGGCCAATAGCGCGCCGGTTTCCTTCATTTTCTTTTTGATCAACGAGTGGCCGGTCTTCCACATTAGCGGGCGACCGCCATATTCCTTGATCAGCGGGGTGAGGCGGCGGGTGCACTTCACGTCGAAGATGATCTCGGCGTTGGCATTGCGCGCCACCACGTCACGGGCAAACAGCATCAACAGGCGATCCGGGAACACGATTTCTCCGGTCTCGGTCACCACACCCACGCGGTCGCCGTCGCCGTCGAAGGCCAGGCCCACATCCGCGCCGGTTTCCTTGACCTTGGCGATCAGGTCCACCAGGTTCTCAGGCTTGCCCGGGTCCGGATGGTGGTTGGGGAAGTTGCCGTCGACCTCGCAGAACAACGGAATCACTTCGCAGTTCAAGGCTTCGAGCAACTGCGGGGCGATCACGCCGGCCGCGCCGTTACCGCAGTCCACCACCACTTTGAGGCGGCGTGCGAGTTTGACGTCACGGGTGATTTCATCAGAGTAGCGTTGCAGGATGTCGACTTTGGTGATGGTGCCCTTGCCGCTGGTCAGATCGTTGTTTTTCAGGCGGTCGTGCAGGGCCTGGATCTGTTCGTTGGCCAGGGTGTCGCCAGCGATGACGATCTTGAAACCGTTGTAGTCCGACGGGTTGTGGCTACCGGTGAGCATCACCCCGGACTTGCCGGCCAGTACGTTGGCGGCGTAGTACAGCGCGGGCGTTGGCACCAGGCCCACGTCGCTGACATGGCAACCACTGTCGGCCAGGCCCTGGATCAGTTGTTCCACCAGCTCCGGGCCTGACAGGCGACCGTCACGGCCGACCGAAACGTTGGGTTCATCCTGGGCCAGGCTCTGGGAGCCGATGGCGCGGCCAATCCAGTAGGCGGTTTCGGCCGTCAGGGTCTTGGGCACCACGCCACGGATGTCATAGGCGCGAAAGATACTGTCGGGGAATGCTGGGGCTACGCGGGCTGCGGTACTCATCGCGGGGGGAAACTCCATCTGAAGGGGGCAAGGCTGGCCTTAATGTGGCTGGCCGGCAGGCGCAAACTGAAGGGTATGACGGTGTTTTCGGCAGAGAGTTCGTGGTGCAAAAATGCCATCGGAGCGCTGGCTCCGTGTTTATGTCTGCGTAATGCTTTGATTTCTATGGGGAAATCTCGCTGATAAAATCCGCGCATTCTTCGTCCTGAAAAGCCTTGCGGTGGCGTCGGGCCGGGCAACAGCGCCCGGCCAGAATTAGCTTAGTCAGTGACTGCCGGAATGCCCAAAACCGCCTGCGCCGCGTTGGGTTTCATCAAACTCCTGTACCAGTTCGAAGTGCGCCTGCACCACCGGCACCAGTACCAACTGGGCAATGCGTTCGCCGACAGCGATGTTGAACGCGGTCTGGCCACGGTTCCAGCATGACACCATCAGTTCGCCCTGGTAGTCCGAATCGATCAGGCCGACCAGGTTGCCCAACACGATGCCGTGTTTATGGCCCAGGCCAGAGCGCGGCAGGATCAGGGCTGCCAGGCCAGGATCGCCTACGTAGATCGACAAGCCGGTCGGAATAAGAATGGTCTGGCCCGGCTCAAGGACAGTGTCTTCCTTGAGCATGGCGCGCAGATCGAGGCCGGCGGAGCCTGGGGTGGCGTAGGCCGGCAGTGGGAATTCGCTGCCGATGCGTGGGTCGAGGATCTTGGTTTGCAAAGCGTGCATGGAAATTAAACCTGGTTCAGCCGTTGGGCGATAAAAGAGATCAGTTGGCGGGCAATCTTGCCCTTGCTGGTCTGGGCGAAAAGGGTGGCATGCAGGTCGCGGTCAATCACGCTGCAGGCATTTTCCTCGCTGTTGAAGCCGATGCTCGGGTTGGCGACATCATTGGCAACGATCAGGTCGAGGTTTTTGTCTTTCAATTTGCGTGCGGCGTAGTCCAGCAAATGCTCGGTCTCGGCGGCGAAGCCGACACTGAACGGACGGTCCGCGCGGGTGGCAATGGTGGCCAGGATGTCTGGGTTGCGCACCATTTGCAGGAGCAGGCCGTCGCCGCTTGTAGGGTCCTTCTTGAGCTTTTGCGGGGCGACCACTTCCGGGCGGTAGTCTGCAACTGCTGCCGAGGCGATGAACAGGTCGCACGGAATGGCCGCCTCACAGGCCGCCAGCATGTCGCGGGCGCTGACTACGTCGATTCGTGTGACCCGATCCGGGGTCGGCAAATGCACCGGGCCGGTGATCAGGGTGACGCGCGCGCCTGCCTCGACCGCCGCTTCAGCCAAAGCGAAGCCCATTTTTCCTGAGCTATGGTTGGTGATGTAGCGCACCGGGTCGATGTTTTCCTGGGTCGGGCCAGCGGTGATCAGCACATGCTTGCCGGTCAGGGCCAGGTGCTGGAAGCACTCGGCCGCACACAGCGCCAGGTCGGTGGCTTCGAGCATGCGGCCCATGCCAACGTCGCCGCAGGCCTGGCTGCCGGACGCCGGGCCGAACACCTTGAGGCCACGGCTTTGCAGGAGTTGGGTGTTGGCCTGGGTGGCTGGGTCGCGCCACATGGCTTGGTTCATGGCCGGGGCGATGGCGACGGTGGCGTCTGTGGCCAGTACGAGGGTGGTCAGCAGGTCATCGGCGATGCCTTGGGCCAGACGGGCGATCAGGTCGGCGGTGGCCGGGGCGATCAGCACCAGGTCGGCCCATTTGGCCAGTTCGATATGGCCCATGGCGGCTTCGGCGGCCGGGTCCAGCAGGTCCAGGTGAACCGGGTGGCCGGACAGCGCTTGCATGGTCAGTGGGGTGATGAACTCACTGCCACCGCGGGTCATGACCACGCGCACTTCGGCGCCTTGGTCCAGGAGCCTGCGAACCAGTTCTGCGCTCTTGTAGGCGGCAATGCCGCCGCCAACGCCGAGAACGATGCGTTTCCGATACAGACGCTGCATTGGTTTGCCTTTCCAGTTCAGTGATGCCAGTTCAGTGACGCCTGCGATGCCCCCTCCCCAGGGGAAATCGCCTGCAAAAAAGAGGGCCTACGATAACACAGCGTCCGCTAGGCAACAGCGGCGCACATGCCACGGCGCGTATGGAGAGGGAGGTGAGATGAGTATTCGTGATTGGCCGGTGGCGGAGCGGCCCCGGGAAAAGCTTTTGGAAGGGGGCGCGGCGAGCCTGTCGGATGCGGAGCTGCTGGCGATCTTCCTGCGTACCGGGGTTTCCGGTCGGAGCGCGGTGGACCTGGCGCGCCATCTGTTGGCGCAATTTGGCGGCTTGCGCCCCTTGCTGGAGGCCAGCCAGGCGCTGTTCAGCCAGCAATTGGGGTTGGGACCGGCGAAGTTTGCCCAGTTGCAGGCGGTGCTGGAAATGGCCCGGCGCCACATGGCCGAACGCTTGCGCCAGGACTCGGTGCTGGAAAGCCCTGTGGCCGTGCGGGATTACCTCAAGGCGTTGTTGCGGCACGAGCCTCATGAGACCTTCGGTTGCCTGTTTCTCGACTCAAAACACCGGGTGCTGGGTTTCGAGGCGTTGTCCCAGGGCACTATCGATGCGGCGATGGTCTATCCCCGGCAAGTGGTCAAGCGCGCCCTGGCGTACAACGCGGCGGCGTTGATCCTGTGCCACAACCATCCTTCCGGCAGCCTTGAGCCGAGTGCGGCTGATCGAAAATTGACCAGGTTGCTGCAAAAAGCCTTGGAAGTGGTGGATGTGCGGGTGCTCGATCACATCATCGTGGGGGATGGCGACCCGTTGTCGATGGCGGAGTATGGGTGGATGTAGGAGCCGACTTGCCGGCGATCAGGTCCGCAAGATCGCGATGGACTTCGCTGACGCCATCGCTGGCAAGCCAGCTCCTACAAGGGTTATTTGACGCTGACTTTGGAGAAGTCCTGGCGTCCGAATGGGCTCACCTGGTAGCCCTCGACATTCTTGCGGGCCAGGGCAAACGCGGTCGGGTGCGCGAGCGGCAACCACAGCGCCTGTTGCTGGATCTGCGCCTGGGCCTGCTGGTAGAGCTTGGTGCGTACGCCTTGCTCGCTGGTGGTCTTGCCAGCGCTGATCAGCTTGTCCAGCGCGGGGTCGCAATAGCGGGCGAAGTTGGTGCCGGATTTCACCGCTGCGCAGGAGAACTGCGGGGTCAGGAAGTTATCCGGGTCGCCGTTGTCGCCGGCCCAGCCCATGAACAGCAGGTCGTGTTCGCCGGCCTTGGCGCGGCGGATCAGCTCGCCCCATTCGATCACGCGGATCTCGGCCTGGATGCCGACCTTGGCCAGGTCAGCCTGTAACAGCTGTGCACCAAGGTTCGGGTTAGGGTTCAGCAGGCTGCCGGTGGGGCGTGTCCAGATAGTGGTCTTGAAACCATCCTTGAGTCCGGCGCGGTCCAGCAGCGCCTTGGCCTTGGTGAGGTCCTGTGGATAACCCGGCAGCTCCTTGGCGTAACTCCAGGTGTTGGGCGGGAAAGGTCCGTTGGCAGCTTCGGCGGTGCCTTCAAACACGGCCTTGAGGTAGCTGCCTTTGTCGAACGCCAAGTTGATTGCCTGGCGCACTTCGGGCTTGTCCAGAGGCGGGTGCTGGCTGTTGATGGCCACGAAGGCGGTCATGAATGCGGCGGTTTTTTCCACCTTGAGCGCCGGGTCCTTTTCGGCTTCGCCCACATCCAGCGGTTTGGGGGAGAGGGCGATCTGGCATTCGTCGCGATGCAATTTTTGCAGGCGCACGTTGGCGTCCGGGGTGATGGCGAAGATCAAGTTATCCACAGACGGTTTGCCGGCGAAGTAGTCCGGGTTGGCCTTGTAGCGCACCACGGCATCTTTCTGGAACCGGCTGAAGATGAACGGCCCGGTGCCGATTGGCTGGCTGTTGAGCTTCTCCGGCGTGCCCGCCTTGAGCAGTTTGTCGGCGTATTCCGCCGGGTAGATCGAGGCAAAACCCATGCTCAGGGCGGCGAGAAAGGTAGAGTCGGCGTGATCCAGGGTGAAACGCACGGTCAGCGGGTCAAGGGCGTCGATTTTCTTGACCAGCGTCGGCAGTTGCAGCGACTGCGCATGGGGGAAGCCGCTCTGGGCGATCTTGTGCCAGGGGTTGGCCGGGTCGAGCATGCGCTCGAAGCTGAAGCGCACGTCTTCGGCGGTCAGGGTACGGCTAGGGGTGAAGTATTCGGTGCGGTGGAATTTCACATCCGGGTGCAGCTTGAAGGTATAGGTCAGGCCATCCGGCGAGACTTCCCAACTGTCCGCCAGGCTGGGCACCAGTTTGCCGCTGGCCGCGTCGTAGTCCACCAGGCGGTTCATCAGCACATCGGCCGAGGCGTTGGTGGTGGTCAACGAGTTGTATTGCACCACATCGAACCCTTCGGGGCTGGCCTCGGTGCAGACGCTCAAGTTGCTGGCGGCAGAGGCCAGCGGCGCGATAAAGAGAGGGGCGAGCAATAGCGGTAGGGCAGCGAGGCGCATGTTCGGTTTCCTTTGCAGATCGAAGGCCCATCTGCGAGTGCAGTCTGGAAAAGTCCTACCGTAGAGGTCTGATTGGTAAATGACTAGCCCATTTTTGCCTGTGCTTTTGCCCCAAATGCTGTTTTGATGGCACCTCAGCGCATTTTGCCGAGCACTTAATGGTGCGCGCGGGCGCTGTAAATCATTCTGTGCGACGAGCGGTCGGCTGTGACAGCGGCCCCTCCTGGCAACGGTTCAGGCGTCTGCCGCCAAGATTTACGCCAGTAAAAACATTCGGGCTGTTGTTGCACCTGGGTCTTTCTGGTATAAAGCAGCGCTCTTTTCTAGGGGCCCGGTTCCTTCGCTTGTAGGTGTAGCCGGTAAGACCCTAAAGAAACGCGGCGCCTGGCGCCAAATGACTGAGAGATTAAGCGGCCAAC
>Ga0209173_100256_pt1 | contig 40161 bp, 34 predicted proteins | sample SynthPrep_16_END_FD_187206 | JGI IMG/M metagenome (GOLD analysis project Ga0209173, IMG submission 187206) | Synthetic microbial communities from Ohio, USA - SynthPrep_16_END_DS12_MetaG (SPAdes) (version 2) | ecosystem: Engineered > Bioreactor > Aerobic > Activated sludge | place: USA: Ohio... | reverse complement strand
GTGATCGTGAAGACCTGGAGCGCCTGTTCCGCACCTTGAACGAACGCATCGCCTTCCTGATGACCGGCGGCACCGTGCCGCAAGTCGACCCGAAACTGCCGCCCACCGACTCAGGGATCCTCGGCCCGGTGGTCACACCGGACAACCTGACCATCACCGTGTCCGTCGGCGAATCACTGTTCGATGAGCGCTTCGGCCTCGCGGCGGTCAAGCCCAAGCGCTTGAGCCGCATGGTCGGTTTCCCCAACGATGCGCTCGAACCGGCGCAGTGCCACGGCGACCTGAGCCTGCAATTCAGCTCCAACACCACGGACACCAATATCCACGCCCTGCGCGACATCGTGAAGAACCTGCCGGACCTGCTGCTGGTGCGCTGGAAACAGGAAGGCAGCGTACCGCCCCAGGCGCCTGCCAAACCTGGTGAGCCGGCCCAGAGCGCACGCAACTTCCTCGGTTTCCGTGACGGTTCAGCCAACCCGAACTCCAACGATGACAAGGCGATGAACCAGATTGTATGGGTGCAGCCTGGCAGCGACGAACCGGCCTGGGCGGCCAACGGCAGCTATCAGGCCGTGCGCATCATCCGCAACTTCGTTGAGCGCTGGGACCGTACCCCGCTGCAAGAGCAGGAAAGCATCATCGGCCGCATCAAGCCCACCGGCGCGCCTATGGACGGCGACAAAGAAAGCCAGGTGCCCGACTACAGCAAGGACCCGGAAGGCAAGTTGACCAAGCTCGATGCCCACATCCGCCTGGCCAACCCGCGCACCCCGCAGACTCAGGCCAACCTGATCCTGCGCCGGCCGTTCAACTACTCCAACGGCGTCAACAAAAACGGTCAGCTGGACATGGGGCTGTTGTTCATCTGCTACCAGGCTGACCTGGAGAAAGGCTTTATCAGCGTGCAAACCCGGCTCAACGGCGAGCCCCTGGAGGAATACCTCAAGCCGGTCGGCGGCGGGTATTTCTTCACCCTACCGGGGGTCAAGGGACCGAAGGATTTCCTCGGGCGCACGCTGCTGGCTGCAACGCACCCTCACACCACTGCCCCTACCTAAAACAAACCCCAGAGCGGAAACCCTCCCATGAAAAAGTCGTTTATCGCGTTGTCGTTGTTGCTGACCCTTTCGCCGCTGGCAGCCTTCGCCGCTACCGCGCCGCTGGATTTGGTAGGGCCGGTGTCGGACTACAAAATCTACGTCACCGAAGAAATCGGTGAACTGGTCACCCAGACCCAAGCGTTCACCGACGCCATCAACAAAGGCGACCTGGCCACCGCCAAGAAACTCTACGCGCCGACCCGTGTGCACTATGAGTCCATCGAGCCAATCGCCGAGTTGTTCAGCGACCTCGATGCATCCATCGACTCCCGCGTCGACGACCACGAAAAAGGCGTGACCGCCGAAGACTTCACCGGCTTCCACCGCATCGAATACGCGCTGTTCTCACAGAACACCACCAAAGGCTTGGAAACCCTCACCGCCAAGCTCAACACCGACGTCAACGACCTCAAGACCCGCGTCGACGGCCTGACCTTCCCACCGGAGAAAGTCGTGGGCGGCGCCGCAGCACTGTTGGAAGAAGTCGCCGCCACCAAGATCTCCGGCGAAGAAGACCGCTACAGCCACACCGACCTGTATGACTTCCAGGGCAACATCGACGGCGCGAAGAAAATCGTCGACCTGTTCCGTGGGCAGATCGAGAAACAAGACAAGGCCTTCCTGGCCAAGGTCGACAAAAACTTCGCCAGCGTGGACAAGATCCTGGCCAAGTACAAGACCAAGGACGGCGGCTTCGAGACCTACGACAAGGTCAAGGAAAACGACCGCAAGGCCCTGGTGGGACCGGTCAATACCCTGGCAGAAGACCTGTCCACCTTGCGTGGCAAGCTGGGCTTGAACTAAACGCCGCACAAAAAAAGACCCAGCCCTGTTGAAGGGGCTGGGTCTTTTTTTTGCCTGCCGGTTTACAGGATCCGGTACAGCAACCGCTCGATGCGCACGCGGCTGACCCGACGCAGGAACTTGCCGACCGCTTCGGGATAGTCCGGCAGCGTTTGCAAATCCTGATAACGCTCGATGCGCGTGGTGTGCTGGAAAATCTGCGCCAGCTCGGTGCGCCGCGGCGCCAGCCACTGGCCTTGGGGGTCATCGATCAACAAGGCGTTTTCCAAGTCGAGACGGAACGCGCGCGGGTTGAGGTTGTTACCGGTGAGCAAGGTGTAGCGCTGGTCGACCCACATCCCCTTGAGGTGGTAGGTGTTGTCGCCGTCGCGCCACAGGTGCAGGTTCAGTTGGCCACTGTCGATCATCGGCTGATGGCGTTTGGCGAAGCGGCGCAGGCTGATTTCGTACAGGTACGGCAGCGCGGCAATGACCTTGAATGGCTCGCTCGGCGGGATGTAGAAGTCGTTGGCGGTCTTGTCGCCGACGACGATGTCGATCTTCACTCCACGCGCCAGGGCACGGTTGATCTCGCGGGTCACCGGCAGCGGCAGGTTGAAGTACGGCGTGCAGATAGTCAGTTGCTGCTGGGCGCTGGCGATCAGTTCGAGGATCACCCGGTTCAGCGGGTTGTTCTTGCCCACCCCGAGCAACGGGCTGACCGACAGGTGACCATTGGGCAACTGCCCCGTCGTGGTGTCATAGGTCGCGTGTTTCAGGCGGCTGCGCAAGTCGCCGATATCATTGCGCAAGCTGCGCGTGGTGGGTGGGTTGGGCAGGTCCAGGCGATTAACCGCCTTGGAGGCGATCAGCCCGTGTTCCACCAGGTGTTGCATCGAGTCCGCCAGGGGCTTGCTGTGGATCAGGTGGTAGCGGTCGAAACGGTACTTGTCGAACTTGTGCAAGTACACGTTGTTCAGGCTCGCCCCGCTGTACAGCACGCTGTCGTCGATCACGAAGCCCTTGAGGTGCAGCACGCCGAACAGCTCGCGGGTTTGCACCGGCACGCCATACACCGGCACGTCGCTGCTGTGGCTTTGGGTCATGGCCTGGTACCAGGCGCTGTTGCCCGGCTGTTTACCGGCACCGATCAAGCCACGCTGGGCGCGCAGCCAGTCGACCACCACCACGATCTCCAACTCCGGCCGCGCAGCCTTGGCCGCGTGCAGGGCATCGTAGATCTCCTGCCCCGCTTCGTCCTGCTGCAGATACAGCGCGACGATGTAGATACGCCGCGTGGCCTGGGCGATTTTTTCCAGCAGGCAACGGCGGTACGCGTCGGCGCCGGACAGCACCTCAAGGGCATCGGGAGTGAGGGGGAAACCGCGCAGTTTGGGCAACAGGGAGCGTTTGAAGAACGACGGCATAAGGCTCGCAATGGGTCGAATCCGAAGAGTCCCCGAGCTTACACCATGGGGGTGCTCAGGTCTTGCTGCGCGGCATGTAAAAATTTATTGACCAAGAAGAACGATCGTTCTACTGTTTGCAACATGAACGATATGACCGGTAATGAAACCCGCGACATCATCCTCGACGTGGCCGAAAAGTTGATCTATCGCCATGGCATCGCCGCCACGGGCATGGACTTCCTGGTGAAAACCGCCGGCGTCTCGAGAAAAAGCGTTTACCGCTACTTCGCCAACAAAGACGAATTGGTGATTGCCGCCCTGCAACGTCGTGACGAGCGCTGGATGCAGTGGCTGCGCGACGAAGTGGAACGCAGCGAAGGCACGGGTGAACGGCTGCTCGCGGTGTTCAGCGCGCTCAAGGCCTGGTTCGACACAGCGGATTTTCGCGGCTGTGCGTTTATCAACACCAGCGGCGAAACCGGCAACCCGCACGACCCGGTGCGCCTGCTGGCCAAGGCCCACAAACAGAAACTGTTCGAGTACGCACTTGAACTCTGTCAAGCACATGGCACCCCCGACCCGGCACAGCAGGCCGCGCAACTGCTGATCCTGATCGATGGCGCCATCACCGTTGCCCTGGTGATGGGTGATTCAACAGCTGCCGATAATGCGCAATGCATGGCGCGAACGTTATTGGGACTGTGAACGCACAGGTCAGCGCAACTTTCGACTAAAACGTTATTGTCTTGAGGAAAATGCCCATGTCATCCGCCGCAGAAACACGCCCGCCGCTGCCGCCGTTCACGCGCGAGTCGGCTATCGAAAAAGTCCGCCTGGCCGAAGACGGCTGGAATTCCCGCGACCCGCACCGCGTATCCCTGGCCTACACCCTCGACACCCACTGGCGTAACCGCGCCGAATTTGCCTACAACCGCGAAGACGCCAAGGGCTTCCTGACCCGCAAATGGGCCAAGGAGCTGGATTATCGGTTGATCAAAGAGCTGTGGGCGTTTACCGACAACCGCATCGCGGTGCGTTATGCCTATGAGTGGCACGACGATTCCGGCAACTGGTTCCGTTCCTATGGCAACGAGAACTGGGAGTTCGACGAAAACGGCCTGATGGCCAATCGTTTTGCCTGCATCAACGACCTGCCGATCAAGGAAAGCGAACGCAAGTTCCACTGGCCGCTGGGGCGGCGCCCGGATGATCATCCGGGGCTTTCTGATCTGGGGCTTTAAGACCTGGCAAATGTGTGAGGGGGCGGTGCGACGATTCGACTTGCCCCCTCACGCGCGGCTACGGCACTTCAGTCCTGATTCAGCCCTACCCGATACAGCACCCCATCATCCGCATCCGTCAGCACATACAAGAACCCATCCGGCCCCTGCCGCACATCGCGGATCCGCGCTTTCAAGCCTCCCAGCAAGCGCTCTTCGTGAATCACCTTGTCGCCATCAAACTGCAAGCGGATCAACTCCTGGTCGACCAGCGCACCGATAAACACGTTGTGCTGCCAGGGCTTGAAGCGATCCGCATCATAAAACGCCATACCGCTGATACCCGGTGATTTTTCCCAGACGTGATGCGGCGGCACTGTGCCTTCCACCGTCTTGCCCTTGGCTTCGGGAATCGGTGTCAGCGAATAATTGACGCCGTGGGTTGCCAGCGGCCAACCGTAGTTCTTGCCCCGCTCGATGATGTTGATCTCATCACCGCCACGCGGGCCGTGTTCGTTTTCCCAGATCGTGCCACTCCAGGGGTTCAACGCCAGCCCCTGAGGGTTGCGCTGGCCGTAGGACCAGATCTCCGGGCGCACGCCTTCTTGACCGACAAAGGGGTTGTCGTCCGGCACGCGGCCGTCCGGATAGATGCGCACGACCTTGCCTTGCAATTTGTCCAGGTCCTGGGCGGTCGGGCGATCGTTGTTTTCCCCCAGCGTCACGAACAGGTAGCCATCACGGTCAAAGGCCAGGCGTGAACCGAAGTGATTGCCGGTGGACAGCTTCGGCTCCTGGCGCAGGATGACGGTGAAGTCGGTCAAGCCACTGAGATCAGCCGCCAGGCGACCACGGCCCACCGCAGTGCCGGCCGTACCGCCCTTGCCGCCGCCTTCGGCGTAGGACAGGTAGACCATGCGGTCCTGCTTGAAGTCGGGCGACAGCACCACGTCCAACAGGCCGCCCTGCCCTTTGGCCCATACTTCAGGCACGCCTTTCAGCGGCGCGGAGAGCTTGCCGTCCGGGCTGACAAAACGCAGGTGGCCAGGACGTTCGGTAACCAGGAAGCCTTGCTTGTCCGGCAGAAAGGCCACTGCCCACGGGTGATCCAAGCCTTTGGCGATGGGGGTGGCGGTAATGCTGCCTTGTTCGCTGGGAAACTGCTGGGCGTCGGCGGCGAAAGCCGTGGTCAACGGCAGCAACGTGGTTGCACAAAAGGCGGCTAGAAGGGTTTTGCGTAGAAACATAAGGCTGAATCCTTACCGGCGATTGCCGTTGGCATCATAGGTGGGGGCTTTGGTTTCGGTGGTCGGACGGCTGGGGGCGGCATCGCGTTGCGGGTAACGATTGCCGATACCGCCGTTCTCCAGGGTCGGCGTGCGCGTGGTCGGCCCGGTCTGGATACCGCGAATGGCCGGCGCATTGGGCTGAGTGCCCTGCATGCTATTGGGGTTGGCCCGGTGGATCGGGCCGTTGTTGGCGTTGTTGTTGCCGGGCAGGTTTTGCGCATGCGCCAAAGGCGCAAGGGCCAAACCCACCAGCAGCGCTGCAACGTGACGCATACCGCTATTCATGACGAAACCTCTCAGGGCGAGGATTACCTGCTTTCGATAACACGCTACGCCTAGGGTTCGGCTTTCGACACTAAATAGTTTCTCATCAGGTGTAACACGATCTGTCCGCGCATCTGTCGGTGGAAACTTTTCGTACAGCGTCCGAGTCACCAGAACACAGCCTCTACTTAAGGAATCGCACCTATGCCACGGGCAATCTGGAAAGGCGCCATCAGCTTTGGCCTGGTGCATATCCCGGTCTCGCTGGTCTCGGCCACGTCATCACAGGGCGTGGACTTTGACTGGCTCGACAAGCGCAGCATGGACCCGGTGGGCTACAAGCGCATCAACAAGACCACCGGTAAAGAGGTGACGAAAGAGAACATCGTCAAAGGCGTTGCGTTCGAAAAAGGCCGCTATGTGGTGCTCAGCGAAGAGGAAATCCGCTCGGCCCACCCCAAGTCGACCCAGACCATCGAAATCATCGCGTTTGTAGCCAGTGACCAGATCCCGTTGCAGAACATCGACACCCCCTACTTCCTCGCGCCGGATAAACGGGGCGGCAAGGTCTACGCGCTGCTAAGGGAAACCCTTAAGAAAACCGGCAAAGTTGCGCTGGCCAATGTGGTGCTGCACACCAAGCAGCACCTGGCGGCCTTGATGCCACTGGAATCGGCGCTGGTGTTGGTGATGCTGCGCTGGCCCGCCGAAGTCCGCAGCCTGGACGACCTGGAACTGGACAGCGACGTGACCAAACCCAGCCTAGCCAAGGGCGAACTGGACATGGCCAAGCGCCTGGTAGAAGACATGAGCGCCGACTGGCAGCCGGATGACTACCGTGACAGTTTCCAGGAAAAAATCATGGCGCTGGTGGCCAAGAAGGCCAAGGCCGGCAAGATCGAAGACGTGGAAACCAGCCAGGACAGCGAAGCGCGCAAGTCCGCCGACGTGATCGACCTGACGGAACTGCTCAAGCGCAGCCTGGCCGGCAAGCCCGCCAAGAAGCCGGCGGCGAAGAAATCCACCAAGGCCTCATGACCCATGCCAAAGCCCCTCAGCGAGTACAACCGTAAGCGCGACTTCGGCGTTACCGGCGAACCGGCAGGCCGTGCACCTGCCGGCAAACGCAACGCGTCGGCGCTGTCTTTTGTGATCCAGAAACATGACGCGCGCAACCTGCACTATGACTTTCGCCTGGAACTCGACGGCGTGCTGCTCAGTTGGGCGGTGCCCAAGGGCCCGAGCCTGGACCCGAGCCAAAAGCGCCTGGCCGTCCACGTGGAAGATCACCCCCTCAGCTATGGCAGCTTCGAAGGCAGTATTCCCGCCGGCCAATACGGCGCTGGCGACGTCATCGTGTGGGATCGCGGCATCTGGCAACCCCATGATGACCCGCGTAAGGCCTACGCCGCCGGCAAGCTCACATTCACCCTGGTCGGCGAGAAACTCTCCGGCGACTGGGCGCTGGTGCGCACCCGCCTGAAGGGCAGCGGCGACAAGGAACAATGGCTGTTGATCAAGGAAAAGGACGCGCAGGCGCGCCCGGCAGACGACTACGACATCGTTCAGGCTCAACCGGACAGCGTGGTCAGCGACGCCTCGGCAGGTAAATCCAACGTTAAATACAACGTTAAATCTAACGCCAAGCCCAGCACCAAAGCTACGCGACAACAAGCAGCGGCAACCGCCCTCCCCGAACAATTCAACCCACAATTGGCCACGCTGGTGGACCGCGCCCCCGAAGGCGACTGGCAGTACGAAATCAAGTTCGACGGTTACCGCATGCTCACGCGCATTCGTGACGGCGAGGTGCGCCTGTTCACCCGCAACGGCCATGACTGGACCGAACGCCTGCCGCGCCAGGTCAAGGCCCTGCAGACCCTCAAGCTCAAGGACAGCTGGCTCGACGGCGAGGTGGTCAGCCTGAACGGCGACGGCCTGCCGGACTTCCAGGCACTGCAAAACGCCTTCGATATCGGCCGCAGCCTGGACATTGTCTACTACCTGTTCGATGCGCCATTCCTCAACGGCCAGGATCAACGCCAGGCGCCTGTCGAGGCACGCCGCGCCGCGCTCAAGGACGCGCTGGCCGTAAGCAGAAGCAAGTTGCTGCGGTTCTCCGAAGCCTTCACCGCCCACCCTCGCGATATCTTCGAAAGTGCCTGTGACCTCGCCCTGGAAGGCGTGATCGGTAAGCGCCTGGGCAGCCCCTATGTGTCGAGTCGCAGTGCCGATTGGATCAAGCTCAAATGCCGCCTGCGCCAGGAGTTCGTGATCGTCGGCTACACCCGGCCACAGGGTTCACGCAGTGGTTTCGGCGCGCTGTTGCTGGCGGTGAATGACGATGCCGGGCTGGTGTATGCCGGGCGTGTGGGCACAGGCTTTGATCACGCGGCACTGAAAGCGATTTACGCGCAACTCAAGCCTCTGGAACGCAAGGCATCGCCGCTGGAAAAGCCACTGAGCAGCGCCCAGGCCCGTGGCGTGCACTGGGTGGAGCCAACGTTGGTTGGCGAGGTGCAATTCGCCGAATGGACCCGGGAAGGTGTGGTCCGCCAGGCGGCATTCGTGGGGCTGCGCAGCGACAAACCGGCCGCCGAGATCATTCACGAGCTACCACGAACGGCCAACGCCATGAAACCCGCGAAAAAAACCAGCGCTGCGGTAACGATCACACACCCCGACCGGGTGATCGACCCGCAAAGCGGCACCCGGAAGCAGCAACTGGCACAGTTCTACGACAGCATCAGCCAGTGGATCCTGCCCTTCCTGCGCCACCGCCCTGTTTCATTGCTGCGAGCGCCTGAAGGCATCGAAGGCGAGCCATTCTTCCAGAAACATTCAGAGCGCCTAGCCATTCCCAACATCAAGCACCTGGATCAGGCACTCGACCCAGGGCATGCGCGCCTGATGGAAATCGACAGCACCCGCGCGTTGATCGGTGCCGTACAAATGGGTGCCGTAGAATTTCACACCTGGGGCGCCACCTCAGACAAGATCGAAACCCCCGACCTGTTTGTGCTCGATCTCGACCCGGACCCGGCGCTGCCCTGGAAAGCCATGCTGGAAGCGGCGCAACTGACCCTGTCGGTGCTGGATGAACTGGGGCTGCAAGCGTTCGTCAAGACCAGCGGAGGCAAGGGACTGCACCTGGTCGTGCCACTGGCGCGCCGCGACGGTTGGGACACCGTCAAGGCGTTCTCCAAGGCCATCGCCCAATTCATGACCGAGCAACTGCCCGAGCGTTTTACCGCGACGTCAGGGCCCAAAAACCGCGTCGGCAAGATCTTTATCGACTACCTGCGCAACGCGCGGGGCGCCAGCACCGTGGCGGCCTACTCCGTGCGGGCACGCCCAGGCCTGCCGGTGTCGGTGCCGATCAGCCGTGAGGAGTTGAAGGGTTTACGCAGCGCGCAGCAATGGACTGTCGCCAATGTGCAGCAGCGGTTGAACGGTTTGAAGGCTGATCCCTGGGCCGGGTATACCAACCGACAGAAACTCAGCCAGAAGATGTGGGACAAATTGGGCGCCCGTCCACCGGTGTGAATGGCGCCCAACGTGACGATCAGATCAGTAGGAAGATCGCTGCCAAACCAGCGAAGATCGCCCACTTTTCCAGGTAATAACGTGTACGGTTGCGCTTCTTCAGCTCTTTGCCACGCAGACGGATCTTGTACAGCCGCGTGAACGCGCGGTTGAGCCCACCGGTCTTGTCACCGTCATCATTGGGCGAACCCGCAGCGGCCATGACGGTACGGCTGAACCAGCGATTGAAAGCCGCCGCCCAGCGGTACTTCATCGGACGCTCAATGTCGCAGAACAGGATGATGCGGTTCTGCTGTGTGGTGTTTTCCGCGTAGTGGATATAAGTCTCGTCGAACATCACCGGCTCGCCATCACGCCAGGAGTAGCTTTCGCCATCCACGTTGATGTAGCAACCTGGGTCATTCGGCGTATCCAGGCCCAAGTGATAGCGATACGAGCCGGCATACGGATCACGGTGGCGTACCAATTTTGAGCCCGGCGGCAGCTCGGCAAACATCGCGGCCTTGATCGAGCCGATGCTCTGGACCAACGCCGTGGTGCGCGGGCACAGCTTCATCGCCGACGGATGGCTGTCGCCATACCATTTCAGGTAAAAGCGTTTCCAACCCGACTTGAAGAACGAATTGAAGCCGACGTCGTTGTATTGGTCCGAACGCTTGATTTCCCCGGCGCGCATCAGGTTCTGGCCTTCCTGGCGGATTTCTTCCCAGTGTTCCTGGAGCGGGCTCAGGTCGGGAAAATCGCTGGGCGACAGGTAGGGCCGGCTGGGCAGCTTGGAGAAGAGATAGAGAAAACAGTTGATCGGGGCGAGAAAGGTCGAATGATCACTGAGCTGGCGGCCCAGCTTGTGTCGCACCCGGCCACGCAGGTGGACATACGCAATCGAGGCAACGTAAAGAACAACAATGATGAGCTTCAAGGGATTTCGTCACACGTCAGAAGAGAACAGGCTGCTCCTGCGTGCCCACGACGGCCGAGGATGGATAGCAGCACCTGAAATCACAATTCACACAATCGGCACCACCGTCTGAGAGATCGGTGCGTTGCCATTGGCAGTTATTTAGCCACAGTTTGTAACCAAAAGTTAACTAAGAATTGTGAAAAGCTGTCTTCTGAATGTGTTGAGTGGGCTTGCTCAGGGGCACGCCCGCGGTGCGGTTAATCCATCTTACCGAGGGGGTAAACGACGCTCATCGATCACCGAAAATGGCCCGTTCTCCCGGCGCACTTGTGCGAAATGCCGAATCAACGCCACCAAAACACCCAGCATCAGCCCTGCCATCAGGCTCAATGCAATAATCAGGGCTTTTTTCGGTTTGATCGGCCCCAGCGGTTCCTGCGCCTGGCGGTCCACTGTTACCAACTTCAGCGCGCTCATATCGATACTGAGGCCGCGCAGCCGGGCCTCCTCCGCCCACAGTGGCTCCACACCTTGCAGGAATATGTCCTCATCCTTACGGCTGTTGAGCACCTCCACTTCGCGATTGACATCAAGCATGCGCAACTCCTTGCTGATTTCGGCAACCCGATTGTTGGTGAAGTCATCATTGGAACGTTGCGCCAACGCTGTGCGCTCGGCCTCCAGCGCCTCGGTGCCCATGAAGTACAGCGGGATTTTCTGGTTGGTAACTTCGGTGCGCATCACCTGGCCGGCCCCACGAACGGCGCTGGCTCCCATGGCGGAAGGCGTGGTGGGGCTGTTGATGCCGATGGACTTGGCGATGGAAATAGCTTCGGCCAATTCTGCCAGGCGGCTGACGCGCTGCATTTTCATCTGCAAGCGCAGCGCGGAGAGCTCATCCTTCAATTGAGCGCGCTTGACCTTATCCGCCTCCAGCAACCTGGCGATTTTTGACGCTTTGCCCGTTTCGTAGTTGGCGCGTGCCGCGTCGATCTTGCCTTTGAGCTCGTTCAGGCGGTTGTTCACGATCACCTTGAGGTCCGCGCCCACTTGCTCGCGTTGCTGCGTGATCGCATAGGCTACTAACCCGTTTAGAATCGCCACCCCATCAATCCCATTGGGGTACTGCATTTCCAAGCGGAGGTAATTGTTGAGTGCGTCGGGCTTCTTGGGATCTGCGCCCACCAAGTTGATAGCGTTCTGATTGAACGCTTCAAAGCTCTGTTCCAGGCTTCGCCCAGGTTGTTGAAAGGCCTCGAACAAAGGCAGGTTGGCCCTGAAGAAGCCCAGCCGCGTTTCGTAGGAATCCAGCTGTGCACCGACCTTGGCCAGCGCATCGGCTGGCGGTAACTTGTAGACTTCGGAGCGGTTGAGTGCATCCAGCTCATTGATTGCCGCAGGCCGCAACACACTGCTGACTTGGTAAACCCTCGGCGCAAGGAACGCGTAGCCTACTCCCAGAAGGCCCGCCAGAATCGTGCAACCGATGATCAGTTTTTTTTGCTTCCAGATCGCGTGAAACAGTTCAAACAGATCGATTTCATCCGTAGGCAAATATTGATGCAGCTGGGGAGTGTTGTTCAAATGTCTTACACCCTGGTGAGTTGAAATTCAGCGCCTGACAACAGACCTGATCAACAACTGAATAAACAGGGGGCAACGTCCGGCCACACGACACGCATGGCCCTCTGCGGTAACGGAGCCACCCAATTCACTGAAACGTCAGCCTAAGCAGCAAGCGGTTTCATTTCAGTGACACGGGTGTCATTAGTGACCGACACCCAGAGCATTGACGCTCCGTTACAAGACGTTACCCGGAGGGCAGGCAAAGTACGCCAATTGCCTGTGTTCATAACGAAAAATTGCATAAGAAAATAAAAAACAGGACCCTTCCTACGCTTGACTACGCATTAGGCCTTCACCCCCTCAGCAAAAAGGAATTTGTATGTCATCCATTTCCGACCCAGACCTTCAAGCCCTCCAAGGTGCCTGGGAGCAAACCTCACTCGAAGACAGTGGCGTGCTTAATCCCGTCGACGCGCACAGCGCCCCCGGCGCAATCACCACGATTAGCGGCGACCACTTCGAAGTGAAAACCGTCAGTGGCGAGGTGTTGCTGGCTGGCCGGTTTTTCCTGGACAGCAGCACCGTTCCCAAGGGCATTACCTGGGTCGACTCCATAGGGGATGACGCCGGCAAACACTTGCCTGCCAGTTATCGCCTCGAAGGGGATGAGTTTGTGTTCATTGCAGCCGATGAAAGTATGCCCAGGCCAATCGTATTCAGTACTGGTCCAGGTCAAACCATGCGCACTTTCGTACGGCGCTCCTGAACGACGCGCCTTACGAACCTGTGACAGTATTTTCACAGGGCCTTCACTTTCGGGTCTATAGGGTGAAGCCTACCTACTCCAGTGAATCTCCAGTGAATCCCTTAGCCCGCGTCTTTTCGCGGGCTTTTTTTGCCTGTGGAATGACGCCTCAATCGGCACGCTTGATGGCCGTCAAGGTAAAGCACATCGGCAATTGCGCAGGCTGGTCTTCGTACTGGTCGTAAAGCTCTTCGCGGTTGGAATGGGCATATTCCTCCAGGTGGCTGATCTGCAAGCCCGCGCAGATCGCGGCGTTTACCAGGTCGCCCAAGGTATGCACATACCAATAAGAGGTGGGCCCGGCAATCTCGCCCTGGCCTTCATAAACAATTGACTCCTGCAGCACAAAGGGCTCGCGCTGGAAGTAGGAGCTGGCCGGCAGGAATGGGTTTTGCGCGCGAGGATCGAACACCTCCAGGAACGGATGGGTTTCGTACATCACCAGCGTGCCGCCGGGTTTCAGGGTGCTGGCAACGTGGTGCATGAACAGCGCCACGTCCGGCATCCAGCCCAGCACACCGATGGTCACCAAGGCGATATCGAAACGCTCGTGCAACGCGTGCGGCAGCTGATGAATATCACTTTCCACGAACTCAGGGTTGTGCGGCGAGACACCCGCCAGTTCACGGGCCTGCTGCAGAAACGCCGGCGATTGGTCCACGCCCACGACCGAGCGCGCGCCCAGGCTGAACAACGAGAGGCTCTCGCGACCATTGTTACAACACAGTTGCACCACGTCTTTACCGGCCACGCCTACGTCTTGCAGCACGCCGCTGATGGTAGGGTCCAGGCATGAAAAATCAGGCTTGCCGACACCGCTGAGCAGCGCGTTCCAAGTGTCGGTGGTTTTGTGCAGGCTGGCAGATTGGTCCCAGGCGTCCTTGTTGCAGGCGACCGCCTGTTGAGGTGAGGGCATGTCCATTGCGTCTCCAGATAATCCATTGAGTGGGGCTCTGAAAATAAGCCAAGTGCCTGCGGATTAAAACCCCGAGAAACGGGCGAAACTTAACGCCACGCCTGTAGGTCATTTACGCTGTGAGTGTTCAACCCCTGAACGCCGCCTCAGAAGTTCTTGCCGTGGCCAAACATTCCGACCTGCGTAATACCCTGTCCCTGGACAGCCTGAACTTCTTCCTGGCGGATGTGCGCGACGGACTCGGTCCCTACCTCGCCATCTACTTGCTGGCCGTGCACAAATGGGACCCGGCCAGTATCGGCGTGGTCATGACCCTGGCGGGTATCGCCGCGCTGCTCACCCAGGGGCCGGCGGGCGCGTTGATCGACCGTACCCGCAGTAAGCGCGCGGTCATTGCGCTGGCCGCCATCGTGGTAACCGCCAGTTGCCTGCTGCTGCCCTTTGTCAGTTCTTTCAGCCTGGTCGCCCTTACCCAGGCTGCCAGCGCCGTTGCCGCGTCCGTGTTTGCCCCAGCGATCAGCGCGATCTCCCTGGGCATCACCGGCCCCCGCGCGTTCACCCGCCGCACAGGGCGCAATGAAACCTTCAACCACGCCGGCAATGCCGTGGCCGCGTTGTTGGCCGGCGGCCTGGCCTACCTGTTCGGGCCGGTGGTGGTGTTCTACCTGATGGCCTTTATGGCGGTGGCCAGTATCGTCGCGATCAGTTGCGTGTCGGCCGAGGCGATCGACCACGACGTCGCCCGAGGCTTCGACCCGGCGCATCACACCGATCATGAGCAACCGTCCGGCATGAAGGTATTGCTGGCGAACCGCCCGCTGTTGTTGTTCGCCATCTGCTGCGCGTTGTTCCACCTGGCCAATGCGGCGATGCTGCCGTTGGTCAGCCAAAAGCTGGCACAGATTAACCTGCACATGGCCACGCCGCTGACGTCGGCCTGCATCGTCGCCGCGCAACTCGTGATGGTGCCGATGGCCTGGCTGGTTGGGTTGAAGGCCGACACCTGGGGTCGCAAGCCGTTGCTGATGGCCGGTTTCATGATCCTGCCGTTGCGCGGCGTGCTCTACACCCTGTCCAGCGACCCTTACTGGCTGGTGGCCGTGCAAATGCTCGACGGCATCGGCGCAGGCATCTTCGGCGCGTTGTTCCCGGTGATCGTCAAGGACCTGACCCAGGGCACCGGCCGGTTCAACGTCAGCCTGGGCGCCCTCTCCACCGTCTTTGGCCTGGGCGCGGCGCTGAGCAGCAGCCTGGCAGGTTTTGTGGTGCAAGAGGCCGGCTACAACGCGGCATTCCTGACCCTGGCCGGCGTGGCGGCGCTGGCCTTGGCGCTGTTATGGCTGGCGATGCCGGAGACGTTGGAGAAACCTTCCTTCGCTCGACATACAACTGTCGCCTGACATATGCGACAATGCGCGCCAAATTCCAACACACATTCCAAATTTTCTGCTCAGCGACCGGGTTTCGCGCCTTGATGTCGCTGTTGACGCATGCCTGAAGGCTCCTGCTGTCACGCTCGCAACCCATTGATAGGTAAAGTAATTGATCTCCACAGCTAACATCACCATGCAGTTCGGCGCCAAGCCGCTCTTTGAGAACGTCTCGGTCAAGTTCGGCGCCGGCAACCGTTATGGTTTGATCGGTGCCAACGGTTGCGGCAAGTCGACCTTCATGAAAATCCTCGGCGGCGACCTGGATCCGTCCGGCGGCCAGGTCATGCTGGAGCCGAATGTACGCCTGGGTAAACTGCGCCAGGACCAGTTCGCCTACGAAGAATTCACCGTGCTCGACACCGTGATCATGGGCCACGAAGAGCTGTGGAAGGTCAAGGCCGAGCGCGACCGTATCTACTCGCTGCCGGAAATGAGCGAAGACGACGGCATGGCCGTGGCCGAGTTGGAAACCGAGTTCGCCGAGATGGACGGCTACACCGCCGAATCGCGTGCCGGTGAGCTGCTGCTGGGCCTGGGTATTCCCCTGGAACAGCACTTTGGCCCGATGAGCGAAGTGTCCCCAGGCTGGAAGCTGCGTGTACTGCTGGCCCAGGCATTGTTCTCCGATCCTGAAGTGCTGTTGCTCGACGAACCGACCAACCACTTGGACATCAACACCATCCGCTGGCTGGAAAACATCCTGACCCAGCGCTCCAGCCTGATGATCATCATCTCTCACGACCGTCACTTCCTGAACAGCGTGTGCACCCACATGGCTGACCTGGACTACGGCGAGCTGCGCCTGTTCCCGGGCAACTACGACGAGTACATGACCGTGGCGACCCAGTCCCGCGAGCAATTGCTGTCGGACAACGCCAAGAAGAAGGCGCAGATCTCCGAGCTGCAATCCTTCGTCAGCCGCTTCTCGGCCAACGCCTCGAAAGCCAAGCAGGCCACCTCCCGTGCCAAGGCGATCGACAAGATCCAACTGGCCGAGGTCAAGCCTTCGAGCCGCGTGAGCCCGTTCATCCGTTTCGAACAGACCAAAAAGCTGCACCGCCAGGCGGTCATCGTCGAGCGCATGGCCAAAGGCTTCGATGGCAAGCCGCTGTTCAAGGACTTTAGCTTCCAGGTTGAAGCTGGCGAGCGCGTGGCGATCATCGGCCCGAACGGCATTGGCAAGACCACCCTGCTGCGCACCCTGGTCAACGAACTGACCCCGGACGCCGGTAGCATCAAGTGGACCGAAGCCGCTGAACTGGGCTACTACGCACAGGACCACGCCCACGACTTCGAAGATGACATGAGCCTGTTCGACTGGATGGGCCAGTGGACCCAAGGCGAACAAGTGATCCGTGGCACCCTGGGCCGCATGCTGTTTTCCAACGACGAGATCCTCAAGTCGGTCAAGGTGATCTCCGGTGGTGAGCAAGGTCGCATGCTGTTCGGCAAGCTGATCCTGCAAAAGCCGAACGTGCTGATCATGGACGAACCGACCAACCACTTGGACATGGAATCCATCGAAGCACTGAACCTGGCGCTGGAAAACTACCCAGGCACGCTGATCTTCGTCAGCCACGACCGCGAGTTCGTATCGTCCCTGGCCACCCGCATCATCGAGTTGAGCGCCGATGGCGTGATCGACTTCAGCGGCACCTACGACGACTACCTGCGCAGCCAAGGCGTGGTGTTCTAAAACACCCCTTGTAGTGAGCGGGCTTGTTGTGGTGAGCGGGCTTGCCCCGCGCTGGGCTGCGCAGCGGCCCTAAAAAGAACACCGCGCTCTGTCAGACAGAACGCGGTGTTTTTTATTGGGGCTGCTTCGCAGCCCAGCGCGGGGCAAGCCCGCTCACCACAACAACACACCTGTTCATCAGGCAAAGTAGTTAGCCTGCTTTCTTTTCCCCCTGGCCCTTGCCATCATGCCCTCACCGCCCGCTCGCGAATGAGTGCCCATGCCTGCCGCCGCTCCCAGTTCAATGTCGATCACCCTGAAGATCGTCTCCATCGTCTTCTACACCTTCATCGCCTTTATCTGCATCGGCCTGCCGATTGCGGTGATCCCAGGCTATGTGCACGAACAACTGGGCTTCAGCGCCGTGGTGGCCGGGGTCACGATCGGCTCGCAATACCTGGCCACCCTGCTCAGCCGCCCCATGGCCGGGCGCATGTCCGACACCGTCGGCACCAAACGCGCGATCGTGTTGGGGCTGGCCGGGATCCTTGTGAGTGGTGTGCTGACGTTTTTCGCGACGCTGGTGGACAGCCTGCCGTCATTGAGCCTGGGCATTCTGATCGTCGCGCGGCTGTTGCTGGGCGTAGCCCAAGGGCTGATCGGCGTGGGTACCATCAGTTGGTGCATGGGCGCCGTCGGTGCCGAACACACGGCGCGCTCGATTTCGTGGAACGGCATCGCCTCCTACGGTGCCATCGCCATCGGTGCGCCGCTGGGCGTGGTGATGGTGGCCGAGTATGGCTACAACAGCCTCGGCATTGCGCTGTCGGTGTTGTCCGCATTGGGCCTGGTGCTGATCCGCAACAAACCCTCGGTGCCGGTAGTGCGCGGTGAGCGCCTGCCGTTCTGGGCGGTGTTCGGGCGTATCGCACCGTTTGGCGCCAGCCTGTGCCTGGCGTCTATCGGCTACGGCACCCTCACCACCTTTATTACCCTGTATTACCTCAATCGCGGCTGGGCCGGCGCAGCGTACTGCCTGACCGTGTTCGGCGTGTGCTTTATCCTGTCGCGTCTAGTGTTTATCTCCGCCATCAGCCGCTTTGGTGGCTTCCGCGCCGCTATTGCCTGCATGACCATCGAGACCTTGGGCCTGACGCTGCTCTGGCTCGCACCGTCCACCGGGGTGGCATTGATGGGGGCCGGGCTGACCGGCTTTGGCTTGTCACTGGTGTACCCGGCGCTGGGTGTGGAAGCCATCAAGCAGGTGCCCAACAGCAGCCGAGGCGCGGGACTGAGTGCGTATGCGGTGTTCTTTGATTTGGCCCTGGCGATTGCCGGGCCATTGATGGGCGCCGTGGCGCTGAACCTCGGCTATGGCTGGATCTTCTTCTGCGCGGCACTGCTGTCGGTGACCGCACTGGGCCTGACGCTATTGCTCAAGCGCCGCGCTTACTGATCAGCTGTCTGCAAGCCGGCGCGGGTGGATTGGCCGAGGGTGTGGCTGAAAAAACGCCCCGCCTCGGAAATCAGGTCGCGGTGAATGCCCTCGCGGTCGACGCCATCGGCATCGGTGCAAATCGCCGGCATTGCGGCCAACTGATCGCTGTCGCACGGCGCCATGAACACGAAATGCCCGGCCCCGGCCAGCAGTTTGAAGTCCGGCGGTTCCGGCAGTTTGCGCGCCAGGGCCGCCGCGTTCTTGTCCACGGCCACCAGCTTGTCGCCGTCGCCGCTGTAGAGCAGCACCGGCACATGCACATCTGCCAGGGTGTGGCGACCAAACATCAGGCTCAGCGGTGCCATCAGCATCAAGGCATGAATACGCGGGTCGGACTGCGGTTGCAGGTCGTCACGGTCCACCACCAGTTCGCCCTTGGTGGTGCAGGCGTCGCGGTCTTCCGGGCGCTCCTGGCAATAACGGCGCAACCGGTCGAAGTCCGGCTTGGCACCGGCCAGGATCAACGCGGTCTCGCCCCCGGCGGAGTAACCGATAACCCCCACTTGATCGATGTTGACGAACGGCGAGAGCATCGGGTCGCCCAAGGTCGCGGTGATCGCTTCGGAAATCTGGATCGGCCGGCCATACAGGTTACTCACCGTGCCCAGGCGGCTGTGGTCCTTGTAGTTGTCGCCGGGGTGCAACACCGCCACCACCACGAAGCCTTTGCGCGCCAATGAGGTGGCCAGGTCATGCAGGGCCAGGGGCGTGCCAGTGTTGCCGTGGGACAACATCAACATCGGGAAACGGCCGATGGCAATCTTGGAGTCTTCGGTGGCAGCGACGTGGTACGCACCCAATTGTGTGGTGTGCTCAAGCCCGGTGGACGGGTAAAAGGCCACGGCCTTCATCGGCTGCAAGTCCAGCGGATCAAGAAACGTCATGCGATGGAAACCCACACTCCAATGCGGGTGCGGTGCCGGCGCAGCGTGCACTGAAATCAGGCCGCCGAGCAGGGAAAGAACCATAACAGCACAAAGACGCATCATGGGGATGTCCACCTTTGCTGCGTGAGAACCGACATATCGAAGAAACGTCCAGGTTGTTAAACCCATGCTTGCACAACCTGGGCCAAAGTAATGACAGCGGGTAAACGAAAAAACTCCGTACTCCGGTCGTTTTCAGGCGAGCAGAATACAGAGTTTAGGCGCCCGGCTTCAGATTGAAACCGAGGAAGGGCGAAATTTACACAAGCCTTACGCGGCGGCGAACAATTGTTCGTTGATCAGTACGTTGGCGTCGCTCAGGGCTTTGCTGCGCACTTCGTCACCGTAGGCCAGGCCTTCGGCACGCACGATCTCGATATCGGTGATGCCCAGGAAGCCAAACAGCAGTTTCAGGTAGCCTTCATGGGCGGCACCCGTGGCTTGCCCGGCATGCATTCCACCGGACGTGGACACGATGATGACTTTCTTGTTGCCGCACAGGCCTTCCGGACCGGCTTCGCTGTAGCGGAATGTCTGGCCGGCGACGGCGATGCGGTCGATCCAGGCTTTCAACTGGGTTGGAATAGTGAAGTTGTACATCGGCGCACCTACCACCACCGCGTCGGCGGCGAGGAACTCGGCCAGCGACGATGCGCTCAGCTCGGCCTCATGCTTTTGCGCGGCGTCACGCAGCTCGGCAGCGGTGCCCAGGGCGCCCAAGGTCGCGCCGGAGAAGTGGTTGATGCCTTCGCTGGCCAAGTCACGGTAGGTCACTTCCACACCCGGCTCCGCAGCTTGCCAGGCCTTGACCACGCCGGCGCTGAGCTGACGGGACGCCGAGTTGTCGCCGAGGATGCTGGAATCGATATGCAACAGTTTCATGGTGGATCTCCGAGGTGGGATCGACAGTGGCGATCAGATGGTGGTGATCCTACGCATCAAACGAATAGTCGATAAGTCAGCTCAAATGCGATAGTTTGTCCCACTGACAGGACAATAGGCTGACCATGCAAGACCTCAACGACCTCTACTATTTCGCCAAAGTCGTGGAAGCCGGCGGTTTCGCGGCGGCCGGGCGCCTGCTGGGGATTCCCAAGTCCCGGTTGTCGCGACGCATCGCCGAGCTGGAAGAACGCCTCGGCGCGCGCCTGCTGCAACGCACCACCCGCCAATTGACGCTTACCGCCGTCGGCGAGCGTTACCTGCGGCATTGCCAGGCCATGCTGCTGGAAGCGGAAATGGCCGATGAGGCCGTCGCCAGCATGTCCAGCGAGCCCCGTGGGCGGCTGAGGGTGAGCTGTCCGGTGGGCATGGCACAGCACATCCTGCCGGAAATCGTCGCGGGTTTTCTCGCAGCCCACCCTCAGGTGCAATTGGAGATGACCCTGGTCAACCGCCGCGTCGACCTGGTGGCCGAGGGCATCGATGTGGCCCTGCGTGTGCGCGAGCTCGGTGATGAAGACCCCTTGCTGGTCACCAAGCGCCTGCGTCAGGCGCAGACCGTGCTGGTGGCCAGCCCCGCGTTGATGCTCGGTCGTCAGGTGGCCAGCCTTGAGGACCTCAAGCAATTGCCGATCCTCGGGGCGCTGGAGGCGGATCGCCTGGTGCATCAGCGCATTATCGACCCGCAGGGCCATGCCCACGACCTGGCGATGGAGGCCCGGCTGGGTATCGACGACTTTATCGTGCGCAAAGCCAGCGCCATCATGGGCCTGGGCTTCACCATACTGCCGATGATGTACTGTGAAGCCGAACTGGCCAGCGGCCAGTTGGTACAACTGCTGCCGGAATGGTCGTTGCCGGGCGGCTGGCTGCAAGCGGTGTACCCGCATCGCCGTGGCGTGTTGCCGGCCATCCGCGCCTGGATCGATTACCTGGAAGAAGGTTTCAAAGGCTGTGGAGACCGCCTGCTATGAAGATGACCGAAGCCCAAGTCGCGACCTTCTGCCTGAGCCTGCCCGGCGCGCGGGAGGACTACAAATGGGGCGGCGTGCGGGTATTCTCGATTGCCGGCAACAAGATGTTCGCCCTGCAAAACCTGCGCGGTGACTCGCTGGCGTTCAAGGTCGACAAGGAATTGTTCCTCGGCCACGTGGACCGCCCAGGCATCCACCCGGCGCCGTACCTGGCACGTGCGCAGTGGATCATCATGAACACGCCCTACCCGCTGGGCGCCGAGGAGCTGCGTGGCTTGTTGCAGCGCTCCCACCAGTTGGTGGTGAGCAAACTGCCCAAGCGCACGCAGATCGGGTTGTTGCTAGAGGATTGAAACCAGGGTACCGCCGAGGAACATCTGGTCCAGCCAAAACACCTGGTGCAGCAACACGATCACCCAGAACAGCACCTGGTAGGACACCTTGCGCGTCTTGTGCCGGAACACCTGCTGCGCAATCAACGCGCCCGGCCAACCGCCTGCCAGCTCGACGGCGTGCAGGATATTTTCCGGCGTGCGCCAGCTGTCGGTGCGCGCCTTGCGCTTGTCGCTCCAGTACAGGAAGAACGCGATCACGCTGACCACGCCATAGGCCACCAGCGGGATCAGCGTCTCGCCACGCTGCCACACCAATACCGAACCCAACAACGGCGCCGCGCACAGCAGCACAAAGATCGCCGCCTTCAGGCGTGGGTGCTGGATCATCATGCCTTGGCCGCGGTCCAGTCGATCCAGCCGAACTGCCAGGTCGCCAGGATCAGCAAACCGAACGCAATGCGGTACCAGGCAAACGCGGCATAGCTGTGACTGGCAATGAACTTGAGCAGGCCCTTGACCGCGATCATCGCGAAGATAAACGAGGTCACGAAGCCGATGACGAACACCGGCAGGTCCGCCGGCTGGAACAGGTCACGGTACTTGTAGCCCGAATACACTGCCGCGCCGACCATGGTTGGCATGGCCAGGAAGAACGAAAACTCGGTGGCGGTCTTGCGTGACAGCCCGAACAACAGGCCGCCGATAATGGTCGAGCCCGAACGCGAGGTGCCCGGGATCATCGCCAGGCACTGCGCCAGGCCGACTTTGAGCGCGTCTTTCCAGGTGATGTCATCGACGGTCTCGGCATGCACTTCATGTTCACGACGCTCGGCCCACAACATGACGATGCCGCCCAGCACCAGGGCCGTGGCCACGGTGATCGGGTTGAACAGGTAGTGGTGAATCACGTCAGCGAAAATCACCCCCAACACCACCGCCGGCATAAAGGCGATCAGCAGGTTGACGGTAAACCGCTGGGCCTTGCGCTGGGTCGGCAGGCCGCTGACCACTTCGAAAATCTTGCCCCGGAACTCCCACACCACGGCCAGGATGGCGCCCAGTTGAATGATGATGTTGAACGCGTTGAAACGGTCGCCGGTAAAGTCGAGCAAGTCGGCGACGATGATCTGGTGGCCGGTGCTGGAAATCGGCAGGAACTCGGTAAGCCCCTCCACAACGCCAAGAATCACTGCCTGAATGGCGGTCCAAAAATCCATACTTCCCCCAAAGGTCTTGCTCTACGGCAAGCCTTGTTAATCTTTTTAATGGTTCACTGACGACAAGACACAGCGCTGAGTTTCAACCCCGCGCTGCAAAAATCCTGTGAAAAATCAGACAGTACTCAGGTTTTTCGATTACAGGCCGAAAGCCTATCAGACAAGGCGTAAAAGTCGATGTGGCGCCCACAATTATAAAAAGCCCGGAGTGACAGGACGATGAACAGTTTGCGCAATATGTCGATCAGCCGACGGCTCTGGCTGATCCTGATAGTCGCCGTGCTGATGCTGATGGCCCTGGGTTTGCTGATGCTCAAGCAGATCCATGACGACCTCTACCAGGCCAAGCGCCTGCAGACCCAACACGTGGTCCAGACCGCCAGCGGTATCCTGACGTTTTATCACAGCCTCGAAACCACCGGCGTGATGACCCGCGAAGCCGCCCAGAAACAAGCCATGAACGCGGTGCGCGGCTTGCGCTACGACCATGACGACTATTTCTGGATCAACGACCTCACGCCCGTGATGATCATGCATCCGGCCAACCCCAAGCTCGACGGCCAGAACCTGTCGGCGATCCGCGACCCCGACGGGTTTGCCGTGTTCAACGAATTCGTGATTCTGGCCAAGGCCAAGGGCGCGGGCATCGTCAACTATCGCTGGCCGAAGCCGGGTGCCGAAGCGCCCGTGGCCAAGACCTCGTATATCCAACTGTTCGAGCCGTGGGGCTGGATCATCGGTTCCGGGGTCTACGTGGATGATGTACAGGCCGAGTTCAGCGCCCAGGTCTGGAAAACCTCGTTTATCGGCTTGGGCATCGCGGTGGTCATGGCATTGCTGGTCTCGCTGATCGCCCGCAGCATCGTGCGCCCGCTGCAGGACGCCGTGAATGCCATGGGCAACATCGCCAGCGGCGAAAGCGACCTCACCCGCAGCCTCGATACCCATGGCCAGGACGAAGTCACCCAACTGTCCCAACACTTCAACAGCTTTACCGCCAAGCTGCGTCTGGTGGTAACCCAGTTGCAGGCGTGCGCCAACGCATTGGGCCAGTCCTCGCAAGAGCTGGGCGCCAACGCCACCCAGGCCCATGACCGCAGCCAGCAACAGTCCCAGCAGATGGAACTGGTGGCCACGGCCATCAACGAAGTCACCTACGGCGTGCAGGACGTGGCCAAGAACGCCGAACACGCCGCCAGCGAAATGCGCGATGCCCAGGCCCAGGCGCAGCAAGGCCAGGTCAACATCGACGGCAGCCTGCAGCAGATCGACCAGCTCTCGGGCACCATCAGCCAGGCGGTGGAAGTGATTCGCACCCTGTCCGCCGAGAGTACCCAGATCGGCAGCGTGCTTGAGGTCATCCGCTCCATCGCGGACCAGACCAACCTGCTGGCCCTTAACGCGGCGATTGAAGCGGCACGCGCGGGCGAACAAGGCCGTGGCTTTGCCGTGGTGGCCGATGAAGTGCGCCTGCTGGCCCAGCGCACGCAAAAGTCCACCGCCGAGATCCAGGGCATGATCGAGCGCCTGCAAGGCCACTCGGAAGCGGCGGTCAAGGTGATCAGCGACAGTCACAGCGCCTCGCAACTGACCATCGAACAGGCCGGCCAGGCCGGCGCCAGCCTGACCGCCATCGGGCAAGCCCTGAATAACCTCAACGGCCTGAATGCGTCGATTGCCAGCGCCACCCTGCAACAGGCCCATGTGGTGGAAGACATCAACCAGAACGTCACCCAGGCCGCCGGCTTGTCCCACAGCACGGCGCTGGCGGCGGAACAGTCGAGCGTGGCGAGTGCGCAATTGCGCGGGTTGAGCGAACAACTCGACGGCCTGCTGCGCCAATTCAAAGTGTAGTTTTGTGGTGAGCGGGCTTGTTGTGGTGAGCAAGCCAATTGTGGTTAGCGGGCCTATTGTGATGAGCAGGCTTGTTGTGGTGAGCGGGCTTGCCCCGCGCTGGGCTGCGTAGCAGCCCCAATAAATACGCCGCGTATTGCCTGACAGTACGCGGCGATTGGTTTTAGGACTGCTGCGCAGCCCAGCGCGGGGCAAGCCCGCTCACTACAACAGCCAATTCCTAGACCCACCTTCTTTGGTTACAATCCCCGCCCTCTCCCACTCTCCCAAGGAACCACCATGTCCGGGCTTGAACTGTTCGCCGCCGCCCTGGGGGTGATCGCGGTATGGCTGACGGTCAAGCAGAACCCTTGGTGCTGGCCTATCGGGCTGGTGATGGTGTTGCTGTACACCTGGGTGTTCTTCGACGTAAAACTCTATTCCGACATGCTCTTGCAGGTGGTCTACGCCGCGCTGCAAGTCTACGGTTGGTGGCAGTGGACCCGCGCCGGCGAGGTCCAGCAGGGCCGCCAAGTGACGAGCCTCGGTGTGCCGGCGATCATGGCCAGCCTGGCGGTGGGGGCAATCGGCAGCTTGCTGCTCGGCGCCGCGATGGCGCACTGGACCGACGCCGCCCAACCCTGGCTGGATGCCGCCCTGACCGGTTTCAGCCTGGTGGCGCAACTGTGGATGGCGCAGAAGCGCGTGCAGTGCTGGCCACTGTGGATTGCCGTGGACGTGATCTTCGTCGGGCTATTTCTCTACAAAGGCCTCTACCTCACCGCCGCGCTCTACGCGCTGTTTACCGTGATCGCCGTGCAAGGCTGGCGCGAATGGCGCGCCGACCCGGCGTTGCACGCATGAAGGTGGTGGTACTGGCCGGGCCGGAATCCAGTGGTAAAAGCTGGCTGGCGACGGAGCTGCAAGCGCAGTTTGGCGGGTTGATGGTGCGTGAATACGTGCGCGAATTCATCGACCATCACCAGCGTGATACCTGCCTTGCGGATATCCCGGCCATCGCCCGTGGCCAACTCGCCTGGGAAGACGCCGCCCGCGCCGAACAGCCCCGCCTGCTGATCCTCGATACGCACTTGCTGACCAACAAACTGTGGAGCCAGACCCTGTTTGGCGACTACCCGGCCTGGCTGGACGACGAACTGCTGGCTCGGCACTACGACCTGCACCTGCTGTTGTCGCCGGAAGATGTGGAGTGGACGGCCGATGGGCAACGCTGCCAACCTGAGCTGGCCGACCGCAGGGCGTTTTTCCAGGACAGCCTGGACTGGATGCAGCAGCACCAGCAACCCGTCGTGGTCATCAGGGGAAATTGGGAAGAACGCCGGAGCGCCGCATTCACCGCAGTAGAACAGCTGTTGTAGTGAGCGGGCTTGCCCCGCGCTGGGCTGCGTAGCAGCCCCAATAAATACGCCGCGTATTGCCTGACAGTATGCGGCGATTGGTTTTAGGGCGGCCTCGCCCCCCAGCGCGGGCGGTGCGACGATTCGACAAGCCCGCTCACCACAACAAGCCCGCCCCCCCGTCAGTACCCCAGCGACAGCCCCGTATTACGACGCGGGTCATTCGCCCCATAAAAGCGGTTGTTACCCACCGGCTTGCCACCCAGCGACGGCGCGCCCACCAGGATCGCCGCCAAGTGGTTGGCATCCTGCGGACCGGCAAACTTGTGGCCCCAGCTTTCCAGGATCTTCTGGGTGTCCGGGCTCACGGCAAACGTCTCGAGGTTGGTGGTCTCCGGCATCCACTGCTGGTGGAAACGCGGCGCGTCCACGGCTTCCTGGATGTTCATCTTGTAGTCGATGACATTCAGGATGGTCAGCAAGGTCGCGGTAATGATGCGGCTGCCACCTGGCGTGCCCACCACCATCACAGCCTTGCCATCCTTGGTCACGATGGTCGGGCTCATCGACGACAGCGGCGCCTTGCCCGGCGCGATGGCGTTGGCTTCACCCTGGACCAGCCCGTACATGTTCGGCACGCCGACCTTGACGGTGAAGTCGTCCATTTCATCGTTGAGGATCACCCCAGTCTTGCTCGCCATCACGCCCGCGCCGAACCAGTCGTTGAGGGTGTAGGTCACCGACACCGCATTGCCCCACTTGTCGACGATGGAATAGTGGGTGGTGTTGTTACCTTCGTGAGGTGATACGCCCGGCTTGATGGCTTGGGAATCCCCGGCCTTTTGCGGTTCGATGGCGTCGCGCAGTTTGGTCGCGTAGTTTTTGTCCAGCAGGTGCTCGATCGGGTTCTTCACGAAGTCCGGGTCGCCGAGGTAGCTGTTACGGTCCACATAAGCGTGGCGCATGGCTTCGATCTGGTAGTGCAGGCCTTGGGCCGAGTGATAGCCGAGGTCGGCCATCGGGTAGCCTTCGAGGATGTTCATGATCTGGCAGATCACCACGCCACCCGAGCTTGGTGGCGGTGCCGAGACCACGTGGTAGCCACGGTAGTCGCACTCGATGGGTGCCAACTCACGGGTCTTGTATTTGTCGAGGTCCGCCTGGGTGATGATGCCCTTGCCGGCCTGGCTGGAATCCACCAGCGCCTTGGCGACCCAACCTTTATAGAAACCGTCGGTGCCCTTGGCCGAGATTTCCTTGAGGGTCTTGGCCAGGTCTTTCTGCACCAGTTTCTGACCCACCTGCAGCGGCTGGCCGTTGTGCAGGAAGATCGCGCGCATGTCCTTGTCTTTTTCAAACTCGCCGGTGGCGGTGTGCAGCAGGTCGATATCACCCTGCTCCAGGGCAAAGCCGTTTTCCGCCAGCTTGATCGCCGGTGCGATGACCTGAGCGCGCTTGAGGGTGCCGTATTTGCTCAGGGCCAGTTCCATCCCCGACACGGTGCCGGGTACGCCGACGGCCAAGTGGCCCTTGGCGCTGAGGCCTTCGATGACGTTGCCGTCTTTGTCCAGGTACATATCGGCGGTGGCCGCCAGCGGGGCTTTTTCGCGGAAATCGAGGAAGGTCTTGCGCCCGTCTGCCAGTTGCACGGTCATGAAACCGCCACCCCCCAGGTTACCCGCCGCCGGGTACACCACGGCCAGCGCATAGCCCACCGCGACAGCAGCATCGACCGCGTTGCCGCCGGCCTTGAGCACATCCACGCCCACATGAGTGGCCAAATGCTGGGCCGTCACCACCATGCCATTTTCACCGGCCACCGGGGCCTGGGAAGCGGCGTGCACACCACTGACCGTCAACACCAGGGCTGTGGCAATCAAGGTACGGCTGAAGGGTTGGTATTTCATCCATGGCTACTCTAGTTATTGAGACGCACCAAAATAGCCCGGCGCACAGGTAATCCCCAGCGCAATGGCGTTTTTATTACAGAACTTGTCGGTCATAGAACGGACGCGAAAAAGCCCATGCTATATTCCGCGCCCTGACTGTCGTGCAAGGCGCCCTGATAGGGCGATGAAGAGGGATATGGCGATCAAGAAAACCGGCATCCGCGCCCAACAGGCCGACCAGACCCGCGCGCGTATCCTCCAGGCGGCGGTCAAGGTGTTTACCCGTGACGGTTATTCAGGCGGCCGTGTCGATACCATCTCCAAGGAAGCCGACTCCAACGACCGCATGCTGTATTACTATTTCGGCAGCAAGGAACACCTGTTCGTCTGCGTGCTGGAACACACCTACGAACAGTTCAACAAAGCCGAAAGCAAGCTCAAGCTGAGCCTGGACGCACCCGAGCAGGCCCTGCGCGACCTGGTGGCGTTCATCTGGAATTACTACGTCAAGCATCCGGAATTCGTGGCGATCCTGAGCATCGAGAACCTGCACCAGGGCAAGCATGCCCAGCAGTCCGGCGAGATGCGCAGGCTGTCGGGGGAAGCGGTGGGCGTGCTGAAGCCGATTATCGAAGCCGGCCAGGCGCAAGGCGTGTTTCGCCTGGATGTGGACCTTAAGCACGTGTACTTGATGATTGCCTCGCTGTGCTACTTCTATAACTCCAACCGCCATACCCTCAGCTCGTTCCTCGGTGAAGACCTGGCGGACAAAGGGCCGCAGCAGGATTGGCTGGGGTTTATCAGTGACCTGGTAGTGCGCGGCGTCACGCCCTAGTGCGTACCGGGGTTGGCGCGCAGATGCGCCACCTTCTGTTCCACCCCCATCCACTGCGGCGCATTCGGCGCGAATTGCCCGCGCAGGTACGCTGCCAGGTCCGCCACCTGGCTATCCGACAAACTGTCCTTGAACCCCGGCATATACCCCAGATCCCGGGTCGCCGGGTTGCTGATGCCCTGCAGAATCACCTTGATCAAATTATCCGGCTGATCGCTGTGCACATTGGTATTGGTCGCCAACGACGGGCTCACCCCAAAGAGTTTCGGCCCCAGGCCGTCGGCATGACAGGCCTTGCACGAACCTTCGAACACTCTTCGGCCATTGGGGTTGGGTACGGTCACAGCAGCGGCCACCGGGGCGTCGGCCGTCGCATTGCCGTTAAGCGATGCCAGGTACACCGCCATGGCACGGATATCCGCCTTGGGCAATTTCGACAACTCACTCACCACCGGCCCCATCGGGCCTGCCGCCACGCCGTGGGCGTCGGAATAGCCGGTGCTCAGGTAAGCGAACAGGTGCTCTTCGGTCCACGGCGTCGGTGACTTGGACAAGCCATTGAGCGCCGGCGCCTCCCAGCCATCGACCATGCCGCCCGCCAGGAACGCCTTGCCGCCCTTCTCCGCCCCCATCACGTTGCGCGGCGAATGGCACGCGGCGCAGTGACCCAAACCGTTGACCAGATAATTGCCGCGATTCCATTGCTCACCGCGCTCAGGCTGCGGCGTGATTTCACCGCGCCGCACATTCAGCGCATTCCACCCCGCCATCAACGGCCGGATATTGAACGGAAAGCGCATGGCGTTCGGCGTTGGCGCCTGGCTTACCGGCGCCTGGGACATCAGGTAGGCGTACAGCGCCTGCATATCCGCGTCGGTGATATTGCGAAACGCCGTATAGGGAAACGCCGGGTACAGGTTGCGCCCGTCACGGCCGATGCCGTCACGCATCGCCCGCTCGAACGCCGGGTATGACCAAGCGCCAATCCCGGTCTTCACGTCCGGGGTGATATTGCTGCTGTACAACGTGCCGAACGGCGTTTCCATGGCCAACCCACCGGCATTGGGCGCGCCGCCGGGCGCTGTATGGCACACCGCGCAATCCCCCACCGCCGCCAACAAACGCCCGCGCTCCAGGGTGGCCTTGGACCAGGTGCCGGCGCTGGGCGGTGCAATCGGTGCGATTTCAGCCTGGAAGGGCCAGGCTGTCGCCAGCACCGCGCCCAAGGTGGCGAACAGCGCGCCGAACCACCATTTTCGGCGTTTTTCCGGCGACTTGGCCGGCTCACCCAGGGTCGCCGCATTCAGCGCCGCCAGCACCCGCTCCGGAGTGATTGGCAACTCGCGAAAACGAATGCCGGTGGCGTCGTAGATCGCATTGGCGATCGCCGCCGCGCTGGGTACCGACGCCGACTCACCGGCGCCCATGGGCGGTTGGTCCTGGCGCGGCATCATCATCACGTCGATCTGCGGCACGTCGGGGAAGGTCAGGATCGGATAGCCGCCCCACTCCTTGCTCGCCACGGTCGACTCTTCAAAGGTCACGCGCTCCTTCAGTACGCGACTGGTGGACTGGATCACATTGCCGTGGATCTGATGCTGCACCCCGGCCGGGTTGATCATCATCCCCGAATCATGGCCGATCACCACCCGCGTCACCGACACATCGCCGGTCTGCTTGTCGATGGCCACGTCCGCCACCCAAGCCGCCCAGGCCGCGCCGAACCCGGGAAACTTGCTGTGGATGTAGCGCGCGTAGGCAAAGCCACGGCCACGCAGCAGATGGTCTTCGTTGGCGGTTTGCATCGGCGCGGTGCGCGGTGCCCAGTTGGCGCGTTCGGCGGTGGATTTCACCAGGTCGATGGCGCGCTCGTCCTTGAGGTAGCGCAGGCGGTATTCCACCGGGTCGACGCCGGCGGCAAAGGCCAGTTCGTCGATATAGGATTCATGCGCAAAGGTGTTGGGCAAGGCCGATACGCCGCGCATCCACGAGGCGCGCACAATGGGCGCCATGTCGTTGATGGTCACGCGCATATTATCGATGTCGTAGGGTGGGATCGAGGTGCGGTCGCCCATCTCGAACATCGCCGCCACCGGCTCGACACGGCCTGTCAGCAACAGCGCCAGGGTCGGCGCGCCGTTGGAGGGATAGCTGGTTTCAAAGTCGTAGGCGGCAATGCTGCCATCAGCGTTGAGGCCACCGTCCACATCCATCAGCTGCGCGGTGCCCTTGGGCTCCCACAGGTGTTCCTGTTCGCGGGTCAGTTGCACGCGCACCGGCTTGCCGACCGCACGGGATAACAGCAAGGCATCCGCACACACATCATCGGCGCAATTGCGCCCGTAACAACCGGCGGCCTCCATGCGGATCACGTCGATCAGGGTTTCTTCGCACTCCAGCAACCACGCCAGGTCAGCGCGCAACAGGTGCGGGTTCTGGCTGCCCGACCATACGCGACTGCCGGAAGGCGAGTAATCGGCCACGCCACAGGAGGGGCCGATCGAGCCATGCATCTGGTACGGCCACAGGTAAGTACGGGGCATACGTTGACTGGCATTGGCCAGGGCCGCATCGACGTTGCCCTGGTCGAGGACGGTGCGCCGCACACGGGGGTTGTCGCGGATGGCCTGCTCGACATCGCTCATGTCCGGCAACGCGTTGTTCCAGGGTTTCCAGTGCACCTGCAAGTCGGCGGCCGCCTTGATCGCCTGCTCTTCCCGCAAGGCCACCACGCCCACAAAATCGCGGATCACCACCACCGCAACGACGCCTGGGATATGGGCGATGGACGATTCGTCCACGCTCAGCAGGCTATTACCGACAAACTCCCCGCAATCAAGCCCGGCATACGGCGGGCGGATCACCCGGCCATGGAGCATGCCCGGCACGCGCATGTCGTGCACGTAGGTCAGCTCGCCGGTGGCCTTGCCTGGGATATCCACCCGTGCAGCGCCCTTGCCCACCAGGCGATACTCCTCAACCGCCTTCAGCGGCGCATCACCGCTGATGCGCAGTTGGTCGTGCTGGCCGCTGACCAGTTCAAAGTAGCTGGTGGTGCGCCCGTCCGCCGCCTGAATAACGCCGGCGTCCACCTTAAGACTGGCGGTGCTCACGCCCCAGCGCCCCGCCGCCCGCGCCAGCAGAAACCGCCGCGCCTCGGCGGCGGCATGGCGCAGGGGCACGGCGGAAATCTGCAGCGTCGCACTGGCAATGGTCGCGCCCTGATTGGGCACGCGTTCGGTGTCGCCGAGCACCATCTTCACCTGTTCCATTGTCAGGTCGAGTTCCTCGGCCACGATCTGCGCCAGTGAGGTGCGAATGCCGGTACCCAGGTCCACATGGCCATTGAATGCGTACACCCGCCCGTCATCGCTCACCGCGATAAACAGCCCGAGTTCCTTGGGTTTCACAGTGGGCGTGCCACCCTTGGCCACCGGCCCCGAGGGCGGCAGCACGTCATCGACGATCAGCAAGACGCCGGCCTTGGCCAGCCACTGGTCACGGGAAAGCGGAGTGTCTGTCATGGTCATCAATCCACGGTCATCAAGCGGGCCGCACGCAGCACGGCGCGCAGGATTTCGATATGGGTGCCGCAGCGGCAGAGGTTGCCCGACAGCGCGTTGCGCACCTCGGTTTCGCTGGGGTTGGGGTTACGGTCGAGCAAGGCCTTGGTGGTCATGATCATGCCGTTGAGGCAGTAGCCGCATTGCGCGGCCTGCTCATCGATAAAGGCTTGTTGCACCGGGTGCGGCGCCTGCCGCGTGCCCAGGCCTTCAAGGGTGAGAATCTCGCGCCCCACCGCACCTGCCAGCGGGAACACGCATGAGCGCGCCGCCACGCCATCGATGATCACGGTGCAGGCACCGCACTCCCCCAGGCCGCAGCCGTATTTGGGGCCATTGAGTTGCAGGTCATTGCGCAGCACCAGCAACAGCGGCGTGTCCGCCATGGCGCTGACTTCGCTGACGTGCCCGTTGACCTCAAGCGCTACCGTGATGTGCTGGCTGATCATTCGCTTCGCCCGTAACAGTTGATGAAGCAGGCACTACATGAAACAGTCAAAAAAAAGCATCGCGGACCTGGGGCCTCACGACACACTTGACTGATGAAGTGACTACTACATGAACTCAGAGCAAAAACGGTGCCAAAGGACCGTATGGTGAGTGGGCTGTTTATTCCTGAGGGTCGTCGATCATCTTGCGCAACAGGAACAGCACCGCGACGCGTTCGGCGGGGTTGAGGTTGCTCATGGTCAGTTCGCTGATCTGCGCGGCGCGAGGTGCAGTCTGGGCAACCAGCTCGGCGCCTTCCGGGGACAGGTCGACCACCACTTTGCGCTTGTCCTGCGGGTCCGGCTCCAGGCTGATCAGCGCCTTGGCCTTAAGCCGCTCGACGATACCGCGAATGGTCGCCTGGTCCACCGCAGTCGCCTTGACCAGTTCCGTCAGGGAACTTGCACCGTGATCGCGCAGCGCACACAAGGTCACGAATTGCACGGCGGTGAGCTGCGAGTCGCCGACATTCTGCTGAAAGATCGCCAGGTGGCGCTGGTAGGCCTTGCGCAGCAGGTGGCCAACTTGTTCAGAAAAGACGTAGGAATCAGGCACGGCGCAGCTCGGTGGGTGGTTAAGGTGGGGAGGCATGATACTCCATCCCCATACCGATGATCAGCGCGCGCGAGAGGCTTGCGGCGCCACCACATCCCCCGCAATAACGACGGCCTCATTATCCAGATACACATCGCAATTGCGCAGCGGAATGTCCATATGGCACGGCGTCTTGCGCGTTCCGCCCACTTCGGTATTCGGCCCGGTGGAGAACAGGAAATTGCCATAGAACGCCCGCGCGTCCATGCACATGCCGTCATTTTTGTCGTGCAGCCCCATGGCCGTCCACTGCGCCCGTGGCTGCAGGCCCCAGCCGATATGGGAGATGCCGTACACCTCGGGGTCATTGAAATATTTCATGTAGTCACGCAGGTATTCCGCCTCGAAACCACCATGGATGTTAGTGATGAAGCCCTTCTCGATCTCCAGGGTGATCTTCTCGCGGGTGTAGGTCTTGAACGGCAGCAGGATGTCGCCGATGTCCAGCACCAGCACGCCTTCGGCGGTTTCTTCGTTGGGCCAGGAGAACAGGAAACCGCTCGGCCAATGGTCCCAGCGCCCCGGCTCATCGGCGAAACCGTATTCCGTCACCGACGGGTATTGCCCCAAGGCCGCACGGAAGTCGCTGCCGGCGCGGGACGTCACCTGAATTGAGCGCGCCTTTTTCAGCCACTGCTCCGCCGCCAGCACGCGCACTTTGTCTTCTTCGGTGGGCAGCATCCGCGCCAGCACTTCCGGCGGCTCCACGGCCAGCAGGATGCGCGTGCCGGTCTTGAGGATCTGCTCCTGCTCCGGCGAGTGCAGCAGCATCATGGTGTCGACGATCAGGTCGGCGGCTTCCAGCGCGCGTTGCGCCGCGATATTGCCGGTCAGCGCAGTGTCGCCGCAGTAGGCGGTCATGTCGTTACCCATCGCCTTGGGATGGTTGAACGACGGCAACTCCACCGCATACACCTTGGCCCCCAGGCGCTGCGCGGCGTCCATCGCGGCACGCACGGTGCGCGGGTCGGAGTAATGGCTCTTGAGCACGGCAACGCTCTGGGTCGGGTCGACCTTGGACAGCGTCAACACGTGTTCAAACATCTGGGTCAGTTCGCAATCGCTTACCGGCATTTTCCTGTCTCCTGTGGGCCTGCACCAAGTTCAGGCACTGCGCTTCACTCTAGTGCATTTTTATAGCGTATACGCCATTTCATAACGATAAGACCCGAATTATCGGCAGACTGCAAGCGGCACACAAAAACGTTACCTATCGAAACAAACCCAGCATTTACTAATCACAACACGTTACACAGGACAAATACGGCCAAAAAATAAATTTGCAAACACAGGCTTCCCATTTCAAAAAATGAGCGTATACACTTTAAAAACCTTGCGGACAGACACCGCCAAAAATCAAAAAGAGAGAGGAATACGCCCCATGGGAAGCACTCAGAAAATCGCCATCGTCGGCGCAGGCCTGGGCGGAGCCGCCGCGGCCACCCTGTTGCAGCAAGCCGGCTTCGACGTGGACGTCTACGAGCAGGCGCCGGAGTTTTCCCGATTGGGCGCAGGGATCCACATGGGCCCCAACATCATGAAAATCTTCCGCCGCATGGGCATCGAAAAGCAGCTGGACCTGATGGGCTCGCACCCCGAGCACTGGTTCAGCCGTTGCGGCGAAAGCGGTGACTACCTCTCGCGCATCCCGCTCACCGGCTACGGCGCCTCCTACATCACCGTGCACCGTGGCGACCTGCATGCGCTGCAGATGTCCACCCTCAAGCCCGGCACCTTGCACTTCAACAAGCGCCTGGAAACCCTTGAAGAAACCGACACCCAGGTGCGCCTGACCTTCGCTGACGGCCAGGTGACCTACGCCGACATCGTGATCGGTGCCGACGGCATCAACTCCAAGATCCGCGAAGAACTGCTCGGTGTGGAAAAACCGCTGTACAGCGGCTGGGTCGCACACCGTGCGCTGATCCGGGGTGACCAGCTCGCCAAGTACGACCTGAAGTTCGAAGACTGCATCAAGTGGTGGACCGAAGACCGCCACATGATGGTCTACTACACCACCGGCAAGCGCGACGAGTACTACTACGTGACCGGTGTGCCCCATGCCGAATGGGACTTCCAGGGCGCGTTCGTCGACAGCAGCCGCGAAGAGATGTTCGACGCCTTCAAGGGCTACCATCCCACCGTCCAGGCCCTGATCGAGTCCACAGAAAGCGTGACCAAATGGCCGCTGCGCAACCGCAACCCGCTGCCGTTGTGGAGCCGTGGCCGCCTGGTACTCCTCGGCGATGCCTGCCACCCGATGAAACCGCACATGGCCCAGGGCGCCGGCATGGCCATCGAAGACGCCGCCATGCTCACCCGTTGCCTGCAGGAAACCGGCATCAGCGACTACCGCACCGCGTTCCAGCTCTACGAAGCCAACCGCAAGGAGCGCGCATCCCGCGTGCAGGCCGTGTCCAACGCCAACACCTGGCTGCGCACCCAGGAAGATCCGGCCTGGGTCTACGGCTATGACCTGTACGCCCAGGAACTCAAATCAGGAGTGGCCGCGTGAGCACTTTTCTCTATGGCGGCAACGTGCAGGCCAACGGCATTCGCCAACACTACCTGCGTTACGGCGGCAAAGGCCCGGCGCTGATCCTGATCCCCGGCATCACCAGCCCGGCCATCACCTGGGGCTTTGTCGCCGAGCGCCTCGGCGCGCAGTTCGACACCTATGTGCTGGATGTGCGCGGTCGCGGCCTGTCTTCGACCGGTCCCGAGCTGGATTACAGCGCGGACGCCTGCGCCGAGGACATCGCTGCCTTTGCCAACGCATTGAACCTGGACAGCTACCACCTGATGGGCCACTCCATGGGTGCACGCTTTGCCGTGCGCAGTGCAGTCAAACACCCTCAAGGCGTGAAGCGCGTGGTGCTGATCGACCCACCGGTCTCCGGCCCGGGCCGACGTGAATACCCGAGCAAGCTGCAGTGGTACCTCGATTCGATCCGCCAATCCCTGGTGGGTATGGACGCGGAGGCGATGCGCGCCTTCTGCGCCACCTGGACCCAGGAACAACTGCAACTGCGCGCCGAATGGCTGCACACCTGCTACGAGCCCGCCATCGTGCGTGCCTTCAATGACTTCCACGAAGTGGATTTCCATCAGGACCTGCCCCACCTCAAGGCCCCGGCCCTGTTGATGGTGGCCGGGCGCGGCGGCGTGATCCTCGATGAGGACATTGCCGAGATTCAGGCGCTGCAGCCGAGCATCCAAGTCGCCCGCGTGCCGAACGCCGGCCACATGATCCCGTGGGATGACCTCGACGGCTTCTTCATCGCCCTCGGCGACTTCCTCACACAATAAGAACGGAGACCACCATGCAGAAGCCTTACCGCATCGGCCAGATCGTGCCGAGCTCCAACACCACCATGGAAACCGAGATCCCGGCGATGCTCACCGCGCGCCAGGCGATTCGCCCCGAGCGCTTCACCTTTCACTCCAGCCGCATGCGCATGAAGCAAGTGCGCAAGGAAGAACTGGCGGCCATGGACGGCGAATCCGACCGTTGCGCCGTCGAGCTGTCCGACGCCAAAGTCGATGTGCTGGGTTATGCGTGCCTGGTGGCGATCATGGCCATGGGCTTGGGCTACCACCGCAACTCCGAACAGCGCTTGCGCAAAGCTACTGCCGACAACGACGCCAACGCGCCCGTGATCACCAGCGCCGGCGCGTTGATCGAAGGCCTCAAAGTGATGGGCGCCAAGCGCATCGCCATCGTCGCGCCGTACATGAAACCGCTGACTGAGCTGGTGGTGAACTACATCCGTGAAGAAGGCTTTGAAGTCGTCGATTGGCGAGCCCTGGAGATCCCCGACAACCTTGAAGTAGCCCGCCACGACCCGGCCAACCTGCCAGCCATCGTCGCCGGCATGAACCTGGAAGGCGTCGACGTGATCGTGCTGTCGGCCTGCGTGCAAATGCAGTCGCTGCCGGTAGTGGCCAAGGTCGAGGCACAAACCGGCAAACCGGTGCTGACCGCCGCCATTGCCACCACCTACGCGATGCTTAAGGCATTGGACCTGGAGCCCATCGTGCCAGGCGCCGGCGCCCTGCTTTCCGGTGCTTATTAACGGGAGCGGAAAGTCCCTTTGTGGTGAGCGGGCTTCTGTGGTGAGCGAGCTTGCTCGCGCTGGAGTGCGAAGCGCTCCCGGCTTTTTAGGGGCTGCTGCGCAGCCCAGCGCGGGGCAAGCCCGCTCACCACAAAAAAGAGCGCTCACGACGGACATGAATGAGGGGTTGAAAGATGAGTGAACAATCCGCCGACGCCAACTACCAGGGCGTGTGGGGCAACCGCATCGGCTTTGGCAAAAAGGCCGCACTGCTGATGATCGACTTCATGCAGGGCTACACCACCGAAGGCGCGCCGCTGTTCGCGCCCGGCGTGGTCACGGCCGTGGCGCAAAGCGTCGAGCTGCTCGCCACCGCACGCCAACACGGGATTGCGGTAGTCCACACCAATATCCGCTACCATCCCGGCCATTTCGTCGATGGCGGGATCTGGGTGAAAAAAGCCCCGGTGATGAAAGACATGGTCGAAGGCAACCCACTCGCGGCCTTCTGTGCCGAGGTGTTGCCGCTGGCCGAGGAAGTCGTCATTACCAAACAGTACGCCAGTGCGTTTTTCGGCAGCAGCCTGGCGCCGATGCTGCATGCCCAGGGCATCGACACCGTCGTGCTGGCCGGCTGTTCCACCAGCGGTTGCATCCGCGCCACGGCGGTGGATGCGGTGCAGCACGGGTTTCGCACCATCGTCGTGCGCGAATGCGTCGGCGATCGACACCCGGCGCCCCATGAGGCCAACCTGTTCGATATCGACAGCAAGTATGGCGACGTGGTGAGTAAGCAGGAGGCAATGCGTAAGTTCAGGGAGCAATAAGGATTCATGAGAACCGTGCCAAAGAGCACGGTCTTGAAAAAACTGAGCGTCCACTTTGGAATGCAATCCAATGTGGGAGCGGGCTTGCTCGCTCCCACACTTGATCACCTCCAGCAGGACCGACTCAGTCTTCTGACACTGCCTTTGGAAGTCGCTTCTACAGCACTCCGAAGTGCTGGAACAAAAGCGGCTGTATAAAAACCATAAGTCACCGCCAGGAGACACCCAATGCCCATTGCGAATGCAGCGCCCGCGACCACCGTCGCCGACCCGGTCAACACGCTTTACCACAAGATCATCTGGAAGCTGATTCCGTTCCTGTGCTTCTGCTACCTGGCCGCCTACCTCGACCGCATCAACATCGGCTTCGCCAAACTGCAGATGCTTGACCAGTTGCAGTTCAGCGAAACCGCGTTCGGCCTCGGTGCCGGCCTGTTCTTTGTCGGCTACATCCTGTTCGAAGTGCCGAGCAACCTGGTACTGGAAAGGGTCGGCGCGAAGATCTGGATCGCGCGCATCATGATCACCTGGGGCCTGCTCTCGGCTTGCACCATGCTGGTCACCTCCACCACCCAGTTCTACATCCTGCGTTTTCTGCTCGGTGCTGCCGAAGCGGGCTTTCTGCCGGGCGTCCTGTACTACCTGACCACCTGGTTCCCCACTCACCGACGCGGGCGGATCATCGCGCTGTTCATGATCGGCCTGCCGCTGTCCAGCGTGATCGGCGGCCCGTTGTCCGGCTGGATCATGGGCCACTTCGACCACATGGGTGGCCTGCGCGGCTGGCAGTGGCTGTTCCTGATCGAAGCGGTGCCCAGCGTATTGCTCGGCGTGCTGACCTTCTGGGCACTGCCCAACACCTACCAGCAAGCCAAATGGCTGTCGGACGAGGAAAAGGCCCTGCTGGAAACCGAACTGCGCAAGGATGACGCCGACGGCGCCGACAGCAAGCACAGCTTCCGCGACGGTTTCTTCAACCTCAAGGTGTGGATGCTCGGCGGCATCGATTTCTCGATCCTGCTCAGCGCTTACGCCATGGGCTTCTGGATGCCGACCTTCATCCGCAATGCCGGGGTCATCGACACCTTCCATATCGGCGTGCTCACCGCGTTGCCGAGTGTCGCCGCCCTGCTCGGCATGCTGCTGATCGGCGCCAGTTCCGACAAGCACCGCGAGCGCCGCTGGCACATCATCGTGCCGTTTTTCATCGGCGCGGCGGCCATGGCCACCAGCACCTTCTTTACTCATAACGTGGCGGCCACCTTGGCGCTGTTCGCGATTGCCTCGGCGGCGATCATCGGCGCGGTGCCGGTGTTCTTCAGCCTGCCGGCGACCTTCCTCAAAGGTACGGCGGCGGCCACCGGCTTTGCCCTGGCCTGCTCGCTGGCGAATATCGCCGGCCTGGTGAGCAACTCGTTGATGGGCGTTGCGATCGACGTCACAGGCAGCAGCGCCGGTGCCTTATGGTTTTTCGCCGGCTGCCTGATTCTCAGCAGCTTCCTGGTCATCGCCTTGCCGGCGAAACTGGTGAACCGTTGATAACAACCCTTTTTGCGGATAAATCACCCTGCAAGGCTTCTTGAAAAACTGTGCGCTGCTTGTCGCGGTCGGCCTGTGCGCCCGCGCCTTGCGTGGAAGCGCGTTTTTCTCAAGGGGCATATTAACGGGGCGCCTAAGATCAGAAGCAGACTGATATCTACCTGATGTATGGAGATCAAACTGTGGGAGGGGGCTTGCTCCCGATGGCAGTGGAACAGCCAGAGATGCATCAACTGACACACCGCCATCGGGAGCAAGCCCCCTCCCACAGTTTTAACCCACTACGGCACACCTCAACAACGGTAAGCACCAATCAACCCTGGCCTATAAAAATAATGACGCTAGAATCAGCCCCATTCCCGCGCCCGACGCCCTGACAC
>Ga0209173_100254_pt1 | contig 40279 bp, 35 predicted proteins | sample SynthPrep_16_END_FD_187206 | JGI IMG/M metagenome (GOLD analysis project Ga0209173, IMG submission 187206) | Synthetic microbial communities from Ohio, USA - SynthPrep_16_END_DS12_MetaG (SPAdes) (version 2) | ecosystem: Engineered > Bioreactor > Aerobic > Activated sludge | place: USA: Ohio... | reverse complement strand
CTGATGCAGCTCTGCTTTTCTGTGGGAGCTGGCTTGCCTGCGATGCGGACAACTCGGTACATCAGGTACACCCAGTTGATGCTATCGCAGGCAAGCCAGCTCCCACATTTGACCGTGCCCGCTTCAGCTTTTGATTTTGCTCTTCAACACTCAAGCCGGCCGGTAGGCCGCTGTGCTCTGCTTTTGATCTTGATCTTAGGCGCCCCGTTAAACCACGCTGGCCGAACGCAGGCTTTGGAGCGTGGGTAACCCGGCAGGACGCCGGGTTAGCCGTCCTGGGCCAAGGATGGCCCATGACGGCGGCCCACGGTCCAAAGCCGGAGTGAGGGCACACCGAGCCTAGGCGAGGTGCCGAGTGGTGGGGCAAGAGCGTTTTGCTTACTTTTGCGCTGTTCAAAAGTGAGCCGCTGTAAGAGCGGAACCAATATCAGCCATCACCCAAATAACGGATATGTACCCACCCCCCCGGCCACGCCAATCATCCCCCAGCCTTATCGCGCACCATTCACCCCCAGCCGTATTTATTGTGACCCCAGGCCCCGTGCCTGACACTCAACCCATCCACCCCTAACCACCCCTGGAGTCCCCAATGAGTGAGCCTGTGCAGTTCCAAGACAAGGTCGTGATCGTCACCGGTGCCGGCGGCGGACTAGGCCGCGCCCACGCACTCCTGTTCGCCAGACACGGCGCCAAAGTGCTGGTCAACGATCTTGGCGGCTCAACCCAGGGCGAAGGCGCCAACGCCTCGGCGGCCGACCGCGTAGTGGCCGAAATCCGCGAAGCCGGCGGCATCGCCGAGGCCAACCACGACTCCGTCACCGACGGTGACAAGATCGTCCAGAACGCCCTCGACGCCTTCGGCCGCATCGACGTCGTGGTCAACAACGCCGGGATCCTGCGGGACAAAACCTTCCACAAAATGGAAGACAGCGACTGGGACCTGGTCTACCGCGTACACGTCGAAGGCGCCTACAAAGTCACCCGCGCCGCCTGGCCCCACCTGCGTGAACAAGCCTACGGCCGGGTGATCTTCACCGCCTCCACTTCCGGTATCTACGGCAACTTCGGCCAGTCCAACTACGGCATGGCCAAGCTCGGCCTGTACGGCCTGACCCGCACCCTGGCGCTGGAAGGCCGCAAGAACAACATCCTGGTCAACGCCATCGCCCCCACCGGTGGTACACGCATGACCGAAGGCCTGATCCCGCCGCAAGTCTTCGAACGCCTCAAGCCGGAATTGATCAGCCCGCTGGTGGTGTACCTGGGCAGCGAGGCGTGTCAGGAAACCTCCGGGCTGTTTGAGGTGGGCGGCGGCTGGATCGGCAAGACCCGCTGGGAGCGCAGCCTGGGGGTTGGGTTCGACCCTGAAGCCGGGTTCTCCCCGGATGATGTCGCCGCCCACTGGCAGCAAATCTGTGACTTCGACGGGGCCGCTCACCCCAAGGACAACATCGAGGCCTTGAAGGAGATGATGGCCAACCTGCAGAAGTACAGCCTGTGATCATTACGTGAAAAAGTTTTAATAAAGCGGGGCGCCATGGCGCCCCGCTTTATTTCAGGCATAAAAAAAGCCGCTGCAAAGGCAGCGGCTGAAGTAAGACGTTTGATCAAGGAGCAATAAATCAACGTCAGTGAACACCGGTAACAGATTGAAAATATTGATCAATCCATAAAAAACTGGCTGTTCTTCCAGATTCTGGAAGCGGGCGGTTTGCCCTGAAAGCCAGGCAAGAATAGGCTTTTGTTACAAAATGAAAAATAGCGATTCGAGACAAGGACTGTTACCAAACCCGCAACAGTGGCAATAACACCTCATCCATCCTCCTGATAATCCTTCATCCATCTCGTCCATGACCTCTCCAAGACCCCGGCCAGAGCGCCCTCTCATCCTTTCGAGCGACAACACGAATACCTCCTTGGTGCGCTTATCGCTCCTGATCGCGGGCAGTAGGGTGGGGCCTTCTGTCACATCACCGGGGAAGACGCATGACAAAAACAACAATGCGCGCCATCTTCAGGCCACAGGCGCTGGCCGCTGCGGTTGCTTTGGGTTGCTGTGCCCAGGCGCAGGCTGTTTCGTTCAACATCGGCGAGATCGAAGGGCAATTCGATTCCTCGCTGTCGGTCGGTGCCAGCTGGGGCATGCGCGATGCCGACAAGAAGCTGGTGGGCATTCCCAACGGCGGAACGGGCCAGGCTTCCACCGGCGATGATGGTCGCCTGAACTTCAAGAAGGGCGAGACCTTCTCCAAGATCTTCAAGGGCATCCACGACCTGGAACTCAAGTACGGCGACAGCGGCGTGTTCGTGCGCGGCAAGTACTGGTACGACTTTGAACTGCAGGACGAAGACCGCGAATTCAAGCAGATCAGCAATAACCACCGCGACGAAGGCGCGCGTTCCTCCGGCTATGAATTACTCGATGCATTTGTCTATCACAACTATTCCATCGGCGATTTGCCGGGCAACGTGCGCGTCGGTAAACAGGTGGTCAGTTGGGGGGAAAGTACGTTCATCGGCAACTCCATCAACAGCATCAACCCCATCGACGTTTCCGCGTTCCGCCGCCCTGGCGCCGAGATCAAGGAAGGCCTGATTCCGGTCAACATGGTGTTCGCCTCCCAAAGCCTCACCAACCAGTTGAGCGTGGAAGGTTTCTACCAGTTGAACTGGGAAAACACCGTGGTGGACAACTGCGGCACCTTCTTCGGTAACGACGTGGTGGCCCATGGCTGCAACGGCAACTACACCGTCGGCAGCCCGGCGATTGCACCATTGCAACCGGTAGCGGCGGCGTTTGGCCAGGGCTTCCAGGTTACGAAAGAAGGCGTAGTGGTGCAGCGTGCAAAAGACCGCGAGGCGCGCGATGGCGGCCAGTTCGGCATGGCGTTGCGCTGGCTGGGAGATGACACCGAGTACGGCCTGTACTTCATGAACTATCACAGCCGCACGCCCACCGTCGGTACCATCACCGCCAACACCAACCTGGCAACCATTGGTGCTATTGCCAACGCGGCCAACGGGATCGCACCGGGTACCGGGGCCGGCCTGGCGCAAAGCACGATGCTCGGTCGCGGCCAGTATTACCTCGACTACCCGGAAAACATCCGCCTGTTCGGTGCCAGTTTCTCCACCACCTTGCCCACCGGCACCGCCTGGACCGGCGAAATCAGCTACCGCCCGAATGCCCCCGTACAACTCAACACCACCGACCTGACGCTGGCCCTGGTCAACCCGATTGCCGGCAACGCCGCTTCACCGATCAGCAGTTCCTTCGGTGCCGACAACGCCGGCTACCGCCGCAAGGAAATCACCCAGATCCAGAGCACCATGACCCAATTCTTCGACCAGGTACTGGGCGCCGAACGCCTGACCCTGGTGGGCGAGGCGGCCTTTGTGCACGTCGGCGGGCTGGAGGCGAAATCCAAGCTGCGTTATGGCCGTGACTCGGTCTACGGCCAGTACGGGTTCGGCGGCGACACCGATGGGTTTGTCACGGCCAACTCCTGGGGTTATCGCGCCCGGGCCATCCTCGATTACAACAACGTATTCGCCGGGGTCAACCTCAAGCCCAACGTGTCGTGGTCCCAGGATGTCAGCGGCTACGGCCCCAACGGTCTGTTCAACGAAGGCGCCAAGGCCATCAGCGTCGGCGTGGATGCGGACTACCGCAATACCTACACCGCGAGCCTGAGCTACACCGACTTTTTTGGCGGTGACTACAACACCCTCACCGACCGCGACTTCATCGCCCTCAGCTTTGGCGTGAACTTCTGATTTGGCTTAAGTAAGGACAAGAGACTATGCGCAAAATGATTCTGCAATGCGGGGTGCTGGCCCTGAGCCTGTTGGCCGCCAACGTGATGGCCGCAGTGTCGCCGGAAGAAGCGGCCAAGCTCGGCACTACCCTGACCCCGGTGGGCGCCGAGAAGGCCGGTAACGCCGATGGTTCGATCCCGGCATGGACCGGTGGTATCCCGAAAAACGCCGGGGCGGTGGACAGCAAAGGCTTCCTCGCTGACCCGTTTGCCAATGAAAAGCCGCTGTTCGTGATCACCGCCGCCACGGTCGACAAATACAAGGACAAACTCTCCGAAGGCCAGGTGGCGATGTTCAAGCGCTACCCGCAAACCTACAAGATTCCGGTCTACCCGACCCACCGCACGGTCAACCTGCCGCCGGAGATCTACGAGTCGATCAAGCGCAGCGCGCTCAACGTACACGCGATCAACGACGGCAATGGCCTGGAAAATTTCACCGGCAACCGCTACTACGCTTTCCCGATTCCGAAAAATGGCGTCGAAGTGCTGTGGAACCACATCACCCGTTATCACGGCGGCAACCTGCGCCGCATCATCACCCAGGCCACGCCGCAGACCAACGGCAGCTATACGCCGATCCGTTTCGAGGAAGAAGTGGCCGTGCCGCAACTGATCCCGGACATGGACCCGGTCAAGGGCGCCAACGTTCTGACCTTCTTCAAACAATCGGTGACCGCCCCGGCGCGCCTGGCCGGCAACGTACTGTTGGTGCATGAGACGCTCGACCAGGTGAAGGAACCGCGCCTGGCCTGGGTCTACAACGCCGGCCAGCGCCGGGTACGCCGTGCGCCGCAAGTGGCCTACGACGGGCCGGGCACTGCGGCCGACGGCCTGCGCACCTCGGATAACTTCGACATGTTCTCCGGCGCTCCCGACCGCTACGACTGGAAGCTGGTGGGCAAGAAGGAGATGTACATTCCCTACAACAGCTACAAGCTCGATTCGCCGACCCTCAAGTACGATGACATCATCAAGGCCGGCCACATCAACCAGGACCTGACCCGTTACGAACTGCACCGGGTCTGGGAAGTGATCGGCACGGTCAAGCCGAGCGAACGGCACATCTACGCCAAGCGCCACATGTACATCGACGAAGACAGCTGGCAGGTTGCGCTGGTGGACCACTACGACGGCCGCGGCCAGCTGTGGCGTGTTGCTGAAGGTCACGCGCAGTTCTACTACGACCACCAGGTGCCGGCCTACACCGTCGAAACCCTGTACGACATCATCGCCGGGCGCTACATCGCCCTGGGCATGAAGAACGAAGAGAAGAGCAGCTTTGTGTTCGGCTTTGCGGCCAAGGCGGCCGACTACACGCCGGCAGCATTGCGCTCGGAAGGCGTGCGCTGAAACCTGATTGAAATGCGATCAAACTGTGGGAGCGGGCTTGCTCGCGAAAGCGGTCTGTCAGTTAAAGCATCAGTGACTGATACACCGCCTTCGCGAGCAAGCCCGCTCCCACATTTACTGTGTTCCACCTTTAGAACGAGTGCCGGGTGGCCTTTTGGCTCCCGGCTTTTTTATGCCCGCCAATCAGCCTGCTGAATACTCCTCAACAACCGCCAGCCACAGGACTAGGGTAGGGCGCACGCCGCCTAATAATAAAAAACAGGGACGCAGTAATGACCGCCATGACCCGTTGTCTGGATCGTCCTGGATTCATGCCACGCTTGTCTCCCCATCATCTGCTGCGCCCGCGCCTGGCCGTGCCGCTGCTCAACGCCACCGCGCGGGTGAAGTTGCTCTGCGCCCCGGCCGGCAGTGGCAAGAGTGCATTGCTCGCCGAGTGCGCGTTGCAGGCGCCTTCGCAGTGCCAGGTGTACTGGTTGCCGCTGAATGGCGTGGCCTCGGATTTGTGTCAGCGCCTGGCGCAAAGCCTTGGCCTCGACTTTGCTGATGAGCCCACGTTGCTGCTGGCCCTGAACCGCTGGCAAGCGCCGGCCTGGTTGTTTCTCGATGACTTCTGCCGCGTGCCGGCGCCTGAACTGGATGGGTTGCTTGACCGCATTCTGGCCGCCAGCAGCCCGGCCTTGACCTGGTGGATCGGCGCGCGGCGGCGGCCGGCCTGCAACTGGCCCCGGCTGTTGCTTGATGATGAGCTGTGGGAATGCAGCGCTGCCGAGTTGGCGTTTGACCCCAGCGAAATCCAGCACTTGGCCGGGCCCAGCGCCGACAAGGTGTTGCAGTTCAGCGCCGGCTGGTGCGCCGGAGTGCGTATCGGATTGCTTGAAGGCGACGGGCACCCGGACAAAACCTTGCTCGACTACCTGCAACACGAGTTGTTCACGGGCCTGGCGCCGGAATTGGCCGAGGCCTGGCGCGTGCTCGCGCACCTGCCACGCTTCAACCCGAGCTTGTGTGACCACCTGTTCGGCTTTGGTGACGGTGGCGACTACCTGCGAGACTTGCAGACGCTGGGCGCCTTTATCGAGCCCTGGGAAGAGTCCACCGACTGGCTGCAAGTCTTCCCGCCACTGGCCCAACTGATGCGCGCCGAACCCTGGCCAGCCAGGCGCTCCTGGCACCGGCGCGCGTGCCAATGGTTTACCGCCGCCGAGGACTGGCAAGCAGCCTTTGAGCAAGCGTTGCAGGCCGAAGAGTACGAAGTGGCCGTAAGCCTGTTGCAGCATTTCAGTTTTGAAGACCTGTTCCGCCAGCAAAACGCGGTGCTGTTGTTGCGCCTGCATGAGCAGCATGGTGATGAATTGATGCTGGGCTCGGCGCAACTGGTGGGCTTGGTAACGGCGGCGTTGCTGTTTGCCGGGCGTTTCGACCAGGCGGCGTTGTGCATTGACCAACTGGCGCGTTTCACTCCGCAACCGACCGCGCACCTGCAGCGTTATCTGCTGGCCCGCTGGCAGGCGCAATGGGGCTGGCTGTTGCATCTGGGCGGCGAAGCCGCACGGGCCCGGGAGCATTTTCTCGAAGCCCTGCAAGACTTGCCCGAGAGCGCCTGGACGTCGCGCCTGATGTGCCTGTCGGGCCTGACCCAGCAAGCCTTGCTGCGTGGCGAGCTGGACGTGGCCCAGGCGCTGAACCGCGAGGCGTTGTGCCTGGCGCGCTCCCACGGCTCACTGCTGTTGGAGGCATTGTTGGAGCTCGATCATGCGCAGTTGCTGGAGCAGCGCGGCGCGCCGTATCGGGCCCAGAGCCTGCTGGAAAATGTGCAGCGCATGCTGGTGCAACAGCGGCTTAAAGCCGGGCCGTTGATGGGACGGATTTGCTTGCGACGTGGGCACCTGGCGCTGCGCCAGGGCCACGACGCCGTGGCCGCCGAATGCTTCGAATCCGGCCTGGGCATGTGCCTGCACAGCCAGGACAAACGCGTGCTCTACGGCTACCTGGGACTGGCGCTATTGGCCGCCAACAAGGGCGATTACGCCCAGGCTTTTATCCAGTTGCGCGACGCTGAACGCCTGATGCAGCAGCGCCAGGTGCCCGACACCGTCTATCGCGCCGTATTGCTGTTGCTCAGCGGGCATTTCTGGCTGCAACAGGGTCGCGCCGAACTGACCCTGGAGGCGGTGACCCGGGTGCTGCGGCACTACCGTGGCCCCAAGGCGAAACAAGCACCGCCGGCCACCCTGGAGTTGATCCCCAGGCTTGAATATTTGCAGGTGCTGGCCGAAGTGAAATTGCATCGCGCCGAAGAGCCTGTCGCCCGCCTGAGTGCGTTACTGGCGGCCGCCCGTCAGCGGGGCATGCTGTGCCTGGAAGCGGAGTTGCACTTGGTGCTGGGGGAAGTGGCCTGGCAAGTCGGCGATCGCCCGTTGGCCGTGCGCTCGCTGGAAGCCGGATTGGAACTGGCGGGGCGTTGCCAGGTACAGCAGGCGATTCGCGAGCTGCGCCTCAGGCAACCGGGGTTGTTGAGTGCATTGGGGCTGGAACCGCAGGAATGCCCGGCGGCGGCGGGGGAGAATCCTCTGAGCCAGCGCGAGCTTGAGGTGCTGCAACTGATTGCCCAGGGCAATTCCAATCTGGAAATTGCCAGCCAATTGTTTATCTCGCTGCACACGGTAAAAACCCATGCGCGGAGGATTCACAGCAAGTTGGGGGTGGAGCGGCGCACCCAGGCAGTGGCCAAGGCCAAGACGATGGGCTTGATGGCTTGAAGCCATGCACTATTCGTCAAACAATGACGATCAAATGTGGGAGCGGGCTTGCTCGCGAATGCGGTGTATCAGTCACTGATGCTTTAACTGACAGACTGCATTCGCGAGCAAGCCCGCTCCCACATTTTGTTCTGTTGGGTGCCTGATACTGAGCGTTACGGCTGATAACCCATGCGCCAACTCACCGCCTGGGTCGCCGCCAGCAAACGCTTCGCCGCCGGGCCGTCTTCATCGGCATGGAACAGCGACGTCGGCCCCACCACGGTCAACACCGCCGCCACTTGCCCGACCGCGTTGAACACCGGCGCCGACAACGCGTCCACACCCGGCATCAGCAAGCCATGCACAAAGTGCAAGCCGCGCTGGCGGATCTGCTCACAGGTGGTCGCGTATTCCTGGTCATCCGCCAACGCATGGGCAACGCTCGCCTGAATCTCCCGCTCGCGCAACTCCACGGTTTCCCGCGACGGCAGGAACGCACTGAACACCAGCCCGGTGGACGAACTGAGCAACGGCAACACCGAGCCCAATTGCGTGACCACCGTCACCGCGCGCACCGCCGGCTCGATATGCACCACCGTCGCGCCCTGGTTACCCCAGACGGCCAGGAAGCAGGTTTCATTCAACTCATCCCGCAGTTCCGCCAGGGGCAGGGCGGCGACTTTCAGCACGTCCATGCTGCCCAGCGCGGCCAGCCCCACGCGCAAGGCTTCACGGCCCAGGCCGTAATGGTTGGTGGCGGTGTTCTGTTCGGCAAAACCCGAGGCAATCAGCGCCTGCAAATAACGGTGGACCTTGCTCGCTGGCATTTGCACGTGCTCGGCCAGACGCGACAACGAGGTGGCCGGCGACAGTTCAGCCAGGGCCTTGAGGATGTCGGTGCCCACTTCAGCCGAGCGGACTTTCTGTTTACCGGTGTCGCGGGGGGCGGGCGGCTTTTCCATGGAGGGCATGAATCCGAAAGACGAATGGGCGTCTTTATAGCTTGACGGTCAACAGGTATCAAATTACGTTATGCGTAACTGGATTACGATAAAAACAACTTCCGCTCAGAGGATGATCCATGACCCTCGAATACCAATCGGGTTTTGGCAATGAATTTGCCACTGAAGCCTTGCCCGGTGCATTGCCCGTCGGCCAGAACGCCCCGCAGAAAGCGCCCTACGGGCTGTACACCGAACTCTTCTCCGGCACCGCCTTCACCATGGCCCGCAGCGAAGCCCGGCGCACCTGGTTGTACCGCATCCAGCCGTCGGCCAATCACCCGGCGTTCGTCAAGCTGGAACGGCAATTGGCCGGTGGACCGCTGGGCGCTGTGACGCCCAACCGCCTGCGCTGGAACCCGCTGGATATTCCGGGTGAGCCGACAGATTTCATCGATGGCCTTGTAGGCATGGTCGCCAATTCCGGATCGGAAAAACCCTCGGGCATCAGCATCTACAACTACCGCGCCAACCGTTCGATGGACCGCGTGTTCTTCAACGCGGACGGCGAACTGTTGGTCGTTCCCGAACAGGGCCGCCTGCGCATTGCGACCGAACTGGGTGTGCTGGAAGTCGAGCCACTGGAAATCGTCGTGCTGCCCCGGGGCCTGAAATTCCGCGTCGAACTGCTGGATGCCCAGGCCCGCGGTTACGTCGCCGAGAACCATGGCGCGCCACTGCGCCTGCCGGACCTTGGTCCTATCGGCAGCAACGGCCTGGCCAACCCACGGGATTTCCTCACGCCCGTCGCCCATTACGAAGACCTCAAGCAACCGACCACGCTGGTGCAGAAATTCCTCGGTGAACTGTGGGGCTGCCAGCTCGACCATTCGCCGCTGAACGTGGTGGCGTGGCACGGCAACAACGTGCCGTACAAATACGACCTGCGTCGTTTCAACACCATCGGCACCGTGAGCTTCGATCACCCGGACCCGTCGATCTTCACCGTATTGACCTCGCCCACCAGCGTGCACGGCCTGGCCAACCTCGACTTCGTGATCTTCCCGCCCCGCTGGATGGTCGCCGAAAACACCTTCCGGCCGCCGTGGTTCCACCGCAACCTGATGAACGAATACATGGGCTTGATCCAGGGTGCCTACGACGCCAAGGCCGAAGGCTTCGTGCCCGGCGGTGCGTCGTTGCACAGCTGCATGAGCGCCCACGGCCCGGATGGCGAGACCTGCACCAAAGCCATCAACGCGACGCTTGAGCCCCACAAGATTGATAACACCATGGCGTTCATGTTCGAGACCAGCCAGGTGCTGCGTCCTACACAGTTCGCGCTGGAATGCCCGCAACTGCAACCTTCCTACGACGCTTGCTGGGCCTCGCTCCCTGCAACCTTCAACCCGAATCGGAGATAACCCATGACGCAGCCTAATCTCACCCGCAGTTGGGTGGTTTCCGCCAACGGTCACCGGGATTTCCCGCTGCAAAACCTGCCGTTGGGGGTGTTCAGCCTTAATGGCTCGGCACCGCGCAGTGGCGTGGCGATTGGCGAGCAGATTCTTGATCTGCACGCCGCGTTGGAATGCTTTGAAGGCGAAGCCCGCCGGGCCGTTGAAGCCACCGCTGGCGGCCAACTGAACGCATTTTTCGAACTCGGCCGTGGCCCGCGCGTGGCCCTGCGTGAACGCCTGCTGGAACTGTTGGCCGAAGGCAGCGACCAGCAAGGCAAACTGCAAGCTGCGCTGCACCCGGCTGCCGATTGCCAGATGCACCTGCCGGCCAGGATCAACGACTACACCGACTTCTACGTGGGCATCGAGCACGCGCAAAACGTCGGCAAGCTGTTCCGCCCGGACAACCCGCTGCTGCCCAACTACAAGTATGTGCCGATCGGTTACCACGGCCGCGCGTCGACGATTCGCCCGTCGGGCACCGAGGTCCGCCGCCCGAAAGGCCAGACCCTGCCAGCCGGCCAGACCGAGCCGACCTTCGGCCCCTGCGCACGCCTGGACTACGAGCTGGAGCTGGGCATCTGGATCGGCCAGGGCAATGCCATGGGCGACTCGATTGCCATCGGCGACGCGGCTGATCACATCGCCGGTTTCTGCCTGCTCAACGACTGGTCGGCGCGGGATATCCAGGCCTGGGAATACCAGCCGCTGGGCCCGTTCCTGTCGAAGAGTTTCATCACCAGCATTTCGCCATGGGTGGTGACGGCTGAAGCCCTGGAACCGTTCCGCAAGGCACAACCGGCACGCCCTGAAGGCGACCCGCAACCCCTGCCGTACCTGCTGGACAAGCGCGACCAGGCCGCTGGTGGTTTTGATATCGAACTGGAAGTACTGCTGACCACCGCCGCGATGCGTGAGCAGAACCTGCTGGCCCATCGCTTGACCTTGAGCAACACCCAGCACATGTACTGGACCGTCGCGCAAATGGTTGCGCACCACAGCGTCAATGGTTGCCAGTTGCAGGCGGGTGACCTGTTTGGTTCGGGCACCTTGTCGGGGCCTGAAGCCGGACAATTCGGCAGCCTGCTGGAAATCACCGAGGGCGGTAAAAAGCCGATCGAACTGGCCTCCGGCGAGGTGCGGAAATTCCTTGAAGATGGCGACGAAATCATCCTGCGTGCCCGCTGCACCCGCGACGGTTTTGCCTCCATCGGCTTCGGCGAATGCCGGGGTACCGTGGTCGCGGCGCGCTGAGAGGGCAGGGCCATGGAACTCTATACCTACTACCGCTCCACCTCGTCCTACCGGGTACGGATCGCGCTGGCCCTCAAGGGCCTGGACTTCACCGCCGTGCCGGTCAACCTTCTGGTGCCCAAGGGCGGCGCTAACCGCCAGCCGGAATACCTGGCGATCAACCCGCAAGGTCGCGTGCCGGCCTTGCGCACCGATGAGGGTGATGTGTTGATCCAGTCGCCGGCGATCATCGAGTACCTGGAGGAAGGTTATCCACAGGTGCCGTTGCTCTCCACGGATCTGGCAACCCGTGCCCATGAGCGCGCGGTGGCGTCGATCATCGGTTGCGACATTCATCCGCTGCACAACTCCAGTACCCAGAATCTGCTCAAGCAATGGGGGCACGATGAATCGCAGGTGCTGGAGTGGATCGGGCACTGGATCAGCCAGGGCCTGGCGGCGGTTGAGCAGTTGATTGGTGATCAGGGTTATTGCTTTGGCGAGCAGCCGGGGATGGCGGATACGTTCCTGATTCCACAGTTGTATGCGGCCGAGCGGTTCAAGGTGTCGCTGGCGGCGTACCCGCGCATTCAGCGGGTGGCGGGGTTGGCGGCGCAGCATCCGGCGTTCATGGCGGCTCATCCCGCCAACCAACCGGATACCCCACCAGTCTGATCGTTCCCACGCTCTGCGTGGGAATGCCGCCCTGGACGCTCTGCGTCCGTGACGCGGAGCGTCACCTGATTCATTCCCACGCGGAGCGTGGGAACGATCTACACCACTATAAAAACAATACAGGTCCCTTGCGATGCACAATCAGATTGCCAGCTTTCGTGCGGCACTCGACGCCCGTCCGGTGTCGCGCTATCAGTGGTTGATTCTCCTGTTGCTGGCACTGTTGCTGGTCACCGACGGCTACGACGCCCAGGTCCTGGGCTACGTAGTACCGGCGCTGGCCAAGGACTGGGGCCTGGAAAAAGCCGCGTTCGGCCCGGTGTTCAGCGCCAACCTGCTGGGGCTGACGCTGGGCTCCCTGGCCGTCACGCCGCTGGCGGATCGCTTCGGGGTGCGACGCATCCTGCTGTGCTGTGTGCTGATCTACGCCAGCCTCACGGTACTGATGGTGTTCGCCAATTCCCTGAATACCCTCATGGCCGCGCGCTTTATCTGCGGCATCGGCATGGGCGGTGCAATGCCCAGCGCCATGGCCCTCATGTCGGAATACTCACCACCCCGCCTGCGAACATTGATGGTAACGCTCGCCGCCTGTGGCTTCTCTTTCGGCGGTGCGGCCGGTGGTTTTGTCGCGGCCGGGTTTATCGACAGCTTCGGCTGGCAGGCGGTGTTCCTCGCCGGTGGTGTGACGCCATTGCTGTTGTTTCCGTTTCTTGCCTGGATGTTGCCCGAATCCCTGCCACGCCTGCTGCGTGATGCACCGCCGTATGCGCGCCTGCAAAAAGTCACCGCGCGAATGCTGCCAGGCTGGCAACCGCCGCCAGCGAGCGAGGCTGAAAACCGCCAGGAGCAAGGCAGCAAACTGACGGTGGTGGAGCTGTTCCGCCATGGCTACGCGCGCCCGACATTACTGCTGTGGGCGACGTTTTTTGTCAGCCTGATCCTGCTGTATTTCATGATCAGCTGGCTGCCTTCGCTGTTGCTGGAAAGCGGCCTGGGCCTGAATGAGGCCAACCTGGTGACCTCGATGTTCCTGTTCGCCGGGACCTTGGGCGCCATCGGTATGGCCTGGTTTGCCGACCGGCTCAAAAGCAAAGTGCGCCTACTGTCCGGCGTGCTGGCAGCGGCTGCGGTGTGCACCATCCTGCTGGGGCTGAATCACGACAATCCGCGCTATCTGGTGGCCTGCGTGTTTGCGGCGGGCTTCTGCATCATCGGCGGTCAACTGACCCTGAACGCGTTCGCCAGTAACTTCTACCCGGCTCACGTGCGGGCCACCGGTACAGGCTGGGCGCTGGGTGTCGGGCGGTTCGGGTCGATCCTGGGGCCGCTGTTCGGCAGCCTGCTGCTGGCGATGCACATACCGGTGCAGCAGATTTTCTTCTTCTGCGCGATTCCGGCGGTGATAGCGGCGTTGTTGATTATCCAGGTGCGCTCGCCAGTCAATGCACCACAGAGTTCGGCGGCAAATGCCCCAGCCGTTCGGTCAGGCGTAGACGCTGGATCGGGTCTTCGCTGAGCATCAATGCGTGTTCCAGGTCAAAACGCTCGGCGTTCGGGCAATCCAGGCGCTGATACAAACTGGCCCGGGCCAGGTAATCGGCGGCGCTGGCATTGCCCAGCTCCAGCACGCGTTCGGCATCCACCAGAGCGGCCAGGTGGTCGTCGTTGGACAGGTGCAACTGGCGCAGATTACGCGACAGCCGTTGCAGGATCGATCGCGGCTCGGCGGTGTGCAGGTGGTCGGCCTGCAACTTGAGATTGGGCCCGTACTGGCGGGTCAGCAGGTCGCGGCAATCGTTGGGGTACAGGCGTCGGCCGCCGCAGGGGTCGAGCAGGTGATCGGCGCCCGGCACGCGCAACAGGAAGTGCCCCGGGAAGTTGACGCCCACCAGCGGAATGTCCAGGCGCCGCGCCAGCTCCAGGGCAATCAGCCCGAGAGCCAGCGGCTGCCCGCGTTTACGCTTCAACACCTTGTCCAGCAGCGCGGCGGCGGGGCGCAGCGGGGTGTGGTCATCCTGGGCGAACCCCAGGTCGTTCATGCGTCGCAACAACGGTTGTCCGAGTTCATCCGCCGGCAGCATCGGCATGCTGAGGCTGACCAATTGCTGCAATACCTTGAAGTCCTGCAGGATGGCCAAGGGGTCCACCGCCGGGTCGTGCTCGGCCGCCATCCACAGCGCGGCTTCAAACAGCGCGGGCGGTGACCGTTCCAGGCAGGCAAAAAAGGCGTCGCGGGGCTTCATTGGGTTCTCCGGCGGATGTCTCGTTTTAGCCTTGCTGTGAACTTTCGTCCAGTGCCTTAAGACAGGTCCTACCTGTTTATGTCGCAAACCCTTTAAAACCGGTGGTCTTATTCCTGCGCGCTTCAGCAGGGTTTCGCTGGCGGTCCTATACTTGGCGCCTACCAGAAGTGATTCGGGAGCTTGACGATGTTTGCGCTCATGCACAGCACCCGCCTTGAATCGCTGCACCTGAGCGTTGACCCGGCCACCGGGTTGAAGGCGGTCATTGCCATCCACAACAGCCGCCTGGGTCCCGCCCTTGGAGGCTGCCGCTATCTCTCTTACCCCGACGATGAAAGTGCCGTGGCGGATGCCGCGCGCCTGGCCCAGGGCATGAGCTACAAGGCCGCGCTGGCCGGTTTGCCGGTGGGTGGCGGCAATGCGGTGATCATCCGCCCCGCCCATGTGGAAAGCCGCGCGGCATTGTTTGAAGCCTTCGGCCGCTGCATCGAGCAGCTGGATGGCCGCTACATCACCGCCATCGACAGCGGCACCTCGGTGGCCGACATGGATTGCATCGCCCAGCAGACCCGCTATGTCACCAGCACCACGGCGGCTGGCGATCCGTCGCCCCACGCGGCGATGGGTGTATTTGCTGGCATACGCACCACCGCCATGGCCCGCCTGGGCAGCGATAACCTGGAAGGTTTGCGCGTGGCGATCCAGGGCCTGGGCAACGTCGGTTATGCCCTGGCCGAGCAACTGCACGCCGCCGGGGCTGAATTGCTGGTGAGCGACATCGACCACGGCAAGGTGCAACTGGCCATGGAACAACTGGGTGCGCACCCGATTGCCAACGAAGCCTTGCTCAGCACCCCATGCGATATCCTTGCGCCCTGCGGTGTGGGCGCGGTGTTCAACCGCTACACGGTCGCGCAGTTGCGATGCGCAGCGGTGGCCGGCTCCGCCAGTGCGCAACTGACCAACCTGCAAGTAGCCGATCAGTTGGAAGGGCGTGGGATTCTTTACGCGCCGGACTACGTGATCAACTCCGGAGGGCTGATCTACGTGGCTCTCAAGCACGGCGGCGCGGAGCTGGAAACCATCACCGCGCACCTGTCGAACATCGGCACACGCCTGACCGAGATCTTCGCCCATGCCCAGGCTGAAAAACGCTCACCCGCGCGGGTAGCGGATGAGCTGGCGGAGCGCTTGCTGTACCGCTGAGGCGGGTCAAAGCTGATATTTCTCCCGGGCCAGTTGGCCCACGCCCATACGATCAAGGATGTGCATCGGGCACAGAATCGTGACCCGCACGGTTCCCGGCAGGCGGCTTATTTCAATCGAGCCGTTGATGGTCGCGCGGTTGCGCACTTCGTCGAGCGGCAGCCCGGTCACGGCGGCTGCGCGTTCCAGTCCGTTGTCTGTCGCGACGTTGAGATTGGTCCCACTGCCGATGAAGGTGATGGGCGCGTTCTCCTCGATCTCCACCTGGCCCCAGCGCTCCCCCAGTGCCTTCACTCGCAGGCGTTGTTCCGCGGTCATCGGGCGCGCCATGGGCGGCAGGTCATCGAGGTTTTGCAGCAGGATCGGCCCGTCCAGGCTCAGGCCCTTGATCACCTGCACCGTCAGTTCGGTTTCCCCCGACACATCGGTGGCATGCCCGGCAATTTCGCCATTGCCCTGTTGAGCATGCATATCGCCCATGTACACCCCGGCGCCGGGGACCTTCACCGGGCAGATCAGGATGCAGCCTTCGCGCACGGAATTGGTGTCCATGTGGCCATCGGTTTTCGCGGCGTGCAGTTCATCATGGGTCATGCCGTAGCGATGGGGCGCGCCCACCAGGTACTGGCCGAAGTCGCCGCAGTTGTGGGAATCCGGCAGATCCCGTGAAGGCGTGGTGCCGATGTTGCCCAGGAATGGGCGCATATGCGCGGCCAGGCCCGGGATATCGGCGCGGGCCAGGGACAGGATCGAGTGCTGGGCAGACAATTCGGGCAGCGCCGACATGTCCGATGCCTTGCCGGCCAGGCGATCCGCCACGGCCTGGTTGACCGTCAGGCTCACCTGATGCTCGGCATCCAGAACGATCACGTAACCATTGCTGAAACGAAACGCACTGACCTCGGCGCCACAGGCATCGCAACGAATGGCGTTATCGCCAATGCCTTCGACGTGGCTGGCGGGATGCTCTTGCCCGCAGTTGGAGCAGAACTTCGCGACGAACGGGTCGCCATGGTAGCGACCTTCGACGAAACTCATGACCCCCGAGGACGTGGCCAGGGAGGTGACGCGCATGCGCTTGATCTTCAGCGCCACCGCGTCGCCGATTTCGGCGCCGGCGATGAACACGGGCTGGGTCACTTCATGGCCACCCTCAAAGGCCGGCGTGATCATCGGGCCCCAGCAACCGGGCGGGGTGCCGGTGATCAAGGTGCCACCGTCGGCCAGCGGGCCGAGCATTTTCTGGCTGGGGCCGAGCAGCCCATTGGTGTAGGAGGTGACGGTGAGACGGTCGACAGAAGGGAGGTTATTCATTTTATTTTCCGGGCCCTGGGTGATTGAATGTTGAACAGGCTTCATCACTTAAGCGCCGATGTGTATCTGTCGTGTGTCGCGCTGCCGCGATTGCCGGTACGTGTGTATCTCAGGGGCATCCATACACACTCTGATACACCCGCAGTGGCGGACACGTGCAAATACAGATATCTCTGTTATCGGCTTATTTTTTCAAACCCATCAGAACGAGGTTGGCATGTCCAAACAAACAGCAGGGCGCTCCAGCGGGCGCATGATCACCTTCAAACGCCCGGATGGCGCGGACGTCAACGGCTACCTGGCCAGCCCGGCGGTACTCGAAGGCGCGCCGGCGATCGTGGTGATCCAGGAATGGTGGGGCGTAAACGATCAGATCAAGGGCGTGGCCAATCGACTGGCCGAATGCGGTTACCGCGTGTTGGTGCCGGACCTTTATCGCGGCGCGTCGACCGTGGAAGAGGAAGAGGCTCACCACCTGATGGATGGGCTGGATTTTGGTGACGCGGTTTCCCAGGACATCAAGGGCGCCGTGCAGTACTTGCAGGCGGATTCGAAAAAAGTTGGTGTGACCGGTTACTGCATGGGCGGGGCGTTGACGTTGCTGGCGTTGAACGCGATTCCGGAAGTCGCTGCGGGCGTGGTGTGGTACGGCTTCCCGCCGCTGGAGTATCTGGATGCTTCGAAGATCAAGGCGCCGCTGATCGGGCATTGGGGCACGCAGGATGCCTTCTTCAATATCGACACCGTGGCGGAGCTGGAGGCAAAACTGCATGCTGCGGGTGTGGACGCGACTTTCCATCGCTACCTGGCGCGCCATGCGTTTGCCAACGAGACGGCGATTGGTGATGGTCGGATTGCAGACACGCAATACGATGCCGCCTGGTCGCAACTGGCGTGGGACCGCACGTTGACGTTCTTCGGCAAGACCTTGTGGCAGGCATGACACATGTGAAAGGCATCAACGCATAACCTGTGGTGAGGGAGCTTGTTGTGGTGAGGGAGCTTGCTGTGGCGAGGGAGCTTGCTCCCGCTGGGCTGCGCAGCAGACCCAAAAGCTTGGGAGCGCTGCGCACTCCAGCGGGAGCAAGCTCCCTCGCCACAGCAAGCCCCCTCCGCCACAGCAAGCCCTTTCGCCACTACAGGCAATGCATCACTCAGCCGCTGGCTGCCCAATCTCCGCCAATGCACTCGCATTGTTCTTGAACGCCGCCGCAAACGCCGCGCGGTTCTTGGCCATGAAAATACCGGCATCTTCTGCCTGCTTCTCGCTCAAGCCTTCGACGTTTTTCAACAGCACTTCCATCAGGGACTCTGCCAGTTCAAGCATCTGGTCGTGTGCGTCGGCAAGTTTGCGATCCACGAATGTAGTCTCCAGGTCACGGGTACTGCGATACAGGGTTTCAACAGCCATTTTTCGGCCTCGTCATCGGTGCAGTATTGAAGGGAGTTGCCCTTGGTTCGAGTGTCGCCAAGCGTTTTTGCGACTACTGTATTTATATACAGCTAAAAGCATAAGCCAATCCATGGGCTTTGGGTAGTGGCTTTTCAATGTAGCTGGCAAATGCTGGTTTGCCCTATCGGAAACTTCTCACAGGTTGGTGGGGTTGCAGGAGCGTCATTCAGTGGCTTACCTTCTCCGGGCTTCGCTTATGCGGTACACGAGTTTGGCGGCTCGAATTCAAGGAGCAAACATCTTGTAAATCCAAGGAATGCACCATGGTAAAAATGACTGCCTGTTTTTCTGAATCGCCTATAAAGCCGCCTACCGCGCTTTTCGCTGTGACCCCAAATACTGACACTGAAACATTACTCGCCAACGCCAGCGAAACGTTGAGCAGTGCACGAGAAATGGCCTGTAGCCTGGCCTTCGAGCTTGAGGGCCCACAGCGAAGTTTGCTTCTGGCGATCCATCAACTGCTCGAAATGAGTGGGTTATTGGTCGATCAAGCGTTGGATCAGGTCGCGCCAACCTGAACCGGTATTCCAAATAAGTGGAGGAGGCAAGCTAAGTACGCTCGTGCGAGGCCTGTTCTTTTCAGTGGTTGAGTCCAAACGGCGACTTTTTCTGTTACTCACTTCATCGCTTGAGCCACGACAGTGAAAAGTCTAGCGACTAGACTCCTTTTTCATCGACAACGGAGGCCCCTATGAGTACTTCCTTTTTCCCTCGAACTCCCCTGACCGAAAACGAGGAGCAAGCTGCCAGCTACGACCGCTGGTTTCGTGCCAAGGTGCAAGCCGCTTTGGATGACCCTAGTCCCGGCATCCCTCACGATCAGGTGATGGCCGAAATGCAGGCGCTGATCGAATCCAAACGCAAGAAAGGCGATGCTGATTGAATGGGCACCCGCTGCGCGGGCGCAACTCTGGAAAATTCTTGATTACATCAGCGATCGCAATCCCAATGCTGCTCTTGAGCTGAACCGAGCAATAGAAGCCTCAGTATTGGCCCTCTCCCGCAGACCTCATCTTTACCGAACAGGCCGTGTTGGCGGCACACGAGAAATGGTCGTGCATCCCAATTACCTGGTGGTTTACCAAGTCACCGACTCTGTTCGGGTTCTGGCGGTTTTACACGCGCGACAGCAATACCCTTGAGCAGTTGATGGTTGGGATGAGGAGTGTTTTTTGTTCTCCTCGCCCTTCACACGTGCCTTATATCACCCCGCCACCCTCTCACTCCCTGTTCCCCTGGCCTTTTTTCTGCATGCAGAGAAACCGTCACGTCCAACCCGCATTATCCGGTCGAGCCGACCTAAGGAAGCATCATCGTGAAAATCAACTGGGCTGAAAACCTGCGCAAGACCGTGCACCAACTGGCCGAGTCCTTGGGAAATCTGTTCGTCGAGACCTTCCACTACCTGGCACTGTTCGCCATTGGTGCGGTGACCGCCTATGCCGCGGTGATGGAATTTCTGGGGATGCTGGAGACGGGGCACATCAAGATCGATGACATCTTGCTGCTGTTCATCTACCTGGAACTGGGGGCGATGGTCGGGATTTATTTCAAGACCAACCACATGCCGGTGCGTTTCCTGATCTACGTGGCGATCACGGCGCTGACCCGTCTGCTGATTTCCAACGTGTCCCACCACAACCCGCCCGACATCGGCATCATCTACCTGTGCGGTGGGATTCTGCTGCTGGCGTTCGCGATTCTGGTAGTGCGGTATGCGTCGTCGGCATTTCCGTCGGTGAAGGTCGAAGGCCCGCGCCGCAAGGGCGAAGCGAGCCTTGAAACAGAGAAGGGCGAGCTCTAGAACCCTGCGTTGAGCGGCGGCCTGCTGACCGGCGGCCGCTGCAGTACCTGGTGGCTGTCCCCATCGGTCATCACCGCCAATATCTCCATCGCGCTGTGCCCCTGCTCGATCGCAATCCCGAATTGCACACTCTGCACCAGCCGTTTCAGGCGCTGGGGGTCGTTGCGTTGTTCGGCGCTGATCATGCGTTTGGCCACGACGCCGTCTTCATCGGACAGGGTCAGCATGATGCTGCCGTCCAGCCGCTGGATGCTTAAATTGACCCGGTATTTCGGGGCGAAGGTGTCGGTGATGATCTGAAAAGGGTTGTCCATGGTGCGTTACCGCCTGATAAGAACATGCAGTCATTGACGACCGGTGTCGGGATTAGTTCGCGTTTCCTGACCACCGGCCATTCGCTCGCTGAGGTTTTCACAAGGTCCGTTTTCCTCAGTAGCTGTACAGCAAGGGGCGTGCCGTACAGCAATCTGCCTGCCATCAAATTTCCCCCTGTGGGAGCGGGCTTGCTCGCGAATGCGGTGTGTCAGCCAATGATTACTCGGCTGAAGGACCGCTTTCGCGAGCAAGCCCGCTCCCACAGTGGGTGGGTGGTGTTTTTGAGTTCGGTGATCCGTTTCAGGGCATGACCGAAAAAACGATCGCAGACAGCGCAATCAAGCCGACCAACACCACAAACACGTTGGACGCCTGGCCCGAGTACTGGCGCAGGGATGGCACTCGGCGGATGGCGTACATCGGCATCAGGAACAACAGGCAGGCGATGATCGGCCCGCCCATGGTTTCGATCATGCCGAGGATGCTCGGGTTGAAGGTGGCCACGGCCCAGCAGGTCAGCACCATGAACAGCGCGGTGCAGCGCTCCAGCCACTTGGCGGACATCGAACGGTTACGTCCGCGCAGGGATTTGACGATCAGGCCCTGGAAACCTTCGCTGGCGCCGATGTAGTGGCCCAGGAAGGATTTGGTGATCGCCACCAGCGCGATCAACGGTGCGGCGTAGGCGATGACCGGGGTCTGGAAGTGGTTCGCCAGGTACGACAGGATCGAGATGTTCTGCGCCTTGGCGGCGGCGAGGTCAGCCGGCGACAGGGCCAGCACGCAGCTGAAGCAGAAGAACATCACCGTCAGCACCATCATGCTGTGGGCCATGGCCAGGATGCCGCTGCTTTTGCGTTCGGCTTGCGGGCCGTACACGCGTTTCTGGTCGACGGCGAAGGCGGAGATGATCGGCGAGTGGTTGAAGGAAAACACCATCACCGGGATCGCCAGCCACAAGGTCTTGAAGAAGGCCGGCAGGGGCATGCCTTCGCTGGCGGAGGCGAAGAACGCACCGTTCCAGTTGGGGATCAGGCTCACCGCCAATAGCAGCAGGGCGGCGACGAAGGGGTACACCAGCACGCTCATGGCCTTGACGATCACGCCCTGGCCGCAGCGCACAATGGCCATCAGACCGAGGATCAGCACCAGCGACAGGATTGCCCGGGGCGGTGCAGCCAGGTGCAGTTGGTGTTCCATAAAGCTGGTCAGGGTGTTGGTCAGCGCCACGCTGTACACCAGCAAAATCGGGAAGATCGCGAAGAAGTACAGCAGGGTGATCAGCTTGCCGGCGCCGATGCCGAAGTGTTCTTCCACCACTTCGGTGATGTCGCCCGATTTGCCCGACAACACAAAGCGCGTCAGCCCACGGTGGGCGAAGAAGGTCATCGGGAAGGCCAGCAGCGCCAGCACGATCAACGGCCAGAAGCCGCCCACGCCAGCGTTGATCGGCAGGAACAAGGTGCCGGCACCGATGGCGGTGCCGTAGAGGCCGAGCATCCAGGTGGTGTCGTGTTTGTTCCAGCCTTGTGTAACGGTGGTCGGCGTCAGGTCTACAGCGGGATTTTCGGCAGCAGGTGTACGTACATCGGTCATCGTTATTGCCTCGTTATTATTTTTGCGCGGGCTCACGTTGGGGCGGCAGGAGTGCTCCGATCAGCACTCCACCCAGCTGACCGCCAGGCCGCCCCGTGAAGTTTCTTTGTATTTGTCGTGCATGTCGGCGCCGGTGTCGCGCATGGTGCGGATCACCCGGTCCAGGGAGATGAAGTGCTTGCCGTCGCCGCGCAGGGCCATTTGCGTGGCGTTGATCGCCTTGACCGCGGCGATGGCGTTGCGCTCGATGCACGGCACCTGGACCAACCCGCCAACCGGGTCGCAGGTCAACCCCAGGTTATGTTCCAGGCCGATTTCGGCGGCGTTTTCCAGTTGTTCCGGGGATGCGCCGAGCACGTCCGCAAGGCCGGCAGCGGCCATGGCGCAGGCGGAACCCACTTCGCCCTGGCAGCCGACTTCGGCGCCGGAGATCGAGGCGTTTTTCTTGCAGAGGATGCCGACGGCGGCGGCAGCCAGGAAGAAATTCACCACGTCATCGTCGGACGCGTCCGGGTTGAACTTCATGTAGTAGTGCAGCACCGCCGGGATGATTCCCGCCGCGCCATTGGTCGGCGCCGTCACCATGCGCCCGCCGGCGGCGTTTTCTTCGTTGACGGCGAGGGCGAACAGGTTGACCCATTCCATGGCCGACAAGGTCGAGGTGATGACGTTGGGTTTGCCGATTTCCAGCAGGCTGCGGTGCAATTTCGCGGCGCGCCGTGGCACATCCAGACCGCCGGGCAGGATGCCTTCGTGGCGCAGGCCTTGTTCGACGCATTCACGCATCACCGACCAGATATGCAGCAGGCCGCTGCGGATCTCGGCATCGCTGCGCCAGGCCCGCTCGTTGGCCATCATCAGCTCGGAAACCCGCAGGCCGTGCTTGTTGCACAAGGCCAGCAGTTCGACGGCGCTCGAAAAGTCGTAGGGCAATTGCACTTCGCTGGTAGGCGCGATACCGGACTCGGCTTCTGCCGCTTCGATGATGAAACCGCCGCCCACCGAGTAGTACGTTTGCTCGCTCAACGGGCCGTTTTCGCCGTAGGCATGCAGGGACATGGCGTTGGGGTGGTAGGGCAGGCTTTCGTCCAGCAGCAGGAGGTCGTGTTGCCAGTTGAAGGCAATCGACGTGCGGCCGCCGAGCAGCAATTGGCCGGACTCGCGCAGTTGCTGGATGCGTGGACCGATGCTGGTGGGGTCGATGCTGTCTGGCCATTCGCCCATCAGGCCCATCACACAGGCGCGGTCGGTGGCGTGGCCGACACCGGTGGCGGACAGCGAGCCGTACAAACGCACCTCTACGCGACGGGTTTCGTCGAGCAATTGCTGGTCGATAAGCGCTTGGACGAAGGTCGCCGCGGCCCGCATCGGGCCGACGGTATGGGAGCTGGAAGGACCGATGCCCACTTTGAATAGATCGAAAACACTGATAGCCATGCTAAACCCTTACAAGCAATGGAGTAGGAATCGCTGCCATGTTTTGTAGGACAAGCGGAATTGGCGCGATACTGAGCCTCTGGATCGGCACTGACCAACGAATTATCCTAAGACACCCTTTAGCAGGACTAAACCCTATGGCTCGCCCGCTTCATGGCCAGACCTACGTCTGGTTGCACGTTTTTTCCTGCGCGGCACGGCATTTGTCGTTCACCCGCTGCGCCGAGGAACTGCACATCACCCCGGGCGCGGTCAGCCAGCAAATCCGTCAGTTGGAGGAGCGTCTGGGCTTTCGCCTGTTCCATCGGCGCGCACGCGGGGTTGAGCTGAGCGCAGAGGGCCAGCGGTTGGCGATCACCGTGGGCGAGGCCTATGGCAGCATCGATGCCGAGTTGCAGCGGCTGGACGCTGGGATGATCAGCGGCACCTTGCGCCTGCGCTCGATCCCGTCGTTTCTCGGCAAATGGCTGACCCCGCGTTTGCCGCGTTTGCAGCAGCGCTTCCCGGATATCCAGATGCGCATGGTTGCCGAAGACAGCAGCGTCGCCCTGCACGAGGGCGACTTCGACCTGGCCATCGACCTTAACGACGGCAGCTATCCCGGCTTGTTATCCACAGCCTTGCTGGACGAGCAGATTTTCCCGGTGTGCGCACCGAGCCTGCTGCGGGGGCGACCGCCACTGCATGGCCCCGCTGACCTGGTGCATTTCCCGCTGCTGCACGACATCACTGCCTGGCGTGGGAGTTATGAGTACGCAGAGTGGGAGTTCTACCTGAATGCCATCGGCTATGACGCCGCCGACGTACGGCGCGGGCATACCTTCAACCGCAACCACCTGACCATCGAGGCGGCGATTGCCGGCATGGGCGTGGCGATTGCCCGGCGTACCTTGCTCAATGACGAACTGGAACGCGGCACCTTGATCGTGCCATTCGGCCTCGCCGTCCCCAACCACAAACGCTATGTGCTGCTGTACGCGCCGGGTGCGTTGAGCCATCCGGGCGTGCGGGCGGTGCATGACTGGCTGGTGGAGGAAGCGGAGATTTTTCGCGGATTGCACCCGTTGGGAGAGGGGCAATTGTAAGGAAGTTGGCGGTAAGAAGATGTAACCAACTCCCCACCCTAACAGCGTTTTTGGTTGTAGTCAGGGTTAATTTGTAATGTGGGATTTATCTTTGCAAAGGGGTTGAAATGTTCCTCTGTCTGCTCAATTGTGTAATCAGGAGGTCATGGTTTTCACCCATCCGGTGAAGCAGGAATGGCCTTCGGCGAGCTAGCTGAAATAAGGGAAAACTATGCAAATCCAAGTCAATAGCGATAACCATATTGAAAGCAGCATCCGACTGGAGGAGTGGGTACGTACCACCATTGAGAGCACGCTCGAACGTTACGAAGAAGATCTGACCCGCGTCGAGGTTTACCTGCGGGACGAGAACGGTGACAAGCCCGGCCCACACGATCTGAGTTGCCGACTGGAAGCACGGCCAAAAGGCCATCAACCGCTTTCGGTCCTCCATAAAGCCGATACGCTGGAACAGGCGATCGATGGCGCAGCGACCAAGCTGGAGCATGCCCTGGAGCATCTGTACGGAAAACTGCGCGGCAAACCACGCGCCGCGGGTCAAAGCCTGCCCAATACCAAGGCCGACGAGGCCGAGCTAGAAGAGGAATTCCTGGAAAACGAACAGGCTGCGCTTAACGGCTGATAGCTGATACTTTTTTCAACCCCACTGAAAACGGGCCTGCAGATGCAGGCCCGTTTTTTTATGCGCAAAAGGTCAGCGCGGGCTGCGCCGGAAAAAACCGGCGCTCAAGGCCGCCAGTGCGCACGCTCCAACGCCGGCATACAACATGGCCCAGCCCGCACCGTTGCGCAGCGCGGCCTGGGCGATCAGTGGGCCCTGCGGCAACACGTCCAGCTTGCCGGCAGCGATGTCCTGACTGAGGGTGGCCAACTGTGCCGTGCCAGGCAATACGCCAGCCAGGTAGTGAGCGATCCCGAGTATCAACACCAACCCCATCAACGCGATATTCAGCGCCAGGGTGATCAGCCGTGCGCTGAAGTCGATGCCCGAGGCCATCCCCGCGCGGTCGGATGAAACTGATCCGGTGGTGGTGTTGGTGGTGGGCGAGTTGGTAAACGCCAAGCCGCTGCCGGCAATCCCACAGGCGATCAGGACCCATACCACACTGGGCTGGCCGCTATGACTGATCGCCGCCATTGTCACAAACCCCACGCCCATCAGGCCCAGGCCCAATGGAATGATGCGTTCGGCGCCATAGCGCAGGGCCAGGCGTTCAGCCAGCGGCGGCACCACCAACGTGGGCAGGGTATAGGCGAGCAGGGCGAGCCCGGTGAGCATGGTGTCGTAGCCCAGGCCGGCCTGGAAATACAGCGGCAGGTAGATCATGAAGGGCCAGAAGCTGAAGTTCATGCCGATCGAGCCCATCAGTGCGCCGTTGAAGCGCGGGATGCGAAACACCGAGAAGTCGAACATCGGATGCGGGCTGCGCCGCTCGACAACCACGAACAACAACAGGCTGCCCACCGACAACCCGGCCCAACCGAGCATGGCCGGGGTGGCAAAGCCGCTCTCGGTGCCCTGGGTGATGAAATAGACCAGGGCGAACACTGCCAGGGTGAGGGTGGCCATACCGGCTATATCGAGGCGATGGGCCGCCGGGTCACGGGATTCCTGCACGCTGATGCGCAGCAACACCAGGGTGAACAAGGTCAACGGCACATGCACCAGGAACACCCAGCGCCAATCCGCCACCGCCAGGATCAATGCCCCCACCATCGGCCCGAAACCCAGGCCCACCCCGGCGATCACGCCCCACACCGCAAAGGCCCGGGCCCGGGCCGCCGGCTCGCGGAACTGGTGCGACAGGATCGCGAACTGGCAGATCATCATCGCCCCGCCTCCCACGCCTTGGACAAAACGCGCCGCGATCAGCGTGGACGCATCGTTCGCCAGCCCACAGGCCAGCGAAGCCAGCCCGAATACCCACAGGCACAGCACCAGCATGCGTCGGCGGCCAAAACGATCGGCCAATGTGCCGGCGGCCATCAGCACGCTGGTGCAGGCCAGGGTGTAGGCGTTCATGATCCATTGGGCGTCCTGGAAGCCGGTGCCCAGTTGCTGCTCGAGGGTGGGCAGGATGACCGGCACGCTGGAAATCTCCAGCCCGAACATCAACGCCACCAGGCACACGGCGGTGAGAGCAAGGCCGTCCCGGGCGGTACGTGGCGGGTTGATGGCGGATACAACGGCGTCGGGTGGCATGGCCTCTTCCTTTCAATGGGGGAAGGTGTCATTTTCACGGGAATCTGATTCTTTATTAGCGATACTTCTTCCTGTTATAAGGGAATATAGGGCGACAAACGACCATGGCCACTCCGCGTTTTGATGGTGTTGAACTGTTTTTGCAGATCGTCGAGAGCGGCAATCTGACGGAGGCCGCCGAACGGCTGAACCTCACGCGCTCGGCGGTGGGCAAAGGCCTGGCGCGGCTGGAGGCGCGGTTGGGGACGTCGCTGTTGCAACGCTCCACCCGGCGTCAGCGTTTGACCGAGGACGGGCAGGCCTATTACGAGCATTGCCTGCGTGCGCTGGCGGAACTGGAAGCCGCCGAATCCGTGCTGGAAAGTGGCCGTCAGCAGCCACGTGGACGGTTAAGGGCCAGCTTGCCTTTGGCATTCGGCCACCACTATGCGGCGCCTGCGTTGTGGGGGCTGATGGACCGTTTTCCGCAAATGGAGATTGAAATTTCCTTTTCCGACCGACTGATCGACCTGGCCCAGGAAGGCTTCGATCTGGCGGTACGCATTGGCGCGCTGCCTGACACCGACCGTCTGAGCGCCCGCCGCCTGGGGGAACAGGCGATTGCCCTGGCGGCGTCACCCGCGTACTTGCAGCGCACACCTTGGATTGACTCCATCGACGACCTGGCCGGGCACCGGGGCATTGCCTATCGCAGCAATGCCCCGCACCGCGAGCGAGTCGCCTCGCCGTTGATCCTCGATGACCTGCAGGCCGTGGCCGATGCCGCCATCGCCGGGGTCGGCCTGGCCTGGTTGCCCAGTTGGCTGATCGCCCACTACGTGTTGCGCGGGCAATTGCAGGCGGTGCTGCCGGGCCACCGCGAGCAACCGATGCCGATCCATGTCATCTGGCCCACGGCGACGCACATGCCGGCCAAGACCCGATGCGCCATCGACGCGTTGGTGGCCGGCACACCTTCGTGCCTGGCGGGCAGTTGATCAGAACGCGATGGACGTCTGTACATACAGCGTGCGCGGCTCGCCGACGTATTTGCCCTTGTTGTTATCGTCAAACGAGCGGGTGTAGTACTGCTTGTTGAAGATGTTTTTCACACCCACCGCCACGTTCAAATCCGACAGCTGCGGGCCAAAGTCGTACGCCGCGCGGCTGCTGAACAGCATGTAGCCAGGGATGCGTCCGGTGCTGCCATCAGCACTTTCTGCTTCAGTGTTGGCGTTGTCGGCAAACTGGCTGCTCTGGTAGCTGCTGTCCACGTTCAACTTCCAGCGACCTTCGGTGTAACCCACACCCAGCGTGCCCTTGTGCTTGGAGGAGAAGGGTACGCGGTTGCCTTTGTTCGGGCCGTCTTCGCGGATGGTGGCGTCGACGTAGGCGTAGGTGGCGTACACATCAAAACCGGCGAGCGCCGGGCTCAAGCCGTCGAGGGCGTAGTTGATGCTGGACTCGATGCCCTGATGGCGGGTTTCGCCGCGGGCGATCACGGTGTCGTTGGTCTGGTTGCTGTCGTACTGGTTGTCGAAGTTGATCAGGAACGCGCCGATCTCGGCGCGCAAGGTGCCATTGTCATAGCGTGTGCCGAGTTCCCAGGTGCGGGCTTTTTCCGGCTTCACTTCGCCACTGGTCACGCGGTTGGGCATCTGGCTGTACTGCACGCTGCCGAACGACCCTTCGGTGTTGGCATAGAGGTTCCAGTCGTCGGTCAGGTGGTAGAGCACGTTCAGCGCCGGCAGGGCGGTGTTGTAGTCGCCTTTGTATTTGACGTTGCTGAGGTTGTTGGTCTGCTGGGACTCGATCATCTCGTAGCGGATGCCCGGGGTGATGGTCCACTTGCCGATATCTATCCGGTCGTCGACGAAGAACGCATTGGCTTCGGTGCTGCCTCGGGTGTCGCGGTCGTTGCGGCTGTCGGTGGTCGGCAGTTGCTGATTGGCGGAAATCGGCGTGCGGTAGCGCAGTTCGTGGCCGGCCTCGTTGATGTAGCGGTAGCCCACGCCGACTTCGTGGCTGGTTGGGCCGAGGTCGAAGCCTTGGGCGAAACGGGTTTCCAGGCCGCGTACCCAATACTCGCGGGGCGACAGGGAGAGGAAGTTGCCCTGGTCCAGGTAACCGCTGCGCAGGGTGGTGGTGAAGAAGCTGTTGACCGTGAATTCCCGGCGGTCTTCCTGATAGCGATAGCCCGCGTTGAACATGGTGCGCCGGCCCCAGAACTGGTCGTAGGGGCGGGTGGACTGATACGGGTCGGCCTTGTAGGCCGCAGTGCTCAAACCACCGGGCATATCGGCTTTGCCTTCGTAGTACTGCGCCATGGCGTTGAAGCTGTTGGCGTCGTCCAGCTGGTATTTGCCCTTGAGGATCAGGTCGTCGATGCGGGTGTCGCTGTTCTCGCGCCAATCACCACCACGGGTGCCGGAATACAGGATCGCGCCGCCCAGGCCGTTGTCCGCCGTGCCGCCGGCCAGCAGGTTGCCGGTGGTCTTGAAGCCATCGTGGCTGGAAGACGGGCTGGTTTCGGTTTGCAGGCCGCCTTTCACCGTTGGCGCATCGGGAATCGCGCGCGTGACGAAGTTGACGATGCCGCCGACGTTCTGCGGGCCATAACGCACCGCGCCGCCGCCGCGTACCACGTCCACGGCATCCATGTTGCCCATGCTGATGGGCGCGAACGACAACTGCGGCTGGCCATACGGCGCGAACGGCACCGGGATGCCGTCCATCAAGACCGTGGAGCGCGAGGCCAGGCGTGGGTTGAGCCCGCGAATGCCGAAGTTCAGCGCCATGTCGTGGCTGCCGGTGCCGTTGTTTTCCGGGGCGTTGACCCCGGGAATGCGGTTGAGCACGTCGCGGGCCTGGGTGGCGCCCTGGCGTTCGAATTCTTCGCGGCGGATCACGTCCCGGGCGCCCGGGTGCTCGAAGACGTTGGTTTGTGCCGCGTCCCCCAGCCAGTCGCCGACCACGTTGGAGGTGCCCAATTCGAGGGTGGCCGGAGCATTCGCCGGTTGCAGGCTGAAGGCGTTGTTGCCCTCGGCACGGGCTTGCAGGCCGGTGCCTTTGAGCAACGCATTCAAGCCTTCTTCAGCGGTGTAGTTGCCCGACAGGCCGTGGCTTTGCACGCCGGCGGTCACGTCCGAGCCAAATGAAATCAGCACGCCGGCTTCCCGGCCAAATTGATTCAGCGCCGCTTCCAGTGACGTAGGGGCGATGCGGTAGGGCTTGGCGTCGGCCGCCATTACGTAGGGAACGGTGCTGAAACTGAGGCTGGCCCCCAGCAACAAGTGGCGCAGGGTGCGGGCGAGTGGCGTCAGGCGAGTCGGTTGCTGGGGCATGAAGTGCGGTCCTGAGAAGGAAGGATCAAGGTGGCTTTCCTTCTCTGTCACGCGAGGTGCGGAAAACGGCTCACGGGTTTTGAAATATTTCAGGCACGGGCTTCGACAGTGACCCAGTAGCGGGTAAACCGCCGGACCCTGACCGGCAGGCTGACTTGCAGCAGGTCCAGGATTCGTTCGCTGTCGTCCAGCGGGTAGCTGCCGGAAATCAGCAGGTTGGCCACCTGCGGGTCGCAATTGAGCTGGCCACGGCGATAACGGCTCAATTCGGCGAGGAAATCTTCCAGGCGCATGTGGGCCGCCACCAGCATGCCGTCGGCCCAGGCGCCGCTGCCGGCGTCGGTGGGGCGGGCGGTGTCCCAGCCTTTGCGGGTGAAATTGACCTGATGGGCTTTCTCCACCGACAACGGCAAACCGCTATAGGTGTTGGGCATCACGTCAACGTGCCCATCAAACACCGCCAGTTGTGTGTGATCGTTGAATTGCCGCACGTTCAGCCGCGCGGCCTGGGCGCTGAGCAGGCCCTGGGACGTGATGACCCGCAGCGGGGCGTTGCCGGGTTTGGCGGTCAGCAGGATTTCGCCTTCGAGCAGGCGGATCAAGCGTTGCTGGCCCTCAAAATGCACATCCACCGCACTGCCGGTGTTGAGCTGCAACTGGCTGCCATCCGCCAGCTGGAACTTGCGCCGTTGGCCGATGGGGCTGCGGTAGTCGGCACTCAACGGCGGCAATATATGTTGCTGGCGCAAACCCCAGGCCGCTGCCGACCCGGCGCCGAGTATCAGCAACAACTTCAGGGCCTGGCGGCGACTGTTGGATTTCGGTGCATTCAAGGCGGCGTGGGCCAGGGGTGATGGCATCCCGCGCAAGCGCTGGTTCACTCGCTGGATGTGCTCCCAGGCCCGCTGATGTTCGCTGTGGGCGTCCAGCCACTGTTGCCAGGCCGCCTGTTTGCGTGGGTTGAGCGGGCCCTGCTGCATTTCCATCAGCCAGTGCACCGCTTGTTCGGCGACTTGCGTTGAGAAACTCATAGGGCGAAGTAGCAGCGCATCGCCGCTTTATTCAGATGGCGCTTGACCGTGGCGATGGAGATGCCCAGTTCCGCGCCGATTTGCGCGTAGGTCAGGCCGTCGAGCTGGGACAGCAGGAACGCGCGTTTGACCGGGGGCGCCAAGCCGTCCAGCAACTGGTCCAGCTCCATCAGGGTTTGCAGGATGATTGCCCGCTCTTCCTCCGACGGCGCCACGTGTTCGGGCATTTGCGCCAGGGCGTCGAGGTAGGCGCGCTCCAGGTCCTGGCGGCGGTAATGGTTGCACAGCACACGCTTGGCGATGGTGGTGAGGAAGGCGCGAGGTTCGATCAGCGTCGGTGTTTCCCGTGCGGTGAGCACGCGGATGAAGGTGTCCTGGGCCAGGTCGGCGGCGCTTTCCGGGCAGCCGAGCTTGCGTCGCAACCAGCCGGTAAGCCAGTGGTGATGGTCGTGGTACAGGACTTCGACGGTGTTGGACGGCTGCAACGCGCACACTCCGGCAGCATGGGCATGCTTTAGAGAACAAGAATTGTTCGCATTGTAGGGCGCGCAGGCGGGTTCGGCAATTGCCAGTGATGCGTTCTCTTTTGCTTATGAGAACCTTTATCATTAATATTGCGCACTGACGAACCTGGCGCCTTGTGCATGAAACGCAAAACTTCACTTCCCGTTTCCTACCGTCTTGCCGTGACTTCGCGGGTGCTGGCGGCTGTGGTCGGCGGTTACCTGCTGGCCTCGCTGGCCAGCGTGTGCATGACGCTGTGGCTGCCCACCAGCCGCGCCGATGCGGTGATCAGCGGCATGCTGAGTTCGTTTGTGTTCTACCTGTTGGCGGTCATCTGGTGCTTCGCCTGCCGCACGGCCTGGCGCGCCTGGTTTGGCGTGTTGCTGCCCAGCGCGATAATGGCCACGTTCGCCGGGTTGGCGTACTGGATGGCGCGCACATGAAAGAGGGCTTCCGCCAGGCCATGGCCTGGTTGCACACCTGGGCCGGGTTGATCTTTGGCTGGCTGCTGTTTGCGATTTTCCTGACGGGCACCCTGTCGTATTTCAAGGACGAAATTACCCACTGGATGCAGCCCGAAGTGCAGGCGCATCCCGTCGATGACGCCCGTAGCCTGGCCGCCGCCCAAACCTATCTGCAACACCAGGCGCCCAATGCCGCGCGCTGGTTTATCACCTTGCCGAGCAGCCGTGAGCCGGGCCTGTCGGTGATGTGGCAAGACAAGGTCGACCCGGGCAAACGCGGCAATTTCGTCGAAAAACTCCTCGATCCCGTCAGCGGCCAGCAGGTCCAGGCCCGGGAAAGCATGGGCGGCGAATTCTTCTATCGTTTCCACTTCCAGCTGCAGATGCCGTATCCCTGGGGGCGCTGGCTGTCGACCATCGCCGCGATGGTGATGTTCGTGGCGTTGATCACCGGGATCATTACCCACAAGAAAATCTTCAAGGACTTCTTCACCTTCCGCCCGCGCAAGGGCCAGCGTTCCTGGCTCGACGGGCACAACGCCGTGGGCGTGCTGGTGTTGCCGTTCCACTTGATGATCACCTACAGCAGCCTGGTGATTTTCATGAGCATGGTGATGCCGGCGAGCATCCTCGCTTCCTACGGCAACGACACCCGTGCGTTCTTCAACGATGTGTTTCCGGCCACCGACAATGCGCCGGCCCTCGGCCAGCCGGGGCAATTGCTGCCACTGGGCCCGATGTACGAGCAGGCGCGCGGGCAATGGGCCGGTGGGCATGTCGGACGGCTGGTGGTGAATAATCCAAGCGATGTGAACGCCTCGGTCAATGTGTTCCGCGCCGGGTCGGATCGAGTGGTGCATGACTTTGGCAGCACCGTGTCATTCAACGGCACTACCGGCGAACTGTTGCGGGTGAGCGGCGAGCAGTCGCTGCCGGCGGCGATTGGTGGCAGCTTCTACGGTTTGCACATGGGCCATTTCGCCGGCCCGGTATTGCGCTGGCTGTATTTCATCTGCGGCCTCGCGGGCACGGCAATGATCGGCACCGGGCTGGTGATGTGGCTGGGCAAGCGTCAGCTCAAGCACACCAAAACCGGTGTGCTGCCCTTTGAGCTGCGGCTGGTGGAAGTGCTGAACATCGCCAGCATGTCCGGCTTGATGATCGCCATCGCTGCATTCTTCTGGGCCAACCGCCTGTTACCAGCCAGCTTTGCCGGGCGCTCGGACTGGGAAGTACAAGCCTTCTTTATTGCCTGGGGCTTGAGCGTCGTGCACGCGATTGTTCGTCAGGGGCGCCGCGGCTGGGTTGAGCAATTGAGTGTGGGCGCGCTGCTGTTTATCGGCGTGCCGGTGCTCAACGCGCTGACCACGACCCAGCATTTGGGTGTGTCCCTGGCCAACGGCGACTGGGCCATGGCCGGCTTCGACCTGACGTGCCTGGGCAGCGGTTTGTTCCTCGCCTGGGCTGCCTGGAAAATGCAGCACCGCCGCGTCCCTCAGCCCAAGGCCGAACGTGCCCGGCCATTGACCCTCAAGGGCGAGGTGAACTGAATGCTCCTGGCGCTATTGCTGTGTTACGCAGGGTTTACCGCGTTGTGCCTGTCCATGGACCGGCACCATGGCGAACTGCTGCACAGTAAACCTTCGCCTCGTCGGCGCCTGGGTTTGCGCGTGGGCGGCTGGCTGCTGCTGATTGTCTCGATCTGGCCGGCGGTGCTCGCGACCGGGTGGAGCCAGGGGTTGGTGGAGTGGTGCGCGGTCTTGATGCTCAGCGGGTTGTTGCTGGTGTTGCTGTTGCCGTATCGGCCAAGGCTGGCCTTGATCCTGGCGGGCCTCGGCCTGCTGGCCAGTCCGGTTGCGGCCTTCGCGACCCTTTGAGTCCACCGTTGATGATCACCACGCCCCCCGAACATCCAGAGCAGCACGCAGACGCGGCGGGCGGACGGGCGCATTTCCTGCAGGTGTTCCTGTCCCAGCGCTCGCAGATGGAAGCGCTGGTCAGCCGCCGCGTGGGCTGCCGTGCGACGGCGGCGGACCTGGTGCAGGATTTGTTCCTGCGCTTCTGGCGCCGGCCGCTGGTGCAGGTCGAGGAGCTCAGCACCTACCTGCTGCGCTGCGCCGGCAATATCGCCATCGACCACCTGCGCAGCGAAGGCGCCCGGGTGCGCAGCAGCGAAGGCTGGCTGCCGGAACAACAGGATAACCAGGGCTGCGAACCCCAGGCCGCGCTGGAGGCGGGCAATGATCTGCGTCACGTTGAAGCAGCCTTGCGCAGCCTGCCGGAACGTACCCGGCAGATTTTCCTGCTCAACCGCATCCATGGCCGCAAGTACGCGGAAATCGCCAAGGCCATGGGCCTGTCCCAAAGCGCCGTGGAAAAACATATGATGCGTGCCCTCGAAGCCTGCAAGGCCAGCCTTCGTGAACCATCGCCAAGGAAAGCTCCGTGAACGCCACTGCCCGCGTCACCCCGACGCCCGACCAGGAACAGGCCGCACTGGCCTGGTTGAGCCTGTTGCATGACCAGCCCAGCAGTGGCGACCAGGCCACGTTCAGCCGTTGGCTGCGGGCCGATCCTGCGCATGTGGAAGCCTATGCCCAGGCCCAGGTGCTGTGGGAATTGAGTGAAGTACCGGCCAGAACGTTGGCGGATGAGGATGCCCTGGCGCTGCAGGGTTACTTGAACGCGATGAATACCTCGAAACGCTCCAGCGTGCGGCGCTGGTCTGGCGCCCTGGCCATGGCCGCCTGCCTGCTGGTGATGATCTCGATGGGCGCCGGCTGGCAGCCGTCACGCTGGGTCGATGACTTCGGTGCCGATTATGTCACCGCGCCGGGTGAGGTGAAGACCGTGACCCTGGCCGATCAAAGCCAGGTCACCCTGGACGCCGACAGTGCGATCGCAGTGGATTTCAAGCATGGCGAACGCCATATCCAGCTACGCCGTGGCGCCGGTTTTTTCAATGTGACCCACACTGGCGAATCCTTTGTGGTCGAGGCCGGCAGCGGCGAAGCACGGGTGCTCGGCACGCAGTTTGAGGTGCGCCTGCAACCGGCAGGTGCGCAGGTGACGGTGTTGTCCGGTCGGGTTGGGGTAACGCCGTCGAAGTATGCTCAGCAACAGATTCTGACGGCCGGCCAGCAAGTGGCCTACGCCGACGGTGTCGCCGATGAGCTGCACGCGGTCGACAGCGAATCGCGCCTGGCCTGGCGTGACGGTTGGCTCAATTACTACAAGGCACCACTGGCCGATGTGGTGCAAGACCTCGGTCGCTACTACCCCGGGCGTATTCTGCTGCTCAACGAAGACCTCGGCGCCCGGCGTGTCAGCGGCAGTTTCCCGAGCAAGGACCCCCAGGCGGTGCTCAATGCGTTGCAGGCGGTCTTGGGGTTTGAACAACACTCGCTGCTCGGTCGGATGATCGTATTGCGCTAGATACAGAGCGCTACGCTGCAATGGCGTGGCGCTGTCATTACTTGCACCTGTCTCTCTTGAAAATCCCCATGCCTTGGCACATCCGTGTGTGTGGACCTTTCATTTAACCTTCATCGCAATCGCCAAAACCTGTAACCAAATCGTTACGTGATGCACGGATGATCCTCGGATTCCTGAGCAGGTGGTCAGGAAGATTGGCGGCGCTGTTCACCCAGCCGAGATCGCCAATACCTCCCCCATAACAACAGATAGATGCATGTAAGGGATCTACTCGTGACCTACAACAAACTCTATGCCCTGCTTTTAGCATCGGGCCTGGGCGGCTTTGCGCCGCTGGTTCTGGCAGACGATTCCCAGGATGTCGGTTCGGTGCACGTCGCCGGCGAACGTACCCTGGGCACCGGCCACATGATTCAGGAAGAAAGTGCCAAGGCCCGGTCCACGGTGACCAAGGAAGCCATGGACGAAATGTCCCCGACGGCCAACGCCATCGACAAGCTCAAGTACACCCCGGGCATCAACGTTTCCAACGACGACGCCAGCGGCATGAGCGGCACCAGCTTCACCATGCGCGGCATGAACTCCGATCAGGTCGGGGTTTCCATGGACGGCGTGCCGATCAACGACTCCGGCAGCTACGGTGTTTACGCCAACCAATTGGGCGACCCGGAAAACGTCGGCGAAGTATTTGTCACCCAGGGCTCCTCGGAAGCGGACGGCCCGCACATTGGTTCCAGCGGCGGTAACATCGGCATGGTCACCATTCGGCCGACCAAGGAGCCGGGGCTGTTCGTCAAGCAATCCATGGGTTCGAACAACCTGACAAAGTCCTTCGCCCGCATCAACACCGGCGACCTCGGCGGCTTCAAGACCTGGGTGTCGGCCTCTCACACGGAGGGCGACAAGTGGCGCGGCAAGGGCACCTTGCGGGGCGACAAGGTGGAGTGGAGCACGCTGTTCGAAGACGACAACGGCAACACCAGCAACTTCACCATGAAGTACAACACCCAGGAAAACTACAACTACAACACGCTGAGCAAGAGCCAGTTCCAGCAACAGGGCCGCCGCCTGGATTACGCGGAAACGCCGGTCTACAAAAACGGCTTGCTGTCGTCTTCCTACAAGCTCAACCGCAACCCATTTGAAAGTGTCATGACCACCTTCACCCAGCGCTGGCGCCTGCGTGATGACCTGGCCCTGACGGTTGCGCCTTACTACTACTGGGGCAACGGCGGCAGTTTCAGCGGCCAGACCGCGACCAACCTGGGGCCGAAGTCCGACAAGAGTGGCAACTACGACCTGAGCAACCTCAAGTCGGCCAACTACTATCGCCCCTCGTGGACCGAAACCTGGCGCCCTGGCGTGACGGTCAAAATGAAATGGGACATCAACGAGGAGCACAGCCTGGATTACGGCTACTGGTACGAGCGCGCTCGCCAGCGCCAGACCCAGCCGTATATCGGGATCAACAGCGAAGGTGCACCGGACGACGTCTGGGGCGATTACAACAGCGGCGGCCAGGTGGTCGACAAGAACGGCAAGACTGTCCAGGGGCGCCATCAATACACCGTGACCCCGGCCCAGAAACTATGGGTGCAGGACAGCTGGCAAGCCACGCCAGACCTGAGCTTTGTCGGCGGCCTGGCGTACCAGTACGTCGAACGGGACGGCGACAACCTCGGTAGCCTGTACGACAAGCCGGAAAAGCGTAACGCCCGCTACCATCAGTTCCTGCCGAACTTCAGCGCCAAGTACCAGGTCGACGAGAGCAACCAGGCGTTCTACAACGTCACTCGCAACATGCGCACACCGCAGAACTACGTGCTGTACAACAAGGGTGACTCGCTCAACCTCAACCCCGAGCTGAGCTGGAACCAGGAGCTGGGCTGGCGCTACACCGAAGAGAAAATGGCCCTGAGCGCCACCCTGTTCTACATCACCTTCAAGGACCGTCAGCTGTCGACCACCGACTTGAACGGTGACTACGTGATGGCCAACGTCGGTGACGTGACCAACAAAGGCCTGGAGTTGGAGTGGAGCGGCCTGCTGCCGTACAACTTCAACTACTACGCGTCGTACACCTATACCAAGTCCGAGCAGCAGGACGACTTTGTCAGCAAGAACGTGTTGTTGCCGACCAAGGGCAACCAGTTGGCCAACGTGCCGGAAAACATGCTCAACCTGGTGTTTGGTTACGACGACAAGCGCTACTACGGCAACATTGCCGGCAAGTATGTCGGGGCGTTCTACGGTGATTTGACCAACAACGAGAAAATCTCCGGGCGCACCGTGTTTGATCTCAACGCCGGTATCTACCTGCCGGTGGACAAGAAGGTCTTCAAGTCGGCCGCGCTGCGCTTCTCGATGCTCAATGTGTTTGATAAGGAATACTTGAGCTCGGCGCGCACCGTGTCGTTCAACTCGGCGCCGGTGAATGGCCTGGCGGCCAGCTCGGCGTATTACAACGTGGGTGAGGAGCGTACGGCGATGGTTTCCCTGGAGGCCAATTTCTAACGCGTACGCAAACCCAATGTGGGAGCGGGCTTGCTCGCGAAAGCGGTGGATCAGTCGCCAGATGTATTGACTGAACCAGCGCATTCGCGAGCAAGCCCGCTCCCACATTTGATCTGCGGTATTTTACAGAGTGAGTTACTTCAGGGCCGCCATGATCGCTTCCGGGTTGTAGTCGCGAATCAGCGTGCCGTTCACGTCCACAAACGGAATCCCGCCGCCCCCCAACGCCTCGTACGCCTTGCGCGCCTGGGCGTCCTTCTCGATATCGAACGCCTGGTAGGGAATCCCCTTGGAATCCAGAAAGCGCCGGATCTGTTTGCAGTAGCCGCACCACTCGGTGGAATACAGCACCACGCGCGCTGCCGCGCGTGTCTGCTCCGGCACCACCTGGGAGGGGTTGAACAGCCGCTCGATCTTGCCCCAGTTCTGGAAAACCACCACCACCAGCAACACCAGCAGGACTTTCTTCAGAACCCCGCCCAGCATCAGTTGCGACGCTTGAGCTGGTCGGTCAACTGGGTCGGCAGGCCCTTGATGATCAAGGTGCCGGCGGCTTCGTCGTATTCGATCTTGTCGCCCAGCAGGTGCGCTTCAAAGCTGATGGACAAGCCTTCGGCACGCCCGGTGAAACGGCGGAACTGGTTGAGGGTGCGTTTATCCGCCGGGATTTCCGGCGACAGGCCGTAGTCCTTGTTGCGGATGTGATCGTAGAAGGCTTTTGGCCGATCTTCATCGATTAACCCGGACAGCTCTTCCAGGCCCATCGGCTCGCCGAGCTTGGCCTGGCTGCTGGCGTAGTCCACCAGGGTCTTGGTTTTCTCGCGGGCGGATTCGTCCGGCAGGTCTTCGCTCTCGACGAAATCGCTGAAGGCCTTGAGCAGGGTGCGGGTCTCGCCTGGGCCGTCGACGCCTTCCTGGCAGCCGATAAAGTCGCGGAAGTACTCCGAGACCTTCTTGCCGTTCTTGCCCTTGATAAACGAGATGTACTGCTTGGATTGCTTGTTGTTCTGCCACTCGGACACGTTGATGCGCGCGGCGAGGTGCAGTTGGCCAAGGTCGAGGTGGCGCGACGGCGTCACGTCCAGTTGGTCGGTCACGGCCACGCCTTCACTGTGGTGCAGCAGGGCGATCGCCAGGTAATCGGTCATGCCCTGTTGATAGTGGGCAAACAGCACGTGGCCGCCGGTGGAGAGGTTGGACTCTTCCATCAGCTTCTGCAGGTGTTCCACCGCAATGCGGCTGAAGGCGGTGAAATCCTTGCCGCCGTCGAAATACTCCTTCAACCAGCCGCTGAACGGGTGCGCGCCGGACTCGGCATGGAAAAAGCCCCAGGCCTTGCCTTGTTTGGCGTTGTAGCTCTCGTTGAGGTCGGCGAGCATGTTCTCGATCGCGGCCGACTCGGCAAGCTCGGAGTCGCGGGCGTGGAGAACTGCGGGTGTGCCGTCGGGTTTTTTGTCGATCAGGTGGACGATGCAATGACGGATCGGCATGGGCTTCTCGGCTGGTTGAAGGGGAGGGGTGGGGCTCCCGGAAAAAGTCGCCAGTGTACCGCACCCGCTGGGGATGGCGCTGTTCGGAGGGCGTTTTGAGCGCCATCCGACGGGCCATATGCCTTTTTTTCACGGTTTAGAGCGATAAAGCTGACCAAATGGGTATGTTGAGGCGGATATTTCCCCGTCTCTGTGCTAGTTTTGCCCCGTCTTACGCGCAGTCTGGGCGTTAAGCGTGCATTCAGCATTTGTCAGGTCGAACCAAACCCGGTTTCAGGTATCTATAACCCCGATCTTCGTGGTTATAGCCCTTGGGTGCCAGGCCTTGATGGCAGGGCTCGATGGCTGACACTGCACTCTGCAATCCAAATGAATTTGATAGGGAAGGAACACCACAATGGCTATTACTAAAGACCAACTGATCGCTGATCTGGCTGAAGCTGTAGACGCACCGAAAACCACCGTGCGTGCTCTGCTGGACCAACTGAGCCAGATCGTTGCTGATCAGCTGGAAAACGGCGGCGAAATCACTCTGCCAGGCGTTGGCAAACTGAAAGTGACCGAGCGTCCTGCCCGTACTGGCCGTAACCCTTCGACTGGCGCTGCCATCGAAATCGCTGCCAAGAAAGTTA